>Ga0310786_10001685_pt1 | contig 35407 bp, 18 predicted proteins | sample AusTroGonzalo_MG_FD_203881 | JGI IMG/M metagenome (GOLD analysis project Ga0310786, IMG submission 203881) | Bovine rumen microbial communities from tropical cattle in Woodstock, Queensland, Australia - Gonzalo_03 (v2) (version 2) | ecosystem: Host-associated > Mammals > Digestive system >... | reverse complement strand
GAGCCACTGCCCGTCCGCTCACCAGCGCCAGCATCAGCGGCTCGACGCTCACGCTCACCTTCGGCGACGCCGTGACGACGCTTAAGGCCGGCACGCCTTATATTATTAAGTGGGCCAGCGGCGACAACATCGTCAGCCCCGTGTTCAGCGGCGTAACTATCGACAAGACCGACCGCAGCTATGACAACGGCGAGAGCGACGACCTGCGCGTCTGCTTCCTTGGCACATACAAAAGTACCATGTTCGACAGCGAGGACAAGAGCATCCTGTTCCTTGGCGATGCCAACACGCTGTACTATCCGCTCAGCGGCGCCTCTCTCGGAGCCCAGCGTGCTTACTTCAAGATTGGTACGGACGGAGGATCAGCCCGCCAGATAACGGACTTCGACATCGACTTCGGAGAGGGCATGACCACTTCGTTAAGTGAAGAGTCAAGAGTGAAGAGTGAAGAATTTGCTACCGCCGAAGGTTGGTATACCATCGACGGACGGAAGCTCGATGGCAAGCCCACGAAGAAAGGACTGTATATCCACGGAGGTCGCAAGACAGTGGTGCGGGACAAAAAATAAACAATATAATTTCAAAAGGAATATGAAAAAGGAATATATGAAGCCTCAAGTAGAGGTAGTGAGAGTAAAAACGTGTTTGCCTTTGGCAGATAGTCTTCATGGCCTTTCTAACACCGTAGGTCTTGATTACGGTGGTGGTGGCAGCAGTTCTGGCCGCAGCCGCGACTATGATGACTGGGATGAGGAATAGGTGAAAGGTGAAAGGTGAAAGGTGAAAGGTGAAAGGTGAAAAGTGAAAGGTGAAAAGTGAAAGGTGAAAAGTGAAAGGTGAAAAGTGAAAAGTGAAAAGTGAAAGGTATAGTTTACTATATTAGAAGAAAAAGTGTTAACTTTGCGGCATGAATGTTGAATCAGAAAAAATATAGGAGATTATGGCACAGAACAAACGTTTTATCTGGCAGAAAGCCCAAGGTGGTTTAATGAAGGAGTTGATTATAGACGATTAGAGAAAAAAAGTGGGTGCAAAATTTGTTGGTAACGGAAAAAAGTGTTACCTTTGCACCCGCTAAGAAACAAACGGACTATTTTCAGGATAGGAAGGGCGTTAAAAAAGTCGAGGCCGACATGGCTCAGTTGGTAGAGCAACGCATTCGTAATGCGTAGGTCCCCGGTTCGAGTCCGGGTGTCGGCTCAAACAGGAAAAGACAATGGGGACGCTCAGGAAGAGTGAATCCCCATGTTTTCTTAAATACACTATCTGCGGAATTAGCTCAGTTGGTAGAGCATTGGCTTCCCAAGCCGAGGGTCGCGGGTTCGAGTCCCGTATTCCGCTCCTCTATCATGGCACAGCAGTTTATTTCCAGTTTACAGAATCAGAAGGTGAAGCAGCTGGTATTGCTTCAGCAGAAATCGTCGGAACGCAGACAGTCCGACCTTTTTGTCGTGGAGGGTCTGCGCGAGTTGCGCCATTGTGTGAGCAAGGGCTATGAGATAGAGAGTCTGTTCTTCTGCCAACAACTGCTGACGGAACAGATTGACGACCTGAGGGCGGAGCAGATATACGAGGTGACGCCGCAGGTGTATGAGAAGATAGCCTATCGTGGCAGCACGGAGGGCGTGATGGCGGTGATGCGCATGAAGCACCTGAGGCTGGAGGACCTGCAACTGAGGGAGCAGCCACTGATAGTGGTGCTGGAGAGCGTGGAGAAGCCTGGCAACCTAGGCGCTGTGTTGCGCTCGGCCGATGCTGCCGGGGCCGATGCTGTGGTGGTGTGCGACCCTCTGACGGACCTGTATAACCCCAACCTGATTCGTGCCAGCATAGGGGCGCTGTTTACGGTGCCTACGGTGGCTACCGACTCGGCCACATGCATCCAGTTCCTGAAGCAGCGCGGCATTCGCATCCTCACGGCCCAGCTGCAGGACTCGGAACTGTATTACGACACAGATATGCGTTGCGGTACAGCCATCGTGATGGGTACGGAGGCCACAGGACTGACCAACCAATGGCGCGAGGCTGCCGATGCCCATATCCGCATTCCGATGTGTGGACGCCTCGACTCGCTGAACGTGTCGGTGTCGGCTGCCATCCTGCTGTTCGAGGCGGTGAGACAGAGGATGAGTGAAAGTTGAAAGTGGAAAGTTGAAAGTTGAAAGTTGAAAGTGGAAAGTTGAAAGTTGAAGGCTGCGAGTAAGCGAGGGCAGAGCCAAACTTGTTTGAGCTATGCCGAGCGAGAGCAGACTAGACCGTAGGTCAAAGTTGAAAGTGGAAAGTTGAAACACAAAACGATATGAAAAAAGGACTTGTAATCGTAGGATTGTGCGTGGCGCTGACGGCTATGGCACAGAACAAAGACGGTGGCATCAGCACGAAGATGCTCGACGAGATTCAGAAGGAAAACGCCCTGCAGGCTTCTGACAAGGCGCTGCTGAACGCTATTGCCGGCAATGCCATCGACGACCTGGCGAAGAACCACCAGAACGCGAAGGCGCTGGACACGCATTTCAGCATAGAGACCAAGAAACAGTCGATTACCGACCAGAAGTCATCGGGACGCTGCTGGATGTTCAGCGGACTGAACGTGCTGCGCTCGGACTTCAACCTGCGCACCGACTCGCTCACCGTGGAGTTCTCGCAGGCATACCTCTTCTTCTGGGACCAGCTGGAGAAGGCCAACCTGATGTTGCAGGGATGTATCGATAACGGCAAGAAGCCCATCGACGACCTGCGCGTGCAGTTCTTCTTCCATTATCCCATCAACGACGGCGGCACCTTCTGTGGTGTGGCAGACCTGGCTGAGAAATATGGACTGGTACCTACCGAGGTGATGCCCGAGTCGTACTCTACTGACAACACGTCGAAGGCTCGCGCCCTGATAGCCTCGAAACTGCGTGAGTTCGGACTGCAACTGCGCGAGATGGTGCAGAAGGACAAGAAGGCTGCTACCATCGAAAAGGCCAAGACGCGCATGCTGGGACAGATATACCACATGCTGCAGCTGACCATGGGCGTGCCGCCACAGACGTTTACCTATGCCTTTAAGAACGAGAAGGGCAAGACGGTAGGCGAGGCCAAGGAATACACGCCTCAGTCATTCTATAAAGAGGTGGTGGGTCAGCAGCTCAACGGCACTTTCATCATGGTGATGAACGACCCGCGCCGCGAGTACTATAAGACCTACGAGGTAGAGTTGGACCGTCACACCTACGATGGTCATAACTGGAAATACGTGAACCTGCCCATGGACGACATCGAGGAGATGGCTATCAACGCCCTCAAGGCTGGTCATAAGCTCTATAGCTCGTATGACGTAGCTAAGATGCTGGACCGCAAACGCGGCTATGCCGATACCGAGAACTTCGACTACGGCTCGCTCTTCGGTACTACCTTCGGCATGGACAAGGCCGAGCGCATCTCGACCTTTGACAGCGGTTCTACTCACGCGATGACGCTGACTGCCGTTGACCTGGACAAGAAGGGCAAGGCCACGAAATGGAAGGTGGAGAACTCATGGGGCGCCACATGGGGTCAGCAGGGCTGTCTGATTATGACTGACCGCTGGCTGCGCGACTATATGTTCCGACTGGTGGTGCCCAACGAGTTTGTGACGCCCAAGGTGAAGCAGGCCTGGCAGACGGCTCCTGTGATGGTGATGCCAGAAGACCCGCTGTTCCAGATGGACGAATAAAAGATACACACGATGGCAGAACCCTTGGCAGAAAGGCTGAGGCCCCGCACGCTGGATGACTATATCGGTCAGAAGCACCTGGTAGGCAAGGGGGCTGTGCTCCGACGGATGATTGAGTCGGGGCGCATCTCGTCGTTTATCCTCTGGGGACCGCCAGGGGTGGGCAAGACCACGCTGGCGCAGATCATAGCCCATAAGCTGGAGACGCCCTTCTACACGCTGTCGGCTGTTACCAGCGGCGTGAAGGATGTGCGCGATGTGATAGAGAAGGCTCAGAAAGGGCGCTTCTTCAACGAGGCATCACCTATCTTATTTATAGACGAGATACATCGTTTCTCCAAGTCGCAACAGGACTCGCTTTTGGGGGCTGTGGAGCGGGGCATTGTCACGCTGATTGGTGCCACCACCGAGAACCCGTCGTTCGAGGTTATCCGTCCCTTGTTGTCGCGTTGTCAGCTCTATGTGTTGAAGTCGCTGGAGAAAGACGATTTGCTGCAACTGTTGGAGCGTGCCATCACGAAAGACCTGATACTGAAGGAACGCAAGATAGAGTTGAAGGAGACTGACGCCCTGCTGCGCTATAGCGGCGGCGATGCCCGTAAACTGCTGAATATCTTGGAGTTGGTAACAGCCTCTCCCAGCCCCTCCCAAGGAGGGGAGCTTGTCATCACCGATGCCCTGGTGGAGGATTGTCTGCAACAGAATCCGCTGGCCTACGACAAAGACGGCGAGATGCACTACGACATCATCTCGGCCTTTATCAAGAGCATTCGTGGCAGCGATCCCGACGCGGCACTCTATTGGATGGCCCGCATGATTGAGGGTGGCGAAGACCCGCAGTTCATAGCCCGACGCATGGTGATCTCGGCCAGCGAGGATATCGGACTGGCTAACCCCAACGCCCTGCTGCTGGCTAATGCTGCCTTCGACACGGTGATGAAGATAGGATGGCCCGAGGCTCGCATCGCGCTGGCGGAGTGTGCTGTCTATCTGGCTACCTCGCCCAAAAGTAACTCGGCCTATCTGGGCATCGATGCGGCGTTGGCATTGGTGCGCGAAACGGGTAACCAGCCTGTGCCGCTGCCTCTGCGTAATGCCCCCACGCAACTGATGAAGGAGCTGGGTTATCACGACGGCTATAAGTATCCGCATGACTATCCCGGACATTTCACGCCTCAGCAGTATATGCCCGATGAACTGGTGGACAAGCGATTGTGGCACGGACAGCACAGTCCGGCAGAGGAAAAGCTGTGGCAGCGCATGGTGAACTACTGGGGGAAGAGGTTTGAGGATTGAATGGATCAGGATATCATCATTAAGATAGTAGAGTTGCTGGGCACGTTTGCCTTTGCCGTCTCAGGCATCCGTCATGCGGCAGCCAAACACTTCGACTGGTTTGGCGGTTATGTGTGCGGCATCGCCGTGGCCATTGGTGGCGGTACTATTCGCGACGTGATTCTCGACGTGCCTATCTTCTGGATGACCACACCTATTTATATGATATGTACGGCGGTGGCGCTGCTCACGGTGGCGTTCTTAGGCAAGTGGATGGAGCCGCTGAAGAATGCGTGGTTTGTGTTCGACACCTTCGGACTGGCGCTTTTCACCATTGCCGGCATACAGCGCAGCCTCGACGCAGGACAGGCCTTCTGGGTGGCTATCATCATGGGTTGCATCACAGGCGCCGCTGGTGGCGTCATCCGTGATGTGCTGTTGAACAACGAGCCCGTCATCTTTCATAAGGAAATCTATGCGATGGCATGTGTCGTCGGCGGTCTGGCTTATTGGGCAGGCATAGAGGCTGGCATTCCAGTGGGTGTGACGGCTATCATCAGTTTTGTGGTGACATGCGTCATCCGCTTCTTGGCTGTACGCTATCATATCTCGCTGCCTATCCTGAAAAGCGAGGATAAGGCCGGCGATGCATAATCATCTTTCTTATTGCATCCTCTGCAGGTTTTCCCAACGCACATTCCAAGTGCCGTCGTGGGGGAAGCCCGGGTTCAGCGGCTCGCTACAGCCATCCCAGCCCGCACACATCATAGCGATGGCGGTGAGCAGGGCGCCATTCCCCGGCAGATAGATGCGCAGGCGGTCTGAGGTTTGGAAGTTATGACCATTCTTCAGGTAGGTGTTCTTTTGGGTGTCGAGCAGCAGAGCTTGAAGGGCCGTCTCGGGGTGTCCCAGACGGGCGGCAGCCATCGTCGTCATGCCGTAGTCCCAGCCCCAGGTGGAGGGCCAGTTCCAGTTCTGCATCACCCAGGAGAGGGTCCTGCTGGCTGCGACGGTGTCGCAGCATAGCGGACAGGAGGGAAGAAGGCCGAAGGGACCCAGAACGGCGGGGTGGTCGCTGCGGCTCTTCTCTTCGTCGAGAGTGGGGGCGATGGGCTGTCCGGCAGTAAAGAGGCCGTCTTTCTGAGGCAGGGGCGAGAGATGCTGGATGATGTCGTCCCATTGCGGGTTGCGGGGCAGGCCCTGACGCTCGCGCCAGCGGTTTGCCATACTAAGCCCGTAATGCCAGTAGGCCAACTCGAAGGGCTGGTCGTAGGCTATATCCTTTGACACGCTCTCCTGCATAGCGGTGACTCCTAAGAGGTGATAGAGTTTATGGGCTTTATGGGCATTTTGGGTTACAAAATCCGCCATAAAGGCTGCTGTCTCTTCTACCAGTTGCGCATATTTGTTGAGGGTTTCTTTGGTGGGGTTGGCCCTGTAGAGCTCTTCGGCCATATAGATATAATGTGGTTGCTGCCAGATGAGGAAGCTGCCCACATTAGAGGGCGCCTCGCCAGCCCAAGGGTCGGTCATCTTCATCCAGCGGATGCCTTTGAACCCTTGTCGCTTGGCAATCTTCTTGGCTTCTGGATAGGCTGCGTCGCTATACCATTGCAGCACGTCGGCAAGTACCTGCGGACGGTTCCAAAGGGCGAAGTCAATCATGTGCCACCACGTCATTTCCAAGTGTGGACGACCGAACCACGAGTTATAGGTGAGGCCCGTTTCCTGTGGCGGCAGACTGTTGGCGCAGTTTATCTGTGTGAGGTATTGCGAGAGCACCACACGTCGCTCCAGCTCTTTGGCTCGCGGGTCGGTGCATTGTGAGAAATCGACGATGGCACCATTGTTCCACCAGCGGTTCCAACTGCGTTTGACGGAGCGCAATGCCTGGTCAAATGCCAGCGGCATCGTGGCTTTAGGCGCCTCGGGCAGGTACTCGGCACTAAGGGCAAGCTCATTGGCCGAGGTGGAAAGCTGGAACTGATGGCGGTCGGTCATCTGCAACTGGGCTTCTTCTTGCCAACTGAGCATGAGGTAATAGCGAGTGGTGTCGATCTGATGTTCTATGAGGGCACTATGGGCCGTGGAAGAGACGATGCGCGAGTTGTGAAGCTCAGGTTTCGTCCAGTCGGCAGCATCATCGGAATGCTGACCTGTGGGGTAGGGAAAACGAATGGTGACGGTGGCGCGCCCATCGGATAAGAGTGGGCTTTTGATGCGGTAGATGACGGCATCCTGCTGCTGAAGGGCGGCTGTGATGACGTTGACCTGCTGACCGTCGGCCTTGAAGCTCGACTCGATGGTGCCGTCGTAGAGCTTCAGCTCCTGACGGATATCTGTGAGCGACTGAAGGGCAACGGGCTGGGCGTTGGCATCTTTTAGGCTCAGGCCGATGACGCCGAGGTTCAGTCGATGAGGGTTGGCACGAAAATACTCGGTGGCCTGCTTATGGCGACCATCCTCCGCTTTCTTATATTCTACCGCATAGACTTCGGGATGACCATGACCCAGGTCGAGGGTCTTCTCACTCTCGGCAGGCGTCAGGTTGTTGGTGTTAGGAAAGCTATGCCATCCCCAGTCGGACATTGCTGTCAGGGGCACACCGCCCCTATATTCAAAAGGGTAGCTCTGCAGTCCTGTGATATCTATCGTGGTGGCGAAATGACCATTGCCAACGGAGAGCGAAGCCAAGGGGTCGGCCTCGGTGATGATGGGGTTGTTGCGACTGACGACAGCCTCACGGTTGATGGGTTGCATGACGTTATCGGTGTCGTAGCCTAACTGCTCCATCTCGAGCGAAGCCCAGATAAACGGTCCTAAGCCTTTGGCATCGTCATCGCAGATGGGCTCAGAGAGGTAATACTGATAAGTGCCATCGCGGCGGGGATTGTTCTTTGGACCTAATCCTGCCACTGAACAGCAATTGGTGAGCGAGAGCGTCTGATCTTCGTTGATGCGGATGAAATGGCGGATGATGCCTCGATAGGCCTTGATGCCGGCATCGCGATACTGGGCTCCCACATAGCCTTTACGATAGGCTTTGAGCAGGGCGTAGGCGAACATCGAGGAGCAGGTACTTTCCAGATAGTTGCCATCACGCCCTGGGGAGTCCATCACTTGATACCAGAGCCCTGTCTGCTGGTCCTGCCATCTCACAATGGCTTCGAGGTCTTTTTCCAACAGCGTGATAACCTCCTGACGACGGGCATAGTCCTTGGGCAGCGCATCGAGCACTTCGATGAGTGCCATCGTGAACCATCCTTGAGCGCGTCCCCAGCAATGTCGGCTGAGTCCTGTCTGACTGTCGGCCCAGAACATCTCCTTAGTCTCGTCATAGGCATGACGGTTGAGGCCTGTACGAGGGTCGAGGGTTCTCTCGTAAGTAATCTTCATCTGATTGACGGCGTCGTCATAGATGGTTTGAGGTTTTATGTCTGATGGCTGATGTCTGAGGTATGAGGCAGTCAGACAGCGGAAAGGCAGTCCCATGAAGATGCCGTCGAGCCATACCTGATAGGCATAGATGGCCTTGTGCCAAAAGACCTTGTCGGCCTTGGTGCGTGGCTGGTCTTGCAGTTGTTGCATCAGCGTTTGTATGGCTTTCAGGTTCTTGGGCTCAGGATACAACTGATACATGCGGCTGACGAAATGTCCTGTGCGGATATTGTCCAGGTTATAGTCTGCCAGCTTATAGCCGCGAATGTCGCCCCGGGCATTGATCATCGTGTCGGTATAGAGCTTGCAGTAGTCCAGGATGTCCTGACCGCCATAGCGCAGATAGGTATCGAGCATACTCTCGAGCTCAATACCCATTGTATAACTCCACTTTGGCTTCTTAGCATTGTCGAGCATATAGGACTTCGGCGTGCGTTTCATCTCCGATTGTGTCATCCATTCGGAGTAGTGCTTGTAGGGCATCTTGGTGAGAGCCAGACTGCCATTGACAAAGAGGCGGTCGAACAGGATGTTGCTGGTCTTGCCATTGATGGCGTTGCCGTTCTCCACACCATTGAAACGGCAGTTGCGAACGGTGATGTCGTTGACGTAGGTGCCCTCTTCCAGACCGATAATCAGCACACCATAGCGGGACTTCTGACAGGTGACGTTCTCCATGAGCACGTCTCTGACAGTCGGGTAGTAACCTCTGCAGCAGTTCTCATGGTGTTCGTAATCCAGATTGATTTTTAGCACGCTCTCGTCGCATTGTCCCACGGTGATGTCGCGCAGGAAGATATTTTCAATGATACCACCACGACAAGAGTTGGTTTTTATACGTAAGACTCGTTCCAATGCCGGCGAGTCCATCACACAGTCGTGTGCAAAGATGTTTCTGGCACCGCCGCTGATTTCCGAGCCGATGACTACGCCACCATGTCCGTTTCGCATTTCACAATGTCGGATGATGATATTCTGCGAGGGCATGGCACGTTCTCTGCCGTCACGATTGCGCCCACTCTTGATGGCTATACAGTCGTCGCCGGTATTGAAGAAACTGTTTTCTATGAGTACACGGTCACATGACTCAGGATTACATCCATCGCCGTTGGGGCCGTCGTTGTTGATGTGGACACCACGAACGGTGATGTCTGTTGATTTCAGAGGATGGATGACCCAGAAGGGAGAGGCGAGCAGCGTGATATCCTCAATCAGGATGCGCTGACACTGGTTGATGTTGATAAGCTGCGGACGCAGACCGTCGGCAGAGGTGAAGGAGCGCTCTGGCGTGCGACGGCCTTTTTCGTCCTTCATAGGGATGCCGTCTTCACCATTCTTCAACAGGCGCGGACGGGCTTCGGCATGTTGGTTGATGATGCCTTCTCTCCAGCCGAATCTGGACGAACCGCACCAAGGCCACCATGTCTGTCTGGAGCCGTTGCCGTCAATCGTTCCCTTGCCTGTCACAGCGATATCGGTTTGCTGAAAGGCATAGATGCAGGGCGAGAGGTTATAGCAGTCAACACCCTCCCATGATGTCTCGACGATGGGGTAGAGTGAAGGTTGGAAGGCAAACCTTAGCACAGCTCCTTCCTCGACAACGAGGTTCACGTGGCTCTTCAGGCTGATGGCTCCTGTCTCGAAGGTCTTGCCAGCTGGTATCAGCACTCTGCCACCACCTTTCTTCGAACAAGTGTCGATGGCCTTCTGGATGGCTTTCTGATTGTGGGCTGCCGAAGCGTCTGGCTTGGCGCCATAGCGGGTGATGTCGTAATCCTTGCCGCTGATTATCGGACTCTGGATGCTTTGTTCTATCTCCTTGTATTTCTGCTCGTTCCATTCTGCAGCGGTACCTCCCAGAGGCATCAACAAACAAAGCAGTACGGCAATCAGTATTCTTCTGACAAACGACTTTTTATGCTTATAAGCTTCCAGCAGTGAGAGGTCGTTGTTGTGTGGATGAAACACAAAGGCATCGATACAATCCTCATATTGAGTCATCTTCTCGAGGCCTTCGGCGGTGAGCGGAAGCTCTTTCCAGAATTGAATGCCGGGCTGGATGTCAGGGGAGAGTGTAGACCTCAGGTTGCGTATCATAGTTGGCGTCTCGTCTGACTGCAACTGAACAACATTGAGCGAGTATTGCACCACACGAGTGATGATAGTCTGAGGCATCTCTTCATGGAAGATGCCCACTTTCTGTTCTTTTGTCGAGGAATAGTCGTCAGACAGCACAGCTTTGTCGGGTATGATGCCAGCGTTGGTGGGGAGAATGTTGAGGTCGACATCGGACTGACTGACTCTGCTTATTTCGCCATCGTCACTAATCCTGCATATTTTAAGTTTCATATCGTCTGTTTTCGATTGTTTTCTTCATTATTGAAGAACGTTGAAACATACAAATTATTGCCTGCTGCGCTTTTTTTACCTCAATTATTATGAAAAATGGAACTTTTTACTTATCTTTGCAAAGTAAAAATTCCAATAACTATGAGATACCTGCTATATACAACGCTGGCTTTAATAGCTTGTCTGATGCCTTCTCAGAGTCTTTCCGCCCAGAATGCTATGCTCGATTCTGTGAGAATGGCAGAGATGAAAGCCCGCATAGACTCGCTACGTTCTGTAACTCCTGGCGTGCCGCTTGTGATTGATGAGGATACCCTGTTTGTGCTCTATTCACGTTATGGAGGTATCTTGCCGGAGATTCGTGTGGAACGTGCTCGTCAGGAGATTATGACGCAGGGCAGGCGACTTACGTTCTTCACGGATTCCATCTATGTCTATGAAAGCGATTTTACCAGCGATGTGATGGCTGGTAATCATCTGATACTGAGCATTACCGATATCGACGCCTTGTGGCAGGAGAAACCCCGACAGGAACTGGCCAATCATTACGCCTCGCTCATTGAGGAAAAAATCAGGGAGATTCACGAGGACTATGGCCTGAGGCAGAAGCTGTTGGGATTGCTGATGGTGGTCATCATCATTGTGCTGCAATGGCTGTTTATCAAATTGACCAACTGGCTATATCGCCGATGGAAATTCCGACTGACGCGCTTGGTGATGAGGCGGGCCTTACCCCTTGTCATCAAAGACTATGAGGTGCTCAATAAGCATCGTCAGGGAGCGCTTTTCCTGATGCTCTATCGCTTGCTGCGCATAGGCCTTATCGTCGTGCAGTTGCTCATCACCATTCCAGTGCTGTTCTCGTTGTTCCCAGAGACCAAGTCATTGACCATAACCGTCTTAGGCTATATCTGGGACCCGACTACAGACATCTTCTGGGGTGTGATAGGTTATCTGCCAAAGTTTTTCAAGATACTGGTCATTATTATCTGTTTTCGCTATCTTGTAAAAGGGTTGCACTATTTATCGAACGAAATAGCATCAGGTCGTCTGAGAATCAATGGGTTCTATCCTGACTGGGCGGTTCCTACATATCATATTCTTCGTGTGCTTTGCTACTCGTTTATGTTTGTGATGATATGGCCTTTGCTGCCTAATTCCAACTCGGAAGTTTTCCAGGGCGTATCGGTATTCTTAGGCGTCATCGTGTCGTTGGGCTCCACATCCATCATCGGCAACCTGATGGCCGGACTGGTGATGACCTATATGCGTCCCTTCCACCAGGGCGACTTTATCCGCTTTGGCGAGGTAGAGGGGTTTGTGCTCGAGAAGACGGCGCTGGTAACCCGAATTCGGACACGTAAAAATGAGATTATCACTATTCCCAACTCCAACCTGATGAGTGCGCAGACATCTAACTTCACTTTTGCTGCACATAACTACGGCATCATCGTTCATACCAAGGTCACCATAGGCTACGATATGAAGCATGAAGTCATTGAGAACCTGTTGCTTGATGCTGCCCGTGCCACCAAGCATATCGAGAAGAAACCGCTGCCTTTCGTACGAGTGACAAAGCTTGACGATTTCTATGTGGAATACGAGATTAATGCCTATACCAAGCATTCTGAATGGCTGTCGGATATCTACTCGCAGTTGCATCAGAACATTCTTGACCACTTCCATTCTGCAGGCGTTGAGATTATGTCGCCGCATATCTTCGGTCTTCGCAATGACTTGGAGCTGCAGATTCCAAAGAGTGAAAATAAATAAATTTATTTTGTGGTTTGACATAAAACTCTTATCTTTGCAAACGAAAGTATGAATACTAACTAAATACCAAATAATAAAATGACAAAACTACGCACTATCCTTTTGCTCTTCGTGACATGTTGTTCGCTGGTCATGATGGCTGCAAATCAGAAAAAGTCAGTTACCCAAGTAACGACTGAGGTGACGTTAACCGACGATGTGGATTATCAGATTACTGGTACCACACCATTCACCGAAGAAGGTATCGTGGATATCGTTAACACAGACCATGCTGTGCTCATTATGACGCAGATTAAACCATCGGTAGCCATCAGTAAATGGCTCAAGTATGTGAAGATTAACGGAGAGCAGGCACGTAACAACACCAACTGTCAGGTGAAACTCTACAATAGGGGATGTATCATCCTGCCCTATGGCAACAGCACCAAGCCGCTGACAGTCTATTCTGAGAAAAACTTCGAAGGAGACTCGTGCAACGATTTCGGTACCGAGAATAATGGCGGTTATATGAATACGCTGACAGCTGCCAAACTGAACAACCGCATCCGTTCGTTCAAATTAAAGAGAGGTTATATGGTGACATTCTCAACACGAGGATCAGGACGTGGTTATAGCCGTTGTTTCATCGCTGCCGACAAGGACATAGAGTTTGCAGAACTGCCACCGGTACTGGACCAGAAAATTACATCGTATCGTGTGTTTAAGTGGTATGATGCAGGTAAGAAGCAGATTGCCGATAATCTCAACTCTACGGTGCTTAATGCGCTGAATGTGCAGAGTAGCTATACATGGGGCGTTGGCGAGAACAAGGCTCCTGACTATGAGTGCATCCCCAACCATATCTACGAGGACTGGCCCTCATCGAGTGCTATCGGACAGGCCACATGGTCGCCTCACACCAAGAATAATAATGAACCCAAGAATACCTCAGATGATCATCCGCAGGATCTCGAGACCATCCTCGCCAATTGGGAGAACATGATGCGAACAGGTATGCGTCTTTGTTCACCTGCCTCTTGGGATGGTAGTGACTATTGGAACGCTACAGGTTTCCTGGCTGACTTCCTGGACTCTATCGATGCCCGTGGCTGGCGTTGTGACATCATCGACCTGCATTGCTACTGGACCGAGGGCAGCTTCGACAACATTCACTATTGGAGTGACAAATACAAGCGTCCCATCTGGATATCAGAGTGGTGCTGGGGTGCCTCGTGGAATAACAATGGTGCCTTTGCACCGAATGTGACACAGGCACAGGTAAAGAATGCGCTGCAGAGTATCTGTACGAAATTGAATAGTTATAACTATGTGGAGCGCTATTTCTATTGGAATGGCGAACGTGAAATCTCACGTATTTATAATAATGGTTTGACTCCTGCCGGTGAATACTATGCCTCAATGAACGCGCCGATGGCCTACAACGGCAAGTACGATTTTGTGCCCACAACTCCCCGCCAGTATGGTCCTACGAAATTCGCACAGAAAGTTCTGAGCACGGGTAAGACACGTCTTAGCTGGCATGATGAGAACGGTGAATACAACCAACTGATGGAGATTCAGATGAAGGATGCCACGGGTCGTTGGACGGTGCTCGATACAATAACGCCGAAAGAGGCTGCTTCAAACTATACCATAGATGTTGACAATGCTGACGAGAGCATCAGATACCGTTTGCACCTTATTGATTTGAACGGCAAGGAATACTATACCTCTGACGAAATATCGGTAGGCGATGTTGTAGAGATTGACGGACAGATCTATTATGCCGGTGGTAATATGTTGGCTAACGGCGAGTTTGACTTAGGCTTTACCGATTGGACCAATGGCACGGGTAACATTTTGTCTGGACCTCAATTCCAAATCGTAGGTGAAGGTGGTTATCAGGGTGGCAGTTATTTGCAGGCTCATCTCAATGGTGCCGCTACTACGGTTTCTGCTGTTAGAAAAGTATTCGACCTGGTGCCTGGAGAGAACTATATGTTCAGGGTGGCTTCTTGCAATAGTGGCAACTACATGAAGTTCTTCCTTTCCAGCGATGGCACGACTCAGACCAAGGAAGTAGCTAGGGCTACTAATGGAGAGAACTGGACTCTGGAGACATTCACCTTCAATGCTGATACTTACAGCAAGGGTATTCTGGCATTCTATACGCTCCTTGCCAAAGCACAGATTGATGCTGTGCAGTTGCATCAGCTCTTCACCACTCGTGAGGCTGCTGTCGCAGATGGCATAGAGAAGGCCCGTTTGCAAGCTGAGGCGCAGAAGCTGTATAATACACGCTTTACTGCAATGAACGACCATCTAACGCAGGAGATGAATGATATCACAGACACCAATGATGCTGCGCTTGCACGAGCAGAAAAGGCGTTGAGCAATCACATGAATGCTGTTAAGGCTTTGACCAGTCTTGATGTGGCTGCAGCCACCCTAAATGCCATTGAGCAGCATCCTTGTCCATACTATTCTTGGATGAAGAAAGAGCTGACCGATGCACTTGAGGCCCAAAAGGCCATCAATGCCATCCAGCATACTGCTACGCTCGACTCGCTTTTGGCAACCCATCTGTCGTTTACACGTTCTTCAAAACAGCCCAAGACTCCCTCCTTTGCCTCTGAGAAGAGCGACGGCTGGGAAGTGAAGGTGGGTACCTTCACCGGTGGCGACCAGAAGGCTACGACCAAGTTTGGCAAGACCTGCTGGAACGCTTGGTGGAGCACCACGTCAAAGACAGCCACGATGGAGATTCGTCAGACGGTGACAGGCCTACCCGAGGGCTATTATGAGCTGGAGTGCAAGGCCGCTACTGAACATTTCTGCATCAGCGACCAGCATGGCTACCTGAAAAATGGCGATGTGGAGGTGGTTACACCAACCCTCAGCAAGGATTATTTCGACCTGCCTGTAGCTGATGTGTGGGATACGCTGACTACTGCTCCTATCTATGTTGAGGCCAACGGCTCGCTGACGCTGGGCTTTAAGAGCTCAAAGACGAATGCAAACACTGGTTGGTGGCACTCCTTCGGCAATGCCAGCGGTAGTAAGGATAACCGAGAGGGATGGTGGTGCGCTACTGGCTTTGTGCTTAAGTATCATGCCATAGACGACCTTACAGGCATCAGCCTGCCAGTAGATGTTAGCAAGCTGCCCAATGGTGTCTTCACAATGGATGGACGTCAGCTGAATCAGTCAGACAACTTACCGCGAGGATTATATATTAAGGTTGAAAACGGACGAGCCCGAAAGGTTATCGTCAAATAATATCAGTTATGACTATCATCAGAAAATCATTAGTACTGTCGTTCTCTTTGCTTCTACCTGTAGGTATTCAGGCCCAGGAGCAGAGAGCGTCGTCGAGTATGTATCTGCAGGCTCTGAAGAAGGCCGATGTCAATGTGCCCTTCGCCATCTCTGCTGAGGGTAAGCGCTACGCCCCAACGTGGGGTGTTGACCTGGCTTGGATTAACGAGCAGAATATCATGAAGGGCGTCAATCACATGGGAAAGGAGAATGTTGGCATAGGACGTATCGCCTTCCGCTATACTGAGGCGCTGGAGAACGATACCCTTATGAGCAGCAATATGATTAGCGTGCTGCGACAGCGTATCAACCTCTTCAATAAGATTGATAACAAGCTGCCTTTGACCATGACTGCCGACCAGGAGGCTGTAAGTCCTACGGACGATGACCCCAACCGCTGTCCGCCTGAGTATTACGTGAAGAACAAGTTGGCCAACAACGACCACTGGGCTGCTATGATTAACAGTCATGTGCATTGGATACAGCAAAATACCAGTCACCCAGTGGTGGGCATTTCGCCGTTCAACGAAGGCGACTACTGGAGTGTGGAGGAGGGAGCCACTGCCGCCAAGCAATGGCAGGTGGCCAAGCTCTTGAAGGAGCACTATCCCCGCTGTCTAGACATTGCCATGGTGGGTGGCAACACCCTCAACGACGATAAGGCTCTGGCTTGGTATACCCCTGGCAAACAATATTATGACTGGGGCAATACGCACCAGCTGGCTGGGTCGTTTGACAACTTTGCCAAGTTCTTCACCCAAGTGGCGAAAGACGGTAAGATTGGTTATGCCGACGAGATGCACAATGTGGCCGAGGCTATGGTGGGCTTGGAGTATGGCATGACCGTTGGTATTTGGTGGGGCTTTGACAGCAGGGCCCGTGGCGAGTTCTGTCAGATTAGTCGTAATGGTGTGCGTCTTGCTTATGGCGAGCATCGCGACAACTGGACGGCAGCTTCGGTCTATCGTCATGACGACGGTCGTGTGAAGGCCTTCATAGGCAGTAGCGAGCGTCAGGCCAAGACCACCACCTATCAGTTGGTGAGTACTGAACGCGAGGTCTATTATGACGGCTTTGGACCTGTCCACGAGGTTGTGTCCAAGATGCCTGGTGGTACGGGATATCAGACGGGTCAAACCAATGCCGAGCGTGTCATTGACGTGACATGGGGCGAGGATGTGCCTCCATCTGTCATCGATGGTACCTATAAGATTATCTCTAAGGTGGCAGGTGAGTCGGGCAACGCTTTGGCCTATACTACCAATGGCAGTAATATTATGCAGCAGGCATATAGGGGCATAGCAAAACAACAATGGACGGTGAAACCCGCCACTAACCGCACTGGCGGCGACTTGAGTTTCTATGACATCGAGTCGGTCGATAATGCGAAGGTTCGAATGAATGTTAAGAACTATGCATTGACCAAGGGCGATCTCATCGCATGGACTCAGGATACTCCTTCATCAAACGAACAGTGGTATCTGGAGTATGTAGGCGATGGCTATTATTATGTGCGCAATCGTGAGAGTGGACTCTATCTCTCAACGGCTGTGTCGAGTGGTTCTGGGCGATTGATTCAGACTCCCATGCAGGACGAGAGCCTGCGTGACCGCCAGCTGTTCCGCTTCATTCCTGTTGATGTGGCCTACGACGTTACGGCTCCTGCCAAGCCCTCTGGTGTCAGCGCTCAGCCACATGCAGCTTCGGTACGCATACAATGGACCGCCAATGGCGAGGAAGACCTTGAAGCATATATGGTGTTACGTGCACTGCAGGGTACTACAGACTGGGATGTTATTGCACGTGGTCTCACCACTACCTACTTCGTTGATAACACTTGTCATCAGGGCTCCTCTTATATATATAAGGTGAAGGCTATCGACCTGTCGCAGAACATCTCTGAGGCTTCCGATGTTGTTGCTGCCAGACCAACAGGCGATCAAAAGATGATAGCCCGCTGGAATTTCGAGGACAACCTCTACGACGATACCAACAACATGATGGATATGGCTATGACCAATGGTGTATCGCCGAGGTTTATCGAGGATGCTGAAGACAAGGTCAACCACAAGGTGGGTCAGAAGGCGCTCAGCCTTGCTAACCAGTTCACTCAGCTTCCTTATGAGGTAGCGTCGAGTGATGAGCTCACCATCTCAATGTGGGTTAACTGGCGTTCGTCAACCACCCAGTGGCAGCGTATCTTCGACTTTGGTAACGATACTGAGCACTATATGTTCCTGACGCCAAACAACAGCTATACCAACGTCATGCGTTTTGCCATTAAGAATGGTGGCGATGAGCAGACGCTAGACTGCCAGTACAAGCTTACTGATAATATGTGGAAGCATGTCGCAGTAGTGTTGGGTAAAGAGCGTGCTGTCATCTATGTTGATGGCGAGGAGGCTGCTTCTTCTACAGGTATCACCATTCGTCCCAGCGACATCCATCCTGTGCTCAACTACCTCGGTCGCAGTCAGTTTGCCTCAGATCCAAACCTCACGGCCTATCTCGACGATGTGCGCATCTATAATTACGCACTTTCTGGTGATGAGGTCAAGGCCACCATGCAGGATTTGCCTGCAGGCATCAGCGAGGTAGAAACTGCGCCACAGTCGACAGATATTATCTACGGGCTCGACGGTATACAGCGCACCACACCTGGTAAGGGTCTCAAGATTAAGAATAATAAAAAGGTAGTTTTTTAAGACTACCTTTTTTTATGATTATCTCCCAAATACGTGCTTATTTGGGGATTTAATTTGCATGACCTATTTTTTCTTTGTACCTTTGCAGACAAAATAATGAATAGAAAGATGGAATATATGTCACAGGAGGGCTACGACAAACTAGTAGTCGAACTGCATCAGTTGGAAAGTGTGGAACTGCCAAAGGTGAGAGATGCAATTGCCGAAGCTCGCGACAAGGGCGACCTGAGCGAGAATTTTGAGTATCATGCCGCTAAACGTGAACAGGGCCGCCTGCTGAGTCAGATACGTTTCAAACAGCGTGTGCTTGAGTTTGCGAGGGTGATAGACACAAAACAACTGGGATCGGATACCGTTGGGTTGCTGACAAAGGTGGAGATGACCAATCTGGCCAACAATGCCAGAATGTCATATACGATAGCTAGTCCGCACGAGGCCAATCTGCGTGAGGGTAAGATTTCTATCAAATCACCCATCGCCCAGGCTCTGTTGGGTAAGAAGCCTGGCGATGTGGTGGAGGTACGAGTGCCGGCTGGCATACAGAAGCTCCGCATAGAGAGCATCTCTCTATAATCCTTTCATAGATAATGAGATACGATTACGTCGAGTGTCGATTTCAATGACCTTGACCTCTATATGCTGATGGAGTTTGACGACATCGGAGGGATGGGCTATACGGCGGTTGGCCATCTGTGATATATGTACAAGTCCGTCCTGATGGACACCAATATCAACAAAGGCTCCGAAATTGGTGATATTCGTGACGATGCCCGGAAGAATCATCCCTTCCTGCAGGTCATCGATGGTCTGCACACGACTGTCGAACTCAAACTGCTCTAACGACTGGCGAGGGTCACGACCAGGCTTCTCTAGTTCCTTCATAATATCGGTGAGGGTGGGCAATCCCACTTCGGATGTGACATAACGATGAATATCGATATTGTCACGCAGTTCCTTATGGTCTATGAGGTCCTTCACACTACATCCACAGTCCTTGGCCATACGCTCTACGATGGCGTAGCTCTCAGGATGTACGGCACTATTGTCAAGTGGGTTCTTTGCATTGGGAATGCGCAGGAAACCGGCACATTGCTGGAAGGCGGTGGGCCCCAGTCGCGGTACTTTTTTGAGTTGTGTACGACTGGCAAAGATGCCATTTTCTCGACGATAGTCTACAATATTCTTTGCCAATGCAGGTCCTAAGCCGCTGACATATTGCAGCAAATGCTGCGAGGCAGTATTGACATTGACACCTACAGCATTGACACAGAGGATAACCGTCTGGTCGAGCTGTTGTTTCAATTTTGTCTGATCAACATCGTGCTGATACTGACCTACACCGATGCTTTTAGGGTCGATCTTGACAAGCTCGGCCAATGGGTCCATTAGTCGACGTCCAATAGATACGGCACCACGAACTGTGACATCCTCATCTGGAAACTCATCGCGGGCCACCTTCGAGGCGGAATAGATGGAGGCACCATCTTCGCTGACTACGAAGACTTGTGGCGAATGGGCATTTTGGGAGATGCAATCTTCTACAAAGGCGCGCGTCTCACGACTGGCGGTGCCATTACCAATAGCGATGGCTTCAATATGGTACTGTTCGATGAGTTGCTGAAGATGCATGGTGGCCTGCATGCGTTTGTTGACTGGGGGGTGGGGGAAGATGGCTTCGTGATGAAGCAGCGAGCCTTGTGCGTCAAGACAGACGACTTTACAACCTGTACGAAAGCCTGGGTCTATGCCCATGACGCGCCGTTGCCCTAAAGGCGCTTCGAGCAGTAATTGTCTTAGGTTGTCAGCAAACACACGGATAGCCTCGTTGTCGGCCTTTTCTTTGCTCAAGTTGCTAAACTCGGTCTCAATAGCAGGCTTCAGCAGACGCTTATAACCATCGGCCACAGCCTCGGCCACCAGCCGACCGCAAGGTGTGTTACCATAGACATAATGACGCTGCAGTCGCTCTATGCATTCATCATCGTCGATTGGATCGATGCTGATGCGTAGGAAACCCTCGCTCTCGCCTCGGCGCATAGCCAGTAGACGGTGACTGGAACAGCGCTTCAGCGATTCGTGCCAGTCGAAATAGTCACGGAATTTTGCAGCATCATCGCTGTCGGCCTTGGACTTAACCACTTTCGAGGTGATGATGGCGGTGCGACGGTATGCTCCACGTACCTGTTGACGGCTACGCTCGTCTTCGCTTATCTGCTCGGCAATGATATCCTGGGCACCCTTTATTGCTGTTGCGATATCGGAAACGTCACCCACGATGAAACGACGAGCAGCTGCCTCTGGATCGCGTTCACGCTGCAGAAGTAGTATTTTAGCCAGCGGCTCCAATCCCTGTTCCCGGGCCACTTGGGCACGAGTGCGGCGGCGGGGCTTGAAAGGCAGGTAGATATCTTCGAGTTCGGTGGCATCCCAGCAATCGTTAATGCGTCGCTCAAGTTCTGGCGTCAACTTGTCTTGTTCACCAATAGTCTTCAGCACAGTTTCTTTACGTTTCTCAATATCCTTGAGTCGCTCGTAATGATCGCTGATGGCAGCTATCTGCACCTCGTCGAGACCACCGGTGCGTTCCTTGCGATAGCGCGATATGAAAGGTATGGTGCAGCCTTCGTCTATTAGTGTCAACGTGTTGACAACGGCCTCAATACCTAATTGCAGGCTCTGGGCTATGAGTTTGGCAATGATATTCTGTTGCATATTATAATAAGGTGTAGTTCTTGGGGGTTATTTTATACTGCACAACAGCTTATAAGGACAGTAGCGACAGCGGTTGCGGTCGTCGGTGGGTACAAAAGCTATCTGTGGATTGAATATTTCATCGACCTTGTCTCTGAGCATTTCGGAAAAGCGTTGACTTACATCTGCCACATCGGTGACGGGCTTGTTGGCAAAACTGATGGTAGGGTCGTAGTTGTTTCCGCCAGAATGTTGGATGAAAAGCAGGGCTGGCGATACAGGTGTGTTTGGATGTTGGGCACGCACAATGCAAGAGTAGAGAATAGCTTGCAGATAGTAATCGCTATGGTTCTGCAGATTCTCTTGAGAAAAAACGGCTTCTACATCGGCCAATGGGCGCAGTTTCTTGCTGCCGGTCTTATAGTCGATGACGCGAATACGCTCAAAACCGTCTTTCGTGATACGGTCGAGGCGGTCTATACGTCCCCCTATCAGAGTAGTGATATGGGGTGTGGAGAAATTGGTGCAGACATCGGTCTCAAGTCCTTCAATAATAAATGGTGCCAGCTCATGGTCAATTTCTAGAAGACGGGTGATATAATGGATAATGACCTCGCGGTTGATGATTTGCAAACCATTGAGTTCAAGGCGCTCAGCAGGCTTTGCTTTAAGTTCTTTATTGATGGCTTCGTCTACGGCACGTTCAATATCAACACGTGACTTGAGTATTTGCTCGATGTCGCCCTTCGTTATTTGTTGGCTTTTCTGCATCAGCCGGGTGTAAATCTGCTGTGAAGCCTCATGGAAGATATTACCGAAACTGCGATTGTCAATAGTATCATCATTAAGCGCATCAGGCTCACGAAGGTTGCAAGCATAGGTATAATAAAATATCAGTGGGCAACGCATGTAGCGGTTGATGGCGGTGGGGGTAAGTAACGCCTTAGGGTGGAATTTCTGCAGGATGGTCTGCATCACCTCTGGTGTTTTCTCTACGGTTGTAGGCTGGAATGTTGTAAGCTGTTGACCAGCCTGTAAGGTTCTGTAGCTGATAGTGTGATAATGGTCTTCTACCATCAATTGAAGCATAAAGCGGCTCATTTCACCCTTGCCACCGTCGGTAGTGGCATTGCTGTAGAGAATGCTGATGTCGGAGGCACGTTGCAACAGACGGTGGAAATAGTAGCTGAAGATAGCCACCTTATGGTCGATGGTGGTGAGTCCATATGCCTTGCGTAGATTATAGGGAATAAACGAGGTGTCGTTGACGCCTCGAGGTAAGTTACCTTCATTACATGAAAGCAGCAATACATGGTCGAAATCGAGATTACGGGTCTCGAGTACGCCCATTATCTGAATACCTTCAGCCGGTTCTCCGTGAAAAGGTATCGACGTAGACTGTATGAGTTGACTGACAAGACGCTGCAGGGTAGCTACATTAACCAAAAGGTCATTGCTGCGGACGAGCGTGAGTAAGCGGTTGAGTAGGGTATAGGCCTTGAAAACGGCCTCCTGAAACAGCGGCGCATCGTCGTGGGTGTTGCGGGCAATGGTGGTGAGAATATCGCACATCCACTCGAGGAGTAAGGCATTATCGTCGTTCTTTGCCAATGGGTGAACGAGCTCTTCAGGTACGTTAGCCATATATGGATGGCGCATGAGGTTGTGGAATAGTCGTGGGCGGAAACGTTTGCGACGCTGGTCGTAGCCCAGCGCCTGCAGGTTGATAAGCATGGTGACGAGCGATGCTACAGGCGACTGTGCCAACGGGAAACCTGTGGTGATGTTTAGTTTGTCTACCTCTTCTGGAATACAGTGGACTACGGTCTGCAGCAGGTTCTCGTTGCACAGGACAATTGCTGTGCGCCTGCCGTCTTTCAGTCGCTGTCGTTCACGGAGCCACGTGCTGATATAGCGTGCCTGAATGTTCTCAGTTGGTGCTGACATGAAAGTAATTTCCTTTGGTTGAGTAAAATTACTATAGATATCATCGCGTGTGATGTCGAGTTCGTTGGGAAATTCGGCCAGATATTGAGATATGTAATAGCCGGCTTCGTTGTCCTTCATATAATTATGGTCGAAGTCCCAATAGAAACAAGCCTGGCGTTCATGCTTGAGTAGGGTGAAGAGACGGCGCTCCACTTCCTGCAGAAGATTGAAGCCCACGAAGATATAGGTATCGTAGGTGAAATCAAGATCGCTGCGTGTGGCCACTTCGCGATAGAGGGCTCCTTCGTAAGCCAGATTTTGTTTGGCGAGCCTGCAGTTGAAGTCGTGATAGATATCACTCATGTGTGACCAAAGGCGTAGGAAGCGTTCTTTCAGCTGTGAGTTGCCTGTGTCGGAGAAATTGCTGAAGAACTTGGCTAGAATTTCTTTTTGATGAGGTGTCAGATAACTGGCATCATCAAGTTCGTGTAAATCGCGCAGGTTGGCAAACACTTTGTCGGCATCGGCCATGTTCTTGTCCAAATCATCGAAGTCGGCTAATAGTAGCTGTCCCCAACTGTAGAAATGGTCAAGCGACTCTTCGAAGCCAGTCTGCTGAATAAACGACTGATAGAGATCACAAACCTGCTTGATTGGATCGGCTACCAATCGTGAGGAATGTTGACGAAAGAGGTCGCTGATAGTAATGTATGCTGGACTCCAGATGGGTTTCCCGGCATGCTGCGCTAGATGGGTGTTCATGAACAGCGAAGCGCGTTTGTTTGGAAACACGATAGCCACTCGGCTCAAGTTACAGCCGTGTTTGGCAAGTATGTCTTCGGCTACGTATTCGAGGAAAGTCTTCATTTTACTTCTACGATTTTATTGCTATAGACAAACCATAAGAAACCTGATACGTGTGGCATTCCCATCTGTCGGAGCAAATCCATGTATTCGCGCACTTGGTCGTGATAGCCGCTATGTTCACTACCGAACTTGAAGTCAACGACAATAGTCTCTTTACCGTCGGTCATTACACGGTCAGGTCGCCGTTCTATGGCATCGGGAGTCAGTATGGCACACTCGTTAAATAGCTTCCAACGGTCTGAGAACCATCGTGCTACACGAGGGTGGGAGAGTCGTTTACGAATCATATCTTCCAAGCGTTGGGGTGTGACACTCTGGTTATAAAGGATACCCTCCTGTTCAAGGTTCTTCAGTGCCTGATCGATATCGGCGGAGGTGCGGATGTTTGCGAATACCTGATGAAGCACGCTGCCCAACTGGATGTAGTCTGTTGGCTGTGCCTGCTCGTCATCGTTTGTCATCGAGGCAAACTCCTTACTTTTATTACTTTGTCGGAACTCGACTTGCTGTTTGAAAGGCTCTATCTTGATGTCGACAGGTGTGGGGGGCTGTAAGAAGGGATTCTTTTCCTTTTCTTTTTGCTCAGAAGGCTGCTGGTATATGGGTAAATGTCCGAATGCAAAATGAAGTGCTGTTTCTGTGTTTTCAAGACCTTCGAGCATGATATTGGAATAACCTTCTTTCTCAAGTACTTCGGGCACAAGAGGTAGAACTTGCTCGATGAGTGCGGAGCGAGTTCCTGAAGCATTTCTACGGCCAATGACAAAGAGACTCTCTGAGGCACGTGTGAAGGCCACATAGAGTAAATTGAGATTATCGATGGTGTTTTGCTGGTGCTCCAGTTCATAGTCTTGCTGATAGATGGTGCCAGTCATACCTTTCGCACTATAGTCGATGGGAGCAATAGGCAGTTGGTTGAATGGCTCCTGCTGGGGCGTGCACCAAAGCAAGTCAGTATGTTCGAGACGCCAGTCGCAGAATGGCAGGATGACATGCGGAAACTCCAGACCTTTCGATTTGTGGATGCTGATGATGCGTATGCCGTTGACTTCTGGACTCTGTATGGGTTTGGCGCACAGAGTCTCGTCCCATTCGTTCAGGAACGTAGGAAGGTCGGTGGTCTCTTCGTTGATAAATGTGGCTAGCTGATCGAAGAAAGCACAGAGATAGGCGGTCTGTCCGCTGGTTTGTTCCAGATGGAAGATGACGTAGAGTCTTTCTGCCAGTTCGTAGAGTGGCATTCTCAACAGTTGCTCTGTATAGTCAGTAAACTCAGCTGGCAGTTCGCCGTCAAGTCTGCCTGAAGCGTATTTTGCCAGATAGGCACGTGCTATATCATCGTCAGGATTAGCTAACACACGCATTGCCTGAATGATGATAGTAACAGCTGGTGAGGCATCAAGTCGGAAAGCCTCGTCACTCACCACATTAACGTCGGGCATCGTCTGCATCAGGTAGTTGGCAATAGCGGGGATGAGACTATTGGTCCTGACGAGGATGGCTATTTTTGTAGCAGGCACCTGCTGATCGAGTAATGTTTTTATCTGAGTGACGATAGCGTCAAGTGTAACCTGCTGATAGTCTTTCGCAGGCAGCATATTAATTTCGACTATACCAGTATTAAGACTCTCGTCAGGATAGTATTGATGAACGTCATCATAGGCGCTGACTTCTTCTATCTTTGCTGCTTGTTCGAAAAAGACATTGTTGAAGTCTATAACGATGCGTGAAGAACGATAGTTGGTGTCCAGCGGTTTTTCCTCAATCAGTTGGTCGGCATGAGGAAACTCGTTCTTGATGCCAGCCAATAGGCGCCAGTCGCCGTTGCGCCATCGGTAGATACTTTGTTTGACGTCACCTACAATAAGATTGGAGGAGCCTTCATGGCTCATTGCCTCTTGTAGTAGCACTTTGAAGTTTTTCCACTGAATAGTTGATGTGTCCTGAAACTCGTCAATCATGATATGCTCCAGTTGTGTTCCAATCTTTTCGAAAATAAAAGGCGAGTCGCTGCCGTCAATCAGATCATGTAGTAATTGCTGCGTGTCGCTAAGCAAGAAGCGGTTTGCATTAGTGTTCAACTCATGTACCTTGGCTTCGATGCTGCTCAACAGGCGTAGCTGACTAAGATGACGCAGGGTGAGGTCTGCACTTTTATATAATAGGTGTTGACGAGGTTGCTCTTCAATAGCCATTCGGAGCAGCGGTCCCAGTTCACTCTCTACCAGTGCATAAATAAATTCTGGGCGGCTACATGATTTGGTGTACCACTTCGAAGGGTTACCATTCGCATCGGTTACGCTTTGGGTTAAGATGCTTTCATCGAACTTTCCATCGCGTATCTTCAAGAAGATAGAGCAAACACCACGACTCTTATTAGCGAACTCATCAACAGTAAGACCTTCGCGTTCGAGGATATTGAAAAAGGACTCGGCTATATCGTGCATGCGCTTTTCGGCATCCTGACGTATCTCACGGAGCTGCTTGGTATAGTCATCGAAGAAGTTTTTCTGGTCCATCACCTTATTGAGTTGATGACTTTGCTGTTTGTAGTAATCGCGGAAGATGGTGCGTCCAAACTGCTTGATTTGTGAGATGACATTCCAGGAGCGATCGTCTTTGATGTTGTCCATGATATAGCGCAAAAGCCACTGTAACATCTGGTCGGTGACCTTCAGACTATCTATAAGCTGGTCAACAGCCGTCTCTTCCACCTGAATGTCATTGAGTCCCACACGCAGGTTGGCAGTCAAATCGAGTTCGCGGGCCAGATTACGCAGCACGCTCTGGAAGAAAGAGTCGATAGTTTCAACACGGAAATAACTATAGTTATGCAACAACTGATGTAGGGCAATGCCTGCCTGTTTGCGTACAAACTCGGGTGAGACATTGAGCTCCTTACATATTTTATTAATATACTTCTTAGAGTTGTCCAGACCTCTCGAGATGCCATACAACTGACTCAGTATGCGCATCTTCATTTCTTCCGTCGCCTTGTTGGTGAAGGTTACGGCTAGAGTTTGCCTGTAGGCCTGAGGATTCTGAACTAGAAGTTTGATATATTCAACAGCCAGTGTAAAGGTCTTTCCACTGCCTGCGCTGGCTTTATATACAACAAGTGGTTTTACCATCTGTGGAATAATTCAATAGTAAACTTACAGCCCATCTCCTGATACTGTGTGTTTAAGAAGCTAGCGAAAATACCCATAGATAAGAAACGACACGAGAATCCGTAGCCGAGTTCAGAATACTGCCGTGTGTGATCAATGGAGAGCGTGCTCAGATAAATTCTCTCACGTTCTACAAGGCGTCCGACAACGGGTGTGAGGAAGGCTCCCAATAGTGGGGCTTCGTAAGACAAATGTCCACGAATATAATATCTTGACTCATTATACAATCTTGAACTTAACAACTGGAAGTCGCCCGACCAGTCATCGTCCCATCCTTCAGGCATGTTGTTGGCACGGAAGTTGGCGAAGTCAAGGAAGTATTTGTTCGATTTCGCAGTATAGACACCGGCTCCTAAACGGGCATTTATTTGCTCGGTACGTCGCATGCGGTATTTATAGGAAGCATCGGCCTCCCAACGTTCGTAGTTTATGTAGTTGCTTTTCAGCTTAATACCGCGTTCATAATTAATGGTAAAGTAAGGTGCCGATTCCCAAGGGTTCAGTTTCAGTGTGATTGATGGAGCGGCAGAATAGTACTTGGTGAACTTGCCATACTGCTCCATTGCGTCGGGATTAATAGCACGACGTTGGTGAAGCATAATACCTGACTTGATTGTCATCCAGTCATTGGGCTTGATGTGATGATAGATGCTTAGGTAATAGTCATCGAAGACGTCAAGATCTTTTTCTTCCAATTCTTCCAATTCTCCGTATTCTTCCTTAATTTCATCGAGAACACTTGAATTACCTATTCGGTTGTCTTTACCAACGGTGACATCGATGCCGGCGTCTTTATCAGAGTTGTAGATATAACGTAAGGGGGCAGTGAAATAAAACTCGTTCAACTTGAAGTTATAACCTATTTGCGGACGGAGCGTCACCCACGACCAATCATTGAAATCATAGCAGGCATAGAACTTCATCTTGTAAGACAGACCCTTGCTACGACTATAACTGATATATTGCGGGTCGATGATAGATGACATGTCTAATGACAGATTTTTGCTGCGATATCCATGACTGCTGAACAGATTTTCGCCTATCAGGTCCCAACCAATTTCCTTTAGATAATCATGATGTTTCTTCTCAATTTCTTCTTCGCCTTCCTCTTCGATTTTCTTTTTACCTACCAATGTGGCGCTGATGCTGAGAGTGTCAACTTCCTCCTCTTCTTCCTCAAGGGTATCTTCTTGCTCAACTAGCAAACCTTTCTTGCGGGCCCAGTCCTCAAAGATATTGATTTCCTCTTCAGTCAAACTGATAGGACGTACGGAATCCATTAGCGCTCTGTCATCTTCCACATCAACGGTATCGGGTAGAGTGACTGGACAGTCGAAAACAGCTTCGAAATGTGATGTGATATGATTACCGGCAAACTTAAACACAATATCAGTGATGCTGTATTTAGGGAGCAACGCACGCAGTCCTTCCTCACCTTGCATGGTAAGCGTCTGGAAGTGAATCATGTCGAACTCACCTTCCATCTCAGCCTGATCAATACGACCAGTGCCCTGATCTATAGTAGCTTTACCAATTACCAGCTGGGTGTTGGGCACAATCTTTGGACGGAAATAGAGTCGTGCCTGATTATGTGACAGGGGAACCACTGAATAATTGTAGTAGATGCGGTTCTCACGACAGAATGGTGAGAGAATATGATCTTCATACAGCGTGGTGCCATAAAGGTCGGGTGTCATAAACTTTACCAACACAGGCATGAGGTGACGGTTACGGCTGATAGTGGAATTGTAAACCTGCTGCTTATTAGTATAGTCGCCAACGGTTCGGAAAGTGAAACGACCATATTGCTCGCTAACAAGTGTCCTATCTCCATCGGCCATCTTATACATATTAGGTATTGCCCAAAGTGTCACATTTCGCCTGTAAGTCTGATAGATATGCTTCATATAGACGTTGGTAGAGAAGCCGTTAACGTCCTGAGTATAATTACGTTGGAAACTGAACATGCGATTCATTACTAACGAGTCTAAACTCTCGCCAGAAGCATTAATTATCATGGCCATTGTCATGACTAAGGTTAGTAATACGCGTTTCATAGCAGCAAAGGTACACAAAAAGAATGAAACGACCAATAGAATGATACTAAAAAAATAAAGAAGTCACGAAAAAACTTTCCATGACTTCTTGTTTTCCTGTTTTGAGTATATTGTTTAACCCAGATATTTCATCAGAATTTTGGCGTTGCCTGAGTCGCGAAGTTTAGCGATACTCTTCTCACGAATTTGACGAACACGCTCGCGGGTGAGTCCCAGTTCGTCGCCAATTTCCTCAAGGCCTTTCTCGTGACAGCCTATACCGAAACACTCGCGGATGATGATAATCTCACGGTCTTTCAGTACTTTTGAAAGAACAGAGTTCAGCTCTTGGGCCATCGACTCGTGGTCAACCTGACGGTCTGTACGACTATCATCGCCAGAGGCCATCACGTCGAGCATACAATTGTCCTCACCATCTTGGAAAGGAGCGTCGATAGACACATGGTGACTATCGGCCTGCATTGACTGTCCAATCTTCTCCTCGTCGATGTCTGTCATCTCGGCCAACTCACTGACAGAGGGATGACGTTGGTTCTCCTGCTCAAACTTGTTGATTTCGTGATTAATCTTATTAAGAGAGCCTACCTGATTCAGCGGCAGACGCACAATACGGCTCTGCTCTGCGATAGCCTGCAGAATGCTTTGACGAATCCACCATACGGCATAAGAGATAAACTTAAAACCTCGTGTCTCATCAAACTTCTGAGCAGCCTTAATCAGACCAATATTACCCTCGTCAATCAAATCAGTAAGCGTAAGACCCTGGTGCTGATACTGCTTTGCCACTGAAACGACAAAACGCAGATTAGCTGTTACCAACTTATCCTTAGCACGCTCGCCTTCGAGTCCGCCTTTACGAATCTTCTGTGCCAACTCAATCTCTTCATCAATACTGATGAGAGGAGCACGTCCAATTTCGACAAGATACTTGTCAAGTGCTTCACTCGAACGGTTGGTGATACTCTTCTGAATTTTTAGTTGTCTCATCTTCTGTACCTCAAATTTTTAAACTAACTGCCTGATATTTAAGCCTATACCTTATAATACTTCAATTTGCGGATGCAAAGTTACTAAAAATATCGATACGTTGTTCTCCGAAAGGCTACTTTTTTGTGTTAAAAAATGAAAAAGCAAGCGTTTCTTGAGATATATCATTGATACAGAAGCGGGTGTCTGGTCGGTGGTTCACCAGCCATATAATCTGTCCGTCTCTATCGCAGAGCACTAAAGTGCGACGTTTTTCGAAGATGCTGATATGGCGGTCTGTCAGATAGTCGCTCACTAATTTGGTACCTTTCATGCCAAAGGGCTGAAAGCGATCACCGGTTCTTATTGGGCGAAGAGTTAGGGGAAAATGAACTTTCGATGCGTCGAGCGAGGCCTTTGAGGGGTCCTTCTCTATATGTTGCCCTTGGATTAGTTCTATACGCAGTTTAGCCGTTTCATGGTAGATATAGTTACCAGTTTCAGGAATGCGAAGGGTGGGGAGTTCGTCTGTTACAGGCTCTACCATAAGACGGCCCTGGTTGAAAGTTAGCTGATGAGAAGCCGACTGCCACTCTTTTCCAGCCTGTAGCGTGTTCAGCGACAAACTGATGCTCTCGATGATTTTGGGAGAAAACCCCAATGGCATGAGCCATTCGAAGAGAATGCTTTCAGGCGATGGCTCCTGTATAAGCGTGTTAACGTCGATGGAATCGTTGCTTTTGATTCTCGACAATGTTTCACGCATAGTTTCATCATAGACAGCTGCTGCCTCATTTAGTCGCTGAGCTGTGGTTAGGATTTGCTGACAGGCGCTGGGGTTAATGTCTTTTAACTGTGGAATGATGTTTAGACGTATCTTGTTTCTGGTGACATCGGCCTCTATGTTCGATGAATCCGTAATAAATGGTTGCTTCTGTTCTTCAAGCCAAGCCGTAATCTCGTTCCTGCTGACGCAGAGTAAAGGTCTTAGGATATAGCCGTTGCGGGCTTTGATGCCAGTGAGGCCATGAATGCCAGTGCCTCGAAGTAGGTTCATGAGGATGGTTTCCACTGAGTCGTCCTGATGGTGAGCTACACAGATGCCGTCGGCTCCAATATCCTGTCGTAATTCCTCGAAATAACGATATCGTAGTTCACGTGCAGCCATTTCAATGCTTACTTGATGTGTCTTGGCATATGTAATTGTGTCAAAATGAATTAAGTGAAGTTCAATGTAAAGTTGTTTGCACAGCTCTTTCACAAAATTTTCATCGCGGTTGCTCTCATCACCTCTTAGGTGAAAATTACAATGAACAGCTTCGATTTGATAGCCCATCTGGTGCATCACCATCAACATGCAAACGCTGTCTGCGCCACCACTCAAGGCAACTAGATAACGCTTCTCGCGGTTAAGCAGATGCTGTCGTTCAATAAATTGTGCTATCGTGTCAAGAAACCTCAAACCTAATTAATCTTAAACTTAATACCTTAAATCATTCAACATAGAGAACAAGTCCCTTTAGATATTCGCCTTCTGGATGGAAAATGTTGATGGGATGGTCGGCAGGCTGGTGCAGCTGATGCAGGATTCGTACCTTACGCTTGGCCAATGCCGCAGCTGTGAAGACAGCATTGCGGAAGTGGTCTTTCGTCACCACCTGCGAACAGGAGAACGTAAACAGAATGCCGCCTCTCTCAATCTTCTCGAAAGCTTTCTGATTCAGGCGTGTATAGCCTTTAAGGGCATTGTGTAAGGCACCGCGGTGCTTAGCGAATGCTGGAGGATCAAGTATTATAAGGTTATAGTCTTTAATGCCGTCCAGATATTTGAAGGCGTCTTCGCAGAATGCCTCATGTCGCGAGTCGTTAGGGAAGTTAAGCTCCACGTTGCGTCTGGTCAATTCGATGGCTTTTGCCGAGCTGTCAACAGAGTGCACCAGTTCAGCACCACCACGCATGGCATAGAACGAGAAACCACCTGTATAACAGAACATATTCAGCACTCGCTTGCCTTTGGCGTATCTTTCCAACAGGGCGCGGTTCTCGCGCTGGTCAACAAAGAAGCCCGTTTTCTGGCCTCGCAGCCAGTCCACATAGAACTTCAGCCCATTTTCCATCGCAATGTTATTGTCTGTCTTACCAAGCAGGAAACCGTTTTCGGGGTCCATGAAGGGTAGGGTGGTCTCGCTTTTATAATAGATGTTCGATATTCTGCCCTCCATTACCTTTGCCAGCGACTTGGCAATGGCGTGACGAGCCAGATGCATACCGATGCTGTGAGCCTGCATCACAGCGGTGTCGTCATATATATCAATGATGAGTCCTGGCAGCAGGTCACCCTCGCCGTGCACCAGTCTGAATGCGTTGGTGTTAGGATTATCGGCCAGTCCGATGTCTTTTCGCATCTGAAACGCCGACTGCAGACGTGATGTCCAGAACTGTTCGTCGATATCCACATCGTTGAAGGTCAGGACTCGTACGGCGATAGAGCCCTGCTGATAGTGGCCCACAGCGATGAAACCGCCCTTTTCGTTGACCACACGCACCACCTCTCCTTCTTCTATGCCGTTGTCGGCATGATGAATAGCACCTGAGAATATCCAAGGGTGAAAGCGAAGCAGGCTTTCTTCCTTACCGCGTTTCAGATATATTGTTTTCATTTTCTTGAATAATGAGTTCGTAATCGTTTGATTCCTTTAGTCTTATCAGCTCTTCATAAATTCTGATGCAAGCCCACGCATCGGTGGCAGCATATATCTTCTGTTTGTCGCTTAGGATATCTGCTTCCCAGTTGCTGAGCTGCTGTCGCTTGCTGATTTTTTCTCCAAACAGGTTGGCATACAGCTTCTGCAGGCTCAAGTCTTCTATACCTATATCTTTGACATGATCTTGTATGTCGATGAAATGGCCGATTTTAAAATCGCCAATTTTGTGAAGTGAGTTGATGTCATCGTGCCACGAAAGACCGATCTTCTTAACTGTCTTGTCCTCCAGCAGTTCTATGAGTGCTGGTGTGAGGCCAGTGTGGTTCAGTCTGAACAAGAAGCAGGTGTCGGGTGTTGCCACCTGTAGCAACGACACCTTATATTGATGTCCACGTTTGAACGAAGGTCTTGTCTCCGTATCAAATCCTAAAATTCTTTGCGACAAGAGATAGTGTACAGCCTTTTCTGTCTCTCCGGGAGTCAGAATCACAATGATTCTTCCTTCGAACTGAGCGACGGGAAGCGACGAAATTCGCGCCTTGTCATACTTGTTATATACTGTTTTCGACATGTTTTATTGTTTTCGAGGTGCAAAAATACAAAAAAAATGTCTTTTTTTGATGATAACTGATTTTTTTCGACTAATTTTGCAGAAGAATTAACAATAAGAAGAAAAATGGCAAAGAAAAAAGGTAAGAAATCGACATCTCAGGGTCCACGCATGTCATTGTTGGAGTCTTTGGGTATTAAGAATATAGTTCAGATATTTCAGAACGAACGCTTGCACTTCTTTTTGGGCATGTTGCTCTTTGCATTGTCCATCTGTCTGACGTGGGCTTTTGTCTCGTTTTTTACGACGGGTGCTGCTGACCAGAGCATCATTGAGAATTTGCGAGAGGGCGATCTGGCCAACGAACCTCAGAAGTTTGGCAATTCCGTAGGTAGTCTGGGTGCCTATGCCGCCTATTTCTTTATGAATCGCTGTTTCGGAGTGGCTGCTTTCGGCATTCCCTTGTTCTGTTTCCTTGTTTCGCTGGCAGTGATGAAGGTCTATAGGCCTTCGTTGCTTAAGTGGTTTATTGGTATCGCCCTTTTTGTCGAGTGGTTCTCTGTGGCGCTGGCCAAGTTTGCTACACCTCTGGTGCCTGATAGCCATTTCTGTCCTGGCGGTGAACATGGAATATATGTGTACCGCTTTATAGAGCGCTATATTGGTACTCCAGGATTGTTGGCTGTGTTGATAGTGGTGGCCATTTTGGTGCTGATGTATGTCAGCTCCGAGACTATTGTGTGGATACGTAAAATCCTGAATCCCATGCGCTTCATCGACAAGGTGAAGTTTACGGTAAGCAGCGCCGATTCTACAGAGGTGCCTGCCGATGACTCTTACGAGAACCTGATTAAGACGGATGATGACCCTGTTTACGATAATCCTGAGACGCAAGTCGTTGATTTTGGTACTGAAGAGGATGACGAGCCTCAGGTGACCATTACGCCGACAGAGACAGAGCATCCTGCCGATCCTGATATTGAGATTGTTGTGGCTGGTGAAGAGGAGAAAGGCGACGCCGATGCACCTCAGGTGGCCATAGAAGATTTGGAACCCTACGACCCCAAGCGCGACCTTGAGAACTATCACTATCCCACGCTCGACTTGCTGCAGGAATATGAAGACGACAGCAAGCCCTATATTGACATGGAGGAGCAGACGAAGAACAAGAACCGCATTGTGGAGGTGCTGCGCAACTTCGGCATCGAAATCAGCAGTATCAAAGCTACCGTTGGTCCTACCATCACTCTCTATGAGATTACGCCAGCCCAGGGTGTGCGTATCTCCAAGATTCGTAACCTGGAGGACGATATCGCCCTGTCGTTGAAGGCCCTTGGCATCCGTATCATCGCACCTATACCAGGTAAGGGAACCATCGGTATCGAAGTACCTAATGAGAAGAAGAATGTAGTGTCGATGCGTAGCGTACTCGACTCGAAGAAATTCCAGGAAGCCACGATGGAGTTGCCCTGTGCTATGGGTAAGACCATTACCAACGAGGTGTTTATGTTCGATCTTGCTAAGGCGCCTCACCTTCTGGTGGCTGGTGCTACTGGTCAGGGTAAGTCTGTTGGCTTGAACGCCATTCTCACCTCTTTATTATATAAGAAACACCCTGCCGAACTGAAAATTGTGTTGGTTGACCCCAAAATGGTTGAGTTCAGCATCTATGCCAAGATAGCCAACCACTTCCTTGCTAAGGTGCCCGACGATAATGCGTCGGCCATCATCACCGACACTACCAAGGTGATTCGCACCCTGCAGTCGCTCTGTGTGGAGATGGATGCCCGTTACGAGCTGCTGATGGCTGCAGGCGAACGTAATATCAAGGACTATAACCGCAAGTTCATTGCCCGCAAGCTGAATCCAGAGAAGGGACATAAGTACATGCCATATATCGTAGTGGTCATTGATGAGTATGGCGACCTGATTATGACG
>Ga0310786_10001684_pt1 | contig 35439 bp, 30 predicted proteins | sample AusTroGonzalo_MG_FD_203881 | JGI IMG/M metagenome (GOLD analysis project Ga0310786, IMG submission 203881) | Bovine rumen microbial communities from tropical cattle in Woodstock, Queensland, Australia - Gonzalo_03 (v2) (version 2) | ecosystem: Host-associated > Mammals > Digestive system >... | reverse complement strand
CGAACTCGTCTACGCCGTAGACCTCTTCGAGATTCATGATCCTCTCGGTAAGCTCCATGTATTCCTTGATGAGCTTCTTCTTAACCTTCTTGTCCATCGTTCTCCTCCTCGTCCTTGATCTCGGTATCGTCGAAGATGTCGCGCTTGGCGAATTCCTCCTGCATCATCTGGTGGAGCTGCATCAGCTTGCTGCCGTAAGGCTGCACGCTCATGAACTTGAGCGCGGCGACGCACAGGCTTCCCATGCCCGCGATGTCCTTGACGTCAGGGATGATGTCGGCGAAGTAATCCTTAACCTCGACGGCGCGGAAGTCCACAAGCTCGAACTGGTCGACGCGCTTCCTGACATCCTTGTAGGTCTCGATCGAGATGTTCTGGAGATGCTGGAGGTATTCCCATTCCTCCTCGCCGTCCATGAACATGTCATCGTACTTGCTGCCCCAGAACTTGCGGGCGAAGTCCCTGATGTTCATGAGGTTGTCGACGCGACCTGCCAGCTTGACCTGGGTGTCCACGGTCATCGCGAACATCTTCTTGGCGTCCTCGAACACCTCCTCGATGGGCTGCAGCTTCCTGTCGTCCTTGACGACCTTCATCCTTGCAGCGCTTTTCCTAGCCATTTGCCATCTCCTTTCTCAGCTTGGCGCTCAGCGCCATCGCCTCCTCGATGTTCTTCGGGTCGTACATCTGCCTCCCGTCGCCTCCGGATGTCTTGGCATCCATGTCGGGAAGGTTACCGCTTCCCTTCTTCGGCTGCTTGACCGGCTGCTTGGCCTGTTCCGTGCCTTGCTGCGTTCCGGCCGAGAACCTCGACGCTATCTTCTGCGCCTGGTTGGCGACCGCGTTCAGGTTGCACGAGTAGCCGATGAGCTGGTTGTTCTCGTCATATACGCTATACGGCTCTACCAGGTCGTTGAACACCGCCTTGGTGTTCTCGTCCATGGCGTCGTATGCAGGGGCGAACTCGAGCAGCCTGATGGAAGGCGCCGCCTTCTTATACAGCTCGCTCTGATGCCTGCGCACCTGGGCCTCCCATTCCTCTCGCACGTTCTTGTTGAACGAGTCCAGCCATTGCTGGGCCTCGGCCCGCGAGTTGAACTCCCTGCCGGGAACGTCGGGATTGTCGAAATGGACCGTGCCGTCCTCGTCCCTGTGGAATAGGTCCTGAATGCCGAGAAGCCCGATGCCGTTCTCCTTGAAGACTTTCGCCGTCTCGCGGATCGCCTGCTGCTGGATGCTCTGGATCAATCCTTCCTTCCCAGCAGCGTAATCATTCGCCGGCTCAGGAGCTGCAGGTCCTCCGTCTCCTGCATCGTCAGCCCCTTCAGGAGCGTATTCGATTGATTCTCCCTCGTCTCCTTCAGGAGATTGAACACCTGCCTCGTCTCCGGATGGGATGACAACAGCCCCTCCTCCGTCAGCAGCCGCTCCCTCTCCCTCGTCAGCTTCTGCTCCTTCTCCAGCAGGATCAGGTACTCCTTGCTCCTGTCGTTTAAGAAGCTGAAAAGCCTCAGCAATATCGTTCGGGTCATCCATCGTCTGACTCTGCCCATCCATCACTCGACCTCCGTTCCTTCGATATCATCCATCATGACGGTGAGGATGGCGTTGTACAGGCCGATGAGCCACGAGTCCCGCATGAAGTTGTACATGAGCTGCTGCCTCGTCGGCGCATACTCGTCGGCCTTGGCGATGATCGCCGCGACCTCGTCCAGCATCGCAGGGAAGTTGGACTGATGCCTCATTACCTGTTCCTGCCTGGATGAGATGTACTTGCGGAGCTGCTGGTTGACGTTGGCGTACTCGGCTACCCTCTCGTCATCGGTCATGTCCTCGCCAAGCTTCTTGCCTCGGTACATCTGATCGATGGTGTCCCATGCCATCGAGAACGACGGCATGTTGAATACCTGCTGGATATACTCGACGGCCTCTGCGTTATTCATATCCGAGCTCCTTCCGCTTGTGCGCCTCCTTGCGCTCGACCTCGTCCATGATCTGCTGCGCGATGCCGGGATCGATGCAGAGCAAGCCGGTGAGGTAGAAGATGTTCGGCTCGCCCTTCAGCTTGTCCCTGTACTCCTCGAAGTAGCCGGACCTCTTCAGGGCCTCCTTGAAGTTCGGCAGCCTGTGATGCGTGTACAGGTAGCCGCTGCGGTGCGAGAAGGTGACCACAGGGAAGGCGTCGATGCCGGGACGGAAGACGATCTGCGCGTTCTCCTTCGGCAGCGAGCATTCCGCCTTCACCTTGCGGCCGGTCTTGCCCTTGATCCTGAAGGTTCCGGTGGCATAGTCCCTAACCTTGGAGAACTCGCTGTCAGGCGTGTTGCCCGCCATGAACGTCTTCTCCTCGATCTCGAGGTCGTCGCCTATCTCCTCCTCGTATCGGATGATGCGGTTCGCATCCGGCCTCATCTCCGGCGAGATGTACACGGTCTTGCCGATGTACGGGTCCAGCTTCTCGTCGATATGCTGGTTGCGCTTCTTCTTCCTGACCTTCTGCTTTTTGGGCGCAGGCTCGTCCATGCCCAGTTTCTCGCGCTTGATGGCGTCGCTGACGACCTTCTGCATCTCCTGCCAATCAAGCCCGTCGATGTCGACCCCGAGGCGCTCAGCCTCCCGGATAACATCATCCTTGTTTCGGTATGCCATGGTGCTCCTTTCCACGATGCTGTGATGATACCGTGATGATACCATGATGATACCTATACCATAAGGCGATGATAAAAAAAAGACCCCCCACCGCCCGAAGGCGATGAGGGGGGTTATATGATTGTCTTCTGCTCATGTATCACTTGGCGATCTTGATCGCTTCCTTGATGACCTGGTTGTTCACGGCCGATCCGTCGACCAGCCTCGACAGCCTCTTGTCCTCCCAGCTTCCGGCCATGTTCTTCCTGTTGTCCCCGTGTGACAGGTAGTCGTAGTAGGCGTTGACCAGCCCGTAGGGCGTGCCAACCCAGCGCTGGTTGTCGGAAGCCAGGTAATACTCGTCATGGAACATGTTGCGCAAGGCATCCACCTTGTCGATCGACGTCTGCTCGTACTTGCCGCCCGGCTTCGGATACGGGAAGATCATCTCGACCAGCCTCTTGTAATCCGCGACGCTCATGCTTGCCGCCGCAAGCGCGACGGCCATTGCATTGAAGTCGTCCTCATAGGACGCCAGCCTTCCCATGGCGCTGTTATAGCTTATCAATCTTTCGTGAATGTGGCTGTTGTGCCTCATCACGAGCAGGTTGTCCTTGTTCGACATGAGCCGCCTGTACATGTTCTGGCAGATGATGCGGACAGGCGTGATGATGAGGGCGATTGGGAACGCCGTGTTGAAGCTGTTCGTCGCCATGATGTTGATCTCGAACTCCTCGCCGTTGACGTCCTTGCCATGCATCCGGGCAACCATGAAGCACAGTCCCTGCTCGGTCATGCCCGCATTGGTGATGACGCCTCCTGCATCGGTCACCTGCTGCATGACCTTGAAGGCCTCTGCATTCTGGACGATCTCGTACCTCGGCGTCACGAGGCCGAGCACCTGGTTGGTGTCGCCTCTCACGTTGGCGTACATCTGGACGTTCTCCGGATGGCACGGATATCCCGTAAGACCCGCACCGATCTTGCACTCGTCGAGACTGAAGCCATCGGGCCTGTCCCAGTACAGGTCCTCGGAATGGACATGGAAGTCCAGGTCGGCCGCACGCATGGCATCCATGTAGTCCGTCCATGCTCCCTGGGCGCCGATCCCGATCCATGGAGCTAGACGCTTCCTTGCAACAATGGTATTGTTATCGTTGATGTTGTCAGCCATATGACATCATACTCCTTCATCCGTGGGAGGCCGGCATGCCTGCGAATGCAACCCGGCCTCCCGCCTTTTCTACAGCTTCACGGCAAGATCTGTGAGCTGTCCCCTGACGATCTTGACCTTGCGGTCGTACTCGTCCTTCACATCGCTCAGCCTTTTCAATGAACCGGAGAGCACGTCTATCTCGGCGTTGGTCTCGTTGAGGATGCGCGTCGCCTCGACGACCTCCACGTTCATGTCGCTGACCTGCTTGGGATTCATCCCCTTTATCTCGTTCACGCTCTTCGCAAGCTCGTTATCCATAAGCACCTCCGCGCACGGAGAACACGTTGCGATCCGATTCCATGGCCCGCATGAACTCGTGCCACACGTCATCCTCTGTGACCTTCGGCCTCGCCAGCGGAACCCTGGCCAGCTTCTCGCATCTCTCCGCAGTCTCTTCGTACATGTCCGCAATCGCCTCGACGACGATTATCTTGTCGACGAGGTCGTCCCTCGTGTACTGCTCGGCATACATGGGCACCGGATGAGACGGGTTGAAGAACAGCAGGGTAGCCGATTCCAATGTCGGCAGGACATGGAATGCCACGGCTATCTGCATCTCCTCGTCCCTCTCTCCTTTCTTGGTGAACACCGCCTTGGTATGCCCGGCAGGCTCGTAGGACTTGACCTCGATGATCGCCTTGGGCGCGGGCATCTTGTCCCCGCTTCCGCTCATGAGCTGGCTGCCCACCACATCCAGCTTCACATCTGCGCTCGTCTGCGCTATGTCCATGCCATCCGGACTGAACCCTACGACGCCTCGGCAGATGATGCAGTCGTCCCAATGCCTGAATCCGGAGCGGTTCGCATCGTTGTACTCGTCGATTGCGAACGGCTCCATCCAATGACCTCTCGCTGCCGGGCCGTATGACGCCGGGTCGAGCGGCCAGTCGAAGCTGTTCTTCTCCCCCCACAATGCGGCGAAGCCGAGGGAAAGCTCCCCCGGCTTCTTCAGCATCCGCTTCCATTCGGGGACCAGCTTCTTGATCTCCGTCGCCGTCAGCACCGTGCGCCTGGCCTCGAGCCACGGAACGGAGACCTCGTGGTACCAGTCCCTTTTCGTCATCGGTCACCGTCCTTGTCTCCGATGGCGTCGGTCAGCCCGCTGTCGAACGCGAACTCGACGATCTTGACGACGGCGTCGGTGGACAGGTCGAGCGGGTTGCCGACATACGGCAGGTCCAGCCTGTCGGTGCAATCGCCCTCGATGAACCGCTTGCCCTCGATGAACTCGATGACGCAGCCGTAGTGCCTCATCATCCCGGTCATGCTGCCCGCGCGGTCGGCGGCCCTCAGCTCCTCCAGGATCTGCTCGGACTCCTTGAACTTCGCGTTGAGCAGCGGCGTCTCCGCATCGAAATGCGGGAGCAGGACGTCATGCTCGGACGTCTGGATGAAGCCCTCGAGGCTCGGATCCGGGCGGCCAGGAGCCTGACTCGCAATGTAAACGCTGGCCTGAGCCAGACGCTCAAGGGACATGAGCGCCGCGTACAGCTCGCGGTCGATGCCGACGACCTTCGACTTTCCCTTCTTGACCAGAAATCCATCCTTGTAGACGAGGTCCTTCTTCTTGATGATCTTAGCCATGTTCTCCTCCTTTGTCTCTATGGCCTTCAACCTATGGTTGCATCATGGATCATACCATGCTTGATGCTAGAACGGGATATCCTCCCCGTACACGTCGACCGGCACGCTCACGCCGGGGCCGACCTGCTGCACCGGAGCAGGGCCGGCAGGCGCGGGACCGGCAGGCGCGGGCGCGTTGGCGCCCATCGCCTCCATCGCCGCATTGGCCCCGTTGGCCGTGGCGTCGAACTGCGCGTTCTGCACCGAGGCGGGCTTCGCCTTGTGCACCTCGTCCACGCAGCCTCGCACCAGGCTGGCGTCTCCGTCGCCGTGGATCTGGAACCACCAGGGCCGAGGCCTCTGGCTGTTGTAGCTCCCGGGCTTGGTGGCGATGACCACCATCTTGCCGAGGATCTGCGTGATGTCCACCGACTCGCCCGGCTTCCTGTTCGGGTTGATGGCGTCCAGGACGGCCACCATCGCAGGGCTCTTGGAGCTGCTGCTGATGAACCAGGCGAACTCGTTGCAGTTCGCGTCGGCCACCGTGATGCGGAAGTTGCACTTCGGGTTGCCGTCGTCCCAGAACACGGGCTGCTTGGTCTGGAAGTCGCGCGCCTGCACGTAGGCGATCTCGACCACCGTGCCAGCAAGCTGCTGGCTGTAGTTGTCCTTGCTGTCATCCGAATAGTTCCATGCGTTGCTGCCGCCGCCGATATCGAAAACTCCCATTATTTTTTCCTCCGTTTCTAATAGCCGTATGCCATGTCGATTATATCGCCATCGGCCTCGTCATGATAAAGCATCTCGTTGTCGAGCCACTCGTCGATCCGCTCGAGCGCCTCCTGAAAACCGCTGTTCTTCCTCCATATCTCCTTGGCCTCGCCGGTGGGATGGACCCAGTTGTAATCGCAGTCCCGGTCGATCTGGTTGAGCATGCCGATCTGGTCATCGACGCCGAGCGCCTTCAGGTAGCACGACCACCATACCGCAGGGTTGTTGCGATAGCCCGGCCTGCCTATCCTGCCGCGGTCTTTGTTGCCCCGATTGGTCATCTTCTTCAGGAGCGCATCGATCCTGACGTCGCTCTCGATCGGGCAATTGGCCCGCTCGATGATGTCGATGGTATGCTTGTAGCCCATCGAGTCCATGATGGTGATGGACAGCCACTCCTGTCTCTCCCTCTCCTCAGTCACAGGTATCCTCCTTGTCTCTCAGCCACTCTATCATCCTTGCGCGCTCCGGCTCGAACTCCTCGACGAACTCGTTGAAGGCCTGCTCGCCGTTGTCCGTGTCGAACAGCTTGCCGGTGTCAATGACCTTGGTGATCTTCTCGATGTAGAACCTGGCCATCGGCCGGGTATCATACCCTCGGTTCCAATACTTGATGACCCTGTTGAACTGCCTTGCCCACATCGCCGTGCCGTACATGTCGACGTCCTGCCTCCTCATCGGATTGGGAACGGCGACCTTGATGGATGGCGACCAGCGGCCCTCGGGATCGACGACCGCTCCCGGCACAGCCGTCCTCAGGTCGAGGTAGAACCTGTTCGGGATATCGTAGCCGACCATGATTATTGTCATGTCGAAGCTGGCGAGCACGTCCGCGATGTTGGTCTTGCCCTTCTTCCACGAGATGTTGGCCACGATCCCGTTAGGCGCCTTCATCTTCAGGGTCATCAGGTTCGTCTTGTAGTTGTCGTCCTCGTGCCTCATGCGGTCCCACTTCCAGGCGTTCGCATCGTTCATCGGCTTGAAGCCGTGGAGCAGCTCGAGCTCCTTCGCGATGTCCTGGAGCTGCGGCTTCGTGTACACGAACAGGTCGACGTCAGGGACCTCGTCCCACAGGGAGAAGTCCTCGCCCGGGATCATGCTGCTCCCGGTTATGCAGCCTCTCGCCCCGGTCTTGATGATGATGTCCTGCACTTCCTTGATTGCCTCGTTAACCGACACCTTGCTCTCCCTTCTATTCTTGCGGCAGGTTCTCGTAACCTCCGGCATCCTTCATCAGCTTGATCGCCCTGTCGATTCGGTCCTTGTCCTTCGAGAGCATGGCCTCCCCGAGCTCCTTCCTCGTGATAATCCCGGAGAGGCTCGCCTCCGTCGCCATGACCCAATCGAGCAGGCTCATTCCCTTAGCCATTTGTCTCCCTTCTCTTGACGAATTCCATTATCTCCGCCCATATGGCATCGTTCATCCACATGGGCTGAAGCCCGTTCCACCTCTTTGTCTTGAAGTACCTCAGGCTGTTCTCCTTGTTGCCGACTATGTCCACATGGGCCGATGGGAAATGCATCGTAGGTATGACCCTGTCGGTCAGGAACGTCAGGTGGTATGACACCGGTATCCTCACGACCTTACCCTCGGCAGGACTGTATGCCTCGTGGTACTCGAGCTTGTAGTCCGCCCGGGTCCTGTCGAAGAACCGGTACATGAACCCGATCAGCTCCTCGTCCAGGCCGTCGTGGTCTCCATCGACGTCGATGATCACCTGGCCCATGCCCCTGTTGTTCTCGGCGAGGAACACCTGGCCCAGCATTCCCTTGGCATCGGCCATGGTCATGCAGCCCTTGCCCCACTTTATCATCGGCTTGTTGTCCTTGTTGCATGGGACCCATCGGTTGTTGATCTCGCCGAGGTCGTAGGGCGACGGAGGATACTCGCCGTATGCCGTCAGGTAGCCCGGCGTCCTCGGGACTCCGGCCGTCCTGACATGCCACACCGAATCCTCCCTCGGCCTCATGTACAGGTCGGACCTGTACCAGCCGTTCGCATGGTTCTGCAGGTCCTTGGGCCTGAGCGACCTGCCGGATTTGATCACGGCATCCACTAGGTCGCGCTGGTCCACTCCCCTGAGTCCCTGCCTGTAGCACCAGAAGTAGAGGCTGCCCTCGGGAACGGGCTCGCACCCGACGCTCAACGCAACCGCCTCTTCATGACCTTGACCCAATCGTGGTTGTACTCGATCGGGATGTCCGGATTGATCTCGGTTACGAACAGCCCGTAGCCCGGAACCTTGTCGAAGTGGGTGTCGAACGCCAGCAGGTTGTCGAACCTGGTGCCGGCCTCGATCATCTTCTTGTATGGCTTGTTCTTCTGGTCGTGCCTGAAGCGATCGTCGTCGGGCGCGTCGTCGTCGCCGAACACGACCACGTTGCCGAAGTGCCTGCCGCATACATGGTCGGCCAGTATCTTGTAGAACTGGGTGGCCTCGTTGCATCCTCCGACGCACTCGGCCACGACGTATGGATCGACGGCGTCGTTGATGCCGAACCATTTGGACCTGTCCCCGGTCACGATGAGGTCCGCATTGGCCTGCGTCCTCAACGTGTCGATGAGCGTGACCATGGTCTTTGACACGCCTCCCGGTATGGAGCCGGAGACATCCAGCACCATCAGGTTTGGAGCCTGGCTGCCCATGCCGACCCTGCCCATCGGGGCTCCGAGCTTCTTGTTCCAGCCGTCGTGCCATTGAAGCCCGATGAGGTTCCGCTTGATCGCCGTGGCGATGTCGTCGAGGAACGTCGGCAGCACCTTCAGCCTTTGCAGCTCCTCGATGCTGACATCCTCCTCCCATGTCGTGCCGATTGCGTGGTCCAGGCTCTCGCGCGCCCACTCGACATCGTCGTCGTCGGACACCTGGGTGCCGTCGTCATCGAGTCCTCGGTAGCCCTCGCCTCCGGTGTTGGCAGAGCTTGCCGTGAATCCATTGGATCCCTTGACTCTCTTGCGGGTGACGGGAGACACGATGGTCAGCGACTCCCTCTCGTGATGGGAGATGCCAAGCACCTGCTCCCATTCGATTGCCGGGAACCTGCGCCAGAGCATGCGCATCATCACGGCCTTGACCAGCTTCTCGTCATCCCAGCCTGCCGGCTTGACGAGATAGGGAATGCCGTATTCCCTGGCCACGGCCACCTCTGCCCTGTCGCTCACGACATAGATCTCGGGCAGCTTGGCCTGTCCTATCCTAAGCCTTCTCATACGTTCTCCTTTCTAGAACGGCGGATACTCGACGGCTCCGTCCGCATCGGTTCGCGGGAAGTCATCGCCGTCGAACTCCACCTTCTCGATGATATCCTTGATCTCGTCCCAATACTCCGAGCCTTGCAGGTGTGTCAAGAAGCTAGGCAACGACATTTTGTCGATGTGGTCCGGCAGGCCGCACAGCCAGTAATCCGTGCAGTTCTCGAAATCGAAGCCGGAATCCACGAGGGCATCGAGTATCTGCTCCTTGCCGGACTTCTTCCCATGCGCCCTATCGTATGTGAGGATTATGTTCTTCATAACGTCGATCCCATACATCTCCTTGATGACCTGGCGCAGGAAATCCCTGCCGTCGTTGTCGGCCGCGCTGTCATACCATGTGTACAGTTTGGTAAACGTCCTCGGCGTCATGAGGTTGTACCCCACGTCATCGAACAGATCCGATTCCGTTATGCATGGTTCGGCCTTGAACCTGAGCCTGAACCATTTCTTCCAGGCATCATAGTCGAACTCCACGTCGAAGAACATGAACCTGTCCCGCACGGATGCCGGTATCATGGCAGGCGAGGCCACCGGATTGCTGGCGGCCACGATCATGACGTCTGGTAGCTGCCTGCCGGATGCCATCTGGCGGCTCTGGATGAGCGTGAGGCAGGCGCTCCACAGTTCCCTTGGAGCTTCCAGCACCTCATCGAAGAACAGTATGTCACCGTCCTTCAGGCTTCTCATGCGGGCATCGTCGAACACCTCGAGCCTCTTGGTCTCGGTGTCAGGCATGCGGATTCCAGAGACCTCGCTTGGGATCGTATTGCTCAGGATGAACGTCACGAGGTTCACGCCCTTGCTGCGGGCGAAGTCCTCGATGGCGCTCGTCTTGCCGATGCCCGGCTTGCTTATGAAGCATGGCACTATTTCGTGCCTTGCCTCATACGCTGTCTCAAGCACATGGCTCATATCCGAAGATTTCATCGGCGCTCACCTCCTTCCCGGCGAACCATTCCTCCATCTCCTGCATGTACCTGTCGTCCAGCTTCAATACCTCCTGGATCGACAGGCAATGCTCGGCGCAGATGCACCCCCTGCACTCGGCAGAGGATGCATCGTAGTCTCCGAAGCAGGTTGATCGGTGGATGTCACCCATTGTCGACCCACCTCCTGACCTCGATTGCCTTGGTGCGATACCTCTCGCAGCACTCCTGCATGTAGCAGGCGACCTGGTCGAGGTCGTTGCCGCTGACCAGCGCAAGCTCGAAGGCCTGCGCCGAATGCAGGAACTCCCGACGAAGGATGCCCAGCTTCTGCTGCATCTCCTTCGTGGGAACCCTGCGTGACTTACGCATCTTTATCGCCATTGTCGTCATCCTCCTTCCTCAGGTCCTCGATGGCGAGCATCCTTCCATTGATGGTCTTGTAAGGATGCAGCTCCATTTCCAGCTGGTAGATGTCGTCGTCATCCTCGCTGCCCATGGATTTGACCTCGCCTTCCATTACTCCGATGACGAGGCGCCTGTTCCCGATGGCTGTCAGCGCGATCGCCTCCGGGAGCAGGTTTTCCAGGGTGTCAAGGAAGGCATCGCAATTGATCTCCTTCTGGACCTCGTCCATGTTTCCGTCCATGTCGAACATGGCATAGAACATGTATTCGTGGTCGTCGTCGAAGGCGATGGTCCAGACCACCGTCTGGCCGGTGTGATCCTTCACGCACGCGATCGGGAAGATGCCCTGATCTCCAAAGAGAAGCATCCTGCAGATCACGCATGCGCGGAGGTCACGCTCCTCGAACCTCTCGTTGAACAGCGCGGTCACCTTGTCAAAGGCGCCGTCATGCAAGGAGGCTATCTTCTCCTCGAAGCTGTCGAACAGCTGCTGGATGATCTCCTTGCCGTCAAGATTCCTGGTTCCCATTTGTTCTCCCTTCGTCGCTTACATGTCGCTTACTTCGCTCATATATTCCCGCCAGTTCTTGAAATCGGAGCAGCACTCGAGCCGGTTCGAATAGAACCTGTACATTGGATATGTGCAGAATCCCGATTGCCTCGTCTTTCCCGTCGCCTCGCACCAATCGGCATTCTTCAGGATGTCCTCGATGCCAGGCAGGTTATTGGTATCGACATACTGGTTGAAGTATGCCTTGCCGTTCTCGTCATGTTCCTTGAACATCTCGATCGGGTGCCAATCGCAATCGGGATCCTCGAGATTGACGGTCAGATGCGCGAACAGCATATTGTTGCTTTCTGTCTTCAACATTACTGCAGGCTGATGGTTTCCTCCGTACATCGTGACGAGAGGCCTGACGACATAGCCTTGCACCCTGAACCTGTTGTCCATGGTTTCACCTCCTTAGATCGATAGCAGAATGTTCACGCCGAACATGGCTGCCATGAATGTGCAGCCGGCGAAGCCCACCCACATGCAGTAGTAGGCGATGAGTCCGGAGTTGTCCGACAGATGGCGGACGAAGCCGCCGATCGCGAGCCCTGCGAAGATGAACAGCAGGGCCGCGAACGATATGGAAAAGGTGGCTGCAAACATTGCGACCACCTTCTAACCTGCTACGAATGCGGTGAACACCATGGCACCGCAAACGATGATGGTGAATACGATGGAAGCCAGCATGGCCGCCACCTCCTTCCGGTTCATTGCATGACCATCTTGACGATCAAGGCGATCGCCAACGTCATGCCTATCGACATTATTCCTGCCGCAACAAGCCGGTTCGTTATCCTCGCCTCGATGATTCCGTTGATGAATATATCGAGGGAGACGAAGAATAGGAACAGCGCTGCCAGCAGCAGGATGGTGAATGTGCCATAGTCCACGGCACCACCTCCTTTCCAGTCAGCCTTGCTTGCCTAGCCCCGGTATCCCAGGGCGAAAAGAAAAATAGAATGCCTTCCCTGCCGTGCTTGGGTGCGTTGCTTGCTTCGTTGCGAGGCAGCAGGGAAGGCAAAAAGATGACGGTGACCGGGGACATCGACGACAGGCTGCCGCCTATCTCCGTCCCCGGTCCGTCGCTGCATTGGCCGATCGTTCGCGCAAGCCACCTGGCCAGGATGGCTTATCCGCCCGAGGTTTCTGTTCCACCTCGGCAAGCCAGCCGTTCATGACCCTCGTCCACCGTGCGACACGGCATACGCCGCACGATGGATCCTACTCCCATGCGTCCATGGTTTCGGAGAGGGCTTAGAACCAACTATCCTCCTCCTCCTTGTCTTCGACAGAGGAATCGGAGGAATCGTCGTCGCTTCGCTCGTAACCGTCAAGGTTGCCGAGCAAACGAGCATGACCATTGAACATGGTCGCGAAATCCTCGATTGCGGCCCATCGATCTGAGTCGACGTAGACCACCCAATCGATCTGGCAATGGCCAGTGAGAAACCTCACCCGCTCGTTATAGTCAAGGCCATGCCTTTCGAGCAGGATGCCAAGCCTTATCCCGTAATCTGATGTCTGGATGACACTGCTCGAGATTGCGATGTACATGATTGCTCCTTTCGACAGGAGACACCATTGAATAACGCTGCACGACCGCGATGGTCGGTAACGACAGGTTGCTTGGGCAACCTGACCGCGACCGGCAGCAAAGAGAACACACCGCAAACGCGGCATGCCCCCTTCAACCCGATCAAACCGTCGTGGCCTGGATCACTCCACCAACGGCAGCCATGAGGACCAATGTCTCCATGCTCGTCAGCTGAGGATGCTCGATGGTCTGATTGCCCACGGTCTCCGTGGTGCCGGCCTTCTCGGCCTTGGCAACCAGCATCTCGACATACTTGGCAGTGGCCTCATTGATCGGATTGAGCTGTTTGATCGCGATAGCAGTGATATCCATAACGATATCTCCCTTCTCGATTTCACCCTTGTAACCAGCTAAGATTAGTCACAAAAACAGATCAAAAATTTCCAATTTCGGGATTTTCGGGCCTGTACCTGGGATACCGGGGGGCTAGGGGTAAGGAAATATGAGTTAATTAATAACTTTTTTGATCCATCCCGCCACAAATTTTTCCAGCTCCAAAGGCCCGCGTGGAAAAATTCGCCAAGGTTTATGACGCCACAATCACCCTTGGATCCACTGGGGCTTTCAAGAATGGACAAATGTTGAATATGTAGCTATTGAGTTATGTTTCTGCCCGGATAAGATGTGCAGGTGTTGGAGAGTCACGCCTCCGATCCCCCTCACCGACGCCATCTGGCGAAGCCCGACTCCATCATGTCATCGGTAATAGGGTACAGTTCTCCCAAGGCTTGAAGATTTCTCAATTCTGAAAATTAATCTTTTATTCCTTTGTAGAATTGATTCATGCTTCCGGTCCTCATGAACTTTCGGAAATCCTCTCTGCGGACAGCCTGCCTCAAGATTCTGCCCTGCACGCCTTGCGCATGTCCGGGTGGCCCGCGGTGGCCCCGGCAAGAGGGCGCCCTGGAGGAGGCTCGCCTTTTTCGCATCCCTGCGGTTAGTCGCGGTCCGCCTGCTCCAGCGCTATACCCGGTTATTCGACTCATACCCCAAGGGGCGATCATTGCTCCGACCGGGAACGGATCTATGGCCGCGCTGGCTACATTGTCGCATTGCGCCGCCTTCCCGTCAACGATCTTATGTAAAGCTACGTATTATTATTCTATGGGAGCCTCCTCCCTTCGCGGCCTGGCCCTTCACATTCCGCGCCTCCTTGGCTATCATGTTCGGCAGGGCCGTCCGCCCCGGTCGCCGCTTGCACCGAGTTGGCCGGGGTCGACGGCCCCTTGCATGACGAGAGGAGCTATCCATGGCTACAGGGTTAGATGTTTTGAGGGTGATGCAGGCCCAGCGGCCCGCGCAGCCCGTCCAGCAGGCGGCCGCCTACCAGCCGCAGGTCCAGATGCCTCAGTCCTTCATGAACGCCTTCGACGACGTCGGCGGCGCCCTCGCGGCCATAGCCGGAGGTAGCCGGGTCAGTGCGCCCACCCCGCAGGAGGAGGAGGGCCTGCAGGGCCTCCAGATGGAGAGGATGGATGCGCCGCGCTCGTTCGTGGCCGGGGCGTCCGATCTCGGCGAGCGTGTCTCGAACATCATCCAGTACGACCCGAACCGCGTGTTCACCGATTTCGGTGAGTTCGGCAAGTTCGGCCTAAGCCTTCCGTTCAGCATGATCGGCGGCATCCTGCAGGCCCCGGCCGGAGGATACGAGGCGTTGACCGGCAAGGTGGCTCGGGACAACCCGTTCACGCCCGAGAAGGAGGTGGACCTCGAGACCGGCATGGCGGACGCCCGAGACCTCACCGGCCCGCAGCGCTTCGCCTCCGGCGTCGACGCCCTGATCAACAGCGTCGGCCTCGGCGTCGGCGGATCGGCCCGCCTGATAGGAAGCGGGATCAGCGCCATAAGCAGGGGCGCGAAGGCCGGCGGGATGGCGACCGGAATATTCGGCCGCGCCATGAAGACGCCGGTCGCCCGCGTAGGAGGGCAGCTCGCGTTCGATGCCGCCGAGGAGGGCGGGGAGGAGTTCGTGCAGAGCTACCTCGAGGACGTCCGGTACGACAATGTCAATGAAGACTCGTTCGGCAAGGCGCTGCAGGCCGCATCGCTCGGCGCCGCAGGTGGAGGCATCATGTCCGGCGCTGGCATGGGGATCAGGAAGCTGGCCGGTCGCAGGATCAACTCCAACGTGGCCTCCCCGGACGACAACATCGACGGAGGCGCCGCAGACCCTGCCGACGGGCGACGGGACGTGGCGGCCGAGTACCGCAGGCTGTTCGACGCACGCGGGACGACACCGGGCATGACGAACATCGACGCCATGATACGCGAGAGCCAGATGAACGACGAGTCCCGCAAGATGCGCGGGTCCGTCGTCGTCAAGCACGCCAGGACGAACTACCGATCGAGAAACCTCGACGAGGCCACCATCTCGGATGACAGCGTCGTCGCCGCATACCGCAACGGCAACCAGGAGAGCCGCGAGAACATGGCCAACGCGTTCCATGCCACCGTGGAGGAGATGGACGCAGCCATCGGCAACCGCGAGTTCGAGGGGCAGAGGATGCCTTCCGTCGCATCCGCGCTCAACGCGCTCATCCAGCGCGGCGGCAACGTGAGCGTCGTCATCTTCCGCAATCCCGACACGCGCAACGGCGGCTACATGCTCGACATCACCGGCGTCACGCATGGCGGCGACCTCCAGACGCACCCGGCCGTCTACTCGATCTTCGGCGGTGACATCGACGGCGACACGTCGATCGTATCGTTCATTCCCGGCGAGGCCAACGTCCTCGGATATGCGTCCGAGATGCTCGTCCATCCCGAGGGCAGGAAGAACGTGGCGCACGAGTACCTCGGCATAGACCCGACGATAGAGCCGGATGCGTTCAAGGCTAGGATGCTCGAGCATGCCCGCCGCGTCGGCGCCAATCTCGACCAGGCCACCGTGAACGAGATATCCGACAGCTATTTCAAGGCCCGCGATGCGAAGAACGGCGATGGCGACGGAAGCGGCATAGCCGCCGCGCTCAACAGCTACCGCGCCGCAGTATCCAAGGCTGCGGAGGATGCCGGCCTCGAGGACCATCGCGGCCTTGCCAGACGGTCCATGAACGGATTCCTGCACAGCGTGTCGGACAACAGGTATCAGGCGTTCACGCGCCGCATGATGCCGTTCGATGCGTATTCCGGTATAGAGGAGGAGCTCAAGTTCAATTCTGCCGGGACTCAGATAACCGATTCCGATATCAACCAGTTCAACGAGCAGACCAAGAGGTTCCTCGAGAAGCACGGCACCATGGGAGACAACACCGCCCCCGCCGCCGTGTTCCAGCTTCTCGGATATCTCGAATACTCGCTGACCGTGCAGGGCAACCCGATCTTCCGCAACGACGCGACCATCGGCTACGACGTGAAGAACGTGGCGTCGTACCTGAAGTTCGCATCGGACATGCTCGACATCACGGGCAACAACGACATCTTCTCGGCCCTTCTCAGGTCGTCGTTCCGCATGATGGCGGAAGGGGTCACCCCTGCGAACGCCGTCGAGGGCATGATGGATTCCAGGATCATCGCGTCCACGCTCGGCAGGTTCGGCTCCAGGAACAGGCTGAGATCGAAAGACGACCTCGACAGGTTCCTTGACATATTCATCGAGGAGCACGATGCGATGGTCGAGGTGTACAACGAGTCCCAGAGGCAGCTTACGAATAGGAACTGGAAGCTGCCGGCCGGGCTTGTGGAGAGGCATCCGCTCGGCAAGAACGCGCCGCGCGACAAGGTGGCCGAGAAGTTCGGCAGCGTCATGAAGCAGGTGCCGATCGGCGCCCTGCTCGATGCCGAGCTTGTTACCGGGGATATCGATCCGATGACGACGGTTGGCCAGTTTCTCGAGGACCTTGCCGGCAAGGGAGACCTGAGGGTCCCGGTGGAGGTGCTTCTGGCCGCCGACAAGGATGTCCAGGATTTCTTCAACGATGCGGTCGACAACTGGGAGAACGGCAAGAAGGCGATGGAGCGCAAGATAATGCGCATGATCGATCCGACCGTGCTCCGCGTTCCGAGGAAATGGATAGACGACTACAGCAACGGCAGGCTCGACCCGATGGACAAGAGGCGCCTGCTGCTCGTCCTCGATGTCCTCGCGATGACGATGGATCCCGACATCGCCATCGATGCCGGATTCCGCGGAGTCGAGATAATGTCCACGAGGCTCGGCCAGATGGCCGTGTCCGACAACCTGTTCGACAGGATGAACGCGATAGCGGGGATATCCCTCAACACGCAGTTCAGGCCGCTTGTCGAGGATTATGCATCCGACGACGCCGACGTGAGGGAGAGGGCGCGAAAGGCCCTCGTGTACAAGTCGAAGGTATCCGGCATCCATAACGTGATCTCGGGCCAGATAATCAAGTACGGCCGAAGCGACCTCCTGGATTTCCTCGTCGACATCGACGTGTCTTGGAACGAGAAGCTGGCGAATTGGAACTCGATCCAGAATATCGGCGGCATCATGGCTGCCACCGACAACCTGTTTTACGATTGCCTCAAGACCGAGAATTCCGAGTTCGATATCTCCGGAACGGCGGCGAGGCTCCGCAAGGCGGAGTCGTCGATGAATTCCTACGAGAAGCTGCTGTTCGATTCCTGCAAGGCCGAGATAGCCAGCTTCAAGACCGATGTCATGGCCGACCCGAACACGTCGAACGACATAGATGTCGCCAGGTTCTTCGAGGACTCGTTCACGAATGCATGGTCGTCGATGAACTCGAACATCGCGGCATCGCTCATCTGGGCATCCCGCGACCCGTCGAACGATGCCATGGAAAAGGGTACGAACGAGGATCCCGGCACGTTCCTGTACCAGTCGCAGGAACATATCAGAAACGGCGGGATGATAGCCTATATGGATGAGCTTACCGGCGAGCGCAACGGCGTGTTCGACATGGAGTATTCGGCAGGCAACAGGCTCCACATGCTCGCCCTCGTCATGGATCCGACATTCGAGATCGAGCTGTTCGACCCGATATCCGGACGCCATGGAATCATGAACAGGGACAAGTTCATCAGGAGCGTCATACCGGATTGGGACGGCAGCAGGCTCACCGGGAACCAGTGGATACGGATTCTCGAGCAGTATCCGCAGCTTTCCGACTATGCGATGGAATACCAGCCCGAGCCGATAACCGTCGGCGGAAACCCGACGATCATCCCTGGAAAGACGAGGGGTCTTGTAGACTCGTGGACCGAATGGAGGAAAAGCAGGAAATCCATCCTGTTCAATGCCGAGGACACGGCCGTCAAGGAGGAGCTGTCGCATCTCTACACGGACGTCTCCAACGTGCTGTTCAACTGGCGCGAGTACCCGAGCCTGCTTGTCCGCACGATACCAGAGAAGGTCTTGCGCAGCGTGAAGTCCCCGCGCGAGCTCAGCTCTCACATGATGGGCGCCCATAGGAAGTGGGTGTCGATGATGTCGTACCTGTCGCAGCACGATCCGAACGGAGAGGTGTTCCGCGACTTCAGGTCCAACTACATCGAGGCGTCGATCGGCAGGTCCATGTCACAGATGATCAGCGTCGTGTCTGCATCTCTGGACAGGATACAGGACATAATCAATGGCGAGAACGTGGGCAGGAACATCGTCCTCGGCCTTGCGCAGGAATTCGTTTCCAGAAGGTTCGTGTCCAAGGCGCTGAAAGACATCGGCGACAATGTGACCGGCATCAATCCGACGATTCCCGAGCATACCCGGACCATCATGGATATCGCCGGCAACGAGGTCGGCAACCTGCTCGATTCCGTGAGGGAGACGGCGAGCCAGACTATAGATGCGGCGAATTCCGTCGTAGCGATGATGCTCTCGATGTACGAGGGCGCCGCATCTACAGGGCGGTTCGATATAGGCGGCATGCGCTTCGGAGCAACCATGGACGATGTCGCCCTTGTCAGGTCTTCCGGAAGGAAGGATCTCGAGAGGGCCGTTAAAGACAAGCTGATTGCAAGCGGCATAGCGAATCCGACGGACGAGCAGATACACTCCGATCCCGGATACATTGCCGGAATCGAGAGCATCGATGCGATCATCGAGGCGAACAACAACCTCGCCCTTACTGTCGTTGACGATATCATCAATCTTGCCCCGAAGGACATCAGGTTCATCATGAGGCGCGACTATCTCACGGTGGACGATGCCTCGATAGCCAATATGATCGATCTCGCGAAGAACCTTGTTAAAAAGTCAGGGCAGAATCTCACGCCGGATAGCGTCGAAGAAGAGTTCCATGCAATCTACGACCCGTATAAGAAGGAGCTTGATGCCTTCAATCGCGGGGAGACGGAGGATATGCCGAGCATCGACAAGGTCAGGAAGTCGCTCGGAGGCCTTGCCGTCACGTATAACAACCTTGTGTTCGAGGCCAACCTCAAGAACATCAGGCTCATGTCGCATGCCCGCGTCAATGCGAACATGTATGCCGCGATGAACACGACGCTCGACTCGCTGTCAGACATCATGGGAGAGATCAACAAGGAGCTGAAGGTATCGTATGACTCCGCGATGCTTGCCGACGAGATCAAGCGCAAGGGGTACGTTGTGCCGCAGCTCGATTTCTCCGGCCAGCTTCAGGAAACGATGGCCAACCGCCTGCGCAACATGGTCAACGGCGCGCCCAACTCCACCAGGGTGTCCGTAAGCGGCGCCAACACGAAAGAGATGGCCGGATTCGGATTTCTCGACCCGAGGCAGCAGGGAGATATTCCTGCAACGGTCATGTCGACCCAGGAGATCCTCGGCCTTGGAAGCGATGCCGACACATGGAAATGCACCCTGAAAGCTCCTGGCGAGGATATCGATGGCCGCGACGTCAGGTCTGTCGCCAACCTCAAGAAAGACATCGTTGGAGGAAGGATACCTCAGGACGCCCAGGTCCAGGTGTTCAATCCAAATGACAACCCGCATGGTATCTATTGGTTGTTCCAGCCGATGCAGCCGAATGATTCTGCGGTCGACTACAGCCGCGTCGGCGGGATACTTGGCTTGATTCAGGACGAGTCGCAGGAAGGCATGGTGCTGAAGGCCAAGAAGAAGCTGATCTCCGCCGCCAAGTGGATCGTCGGAAAGAGGCCGATCGGAAAGCCCAATGCGGACAAGAATGCGATCGCATACGGGTTCGACGGGCCGGCGGCCGATATCTATGCAAGGCTGAAAAGCACGCTTCTCGATGTCAGGTCAAGATACAAGGACGAGTTGTACAAGGAGTTCAGGGGATCGCTTTCCGGCACCGAGCTCAGCGAAGATGCAGCGCTCATCATGGCGCAGGTGCTCACTCCGGCATACAGGCTCTACATGACCGAGGTGGCGACAGGCAGGCGCGACACCGACAGGCAGGTGTTCCTTGATGTCGAGGACCTGTTCCATGGTCCGGAGCATTTCGAGCAGGTGTGGAACGAGCTTACCGAGAATGGAAGATACCGCGTATCCGCAGCCGTGGTTAAATTCGCGACGCCGAAAGAGATAAGCTATGACATCTTGAGGGCCGAGGCCGCTCTCGAGCATGAGGCCTATGACGAGATATCCATCGACCAGACGAGACGCGAGGCGAGGGGTGCAATAAGGGGCTGGACAGGCAGGGATGCAGACGACATCTCGGTCGAGGAGTACATGTCGCATGTCAGCCCGTATGGATATTCCAGGAACAATCCTGTCATAGTTCCGCAGTCAAGGACACCGATCCAGTATTATCTCAACGAGATCTACGGGGGCAATTACGGATCGATGCCTGAGGCCAGGTTCAGGGAGCCGAAGCAGAGCATCTTCGCAACCGACGAGGGGAAGGTCCGCGCCAACGGCAAGTTCGTCGATTGCGGCAATTTCAAGGCAAGGATACTGACTGCGTTCATTCCTCCTAGCGAGCAATCGATATCCGGCCTCGATGCCGACAACGAGCTGTGGTATCAGTTCAGCAGCATCGCAGATATAAACAAGCCCCGTATCGAAGGCGTGTTTAGAAAGGAGGGCGAGGTCGGGGTAGGCATCGTGCTTGATCGGGACATGCTTGCCGAGGCCGAGGAGTGGGCGCTCGATAACGGCAACGGACTTCTCGTTCCCGAGCAATGGGCAGGCAAATATCACAGCATGTCGAAATTCACAAAGGAACCCGTCAGCATCAAAGGCCTCAATGACAAGTTCGTTGTCGTCGATCCTCATCGCGACGAGTCGGCAAGGGTTTATAGGGCATCGGAGCCGCAGTCCAATAGGAGCATCGGCACATCAGACGAGATAGTACCGACCTATGTCGATAATTGGAGGACGGGATACTACCACGTCGGGGATGCCGAGGCGCGCGGATGGGGAATGAAGCTGCGTGATTTCATAATCCCGAAAAGGAAAACGGTTACTAAAAAACCTGCATCTATTCTTCCGGCAGACGGTCTTCATGGCTACAAGATCCTCACGAGGCAGGAAATCCTCGATGCAATCGGAAACAGGGCCGACAAGAGGATCTGGCTGTCGAAGTTCAATTACGAGTATCTGAACGGTTCCGCCAGGTCCAATGGCGAGCTTGTCGTCAGGGATTACCTGTCCAAGCTCTCGAAGGCCCACAACAGGACCGATGGCGTGCTGTCGCGGAACGTCGGTCGCGGCGATTGCGTGGCCATCCTGTCGAATGGAAGGCAGTATGCGCCTATAGTCCTTCCCGACAACGCACCGGATATCAGCGACATGGATTATGTCCATGTCTCCATTGACGACAGCGGATCAATAGCGCTCTATTACAGCGGAAGCCCGACGCTTGGAAGCCAGAAGGATTCTCGCGTGAAGATATCCGTCAAGGGCATGAAGGGCGAGCTGATGATGTCTTCCGACGTCATGGACCCGATCCTTGACATCGCAGGCGAGGGGGTATCGTATATAACCATCAACAGCGACACATATTCGTCCAGGTCTCATGGCAAGAATGAAGTCAACATGAGGGACAATATGTGGAGCTATGTGCGCAGCAACGTCGACGAGCATAAATACAGCTATATCTACAAGGGAATCAAGGACGGCAAACCTGAATACAAGGATTCGTTCCTTGCCGCCGTTACGGACCATTATCGCGACAATGCCCCAGAGATACTTGCCGATGCCAACCAGAACAAATGGGACTGCCGTATCTGGCGCGATCTTATGTCCGGCGAGTTCAAGCTGGTCACGAAAGCCATGGAGCCTGACGACAGGATAAGGGCCGAGGCGAACTGGACCATCCGCGAGATCATGTCGATGGCGTATGTTCGCGGCATCGCCCCGCTCGACGTCCTGTCGCCGTACAATCCGAACCTCGAGAAAGGCAGGTATGCCGTTTATCAGCAGGCGATGGCGTTCGGCGACGTCAGCGCAGACAGGCTGCTCAAGTTCTATCACGCCATGGACCATCGCATCTGCTACAACGGTCTCGATGACCCGATGTTCGACAACATGTCGGCGCCGAAGGACGGGTCTCCCGTGTTCAACATATACGGCCAGACCAAGGCGAAGGCGCCTGATGGCACATGGTTCTGGGGCGACATCATGTGGGGCAAGCTCGATTTCCTTGGCGACGACTCGTCGAGCAGGACACCGGGCAGCGATGCCATGCACTCCTGGCAGAGCACGTATAGGCGCGGCCTCGACAGGGGATACATGCCTGACGAGATCGCGGATGCCCTCAGGTATGCCGACTACCTTACCGACAATCCAAGGTACATACAGCCGAAGTCGTCGAGGATAACGCAGGATCGCGCCGATCTTGCCGGATTCGATGAGAACATCGACGACACCATAGCCGCCGTTGCCATGAACTTCCCATATGACAGCTTCGAGCAGGTGAGGCACCGCGCCGACGTAAACAAGATCGGACGGGAGAAGCTGTATATCCGCGAGGTCACCGAGAATGGGGAGACCGTCGAGAGACCGTGGAGCCATCCGAGGATCGAGAGCGCGGTTGCAAAATTCAACTCCAGGCACAGCACGCCTAGAATGCAGCACGGGTTCACGCGCACGATGCTCGAGCCCTATGCAGCGGCGCAGGTCGGATACACCTATAACGATTCGGGCGAGAATACCGTCAGCGTCGATAACCTTGTCAGGGCCATCATGCAGGTTGACAGGAATATCACCGAGCATGGAATCCCGGTTGTCGTCGTCGATGAGGGCGCGCCGCTCGACGACAGGTACCCGATGCCGAGGATATCTCCGGAGCATGCCGAACAGCTATGGATGCTGCTTCCCGAGCTTGAGATATTCTGGCGCGACAAAGGCGGGTATGAGGGTTATCTTGCCGCCATGAAGGACGAGGCGATGAAGGCCTACGCCCTCATCAACGACATCAAGGACAAGCGCAAGCAAAAGGCGCTGTTCAAGGCGATGGAGTTCGATTTCCTCATGTGGAACGATTGGGATCCGCAGCTGTCTTCCCATGTGTACGGCGACGTGTATATGAGCGACATGTACGAGGCTGAGAACAAGCTGGCCGACGCCCTGAGGCAAGGTTCCGAGATGGGCGAGCCGATGGATCGCGACACATATAACGAGCTGTGCGACAGAGGCAGGAAGATTCAGGTAGACCTTAAGAGCGGCATCGAGAAAAGAAACGCCTATCATGTCATGAAGGACGGCTCCAGAGGATATTACAAGGAGGCCGAGGACAAGTGGCTTAACAAGATGCTCAACAACTTCACGTCGCTGTCTAGGATAATGGCCATGATGTCGGATGCGCTGGCATTCTCTAATATCGCTGCACGCGGCCTGTTCCACGGAATCACGCTCGGATCCATGAACCTGTGCAACGCCCTGCACGTAGGTCCATATTACTCGAAGCATCATCTCGATGCAGCCGATGTGAGCAGGTGGGCGCATGACAAACGCTTCAAGGACCTGTTCATGGCTCATCGAATGGCTGCCCTTGACGGCAAGGAGATCGAGGTCCTGTTCAACATGAAGTCGGACGAGGAGCTGTTTGCATACATGAACGAGCGGCGTGCCAAGATGACGCCGTTCCAAAGGGCAAGCGACAGGTTCTTCCAGATCACGACCGGCGGCAATTGGTTCACCACGGCTCAGATGAGGATATTCCTCAACAGGTTCGTGTCTTTCGCAGAGCAGACGCCGGGACAGGAGTTCTGGTTCGAGGAGCAGCCCGACGGCCGAAGCTATCTGGAGCACAGGCTCGACGATCCCGGCCGCTGGTTCCTCGAGGTACTCGGCGGCAGCCATGGAAACAGCCCGTCGTTCGAGATAGCCGTCAAGGCCCTGAATTCATCCAAGCAGGGAGACTTTGCACAACGCGGCGTGCTCTCGATGGTTCTTGCGAACGCCGTCAAGGGAAGGTCTTTGCCAAACTTCCTTGTCACGACGATGGTCTGCAGGTTCCCGCAATACACAGAGAATGTGCTTCGCCATATGGTAAGCACCATCATGCCTGCGTCCTCGATCTACTACGTCATGACCGAGAAGATAGCGAACATCGCGAGCAAGAGGGCCGAGAAGAACGGCACACCGGATCCGCATTACGAGCTTGCGCAGATACACGCGAGTCTCCGTGAGGCGATGCTTTTCGACATCACCCATCTCGGGGCAGGCGTGGTCGCCGCCATCCTGATTGCCATGGCAGGCGGCGTGGAGCCTCCCGAGGACGAGAAGAAGTGGGGCAATATCGAGGAGTGGACGATATGCGGCGTGCGTGTCGGCGAGGCGTGGTGGATGGAGGACATCCTCGGCCTTGCCCTTCCGTCGGCCATCTTCGCCAAGACGATGATGCTTGGCAAGCCACGCTTCGACATACTGTTCAACGGCGTCACGCAGGTCTGCTATAACAATCCGATGCTGAAGGTTGCCGATGCTGTCGGATTCATGCTCGATCCGGAAGGCTCGATATTCACGGCATATGACAAAGACGTCGAGATGTTCCAGAATGCAAGGGGCGGCGCTCCCGGCATTCTGGACTGGTTCCAGGCAAATGCGTTCTCGTGGGGGATGTCGTATCTATCGCAGTTCTATCTGCCGTCGTTCCTTCGCGAATCCTATATGTCCGCACAGGAATGGGAGGTTTCATACAAGGATATCTATGAAGAGGACGAGCGCGGCGTGCTCACCGAGGAGGGTCGGAACGGCAAGACGATGAAAACGACCTACCTCGATGCCATGAGGCGCCGCACCACGAGGCGCAATCCCGTTCTCGGGTGGCTGTTCGATATGGCAACGTCTCCCAACACCGGCTACATGTGGAGCGAGATGCCGAGGACGGTGTATCGCGATGATGCCCAGCTCGATGAGATGAAGCGCTGGTCGATCGTCGACATGGAGCCGGAGCAAGCTCAGCAGAAACTGCTCGAGATCGTCACATACATGCAGGCATACGACGACATGAACGAATTGAGGAAGACTGGATTCTATCTCGACAGCACCACGAAAGCCGCGTTGTCCTCGCTTGTATGGGATACCGTCAACGAATGGGACAACTGGTACAACGGATTGCAGGCCGACGGCTATTTCGATTACTACGCGATAGGCGGAGACTTCGCCACCGGCGAACGCATCGTCGGCGAGATCAAGCAGTATTATCACGAGATGCGCAACTACTGGACAGACTTCTATTACGAGAAGCTCAGGTCAGAGGCGCTCAGCGAGCCGCTTGTCACATACAACAGGTACAACACGACCTATGCAACCGATGACGACGGGAACATCTATGCCACCGGGTTCAGGCCAAGAGGAATGCTCCCGTTCGTTTCGGCCCCCGGTACCGTGAACAATCCCGAAGGAACGGCCGGCCGCGAGAACGATTGGACGACGATAAGCGCGGTCACCGGAGAACCGATGGATCAGCGAGCGCTTATGCCGCTGCCTCAAAGCATTGAGGATTGGCCGTCGCTTGAGGAATGGGCGGCGGATGGAAACGGAAACGGGTATTCAAAGCTGTATGATTCCTGGTATGGCGGAAGCAATTCTGACAGCGGTTCTGGTTCTGGATCTGATGCAGGACAGGTAGGAAAGCTGACCGGGCTTCCGATAGGTTCCGGCACAACCGGTGGCACCAAGAGCAAGACCACCAAGACCACCTATGGCGGCGGAGGCTACTCGTACAGCCGTGGCCGCAGCTACGGCGGCGGAGGCGGCGGAAGCTCGTTCCCGAACATCTACAGCAGGTACTCGGCGCCCAACATGACGTCCGCCCGCGCGATGGGCAGGGTAAACCTCCAGCGTCCGGACTTCGATTACCTCAGGCCCGGATTCGAGACGAAGGGCAGCAGGGAAGCCTATAAGAGAGAGGATATCTAATGGATCAGCCCACCAAGATTTGGAACATCAGCCAGGAGCAGATCAAGATGGCCTGCTCCAAGGAGGCAGGCAAGCTGCTCGAGAAATGGAACCTCGCGCACTCGCAGCAGCTCCAGCGCACGGCCGGCCACGAGTTCTTCAGCAAGGTCGCGCACAACATGAACCTGTTCGAGACCAGGCGCAAGGATTCCTTCTCGGAAGGCTCCACGCAGGCCATCAAGCGGAAGATCAGGGCGCAGACCATCCAGCGCGTCCCCGACGGAGAGATAGTCACGCAGTACGACAAGAACTCCATCGAGCAGGCCATCATAGACTACCTGTTCAAGCACAAGGTATTGCAGTCGGAGTTCGACGGCAAGGACATGCTGAAGCAGCTCTGGAAAACCTTCAACGCATCCTACGACTACGGGTATGCCTGCGTGCGGACCGGATTCGAGAAGGACCTCGACGGCGACCCCCGCATCTCGTACAAGCTCATTCCATGGGGCGACATCTTCCCGTCGCCGGACTGCGACTTCATCGAGGAGGCCGAGTGGTACATCGTGCGCGAATACTACTCCCTCTCCTACCTGAAGGGCAAGATCGACTGGGACACCATGGAGCCGAACGACCCGACGTTCGAGCCGGACGTGCTGAAGTACATCATCGAGAACCATGCGACCGATGCCGAGGACGTGCATTCGGCGCCTCTCCAAGACAAGAAGCACGGCAAGAGCAAGACCGACTCCATCAAGGTGTACACGTACTACTTCAAGGGCGAGGACGAGTTCGTGACCTTCGTCCCGTCGCTCTCCTGCATCCTCAGGCGCACGAAGAACTACGACCCGCGCAAGGACGTGCCGCTCCATTTCATGATCCTCGAGCCTGACCCGGACTTCCCGCTCGGATGCAGCTCTATCATGTGGACGCTCGCCCAGCAGCAGTTCGCCGACGCCTTCCAGTCCACGGCCTACCAGACGCTCCTGCTCGCGCTCCATCCCCCGCTGATGACCTTCGGCAACCTCACGAACGCAAAGATACAGATGAAGCCGAACGCCATCTGGCCGATGGGGACGAACCAGAACAACAGGGTCGAGCCTTACCGGGTGGAGACGACCACGCTCACGCAATACGGATCCCTCATGGAGCATATCTCCGGGAAGATGATGCAGAGCCTAAACATCACCGATGCGACCGTCGCATCGGATGCCAATGTCGCGAGGTTCTCCGCAACCCCGCAGGGCGTGGAGCAGCAGAAGCTGGACAAGACCATCACCGTCAACCAGTACCAGAAGCGCGTGGAGGTGTTCTTCCAGGAGTGGGCGAACCATGCGCTCAGGTCGTACATCGCCAGCATGACCGGCGAGCACGAGCTTACCGTCGACGAGCACACCCGCCGCCGCATCTTCGATATCGAGAAGTCGATGGCCGACCAGGCCGAGGGCGAGCCGCCGGAGTCCATCATCGACGGAGACAGGATACTGGTCGACTTCTCCAAGCTGTCCGCCGACCTCCTCAGCTTCGAGGTTCGCAGCGGCTCCCTCATCGAGAACGAGAAGGAGACCGAGCGGCGTAACATCCAGGAGATGCTGATCCCCGTGTCTCAGATGATGGGCAATATCTCCGAACAGAACAGGGACGCGTTCGAGAACATCATCATGCAGCTCGTCATGCGCCTGTGCGAGCTGAGCGACATCGATATCTCCCAGCAGACCGCCAACCAGATCGGCGACAAGCTGCTCCTCAACGCCATGCAGCAGACGATGCAGGCGGTCATGGGCCAGCAGCAGCAGATCGGCGAGCTCCAGCAGGCCGTCGGGCTGCCGCAGGCGGTCCCCGGGATGGAGCAGGCGCCGATGCCGCCGGAGGCCACGGGCCAGCCGGCCATGCCCGGAGGCGCCGTCCCCGAGGCGGGCCTGCCGATGCCGGCCGGGGAGATGCCTCCCGAGGCCGCCATGCCGCCGATGGCAGAGGAACCGATGCCTCAGGAGGAATTCGAGCTGTAGGTCTTGACAAAGGGTCAACCATAAGGTCTATACTTTGCATCGTAACTCGGTGCAAAGGTTATATTGGGTCAATCGCAAAGGAGTAAAAATGGCTCAGGTAATCCGCCCCGAGGTCTGGCAGGAAGGCATCGACGACAACCGCCTCCTCCCCGGACGCTACACCACTGGAATCTTCACCGGCTCCGGCGTCAAGATCGCCAACAACGAGGAAGCCTGCCGCGTGTGGGACATCCAGGTCACCGACTACATCACCGACTATGACGACCGCCGCATCAATGGCCTGATCGGCCCGAGCCATAACGAGCATGGGCATGACGGCTGGGCCGCCTCCGCATACGGCGTGTTCCAGGACGTGCGCTTCGACTCGCGCGTGTATACCATGGGACGCCACCGCTCGATCGCCATGCGCATCTTCGACGAGATGCAGTATTCCGGCGACATCGGCGAGTGGGGCACCGCCACCACGTCGAACGTCACCACCAACGGCCAGGCGCTCATGAAGACCGCCCAGCTGCTCAGCCGCGCCAAGGACATCTGGCAGAAGCAGGTGCTCGGCCCGGACATCGACAAGTACAACCTGTTCGCCATCCTCAACGGCCACATCTCCGGCCGCTGGGTGCAGACGAACCCGGACGTCATCTTCAACGACGACGGCCAGTGGGTCGCGCAGCCCGGCATGGTGCAGGGTTCCGCCATCCCGCCGCGCTTCGCCCCGATCCATGCGATCGAGTGGGACGACGACAACATCCCGCTGCTCCTCCAGAACATCAAGGTCACCTGGAACAACCTGTTCATCCCGCAGGACAACCGCGTGATCCTGATCGATCCGTTCTACGAGTACCGCCTGCTCATGGCCCTCACCGGCGGCGGCATCCCCGCGACCGAGGCCGCGTACTCCGACATCCAGAACGGCTCGTTCACCCGCCTGATGGGCTGGGACTTCGACTTCTCGATCCCGACGCAGTATTGGCCCCACCTCTACCTCGACGACAACCTGAACGTCGTCCACTCCGAGAGCGCTGACGCTGCCTATGATGCGCTCATCAACTCGACCAACCATGCGTCCGACGGCGACAAGCAGCTCATGCTCGAGCTTGCCGACAGCGACCGCATGAACCGCCCGAACTACATCCGCACCGATTGGGATTCCACCACGGGCCTGTTCGTCAAGACTGTCAACAACTACCCGCTCGGCATGCCCAGCGCGGTCGACTATCTCGGCCAGGCCATCGAGGTCACCGACGGCTACGACAACTACGGCGAGCCGACCACCTATCCGTGGACCGCTCCCGGCTCGGGCTACGGCCTCGATTCGACCCAGGTCACCGGCCCGGTGATCGCGGATGCGAGCGGCAAGGCGGCGCGCCGCCAGGTCATCGGATGCGCCGTGTACCGCAAGGCCGCGCAGCTCTCGCAGGAGTACAGCGAGATGAGGACCGCCGAGGGCGAGACCCGAGGCAAGTTCACCGAGATGGTCATGGATGTCAAGTATGACGCATGGGTCATCGAGAGCCTGTCGCACGGCATCCTCCCGATCGTCGACGCGGTCGAGAACACCGGCACCTTCGGCATCCCGGTCAAGGTGGTCAACCCGGTCGAGACCTCCATGTCCGAGGATTCCGCCCCGGTCCAGATCGCACCGGCCGAGGGTTCCGAGTTCACTGTGAATCCCGCAGAGGGTTCCGTCTGGCCCGCATCGTAAGCCGCGATATCATAGCAGGCCGCTTGATGGGGCTGTCGGCGCATCAATCGCCCGGCAGCCCCAAAGTTTTTTTGGAGGCATGAATGAGCGATACAAGATCAAGGCTCTCCGGCGTGATATCCGGAATGGCGAGAAGCAGCCAGCCCGAGTCGGTGCAGGAGACGCCGTCGACCTCGACGACCACCGTCAAGAGATGGGATCCCAACAGCTACACGGCTGACCAGTGGGCGAACCTGCGCGGATCGATAGCCGGAATCAAGCCGTCGTCCAGCGAGCCGAACTCCTTCGACGACGTCTACAACTACGACCGCGACAAGGCCGCATACCAGATCGCAGCCCAGATAGCCAGCGCCTATGACGAGGATGAGGAAGGCAACGACCTCAAGGATCCCGTCAACATGAAGAACCTCATCGACCGCATCTATGTGAACAACATGAACGAGGGCGTCGACACCTACCTCGATCCCGCCGCCCTGCGCGGCGAGTACGACCCGGCCAACTCCTTCAACATGGTCATCGGCGGCATGAAGTACGGGCTTGACAAGTTCAACGAGGGCATCGGGCGCGGGATCGACTGGCTCGGCGACACGATCCCCGGCGGATTCATAGAGGCGACCCAGGGCAAGGAAGCAGCCGATGCATGGCGCAACGCGTCCGACGGCACCGAGCTTGCCTGGATTCCCAGCATCGCCGAGGACATCGGGCTTTCCCTCATCCCCGGTGTCGGCATCCCGCTCGTCGCAGGCAAGACCGCCATCGAGGAATCCGACAACCTCTACAACGGCCTGTACGGGGTGGACCCGATAACCCTCGAGGACATCTCGCCCGACGACAGGGCCATGGACCTCGGTTCCGCCGCCCTGAACATTGGGCTTTCTACCATCCCGGGTTTCGGAGCTGCTGCAAAAGGCATGGCGAAGGCAGGCAAGGTTGCAGGCAAGGAGCTTGAAAAGATCGGCAATGTAGACAAGGTTCTTGAAAACAGCGCGCTTGCAAAACAGTTCGTAAAACAGACTCCGGAATTTGAGGAAGGCGTAAGCAAGAATATCGCAGACAAGGCGCTAAAGAATTTCGATAGCAAGCAAAGAACTGCCTTCTCGTTCAAAAACACTACATCTGCCGCTGAGAAACAAGCAGCCGCAGAAGCGGCAGCGGAATCTGCCGCACGTGCTCAAATGGCGAAGGCTCCTAATATAAGTGCCGAGCAGGCAAGCAATATCGTGAACCAGGCAACCGATGTTGCCAATAGGGTAAAGATGCTTCAGTCTGTTCCCGAGGTTTCCAAGAACCCTGTCAGGAACGCGATCAACTACGCCAAGTACGCCAAGTACGCCGGCCCGCGCAATCCCGTTCGATCCGTCAAGGAGCGTGCCGCCGTCGCCAAGGAAGGCCCGAGCAACGCGCTCGACAGGGTACTCACGTTCGTGCGCGGCGAGGCTCCCGACGATGTGGCTGCGGCCTCCAGGATAACCAGGCGCGATTCCCGCAAGATCGCGAAACAGGCCGAGGAGCAGGGCAAGAAGGCCGAGGATGTCAGGAAGGAGCTTATCGAGAAGCGCACGGCAGACCTCGAGCGCACGGGCGACAACGACAATTTCGCCAAGGCCGTAAAGGCTGCGATAGCCAGGAACAGAGCCAACAAGAAAACGATCGGCCCGACGCCCTTTGCAAGGCCGAACATCCCGGCTGGCATTGGAATGACCGGTGCCTCAATGATCGATGCAGCCGCCGAGCTGGACACCGACCCGGTCACCGCAGCCGAGATGATAGGTCAGACGAATCCATGGACGTTCCTTGCCGTCAACTATCCCGGACCCAAGCGCGCGTTGAGCAAGTCTATAGGCTCGCCCGGCTACTATGCGGCCAGGGCGCTTGCCGGCAATGCCGCCGTCAAGGGAGGCGGCGATGCGGCCTATACGGACGATGCTACCCAGCTTGCCATCCAGCGACTCATGAATGGAGAGAACAATGGCTAACGATAACTTTTTCGAGGCATTAGGCAATATAGTCGGGAAGATTCCCGAGGCATACAAGAACAAGACGTTGCCGCGGTATGATGATATAAAGCATACGACAGAGGCGTCACGCGCCGCGCATGCCACAGACACGGTTGCCGCGCCGATACGGTCCTCATTTGAAGCCAATCGGAATGCTGCTGGGACAAATCCCAGGGTGCCTGTCGCAAGCTATGGATCTTTCGGGGCGCCCGATATCAGCGCGGCGCTTAGCAAGAATTCCGACGAGGATGACAAAAGGCTTTCCGGAACCGGTCAAGAAGGCAATGAAGGAAATCTTAAAGGACTGAATCTTCCAGACGAGCAAAGGGCTGCCTATTATTACAACACGCCTGGCGCCGCATTCTCAAGCTCCCCGCTTATCGCTCCTACTGGAGAAGGCGGCGAGAAGGCCAAGGAGGCCATGGAGCAAGACGAGAGCGTCCGAGCTGGCGCCAGGTCCAATGAGGTCGTTCGTGACCTTGACACCGTCAACAACATCATGGGTAACTACGGCTATAGCGACTACTATGTCGGAAACGACGGAGACCTGTATTACAATGACGCGAATGGCAACGCCATCAAGAGCATATACGGCCTGAACGACGGAAACATCGATTGGACCCTCAGCGGCGAGAGCCTGGTTCCAAGCGACGCCGCCGGCATGTATGCGGCCATGTACCTCGACCGCAACAGGATCGGGAATCTTGGAGACAACTGGGGCGCATACCAGGCATCGAACGACAAGGAGTGGTGGAAGAACGCCATGCGCTCCGACATGCTCAGCCCGTATTATGCATTCCTCCTCGACGAGCGCGGGTGGGACATCGGCACTGATGAAGGGTTCGACGATTATTGGGATTACTCGAACAACCTCAGGTTCGACCCTGCCAACATGAGCGCAGAGGACAGGAAGCTGGTGTATGGCAACGGATCGGCCGGCGCAATCAACTCGACCAACCGTTATTACGCGTTCAACCCGAACTTCCAGTACGGTCTATACGGGGTCGATGACACCGACATCGGCGACCTGACCGACGAGCAGCTTCAGGAGATTGTCACCAACTACGGCCTGAGCATGGGCGACGACGGTCGCCTGTATTACCAAGGCAACCTCATGGGGTCCGGCGGCCAAGGCATGCAGCAATTCCTCAACAGGGCCACCGTCGAGGATTTCATCCTCAACGGATACGGAGACGAGCTTACCACCGAGGAGCTTGAGATGCTTGCCGGCATCGACAACGATATCTATGGATACGGCGACAGCGGCAGCAGGGACGACCTGCGCTATGATTACGGCGACTTGTCGAACATCGATCTCGAGAGCTACAACCCGTATGCCCTCAACCTTGCAGACGTTGCCGGAAATTACATGGGGCAAGGTTCGCTGAATCCCAATTACAATGATATCATCGGTAGCAACAAGAAGGCCAAGGGCGTCGGCTATTACGAGCGCGCTAGATAATCCCTTAGGAGGATAACATGGCTTACGGATTCAACGAGGACCGCTCCAAGGTCGAGGTGGCAACCAGCGCCGATCTTGCACAGGAGGCAAGCGAGAGGCGGGCTGTGAACAACAGGGTCAGCAACATCATCACCAATGAGCTGGCGCCGCACAGGGAAGAATTGTTCAAGGCGGCAAGCGAGGCGGCAAGGGTGTTCGATGGAACAATCAATCTTGCAAAAGCCGCTTCCGGATATGATTGCATAGAAATAGAATTCTATACCGCCATGTCGCCCGTCATCCATATCGGGCGCATACCGAATACCGGAGGACTCCTTCAGGTCAACTCGCCTGCTTACAGTTCGGCTGAAACGCCTGATGAATATTCAAACTTGCAGGCGGCCATGCTGGTCTCCATATCCGGTCAAACCCTGACGATCGATTGGTCCTCTTATTCAATGGAATTCGATGAGGTGGATGATGACACCCATGCCCCTACATCGCAATCGATACAAGGTGATTATTTCACCAATGGTCATGGACCGTCTCCGGCAAACATCAATTACATCGCCATCGAGGCAGTCTACGGCATCAAGGCCTCCTCGGTCGGCGATGACGAGATCGTCGACATCCGTACCGGGTACGATGGCACCGTGTACCCGAGCGCAGGGGATGCCGTGAGGGCCGGGGATGATTTGCTCGATTCGATAATAAAGAATTCTCAAAAGAAAATCATTATATATAAAGACGAGTTTTTAACTGGAAAATATTATGCATATAACAATGATGCCACATTGTCGCTTATTGACAATGCAGGAAGCATTTATATGCCATATATCAACGTGGAAGACTACGATCATCCGATTGCCTATTTTGTATTTGGATCTGAGTATGTCGGTACAAGTACAAGATATTCTGCATTCATAGATTCAAATTATTGCTATGAAGCTGTTGCCGAAAAGTTTATTTTTCAAACAAGCATTGGATCTAAGTACATTGGTTCATTAGCTGGCCATGGCGATAAATTTGCATGTTCATTTAATTCTTCAACTGATTTGCTTTATGTATTGATTGTTGAAAGCAGCAATGCTATAAATGACTTTTTAAGAGCACAATTAAATAATAGATCGCTTGATGCACGTGATCTGTCTTATAATCTTGCATTCAATGATTATTCGTTATATATATATTCTCCATATTTTAGCAACGTAGAATTTCTTAAAACGATATATGTGAAAGATGTTCCAAATGGCTATAAATGTGCATTTATAGGAGATAATAATAAAAGAACATCTTCACAACAAGGCGATGTCTTTTTCTCGCCGTTTTATTATAATTCATCGACTAATAAACAAGTTCCGTACAATCACATAAATATTGTCGTGCAAAAAGACGATTTATCTGATTTGTCGGCAGTAGATATTGCAAATATACTTGATAATATTAAGATCTCTATCGATGTTGCAAATGCAAATTACTGCGATTTTGATACATCTAACAAATTGCTTGATATAGAAAATAGCGAAGTATTAGATAAAACTATTGAATACAGCACTGGAAACAGGTGTCGGTTGTTCAGCGATATGTTTTCTAAAGCAAGCCTATTCGATGAAATCACAGTCGAAAGTCCGCATGGATTCTTAACGGCTATATTTTGGGATGACTTCACTACTACTTCTTGGAATGGCGCATCTTCATACACTGTTCCTATAAGCAAAAACATAGCAAACATAGCTCACAAAAAAAGCGATAATAGCAATTTTTCTCATAGCGAATGCCTGTCGGTTATCGATACAAAGGTATACCTTGGCAAAACACATACAGATGATTATGACAGAAGTGGCTGTTATGTATCTATTGATGGCTCTGATTCCAATGATGGCAAGACACTTTCTACTGCATTCAGAACAATCAATAAAGCCATATCAAGCGGCGCGTCTAAGATCCTTGTATCTGCCGGTACATATAGAGAACAGTTGAATTTTCAACGGTCAAGCAGCGATGTGACAATTTGTCCTGCCTTATCCGTAGACAAGGTCATCATTACCGACCCAAACTGTATTTTGGCTGAATCTGTTTCGCAGGTATCTGGATATTCAAATGTATTCTCATTCGATACAAGCATGACGTTTGGTTCTACTCATATTTGGATATTC
>Ga0310786_10001683_pt1 | contig 35449 bp, 27 predicted proteins | sample AusTroGonzalo_MG_FD_203881 | JGI IMG/M metagenome (GOLD analysis project Ga0310786, IMG submission 203881) | Bovine rumen microbial communities from tropical cattle in Woodstock, Queensland, Australia - Gonzalo_03 (v2) (version 2) | ecosystem: Host-associated > Mammals > Digestive system >... | reverse complement strand
TTGCTTTTCGTGGTTATATTCCTATTAATTTTAATTGATTTGCCAATTATTGCTTTTAATCATAAGGACTTAATTATAACAGCAATTGTTGCATTCACTTGCAGACCACCAAAGAAAGTAAAGAATAAGATGCAGGTTGAAAATACAGAAGGCGCAGAACAAGTAGCCACAAGTCAACAAAATGAAAATGTTGCTGAGGTTAGCAAAACTTCAAGAGGGTTTGATACTGTGATTGGCATTATTAGTATTTTCCAAGTTGTACTCTTTACTGCCGGCCTAGTTTTGCCGCACTGTTAGCACTTAAGGTTGTTGGTAAGAAAATTGACTAATTATTCAAAATAAGTGGCTTATATGTTGATAAATTCTATACCATATATTAAGGTAAGTTTATGATTAGTAAAAATCAAAATGTATAAATAAAAAACTCTATCGTGCTGATAGAGTTTTTTTGTGAACCTTAAAGTTAATTATCATCACTTGCATTTTTTATAAATGTTAGTTTCCCCATACGGTTGGAACATCATTTACATAGTGCCAATAATTGCCCTCTTGTTCTGTTTCGCTATAGTAGTATATTCTATTTTCATTAATTCCAAGATCTGCTGCCCAACCTGTTGGTCTGGTGGTCAACTCGGTAAATATCTTTAATGAATTGCTTGTTATTTCATAGAATGCATTTTCACTAATATTTGTAACGTTTGCCCCCAACACAATTATTGAAGGACATCCACCCACGTTATGACCATTATATGTAATTGTTGTTTCCATAGCATTTAGAATAATGTCAATTGTGGTTAGGTCTTCTGAGAAATATAGTACCCCATTTGAATCCCATTTCCTTGTTGGAACTGAAATAAGCCTTGTTCCGTCCTTAGAATATAATATTCCATCCACAACCTTAAAGTTAGGGTTATCATTATTTACTTCATATGCGGATATTGAGTTGTAAACATAAAGCCCCGCATCAATTGTGTTTAAGTTTTTGTTTACCCAACCTTGTGGATGTTGGTCTAAAGGCATCACAATAAATGTATTTGGAAGTTTAAGTGTTTCCAAATAGTGTGCCCTGCTGAATGCTAACTCATATGCCATTTCACAACCCTCTTCAATTGTATAGCTAGTTCTGGTATTTGCTGCTGGATAAGCAATAAGGTACTTATAGTTTTTGGTGTACAAAACCCCATCTTTTGCCACAAAATGAGTGTTCCCCGCTTCAACTTCAAATGCGATAAGGCTTGCCGTAGCACAATCATAAAACATATGAGAGCCAATGATGTCATTGTCTTCATTGTCTCCAACAAAAGTTTCACCGCCAATTTGAACAACCGATGCTGGAATTGTGATTGTTGATAATTGCAATGAACGGCAATGGTTAAATCCAAAATTACCAATATACTTTAGTGAAGATGGAATGTTTACTTGTTCAAGATTAATACACCCTTGGAATGCACATTTACCAATTTCTTCAAGGGAGTTTGGTAGTTGTGCAGTCTTTAAGCTTTCACATGCCTCAAAAACAAATATACCCAAAACCTTTAAACCCTCAGGAAGAACAATGTTTTTCAGTGCTGTTTGCTGGAACGCAGCCATTTTTATCTCAGTTAATGTGCTTGGAAAATTAATACTCTCTAAAGATGAACATATATTGAAGGCCCCTTCGCAAATTTCTGTTACACCCTCAGGAAGGCTTACACTCTCTAAGTTTGGACATCTAAAGAAAAGTCCATAAGGAATGCTTGTTATACCTTCAGATATGATTGCCGTTTTTAAAGCTGAACATTCTCTAAAAATGTATTTACCCATATTTTGTAAATTTGATGGTAAAATAACATTTTTTAGCCCAGTTTGTGCAAAAGCCCCTAAATCAATACTTTGAAGAGAATTTGGTAAGTTAACATTTTCTAATTTTGTGGATTGTGTGAAACAGTATTGATTTATTGTTGTTAGTGTGTTTGGTAATGAAACATCGGTCAAATTGGCACACAAAGCAAACGCTTGACTATCCAAAACCTCAACGCCTTCTGCAAAAACAACTTTAGTTAAACCACTGCATCCCCTAAAAGCTTGCTGACCAACAGATTGAACCGTGCCAGGGAAATAAACCTCGGTAATCTTTGTGTTTCCATATAATGCACTATTCTCTATTTCTGTTATTCCATTAGGGACAAACAACGCACCCTCAAAATTATTATCAACTCCAGTAAGTCTTGTGCCACTTATGTTTAACAAACTTGTATTTGTTGGACTATGTTCTTCACCACATTTTGTGCAAACATATTTTTGTTTTAATTCATTATAAACATAGTTGTGTTCGCCACTAATTGCATCCTTTGTTTGAACATTAGCTTTAATCTGTGTTTCAAATGCAGGATTTGTGAATGTTGCCGTATATGTTGTCAACTCTACATTTTCACATGTTTGTTGTTGTGTGATTTCTGCAGTCGTATCTACTGTTTGAGTTTGAACATGTGTGTTGTCGTTTTCGCAAACTCTTGTTGCTGTGCAAGTTGAATTGTATACAGCCCAAACATATGTCACTTCGCCCCAGTTGTGACCAAGTGCATCAATAAACACTTCGGACTCGTCGATTTCATTTTTGTCTATGTCATAGAACTTGTCAGAGCCTTCAAGGGTGTAATATCCAATATTTCCCCTCTCTTCACAAGTTGCCACTTTCTCTTCGTGCCAAGTCCATCTTTCTTCGCCACAGCTCAAAAGAAAAATGCCAAAAGATAAAGTGAAAAGTGCAATAATACATGCAAATAATTTTTTTCTCATTTTTTTCTCCTTTATACAAGGATTATTATAATCTCATTTGTTAAAAAAAACAAATAAAAATTGGTAATTTTTATAATTATTTCTTTTTGTTTATACTAAAAATGAATAAAGGTTGAAATTGTCATCAACAAAAGTGACAAACAAGCAATTATGAAAGGGAAGATTTGCATATAAAGATTATAAACTTTTCGGGGTGTTTTTGCAAGAGAAAACTGCTATTTTTTTATGTGTTGCAATTTTTTCATTTCGCTTGACTTTTTTTTTCAATTTTTATAAACTGATTATGCGTTTGGAGGGAAAAATGAATAAAAAGAGAATTGTTTTTACATCTATTCTAACTGCACTGGGCGTTGCTTTCGTTTTGATTTCACTGCTTGTGCCGATGGTTCATATCGTTGGAAAGGACTTGGGTGAAAATATCGTTTACGATCAATCGGTGAGTCTCGTGAGATACGTGATCGATGCACCATTCGTTATGACTGATGCTGCAGATATATATTTTGACGCAACAGGACCAATTTGGACTGCGTCCGGTTCGATTATGGCATTTTTGCTGACAGCAGTGAGTGGACTTGTTATGTTCTTATGTGGAGTTGTTGAACTTATCACAGCAAAAAGAGAAAACATCAGTGTGAAAAGCAACTGCTTATTGAAAAAAGTTTCATTGTTCACGGGATATTTGACAATCTTGCTTTCAGTTTTTGCAATTGTGTCTTTCATTGTTACAACAATGCTTGCTGGTGGAATGGTTGAATTTTACACAAGTTTTGCTCCTTGCATTTTGTTAGGAATTGGGATTGCAACTGTTGTTCTTGCGCATTTGCTTTGCAAAAGAGAAAAAGAACAGGTTTCAAACAAGGTTAAAAACAGTGTTGGATTTGGACTTGTTGCGTTGTTCTCTGTGCTTGCGATGATATTTGTTTTTATTCCACAATATGAAATGTATTTTGACACAGATTTTGCAAGTTTCTTTAGTTTATCAACAAACACAAATATTTTTGCCAGTGACCCATACATTTTACACACATTGGGTGACTTGCCTATGGGATTGGTTTTCTGGGGAATATTGTTGTTATTCGTTGCAACAGCGTTTGTTTTCGTTTATTCATTGATTGGATTTATCTTCACATTGATGGGAAAGAAAACAGATTGGCTTAGTTCAAGAGTTAAGCGTTGGAGTATGGCATATTTGATTGTTTACAGTGTTATTTACTTCTTGGTGTTCTGCACAATCGGAGTGATTTGGTCAACATTGGCTTTCGATGGATATCAAATACTCACAGCATTATCATACGCAGTGATGTTCTTGCCACTTTTGCCTTATGTTTTCAGCACAATGGTTTCAGTGAACAAAAAACAAAAAGAAGCCAAAGCAAAAACAATAAAATAAAAGAGCGATTTGCTCTTTTTTTTATTTAAAAACAATGAAAATCATTTTGTTTTTTTTGAAAAAAAGTATATACTAAAATTAGTAAACGGGTCGTTGAAAGAAGATGAAGCTTTTTAAAAAGGTTTGTTTATTGATGATTATATGCGCGATGATGCTTGGCGCATCTTCTTTGCTGACCGCTTGCAAAAACCAAAGCGGAATGATCACAACGCCAACAGCGAACGAAACAGTTGACCCACACCCTGTTGTCGCCGACCCTGAATATGAGGTTAAAAATCCATACACATTGCTAACTAATGGTCACGGCCTTTTTTATGAAGAGGTTGACCCCAGCGATCGAAGAAGCACAGATGAACTCCCAGCCGAATACACACAAATTGAATATATTGAAACAACTGGGAAACAAAAAATTAACACTGGCTACATTCCAAACGAACAAACACAGATTGAAGCCAAGTTTTTTGCCCCATCAAACATAGGCACATCAAGTTCTTCGTATATTTTTTCATCAAGAACAATACAACTGGTATATAACCAAGTTTCTATGGGTGGGTACTATAAACAGTATACTTATTTGACGGGCAACGCCATTAACGAGATTTTTCTTTCTTCAACATCTTACACTTTGACAGCGAATGGAACGCCAAAATATAATTTAAGTTTTACCGCCACAAATTTTAGCAATGAAAGGGAGATGTATGTTTTGGGGACGCATGCATCTACTGCAGTTTTTGATGCAAGTTATAAGGGACATGATTATTATAATATTAAGTTATATTCATTCAAAATTTCAGAGAAAGACCCCAGCACTGGTGATGTGACCTATATGAGAGATTTTGTGCCTTGTGTGAAAGACAACATCCTAGGTCTTTTTGACGTTATTGAACAAAAATTTTATGAGAATGATATGGTGCCTTTCAATATACACAACGATTTGCAAGGCAGTGGAACGGAAAATGACCCATATCAGATTTCATCTGTTGAAGATTTGCTTATTATGAATGGAATTTCAGGTGGTTATAGACAATCTTCCAGTTATGGGTATTATTTTGCTATGACAAACGATATAGAGTTCAATGATGGTTACTTTGAGAAAAATCAAGATGGATCCTGCACATATCACGATGGCGGTGATGGAGTTTTGTATGATTGGCATGTCCCTTATGCATTTTTTAGGAAATTTGATGGGCAAAATCACAAATTGAAAAATTTTTATTCAACGCACAGCGGATTGTTCAGTTTGTTGTTATATGGAGAAACTCCAAGTTCTCCTTCAAACAACACCTATAGTGTTGAAATATGCAATGTCGAGATGATAGGAGGATATTGCACAGATGAAAATATGATTTGTCCAAGGACATCAATGCTAATTACTTGTCATAGATATCGCGTCAATTCAGTCATTTCGAACTGTATGGTTGATGGTTGTGTGTTTTTTAGCGGAGACGATGTTCAACAGGTTAGTCTTATTGCGTGTGTTTCTGGGAGCAGTGGAGATAGCAGCACCATAAATGATTGCATTTCCAAAGGAAAAATTACGTCACCTAGAGCAAGTTGTGGGTTGGTTTTTTTGCAAATACCTGGATCACACGTTAATAATTGCGTAAATTATGTTGATGTGACTTCTGGCAATAATATCACTGCGGGAGTTGCATATGTGGCAGGCACGATGTCTCCATACTTTTTTAACTGTAAAAATTTTGGGAAAATAAAGGGAGTCCAAGCCGGGGGTGTTTCGTATTCATCCAGTGGAGAATATAGAAATTGTTATAATTTTGGGAGCGTGACCGCTATTGGCAGTTCTACTAATTCCTTTGGGGGAGGTGTGAGCGCTGGTTCTGGATATGTCAATTTTTCTGTTAGGTTTTATTCGTGTGGGAATGAAGGTGAAGTCTTTGCAACTACGAAAGCAGCCGGGATTTATGCTTCGACAGATGACAATAACGGCGTAAGCAACATGAATTTTGAAAATTGCTATAATAAAGGAACCATCAGATCGGATAAAATTGCAAGTGGGATTTCATGCAGCGTTTTCCTTGCAAAGAATTGCATAAATTATGGGAATATATCTTCTTCTTTTTCTTCTGGTTATTCTCTGGGGGGACTGTTCGGGACTTTATATACAAGGAGTTCTTTTGCAATGATTTGTGAATGTAAAAATTATGGCAATGTTGCTGGTAATTATGTTTATGGAATTGTTGGAAATCTGAACGCTTTTAATAATTCAACAAACCCTCATTATATTGTGGACTGCGTGAATTATGGTGATTTAAAAGGAAACACCTTCGCCGCAGGAATTATGTCAACCGGTTATTTTACTCAATTAACAGTGAAAAATTGCATCAACAAGGGAGATTTGTTTGCTTCTAATAGAGCCTGTGGAATATTATACAATAATACCTCTAGTAGTTCTAATAATAGGCAATTGCTAATTGAAAATTGTGTGAATGAAGGAACCTTGAATGCCGCATATGTTTATGGTGTTATGATGCATTTAACAAATTCGAATAATCTATGGGTGACCATAAGGAACTGTATTTCGCGTGGAGCGATGTCCGCAACCAGTGCGAATTATTGTTATTCGATTGTTAATATTACTGCACAAAATGCAAGCAAACTTGACATAAAAAACTGCATCGCAAATTGCAAAATCCAAGGGCAACAGACAAGGCAATTCTGGGGAGATGATTTTTCTGGTTTCTTTGTAAACCGAATGACTGGGCGTGTTGGACTTAAAGAACTCGAAGGTATCGGAAGGTATATGTTACCAATTCCATCTGCAAGTTATTTGGAAAACGATTTGAACTTCACAAGAGCGGCATAAAAGCAAGGCAAAAAACCTTGTTTTTTTATGTTTAAGTTTGACTTATCTTGGCAATAAGTGCTTGTGGAGGTGGAATGTGAAATTGAAAGAAAGTCAAACTTATTTGAATCTAGCAAGGGCTTTTGCTGGTGAATGTCAAGCGAGAACGAGATATGAATTTGTGGAGTACGGCTTTAGATACAATGGCTATGAAGCTATTGCACAGATAATCGACAAAATCGCATATCAAGAGTTCAATCACGCAAGAATGCTTTACACACAAATTCAAAATTCAAGTGAAAAAGAGATCGGAAACATTGAAATTCAAGCGGGATTTCCATTTAAGGAAAAATGGGATATGGAGTCGAACCTAAAAATACTTGCCGAAGACGAAAATGATGAAGCAAAACTGTATGCAGACTTTGCGGATATTGCACGTGATGAAGGATTTGAAGACATTGCAAATCTTTTCAGTATGATTGGAAAAGTTGAAGTGACGCATAGAGATTTGTTCAATGAGCTTTACAATCAGTTCAAAACGAAATCCCTTTACAAAAAGAGCAAAAATGAAGTTTGGATTTGTCCAAATTGTGGGTATGTTTCAGAAGGCAAAGAATCTTGGGAAACTTGCCCGCTTTGTGAGGCAAAACAGGGCGTTTGTGAGGTTCGAGTTCCAGACGAACTCAAATGTTGGTAAAATGCTCTTGACATAATGATTGAAACGGTGGTATTATTTTTACGAAGGAAGAAAAAACTATGTTAAATATTGTTGTGGATACAAATGTTATCATTGATCTTGCAGAAAAATTTGAGACTTTGGGCCCAAATTGCGAAACTAACGACAGATTTGACCTTTCACGAATTTTTACTATGATTGCAAGTGGGCAGGTCCATCTTTACACAGTTCCAAAAGTTGAGCAAGAAGTGAGACGTGGATCAAAAAAAGATGGTGGAAAGGCAGAAAGATTTATGGACAAATTTTGTGATCATATCGACCTTGACAAAGAGGAAAAGACGACTGCAAAACAACTTGCATATGATTATGGGAACATCATTCTATATGACAAATTTCCTGCAATAAACAACGCACAAAATTCTGATTCAAAAAATTTTGGAGACGCATTGATCGTTGCGCAGATTTCCATTGCGCAGTCAAAAATGCAAGAAGAGTTGTGTCTTTTGACACAAAACACCAAAGATGTTTTTGATTTTCAAGGAATAAACACAGTCAACGGAGAAAATGGGTTGCCAAGAGTGGCCATATATTCGAAAAGGTCATTCTTCAAGATGATTGAAAAAGAATTTACGAAATAAAAAAAACTGACACAGCGTCAGTTTTTTTTGATGGCTAGATTTTGTTGTTCGAAGCAATTGCATAGTTTGAATAACGTTCATCGCCTGTCACTTCCTTGATAACCTTTATTTGCTTTGGGAAGTGTATTTTTTCATTTTCGTGTCGAAGTTCGATTTCCATAATTGCGAAATCTTTCCAGAATGGGTAGATGTCAATTTCAAAATATTGATTGTTGGCCATCAAGCAATATCTTGTTTTGATAATTTGTTTTTTGCTTGTGTCTGCATTTAAAAGCAAGTTAAGATATTCGTCCTTCGAAATTCTTTTTTCTGTTTCCAATCTTTTCAGTTTTGAAATGTTTTGTTTTGTAGTTTTGTAATAAGTGAAGTTTCCATTTTGTCCACGTTGTCTTATGCGGATTTCATTGTTGTTGTTTGACAACAAATATGTTTGGATTATGTCAATTTTTTGACAGTTTTTCATCTTTTCAAGTTGTTTTACATTTGGGTATTCAATCAAAAACTTTCTTTCTATTTCAAAATTTCCATCTTCGCCAATTACATTCAATATTTCGTTTTTTAATCTATGCATTTTATCCGCAAAATCAGTGGAATTGTCAATAACACGCAAGTGAGGGTGCCCAGTCCAGGCGTTCAAAGTTATTCTGTCCTTTTCAATGGCTTCTTCAAGCGATTCGTATCTTGCTTTGTTGTTTTGAAGGGAATAAAACTTTTCCGCACCTAATGCAGCTGTTACGAGGTGAAAGACCGCATCATAACTGTCTCGCAAACTGATTTCATTTAATTTCAGAGAGTCCAAACATTGCTTAAATTGAAGACTTGTTGTATATGCTTTGCAGTCCATAACTCCTCGGTCACACAAAATGACAACTTTGTTGCAATTTGCAATATGCTTTGCGGCTTCTTCATAGATTTTTTCTTTTTGTATTTGAAGATTCATTATGTATGACTCAAAATTCAAGTTTGTGTCAATTGTTTTGTATGAAATCCCCCCGAGTATGAGCTCGGAAGCAGTTTCTCCAATGACGAGAGTTGCATATCCTTTTTTTGACAAGCTTTCTTGAAGATAACTGAGCGCGGTGGATTTTCCAGAACAAGGTCCTCCAGTGATAGCAATTTTGTATATTTTTTTCTCTTTCTTTTGAACATCTTTCACGATTTGGTCAATGCTGATGTTGAATATTTCGGAAATCTTGATAATTTGTTCAATAGATGGGGTTGCTTGTGCATTTTCCCATTTTGAAACGGCCTTGTTTGTTATGCCAAGAACACTTGCAAATTTGCTCTGGCTCATTCCCGCATTTGTTCTTATTTCGTATAACCTTTTTGCAAAATTAAAATCCTTCACTTCTTTCCTCCTACGAATATTATATCACAACAATCTATTAATACAAGTAAATATTGTCTACCAATGGTAGAAATTTGAGAAAAAATAAAAAAATTCAAAAGCAATAGACTCACCTTTGAATTATTTGCAAAAAGCAAAAAACTTGTCGTTTATATTTTGTTTTTGGATGTTATGTTGTCTAAGGTTGTTAACAACCCAAAATGTTCAACATCTTGGAAATCATCGACTAATTGAAAACCCAATTTGAGATATAAATTATATGCTGGAAGATTTGTCTTGTCAACTTCCAGTGAAATTGGCTTTTTAAAGTTGTTCTTTTTGAAATATTTAACCGCTTCAAGGATAAGCTTTGTTGCAAGTCCTTGTCTGTGAAATTCTTGCCTTACGCTGATGTTGATTATATATGCGCTGCCACCAAATTTTTTAGATTTAGTGTTGATTGTTAAAATTCCGACGATATCTTTTTTGTCAATGCAGGCGAAGGTTAGATTTGTTTTGTGTGACAATATTTCTGCGAAGCAATCTTTGTCATATGGATTTCCACCAGAGTTCGATTCAGCTTCAAATAGTTTGTTTATCATTTCTTCGTTTAATTCATTTTGTTTTATTAATCTATATTCCATTTTTTCTCCCGTGAACATTATATCACAATAATGTGTCAAAACAAATAAAGATTGTTTTACAATGATAAAAATTCAAAAAAATATAAAAAAATCAAAAACGATGGAATTGTTTTTGATTGCTTTTTTTGGTGCGCCCACCAAGACTCGAACTCGGCATAATAGTTCCGAAGACTATTGTGATATCCACTTCACTATGGGCGCAAAATTGATTGTTTTTTGGACGGAATAACAGAACCCGAAAAAATCGATCCAAAGTAGATTGTGATATCAATTTTTACCCTAGGGACATTTCTGTGTTCCCGAACAAAAAAAATTTTATCACAAATTTATGTCAAAAGCAAGTTTTTGTCACATATGCCATAATTTTGCTTGTTAAAAAAATGTTATTATGGTAAAATATATGCGTAATTAATAATTTTGGATGGTGCTTTTATGAATATTATGAAAAAAATGTTGCTTTATGCATTGGGTATCGGAATTCTTGGATACGCTGCTGGAATTGGACTTGTTTACCTTTCATCTTCAACTAAAACATTTTCTGTGGAAATGCTCACAAATTCAACTGCACTCATTTGTTTGGGTTGCTCCGCTTTGCTAGGTGCGGTCCTTGCACTCACTGGCAAAAGCGAAAGTTCGGCTCCAAAAGCAAAGACAAAGGCAAAAACCGCCAAAGGTGAGGAATATTCACTTCACTTTGATGCAAAGTTTTTAAGCCGTGAAGAAATCTTTAAAACACACGGACTTATCAACGCAACTTGGAATCAACTTCCTTCAATAAAAAACACAGGATTGGTTGTTAGAAACTGCATTGAAGGAAAAAACCTTGAAGTCACAATGAAAGATGAAGTTCACGTTCTTGTTATTGGAACAACCGGTTCTGGTAAAACGTCCTTGGTTTTGGAACCATCGCTAAGAATCCTTGCTCACACTGGGGAAAAACCTAGTTTCGTTATATCTGACCCAAAAGGCGAACTTTATGAAAAACACGCCGCAATATTGAAAAAGGAAGGTTATAACGTTGTCGTTTATGACCTCGACAATGCTTACGGGTCTGCAAAATGGAATCCTATGGAAAGAGCTTTCTTGACTTACCAAAGGGCAATGAATATTTACAAAGAAGCAAAACAATACTCAAATGTGACTCCACAAGCAGCAGGAAAGAAAACTGTTCCAGGAATGGAATATGGAAACTTATGGTTTGAACTCGACGGCATTGCTTTTCCAAGCAAAGAATTGCTTGAAGAACAACTCGCTTCAAAAAAACAACAACTCATAAACGAAGCAATGCAAGATTTGCGTGGTATTGCTCTTTCACTCTGCCCTGTATCCCAAGGTACAAATGATTCCTCTTGGGAGCAAGGTGCTCAAGATTATCTTTATGGAATTATGGTGGCGATGCTTGAAGATAGTTGCGATGAAAGACTTGGTGATGACAAACTACGCCTTGACCAATTTAACTTCTACAACCTATACAGAATAGCCAACAAAAGAGACGCCGATCCAGACAACCCATTCGGCTCGATAAAAAAATACGTAAACGGAAGACTTAAAACAAGCGAAGTTAAAGGGCTTTGCTCTCCGGTTATCGACAACTCTCCAGGAACAACAAAATCATATCTCGGTGTGCTCGCTGGAAAAATTTCACAACTTATGGGTGATATGGGAATTTGCTACGCTACAAGTTCGACAGAAATAGATTTCAGCACAATGTCAGAAAGACCAACCGCCTTCTTCATAAAAATTCCAGATCATAAAAAAGAAAGGCACCCTCTTGCAACAATATGTATTGCTCAACTATACAGAGCACTTGTTGACAAGGCAAACACTTATCCAGGAAACAAACTTCCAAGACACGTTTACTTCTTCCTTGATGAGTTCGGTAATCTTCCTGTCATTCCAGATTTTGCAACAATGGTAACGGTTTCCCGTTCGAGAAATGTTTTCTTTGAGATCGTTGTTCAATCTTACACACAGCTTGACACAAAATATGGCAAAGAGATTTCAGAAACACTTCGTGGTAACTTCAACGCTGTTGTTTTCCTTGGAACAGAAGACCAAAAGACAAAAGATGAGTTTTCTAAAAGCTGCGGAGAAGTTCAGCTTATTCTCGAAGAAAAAAATGTCACAAAGAACAAGAACCCTGACGGAAAAGATTCATCTTCAGAATCAACAAGCATTCAACGTCCAACCAAGCCACTTATTGATTCGTATGAATTGGGGCTTATTGAATTTGGAACGGCAATTGTTAAATTGTTCCGTGTGAACCCAATGAAGCTTAATTTGTGTCAATTCCACAGAACCGAACAATTTGAAAAAGAAAACACAAAACTTGGAACTGTTATATCAAAGAGCCTGAACACCGAAAAAGTTTTCTTTGATATCGACAAGCGTAACAGCATCATCTTCACAAGGTCATCTAGACCAGAAATTTAAAAAAATAAAAAGACACTTCATTTGAAGTGTTTTTTTTTCACACATAATATTGACAATTCATACATAATGACGAGGTAAGTATGGATTATAACGATGAGAAACTGCCGACTATCACCATCATTGAAGAAATGGCAAAAGCATATAATTTTTCTCTTAAAGAAAGGGGGTTTGTTTTTGTAAATCTGGAAGAAGAGGGCAAAAGTCTTTTGATCGAGGAGATTTTGACTCTTTTGTTCAAGTTGAGAGCAAGTTATCGTGCGATGGGCGGATTTCTCGATTCAACTTCAATGTTGACCTTAACAGAAAAACACATTGACAAACTGCGATATCTGTTCAACAATGAACAAAACAAAGGCTACCTTGTCACGACAAACAAGACAAAGTGCTTTTTGAATTCAATTGCACTTGAAAATATGCTTTTGATGAAATTGTTGCTCTTGTCACAAAAATGTGATTATGGCAACGAAATAATTTCGATAATGATTGAAAGAACAAAATTTATATCAGAAAATCTTGTTGTTGAGTCGATATTTTCAAGTAAAACAACTTAAAAAAAGAGGAGCCATCCTCTTTTAATTAAAATACCAAATAACCTTTTGCGTAAAAGAAAACTCCCAAAGCAACGGCTGCCATACTAAAAAGATATGTTAACAATAAGTTTAATTTCACTGTTACTAAAGATTTTTTGTAAGTCTCAAGGGTTGCATTTATCGAAAACAAACCCGCAGACAATCCAAGCAAAGCAACCACCATTAAATATTTGTCAATTATTTTATAATAGAACACAACCATCAGCGCAAACATAATAACTGCAATCAGAAAGCCTTCAAGTTTAAAAACCTTTTCCATCTTTGCTTTTCCCATATATCTCTCCTATGTCAATAGTTTATAATATTTCAAACAACTTTGTCAAATATTTTTCAAAAGTTTGGCACAAAATTCTCATCTGCAGACTGTAACTCTTGAAAATATCCGTTTTTTAGACCTATTTTTTGAAAATAGTTCACAACAATTTTGTATTCAAGTGGATAAAGCTTTCTATTCTTCTCCCCTTTGCCGTTTGGCAAAAATTGGGACATCAAACTTACATAAACATCTGGGAAATTGTTTTTTATCTCTTGCAAAATTCTTTTTGAATCATCTGTTTCTTTAGGTAAAATAAGATGACGAACAATCACTCCTCGTTTCATTTCTTCGTTTTCAAAAACAATTGGTTTGAGAGTATACATTTTTTTTATCGCCTTCAAACAAACTTCCCTGTAATTTGGGGCTTGACTCAGTTTGATCGCAATATCATTGTCATAATATTTAAAATCAGGCAAAAACACATCAATATATTTTGCCAATTTTTCTATGTTTTCTTCTTTTTCATAGCCATTTGAATTCCAAATCATTTTGTGTTTTGGCTTGTATAACTTGAAAACTTGCAAAAGTTTTGTCGTGAATTGTGTCGGCGAAATCAAATCAAGACCATCCGTGTCCTCTGTATCGAGTTTTTCGAGCAATCTTGCAAAATCTTCGATACTGTAGATATCCCCAACATTTTTTCGTGAAATCTTTTCGTTTTGACAAAATTCGCACTTTAAATTGCAACCAGAAAAAAATATTGCCGTAACACCTTTGTTAAAGCAAAGCGATGGCTCTTCCCACATAAAATTTTTGACTATTTTCCCAATTTGAATTTCCGATCCAACGCAACAAAATCCCACCGTTTTGTCTCTGTCAATCTTACAATTCCTTGGGCAATCTTCACAAACAAACATATTTATATAAGAATGATAGTGATTCCCGGATTTGATTTATTCAAATCTTCATCAAAGCACGACTTGTCCTTAAGTAGGGCGTTGACAGTTTCATCGTCCAACAAATTCCAACGGTTACCACCAAAATAATTTTTGATTTTCTTTTTCCTTTTTAGGTCAGCCAAGTGCCTTCTAATAGACAAATAAAGCACTCCGCCAACTCCGTGTGAGCCATAACCGTGCAAAATTTTCACGGCAGACACACCTTCTCTTTTTGACTCTTCCAAAAACATATCAACAAGAATTACACAGTCTTCCTTACTTGCCCCAAATTCTTTTAAGTTTAGTGTCTTCATTTTTCCTCATCAGAGTCAACGTATTTCTCAATAGGAATGCCCGCTTCACCCAAAAGTTCAAGCGAAAATTCATCTGGATAACCATATTTATAAACAATCCTCTTTATCCCAGCATTAATGAGTATCTTTGCACAAAGCACACAAGGTTGATGTGTGACATAAATCGTTGCCCCTTTCACAGAAACTCCCATTCTTGCCGCTTGTGTGACTGCGTTTTGTTCTGCATGAACGGCATAACATAATTCCGCTCTTGTCCCGCTTGGAATTCCCATTTCGTTTCTCAAGCAAGTCTTTTTTTCAACGCAAGTCTTTATGCCCGCTGGTGCCCCGTTATATCCAGTCGCAATGATTCTTTTGTCCATAACGATGATCGCTCCAACTTGTCGTCTACAACAACTCGACCAAGACGCAATGTTTTCTGCAAGATCCATAAATCTTTTATCCCATTTATCCATAACATTCTCCTCAACACCCTTATTTTATCATAGTTTGAAAATTTTGTCTAATCTTTTGTATCGAATTCACTCGACAAATCTAGACAATTTTAAACAATATTTTACGCTCATTCGTCATATAACACTTTTTGATTTTTTCTATTCTGTGCTAATCTTAAAGAGTCCACGAAAAGTGGCAAAAAACAAATTATTTTCCATTATTTTATTTAAGGAGGTCATTATGGAAAGAACATTGGAGAGCAAAGGAAAAATAAGGATATACATAGCGGATAACGGAGAAGAAAAACAAATTTTTGAATATTTTAGGAAAAACGAGAAATTCTCTCTTGTCGGAACAAGCGAAAATGGCGAAAATGTTGTCAAAGACGTGATTCTGTTGAAGCCAGATGTTCTTGTGATGGAAATTGTGCTTTCTGGGCTTGATGGTTTTGAGGTTCTTGAAAAACTCAAATTCAATATGAAAAATGAAATGCCAAAAGTTGTTTTTGTGAGCAAACTTTCTCACAGTGGTTTTGTCACAAAAGCCCTTAATGAAGGTGCGAGTTACTTTATGGTAAAGCCCGTTTCTGCGGAGAACCTCGAAGAGCGAATTGTTGACGTCCTAAATTCAAGTGGAGACAATATTATTCAAACAAACAACAAAGTGCTCGATGAAAAAATTTCAAACATCTTCATCAGCATCGGCATACCGGCACACATAAAAGGTTACCAATTTTTAAGAGAAGCCGTAAAGCTTGCAGTTGAGAAGCCTGACATCATTGGTTCAATAACAAAAAAACTTTATCCAACGATTGCAGAAAGATTTGAAACATCATCTTCAAAGGTTGAAAGGGGGATGCGCCACGCAATTGAAGTTGCGTGGAACAGAGGTAAAATTGAAAACATAAACTCACTGTTCGGATTTAAGGTTTACAACTCAAATGACAAGCCAACGAACGGAGAACTCATTGCTCTTATCGCTGACAAAATGATTATGGAAGGATAAAAAATAAATCACTATTTATTTAGTGATTTTTTTATTGTTTTTTTTATGAATTAATTTATTATTTTTTTTATTATTTATTTTAATTTTTTATTATTGTTTTTTTTAATAAAATTATTTAATTTGTTTTTTTTGCTATTTATTTATATGCCTTTATTTATAAGGCAAAAAAAATATTTTTAATTTATTTTTTATGAATAATAAATTATTTTTTTGTTGTTTATTTTATTTTAATAATTAATTATTTTTTATTATTTTTCATAATAAAAAAAACAGGAAATAATTCCTATTTTTTTATTCATTTTTTCCGCAACAATTTTTGTATTTTTTTCCGCTTCCACAAGGACAAGGATCATTGCGCCCAACCTTTTTTGTTTCGTTGATAACAGTTTTCTGCACAAATGGTTTTTCCTTCTTTTCCTCTTTCTTCTCTTCTTCCTTTTCTGCAAAAACATCTTTGTGTTTCACTGGTGTGAAAGTTGGTCTCTTAACTGGTTCTTGAGTCTGCACTTGGAAGTTGGAATTCAAAAGCACAAGCACAGTTGTTTCTCTAATTTTGTCAATCATATTTTCGAACATATCAAGTCCATCAACCTTGTAAGCAAGAACTGGATCTTGGTTTCCAAATCCTCTTGCAAAGATTTCGTTTTTCATTATTTGCATATCGTCAATATGGTTCATCCAATTTGCATCAACAACTCTCAAAAGAACCATCCTTTCAACTTTTTCAAAATCAATTCCTTGCTCTTTTGCTTCATCCATTTTGCCTTTATAACGCTTGTCAAGAAGTTTCAAAAGTTTTTCTTCAACCTCGGCAACATCACAATCTTCGATAAATTTTTCATCAACATAGTTTGAGCCCTTTTCAAACAATCCTTTTTCAAGATCTTCATTGATGGTTGAAATGTCCCAAGAATAATATGGCTTGTCTGCATCCAAATGTCTTTCAACAATCTTTTTCAATAGAGGTGGATACATTGCAAGAATTTGATTGTGCACAGGCTTTCCTTCAAGCACCATATTTCTCTGCTCATAGATGATTTCTCTTTGCTTATTTAGAACATCGTCGAATTGCAAAACTGTTTTTCTTGCACCAAAGTTTTGTGCTTCAATTTTCTTTTGTGCGGCTGCAATTTGCCTTGTCATCATTTTAAGTTGGATTGGTGTTGTCTCATCTATTTTGAAAATTTGTGCAATTCTCTTCATTCTTTCTCCACCAAACCTTCTCATCAAATCATCTTCAAGCGACAGAAAAAACACACTTGACCCTGGGTCACCTTGACGAGCTGCACGCCCACGGAGCTGATTGTCAATACGTCTTGACTCGTGGCGTTCCGTTCCAACAATATGAAGCCCTCCAACCTTTATAACCTCCGCCTTTTCTTTGTCTGTTTGTGATTTGTATTCCATGTATAATTGGTTGTATCTTTCTCTCGCTTTTTGTAGCTCTTTGTCATCCGAATTATAGAACGCTGTGGCGTAAGATATTTGCTCTTCTGTATATTTCTCATCTTGCATACGCTTTTTTGCCATAAACTCAGGGTTTCCGCCAAGCAAAATGTCGGTTCCACGCCCAGCCATATTTGTTGCAATTGTGACCATTCCAAGTCGACCGGCTTGAGCAACGATCAAACTTTCTTGCTCGTGATTTTTTGCATTGAGCACTGTATGTTTGATTTTTTCTCTCTTAAGCGCACTAGAAAGATCTTCAGATTTGTCAATTGTCACAGTTCCCACAAGAACCGGCTGGCCAATTTCATTACACCTCTTTATTTCTTCAATAATCGCTTTGATTTTTCCAGAATATGTCGTGTAAACGATGTCACTTTCGTCTTTTCTTTGATTTGGTTTGTTTGTTGGAATTGTCACAACGTCCAAGTTGTAAATCGTCCTAAATTCCCCTTCCTCTGTTTTTGCAGTTCCGGTCATTCCCGAAAGTTTTGTGTAAAGTCTAAAGAAATTTTGGAATGTTATCGTTGCAAGGGTTTTGTTTTCGTCCTTGATTTCAACCTTTTCTTTTGCTTCGATCGCTTGGTGAAGGCCATCATTAAATCTTCTTCCCGGCATCAAACGACCTGTAAATTCATCAACAATAATTACTTCTCCATCTTTAACAATGTAGTTTTCATCACGGAACATAATATAATTTGCCCTTAAAGCATTGTTGATATAGTGGTTGAGTTCAATGTTGTCAACATCTGAAAGGTTTTCAACATTGAAAAATTTTTCAGCTTTTGCAACACCTTCTTCCTTAAGGTTGATTGTTCTTTTTTGTTCGTTAATTTCATAATCAACATCTCTTTTGAGAGTTTTTGCAAATTTTTGTGCTTGAACATAATTTTCGCTAGATTTTTGGCCTCTGCCAGAAATGATAAGTGGTGTTCTCGCCTCATCAATTAAAATGCTGTCCACTTCGTCCACAATTGCAAAATTGAGCCCTCTTTGAACTCTTTGCTCTATTGTAACTGCCATATTGTCTCGAAGATAATCAAATCCAAGTTCATTGTTTGTGCAATAACAAATGTCCGCAAGATAAGCATTCTGCTTTACATTTTCAGGCATATTTGACACAATGACCCCAACTGTGAGGCCAAGGAATTTATAAACTTTCCCCATCCATTCAGCATCACGCTTTGCAAGATATTCATTCACCGTCACAACGTGAACGCCCTTCCCAGACAGTGCGTTCAAATATGCAGGAAGTGTTGCCACAAGGGTTTTTCCTTCACCGGTTGCCATTTCCGCGATTCTTCCCTGATGCAGTGCAATTCCTCCAAGAATTTGCACATAAAAGTGCCTCATATTCAAAACCCTTGCAGAAGCTTCACGACACACGGCAAAAGCATCAGGTAAAATTTCATCAAGAGTTTCACCTTTTGCAAGTCTATCCTTCAAAACTAAGGTTTGATTTTTTAAATCTTCGTCTGTAGATCTTTTATATTTTTCCTCAAGTGCAACAACCTTGTCCGCTATTTTTTTCAGTTTTTTAACTTGAGATCTATTTTCTCCGCCAAATAAAAAGCCCATTTCTATCTCCTATGCTGTTATTTTAACGAATTTACTCAAAAAAATCAAGTCATTTTGCATTATATGGTGGGAATATTGCGCAACAATTAAAAGTTTTTATCAAAACGTGTCAAATTTCTCTTATTTCATTGACTATATGCTTTTTTTGTGTTAGAATAAATTCAGCAAAGTATTGGAGGTCAAAATGCCAAAAAGTGAAGAAGAAAAAAAATATGAATCCATTTTAAAAGGAGTGCGTTATGACGAAGCTTCACACGGCCTAGTTCTGATTGGCAAAGAAGGTTCAACAACACAAGTTTCAGAACAGGATCTGAAAAGCGCTTTAGATTATTTCATTCAAAACGCCAAGTTGACGAGACTTACAAAAACAGACCTTGAGCGTTTGTGGCAAGCCGCAGCCCCTTACGTCCTTCCATTAGAGAGAACTGAAGGCGAAGTTTGGGAAAAAGGCTCATCTTATCTTATAGAGCTTGAAAGAGCCCTTGCAACAAAAGGCATAAGGGTTGCACAAACAGAGCAAGGAATGGGAAGAGAAGTTTTTCTTGCAGAACAAAGATCATCCACAGGCGGAAAAAAACGAGAAAACAAAACCTTTTTACTCCTCCAAGGAATTAGGGTTGCCATTGAACAACTGGGCGAGAAGATAAACTTTGACGATTTGAAAAGTTTGTTGAACACTTTAGGTATGACTCTAGACGGTATAAGAGAAGACACAAGTGCAATCAGAGAAACGACCACTAAAGCGGTTGATGAACTTATAAAAAAACTGGGCCATCTTGAAGACGGACAAAAAACACAACTTGAAAACCAAACAGCCATTATTAACCTCATCCAAGGCTTAAAAGAAAACGGAATTAACCTTGAATTAAGCGACGAAACAAAAAGTATCATTGAAAATACTGCAAGTTCACTTGTGGCAAAAATGAACGAAATCGGCGAGTTGATTAAGTCCGGAAAAGAACTTGACGAAGAAACATTAAGACAGGTCAAACTCATCGCTGAAAACACTTCCCTCTTGGCATCGATAAAAGACACTGACGAAAAATTATATAACGGCTTTATTGGATTTGTTACCAATTTCACCACTTATGCAAAAGCCGCCGAAGAACACTTCAGAAGAATCGAAGAAGGTCAAGAAGCCTCAGGCAGAACACTGCAAGAGGTTGACAAAAAACTTGAAACTCTTGGAACCATTGCTGAAATTTCTAACAAACTTTTGGAACAAGGCAAAGCCCTTCCTGACACAATAAAAACAGCCATAACAGAAACATTAAGTGGTCTTATTCACGAAGAAGGCGAAAAAATTCGCAAAAGCATAAAAGAAGTTGGAGGAACGACAAAGGAAATAGAAGAGCGAATAAGATCTCTTGTAGATGTTGTTTCTGGGCTTAAAGGTGACAAACAAGATTTTAATTTTTCCGACGCTTTTGATGGAATAATACAAGCTCTTGGCGGGGTCCAAGAAGATCAAACCAAGCAACTTGCAAATCAAACAACAATAATAAGCCTTATTCAATCACTGAACGAGAATGGCGTAACCATCAATTTAAGTGAAGATGCAAAAAAGATCATTGGAGATACTGCAAATTCACTTGTCGCAAAAATGGACGAAATTGGCGAGTTGATCAAGTCCGGAAAAGAACTTGACGAAGAAACATTAAGACAAGTCAAACTCATAGCTGAAAACACTTCCCTCTTGGCATCGATAAAAGACACTGACGAAAAATTATATAACGGCTTTATGGGATTTGTTACCAATTTCACCACTTATGCAAAAGACGCCGAAGAACACTTCAGAAGAATCGAAGAAGGTCAAGAAGCCTCAGGCAGAACGCTGCAAGATGTTGACAAAAAACTTGAAACTCTTGGAACCATTGCTGAAATTTCTAACAAACTTTTAGAACAAGGCAAAAGCTTGCCCGCTGAAGTCAAAGCCATAGTTGAGGAAACGAGTGAAAGATTTGCAGGAAAACTCGACGAGCTTGTTGCTGCAATTGCTTCTTCTTCTGAACAACAGATTACCACAAACGAACTGCTTCAAAATCTCGTAACAACCGTAACGGCGTTAAGAGAAGAACTGGCAGGAACAAGGGGCGGAAGAACTGAAGACTCTACACAAGCAGAAAGTCAACCTACACAAGAGGGGCCAACACAAGAAGACAGACACGAACAAGGCGGGAATCCACCGCCTCAAAGCGGAAATCCACAGGGATCGGGAGCCCCTCCTAACCCTAGCGCCCCAGACCAGTCGTCCAAAAAAGAAGAAGATCCGGCCGCAGCCAAAAAAGCAGCAAAAGAAAGAAACAAATTCTGGAACACAATTTCAAACGGGTTTATGTTCGGAGTGTTCTTCTCTGCTTTGTTGTGTGCCTTTGGCTTAGGAATTTTGGGTATGCCTTTGATGATGGTTTCTTTGTTAGGCGCAGCAGTAACAAAAGGAATCGCTTATCAAGGTGGTTTTGGCTTGAAGAAAGAAGATTTGGAAAACTTCACTTCTGATGAAGACGAAAAAGAAAAGAAAAAGAAATTTGAAAAGGAATTAGGTCTTACAAGAAAACAAATCAGACAAAACAAAAAGTTTAATAAACGCGAAAAAGAAATAGAAAATGATTCTGAAAAAATTAGCAAAAAGCAAAAAGAACTTGAAGAATTGGAAAAACAAGGGCTTGGAAGTTCAAAAGAAGCGATCAAATTGAAAAAGGAAATCGCAAAACTTCTTGCACATAAACAAGGGCTTGAAAGGGAAAATGCTGAGTTCCTTGATGCAGCCACACCAACTCAACTCCTTGCATTATACAGGGCAAACCCTTCAAATGACAAGGTTTTTGATGCAATGATAATGAACACTTTTAAACAAGGGCTTGAAACAACTGAAAAAATTGATCCTGTAACAGGAAAAAAAGTTAAACAAACAACCTTGCCGGACGAATTAAAACTCATTCTTTCAGAAATGACGGCGGAAGAAAGAGCTTTGTTTATGCACGAACTGGATAACTACGCAAATGATCAAATCAAATTGATTCAAGCATATCAATCTCGAGACGGTCTTGTTAAAAAACAAAAAGAACTTGAAAGGTTCACAGAATTGTCAAACAAGACAACTTTAACAAAAGAAGAGCAGAAAGAGCTCAAACAACTCAAAGTTAAAATAGGAGATCATCCAGAAGAATATTTCACAGATGAAGAAAAGAAGAAGTTGGAAAATTATGAGAAAATCATAAACGACGCTCATAAAATCACTGATGCAAAAAGGGCAAGATTCTACAATGAGATAAAAGCAGACGCACAAAGAACACAAGACGAAAAAACACTCTCAAACATAAGAATAATTGAACAACTAAAAGACAAAAATCCAAAAACTCCAGAAGAGCAAAAGCTTTTTGAAGAAGCAACAAAGTTTATAAGAAGCAAAATCCAAGCTAAAAACACTGTTGAAATTACTGAAACGCTTGAAGTTTCGCGTTCTGTGAGTGAAGAAGATATTCAACTTTTGAGAAAAACACTTGTTTTAATGCAAAAACAAGCAGAAAGAATCGATTCTTTCCACAACGCAAGGGCAGAATTGGTTGCGCTTGAGGAAAGCCTCGAACACGTTGACGCTCCAAACTTAAACAAAATGTTGAGAGAAATTGGCGATCTGATTTCGATAAACACGACATCACAAGAAGAGCGTCGAACACGCGTTTCAGAAGCACAAGCAACCGTTGAACAAAAGAAAACAGAACTTGCTTCTTTGCAACAACAACAAAAAGAACTCGAAGAGGCAAACAAAGACATACTCGGTTGGCGCTCAGAGAGAGCAACTCTTGACGGCGAGATCACTGCTATCAGTGAAGAAATTAAAAAACTTGGAAAAAAAGATCCAGCAAGAAAAAAAGAACTTCAAAAACAACTTAAGGAAAAAGAAGCGGCCAGAACACAACTTGAGGAAAAAATTAAAGGAGTCCAAACACAATTAGACGCTTACGATGCAGAATCTAAGAAAAAACAAGATCAAATAGATGCTGTTTCAAAAGAACAAAAAGATGCCGAGGAAGCCAAAACAAAAGCTGAATCAGAACTTGCTGAACTTGAAAGAAAGAAAACCGAACTCGACCAGCAACAACTTAAACTTCGAGAACAAAAAGAATGGAATGCTCCTGGTGTTGATCTTGACAAAGTTGACAAAGCGTTGGAAAAACAAATCAAAAACGAAACAGATCCTGCAAAGAAAAAAGAACTCGAAGAAAAGCGCAAACGTCTCGCACTAACACGCGAACAAAAAGAGTGGGATGCTCCTGGCGCCGATCTTGAAAAAGCTGACAAAGAATTAGAAAAAAAGATCAACAAAGAAACAGACCCTGCAAAGAAAAAAGAACTTGAAGAAAAGCGCGAACGACTCACTCAAAAGAGAGCCGAACTTCAAGAGCGCATTCAAGAACAAAAAGAATGGGAATCTATGACTGACGAGGATCTTAGAAGTCTGGACAAAAACTTGGAAGAAAAAATCAATAACGAAGCAGACCCAGCAAAGAAAAAGGCACTTGAAGAAAAACGTAAACGTCTGCGTCAAAAAAATAAATTTGTTTTCAAAGAAGAAATTTCTGATAAAGATCTCGAAGCCGGAGCCATTGTGGAAGATGTGCAATGGGTAGTAGAAACATCACCAGAATATGAACCTACTAGTTCAAGTAGCGGATCTTCATCGGGTTCCAAGAATAATGGACGAAAAAGAAAAATAGAAAATGACAAAAAGAAGAAAAAGAATCCTCCTGGAAGAACATTTAGCGGTGGCTCTTTCAACAGAGGAAATTAGGAAGTAAGATATGAAAATAGGTGTAGTTGGTTTGCCAAATGTTGGCAAGAGCACACTCTTCAATGCAATCACTGAAGCAGGTGCAGAGTGTGCTAACTACCCTTTTTGCACTATAGAGCCAAATATTGGAATCGTTGATGTTCCAGACAAACGGCTTGACGTCCTTGCAAAAATGTATAACACACAAAAAGTTATACCTGCCGTAATTGAATTTATGGATATTGCAGGACTTGTTGCCGGTGCAAGTAAGGGTGAGGGTCTTGGAAATAAGTTTTTGAGCCATATAAGAGAGGTCGATGCAATCGTTCACGTCGTTCGTTGTTTTGAAAATGACAAAATTATACACGTGAACGGAAGTGTTGATCCCAAAAGAGATATTGAAATCATCAATCTTGAACTCGCACTTGCAGACCTTGAAACCGTAACCAAAAAACTTGAAAAAGATTCAAAACTTATCCGCACCGGAGACAAATCTTTAATTGAGGGTGTGAAAACGCTTGAAAAAGTTAAAATAGTGTTAGAAGAAGGAAAAAGCGCAAGAACTCTTGACGTCAATGAAGATGAAGATAAGTTTTTAAGGTCACTTGGCTTGCTAACATATAAACCGGTTATTTACGTTGCAAATATAAGTGAAAAAGAAATTAAAGCGGGCGGAAACGAGTTTTCAAGACAAGTAAAAGAATTTGCACAATCAGAAAATTCAAAAGCAATCACGCTCTGTGCAAAAATCGAAGAAGAGATTGCTTCCCTTCCAAAAGAAGAAAGGGGTATGTTCAAAGAAGAACTTGGGATTGTTTCAAGCGGACTCGAAAAACTTGTTACCGCAAGTTATGATCTGCTTGGACTTATGAGTTTCTTAACCGCTGGAGAAAAAGAAGTTAGGGCTTGGACAATCAAAAAAGGAACAAAAGCTCCTCAAGCGGCAGGAAAAATTCATACAGATTTTGAAAGAGGATTTATTAAGGCTGAGGTTGTTTCTTATGATGATCTCATCGAAGCCGGATCTATGCTTAAGGCAAAAGAAAAAGGGAAAGTGAGACTTGAAGGCAAAGATTATGTTTTCCAAGATGGAGACATTGTTGTGTTCAAGTTCAATGTGTAATTATGAAAGATTTACTTTATTATGCTTTTATTGGCGACGCCGTTCACACTCTTTTTGTTAGAGAGAACATAGGAAAAAACAAAGATCTGAAAATGGACAGTTTGAACCGCTATGCAAGCAAATTTTGCAGAGCAAGTCATCAGGCAAATGTTTTAGACTTGATTTATGATGAATTAACCGAAGATGAAAAAGAACTTGTTCGCAAAACAAGAAACATCAAAAACAAACACAAAGCAAAAAATGTTGATGTTATAACTTACAAAAAAGCAACCTGTTTTGAAACACTCGTGGGCTTTTACCACATTGAAAACAACAGAGAAAGGTTGTCATTTTTGCTAAACAAATCATTGGAAGGAGACAATTAATGTTTATTTGTGGAAGAAATGCTGTGAAAGAAGCCTTGTCTTCTGGAACAACAATAAACAAAATTCTGGTAGATAAGAATTTTGAACATCGCCGTGATGATGTTCTTCGTCTTGCGAGTGAAAAAAAAGTTAAAGTTGAATACGTTGACAAATTTATCTTAGACAAAAAATCAAATGGTGTAAGACACCAAGGTTTTGTCGCAGAAAGCGTAGAGTTCAAATATTCGTCTTTAGACGATCTTCTCGAAAGCGCAAAGAACTCCTCCCGACTCCCTTTCTTTGTTTTGCTCGACGGAATTGAAGATCCTCACAATTTTGGGGCTATCATCCGTTCTTGTGAGTGTGCTGGCGTTCACGGAATTGTCATTCCAAAAAACAGAGCTTGTATGGTGAATGAAACAGTTATAAGAACAAGCACAGGCGCAATTTCAAATATGAATATTGCGGTTGTAACAAATTTAAAAGAAGCCATTGATTTGTTCAAGGAAAACGGAATTTGGACATTTGTTGCTGAAACTGGCGGAGAAAACATTTACAACAAAAAACTTGGGCATCTTCCAATTGCGGTTGTCATCGGTTCTGAAGGAAACGGAGTGAAACAATCTCTTCGCTCTTACTGCGATGGAATTGTCACTTTGCCACTTATGGGCAAAGTCAATTCTTTGAATGCGAGTGTTGCGTGTGGTATCGTCGTTTTTGAAATTTTAAGACAGAGGGAAAATGCTGACAGATGAAAATTTAGCCTTAAAGGCACAAGAACATGATTATGAAAGTGAAATCGAATTGTTTGCTAGGTATAAAAATATAGTAAGCAAAATAAGTCGAAGTTTTTTTCTTGTCGGGGGCGATCCTGAGGACTTGGTTCAAGAAGGTATGATCGGGCTTTACAAAGCAATTAAACATTTCAAGCAAGATAAAAATGCCTCTTTTTCAACATTTGCATATCTTTGCATAAGAAGACAAATTCAATCAGCAATAAAAGTTGCAAGTTCAAAAAGAAATATGATGCTTACAAAAGCCATTCCAATTGCTGAAGAAATAAGTGATGAGGACGATGAGCCAACCGGTCTTGTCATACCTTCCACCTCCCTTTTGCCGGATGACGAAATGATTTCAAAAGAAACAATGCAAGAAGTAAAGCATAAAATCGAAAAATCTCTTTCAAAAATGGAAGTTTCTATTTTGAGACAATATCTTGATGGAAAAAGTTATCTTGAAATATCAAAGAGTCTTGACATAAACAAAAAAAGTGTGGATAACGCACTTTCAAGAATAAAAAACAAGCTTTCGTTTTTGAAAAACGATTTGATTTAATTGACAACACCTTTCATTTTTATTATTTTATTTAAGTAGGAGCAAATATGGATAAACAAATTTATGAAAGACCAAGACCGGTGTTTCCAAAACGTGCAGTTGTGACTGGCGGTATGCCTTATGGAAATAAAGAATTGCACTTCGCACATTTCGGTGGATATATGGTTCACGCAGATACATTTGCCAGATTTTTGAAGGACAGAATTGGAAAAGATAATGTCATTTTTGTTTCTGGAACAGACTGCTACGGCTCTCCTGCTCTCGAAAGTTTTAGAAAACTTAAAGAAGAAGGGAAAATATCTTTTAACACCATAGAAGAGTTCGTTGAACACAATCACAAGGCTCAAAAACAAACATATGAAGATTATGAAATTGAGCACGACTTGTTCGGCGCTTCAGGAATCGGACCTGCCAAACAGGTTCACGAAGAAATGAGCAAGTATTTCATTGAAACATTATACAAAAACAAGCAAATTTCTCTTAACAGATCTATGCAGTTTTTTGATGAAGATTATGACTGCCTTTTGAATGGACGCCAAGTTGTTGGAAAATGTCCTATCGAAGGTTGCCAAAGTGAAAAAGGGTATGTCGATGAATGTGATTTAGGCCACCAATACAGGCCAATAGACTTGATCGACCCAATCTCAACTCTCAGTGGGAAAAAACCTAAATTGGTTGAAATCAAAAATTGGTATTTTAACCTTCAAAATTATACAGAAAGTTTGAAAAATTGGATTTTGTCAATCTCAACAGATAGAGAAACTCGCCCTTTTATGGTTAAAGAGATAAACGAGTTTTTCAAAGCACCTGAACTTTATATCAAAAAAGATCAACTCGAAAAGTTTGAAAAAGTTAAAAACCTGCTCCCTCCATTTGAAGACATCACTCCAAATCCAAATATGCCAAGCATCACTATTGTTTTCAAAAAACTTGCGGACAGAGAAAAAGCCTGCGACATCTTGGCAGAACATCAAGTGAGATATCGCGCAGGGAAAACACTTGTTCCTTTCCGCCTCACTGGAGATATTGAATGGGGTGTGAAATGCCCTACTCTTGATGGAGTGAGCGGACAAACTTTCTATGTTTGGCCTGAAAGTCTTTGGGCTCCAATCTCGTTCACAAAAACTTATCTTATGTCAAAAGGAAAAGACAAGGACGAGTGGAAAAAATACTGGGCAAACAAAGACAGCGAAGTTTACCAATTCATAGGTGAAGACAACCTTTATTTCTATGGTCCAGCACAACAGGCAATTTGGATGTGTATGAATGGGAAAGACAAAATTTCATACGAAGATGGAGATTTGAAGCCAACGCACATCATTCCAAACAAACACGTTTTATATCTCAACAAAAAAGCAAGTTCGTCAGGCTCCTTCAAGCCACCAATGGCAAAAGATTTGTTAAATTACTACACAGCAGAGCAACTTCGTATGCACTTCCTTGGAATGAATCTTGGAAACAACAATGTAAGCTTTATGCCAAAACCATTGAATCCTGACGCTAATCCAAACGAACCAGACGTTGCGCTAAAGGAAGGAAATTTGTTGACAAACGTTTACAACAGAATTTTGAGAACTCTGTTCTACACTGTTCAAAGAGAGTTTGGTGGAGTTCTTCCTTTTGCTCAAGTCGACGAAGAAACATTTGCGACCTGCAAAGATGCCATTTTAAATTATGAAAGGTTTATGGCTGAAAAGAAATTCCATCAGGCAATAAACACTGTTGACGTGTTAGTAAGAAACATAAACAAATATTGGGTTAAAGAAGTGAAAAACGCAACAACAAAAGAACTTTTTGCATCGCTGATTGCAAACACACTGCAACAAATCAAAATTGCAAATATATTGCTTCACCCTATGGCACCAAAAGGAACAGAAAATGTCGCAAGTTATCTACAATTTAAAGATGGCTGGAGCAGTTGGGAAAAAATCTTTGACAATGTTTATGATTTGTTTGACGACAAGTTCAACCACAAGATAAAAGAACTCAAAGAAAAAGAAGATTTTTTCAAAAAGCACCCATCACAACTTGAAGAACAAGAAAATTAATAAAAAAGAGAAAACCCCTCTTTTTTATTTTGTTTTTTTTGAAAAATTATATATAATATGTATATGGACGCAAAACTTATCGTTATTATTGCCTTTGGAGTCTTGGCACTTGCCATGTGTTTTTTGTCGGGCTTCTACACAAGAACAGATCGAGTTAAATCATTTATTGCAGTAAAAGGCCTTGCAACTTTGTCATATCTTGCCCTCGCAGTTGTTTCGACAAATCTTCTTTACATAACTTATGCATATGCCACCTTTATAATACTTGGGTTATCCTTGTTTATGTTTTCAAGCATTGTAAGAGCAATTCCAACACGCTCAGATATGTTCCACGCCTTTTACACTCTGTTTGAATCAATCGCCTTTGGTGCTTTCGTTGCTTCTGTTTTCTTCTTGTTTTCAAAACCATTTTATGGCCTCATTGGCGGAATTGTCACGTTCCTGACACTTATGACAATTTACTTAATCAAGCACAAAGAAGATGCAAAAAAAGATAAACTTACAAACTTATTGCTGTTTTTGTGTGCCTCAACATACTTGGGAATAACATTTAATTTTGTTATTGTTTCTTTTTCTGCCACAAGTTTGTTGCTGACTTTCAGCTCAACTTTCGCTTTGACGTATGTAATATTGCAAAACTTCACAAGTTTCTCAAACAAAAAATCGTCCATCATAAAGAATGTCTTTCTTGGAGTGGCGTTGATTATCACAGCTCTTGCTGTTTACTTTATTTAGGGGTGAAAAATGAATGAATTAGTTTCAATTATTGTTCCGGTTTATAATGTGGAAAAGTTTTTGCCAAGATGCGTTGAAAGTTTGCTTTCACAAACGTATAAGAACATTCAAATTGTTGTTGTCAACGATGGCTCAAAAGACAACTCTCTCGAAGTTGCCAGAAAATACGAAAAACAGGACAAAAGAGTTGTTGTTTTAACAAAAGAAAACCAAGGTTTGTCACACACTAGAAACACCGGACTGAATTTTTTATTAAATCAAGAGAACAAAAAAACAAAATATATTTGTTTCATCGATAGCGATGACTATGTTTCCCCTGTTTTTGTCGAAACTCTTTACACGGCGTTAAAACAAAACAATGCAGACATAAGCGTAGTGACAAATTGCAGGGTGAGCGAAAAGCAAAACTTGGAATATAAACATATTTTCAGAAACAAATTTAACCCACAAAAATATAAACGTGAGTTGTACAACGAAACGGAAGCGATGAAACAATTGTTCTCTGGAAAAAAATTTGGGGTTGGTCCTTGCAACAAAATGTATAGAGCAGAAATGATAAACTCCAAAAATCCTGTTCGCTTTCCGGAAGACATAAAACACTCTGAAGACATCCCTTTTGTTTATGAAATGTTCAGCAAATCAAAAAAGGTCGTTTTCGTTCCTAAAGCAAACTATGCCTACACAAAAAGGAATGGCTCTCTCGTTAGAAGCAAATTTAATCCGAAGAAACTTACAACTTTCAAAGGGCTAAATTATTGTTGTGAAAATTGCCAAAAAAATTTGCCAGATGCTTATTCCTATGTTGCTGGATGGAGAGCTCTTTCCAATTTTGAAATGTTATATTATATGTTCAGAGACAGATATTTTGATTACGACGTTTACAACCAAATTGTCGAAATATTAAAAAAGGATATGAAACATTTGACAAAGAGCAGAAAATTCCCTCTTTACAGAAGAGCACTTTTGCCTTTTGGAACTTGGCTACTTAAAAAGCTATACCGACGCCGTTTCAAAAACGAATTTAAAAAATTTGAAATCAAAAAATAGTTTTGCTGAAAAACTATTTTTTATTTAACCCCTTTATCGTCTCTTTAATTATTTTTGTCAAATATTCTTCATCATCCAATTCATCGACCATATACATCGGCTTTGCACCTGTGTATGGAATTTCTTTATCAAGAAAATAACTTTCGTTTGTGCTTGTCATTTTTATCAAAAATCTATTATCATATATTCCGCCAAACAGAATGCCATCACAATATAGCAAGAACTCTCCCATCATAGGTTTGCAAACAATATTTTCCAAACAACTTAATCTTTCTAATATAAAATCTCTATATTCCGTTGACGAAGACATTTCCACAACCCCCCATTCTTAAACTTTAACATTTACATTATAACATAAAAAATAAAAATTCGCGTTTTCTTGTTCGTATTTTTCAAAAAAACTCTTGACTTTTGTTTTCTTAAAACATATAATAATAATGTTCACGGCGCGGGGTAGAGCAGCTCGGAAGCTCGTCGGGCTCATAACCCGAAGGTCGTTGGTTCAAATCCAACCCCCGCAACCAATGCTAAAAGAGAACTTTTCAAGTTCTTTTTTTTTATAATATTTATTTCAATATAAACAAAATGCTTTGTTTTTTTATAAAAAATTGATATACTTATTCATATGGAAAAAGTTTATTCTCAAGATTATGAAAAGATTTTCGAATTTGCTGAAAGCTCAACAAATGGTCTTTCATATGCCGAAGCAAAAAAAAGGTTGGAAACAAACGGGAAAAACACTTTTATTGAAACAAAAAAACCGAATTTGCTTATGCGTTTCTTTTCCCAATTTAAAGACGTTTTGATCATCGTTCTTTTGATTTCAAGCATAATTTCTTTTGTCATCACTTGCATTGATCAAACTTGGAGTGAACTTTTTGACGTATTCTTCATCCTAGCCGTTGTGATTTTTAATGCAATAATTGGCCTTGTTCAAGAAAGCAAAAGTGACAAAGCACTCGAAGAACTTAAAAATATGACAAAGTCGTATTCAACTGTTTTAAGAAATGGAAAAATATCTAGAATTAAAAGTGAAGACATCGTCGTTGGGGACGTTGTCGTTCTTGAAGCTGGGGATATTGTCCCTGCCGACCTCAGACTTTTTGAATGCGCAAGTTTGCAAATTGAAGAAAGTGCTTTGACTGGAGAGTCTATTGCGATCGAAAAAAGCATTGAAACAATTGAAAGTGAAAATCTTCCACTTGGAGACTGTATAAATATGGCCTTTATGGGAAGTGTCGTCGCATACGGGAGAGGCAAAGGCGTTGTTGTGGCGACAGGAATGAACACAGAAATGGGAAAAATTGCAAGCGCTCTTCACGAACAAAAAGAAGAAGCCACACCCCTCACAAAAAGAATGAAAAAAACAAGCATAATTATAACATTTGCCATTTTGGTTTTTGCTGTTATGATTTTTGCAGTAGATATGATTAAGGGCAACCCATTTTTAGCGTCCTTTATGCTTGCTGTTGCTGTTGCCGTCAGTGCCATTCCAGAAGGACTTCCTGCCTGCTTGACCATAACAATGGCAAACGGGGTTAAAACAATGAGCAACAAAAACGCAATTGTGAAAAAACTTCCTGCTGTTGAAACCCTTGGAAGCACACAAGTTATCTGTTCTGACAAAACTGGAACGTTAACATTAAACAGAATGACAATAAAAAAAGTGTTCACTTTTGATGATTCCTACGAAGAAATCAATTCTGTTGGTGACGTTAACCAAACAGTTTTGGATATAAAAAACTCGTTGGTCTTAAACGAAAAAGATGAAGAACAAGCGCCGGAAATCTACAAATTCATAAAAAACAACCGAAATATGTTCAGTTTGATGCAGTGTATGCTACTTTGCAACGACGTGCAATCCAAATTTGAAGAAGACAACATTCTTTCAATTGGAGATCCAACAGAAGTTGCATTGGTGCGATTTGGCTACACTTTTGGTTACAGCAAGGAATATATGGAAGGAAAATACAAGCGTAAAAACGAAATACCATTCGCTTCCGAAAGAAAACTTATGACAACAATAAACGAAGTTGAAGGAGAAAACATTGTCTTCACAAAAGGCGCAATTGACAACATACTTACAAGATGTTCTAGAATTTTGATAAACGGAAAAATTGAAAGACTTACCGAAGCGCATAAACAAAAAATATTTGAGCAAAACTTTGAATTTGCAGACAACGCTCTTAGAGTTTTGGGATTTGCATATAAAAAAGCAGACACAAACATAAGAAAATACACCTCCGAAAATACTGAAAACGACTTAATTTTTATCGGCCTTGTTGGAATGATTGACCCGCCAAGAGCTGAAGTTAAGGACGCAATCAAAACTTGCAAACAAGCAGGTATAACAACAATAATGATCACGGGCGATCACAAGGACACTGCATTCGCAATCGCAAGAGAACTTGAAATTGCGTCTTCGCCAGATCAAGTCATAACTGGAAAAGAACTCGACGTCTTGTCTGATCAAGATTATGCTATGGTCGTTGACAAATATAAAGTATACGCCAGGGTTAATCCAGAACACAAAGTAAAAATCGTCAAGGCGTTAAAATCCAAAGATAACATTGTCGCAATGACTGGCGATGGAGTAAACGACGCCCCAAGCATAAAGGCTGCAGATATTGGTGTCGGTATGGGTATTACGGGAACAGATGTAACCAAAAATGCAGCAGATATAATTTTAACCGACGACAATTTTGCGACAATAGTTGGTGCGGTTCAAGAAGGAAGAAGAATTTATAGTAACATATTAAAAATCTTCCAATTCTTTGTTGGAACAAACATTGCCGAAGCTCTTCTCGTTTTAATCTTCAAATGTGTTTTAGGCTGGGATTTTTTCACACCTGCACTTATTCTTTGGATCAACGTCGTTTCCGACTCGTTCGTTGGACTTGCTTTGGGCTTTGAACAAAGTGAAAAAAACATTATGAAGGAAAAGCCAAAACGAACCAGTGGAAGCTTCTTCTCCGGCAACAGTGGAAAAATGCTCTTCTACACAAGTTTTGTTGTTATGCTTCTCGTGACTTCAAACATATTGATTGCAAAGTTCCTTTTCAATCTAGATGGCGTTGCGGTCACAACCGTTGCCTTTTTGACTCTGTGCTTCTGTGAGCATTTCCATAGTTTCGATTTCAAAAGCGAAACGGAAAGCATTTTCAACAAGAGTCTGTTCAAAAACAAAACACTTAACGTCGCATATCTTGTTTCCGTCATTTTGACGATTTCAATCGTGTTGATCCCTATTCCGCTCTTCCAAAACGCTTTCGGGATCAAAAACATCAACATCTATGCGTGGCTAATATGCTTTGGAATGGCGTTCCTGATTGTGCCTTTCACTGAACTATATAAACTCGTCTTGAGACATAATACAGTAAAAAGGAAAAATCTAAAGAGAATACCAATGCAAAATGAACAAAAGAAAGCAGAAATATAATTCTGCTTTTTTTGTTTTGTCGATAACTTGCGTTTTTTGTCGGTTTGTTTGACTTCTGACTTTTTATGTGATACACTATAGCAACAAAAGAGGAAAACAATGAGCTTAATTGAAAACAAATCAAAAATAACAAAAAAAGATATATTAGATTTTTTACATAACTATAGTTTGAAAAACCTATGGCTTGTTGCCATATGCGCAATTGCCGCTGCCTGCTTTGGCTTTTCTATTGTTGATGGAAAACTTGTGTATGAAAATTATATTTTTATTGTAATCTCAATTTTGCTGGTCATTGGCTACCATTTCATTTTGGCCTTAACATTTTTAACCCAACTCAAAAACTTTTCTGAAATCAACAACACATACTCATTCGAAGATGACAGAATTAATGTTGTAGGGACAATCAAAGGCGAAAAAGAATCCTTCAATGTGAAATATTCTTCTCTTTTTAGAGTCAAAGAAACGAAAACTTGTTTTTATCTGTTTGTGAACAACACTTCGGCACTTATAATAAAAAAAGATAAATCAAACTATACCAAGGGTGATTCGAACAAACTCAAAAAACTTCTAGAAATGAAATTAACAATAATTCAAAACAAAATGAAGAAAAATAAGGCAAAATAGTGCAAAATATTTGCTTTATTTTTTGTTTTTTAGTAAAATATTAAAGAAAGGAGAAAATTATGGACAAGATTATCAAAAATATGAACGTAAAACCTATGCTTGAAAGAGCTGAATTTGAAAGACTTCAAACTCCTGAGAATGGAGAAAATGTCAACATTCGCGTAGGAGACACTCTCACAATTGAATCAATAAAAGATGATGTTTTGAAAATTTCCGTTGCAAGAAGTGTTGTTTCAAATCCTGAATATATTTTCAAAATTTATGTTGAAATGAGTGCTGAAGTTTTGGTTGACAAAAAAGCATATGATGATTTGGCAGAAAAAGAAGACTTCTTCAAAAAGTCTCCAATCGCAAGAGTTTTGACATCACAGATTGCGACCGTTATTGCAAACTTGACAACAAATTCTGCAATAGGACCAATGATCACGGTGCCTATTTTCCAAGGTTAAATCACTAAAAAAAGAGTGTCGTGCGTTTGCTCTGCCAGCACACACTCTTTCTTTTAACCAAGTTTATTTTGTGTGCTTGTCCTCGGTGGAGCGAAGCGACACCGACTTGTATTAAGACAAGCACATGTTTAAATGCCATTTTTAAATTTTTTATGAAAAGTTATACAAAATTTGTAAAAATATGTTATACTACTAGTACGATAAATTAAGGAGAAAATATGAACCGATATCAGGAATTAATTGAATTGAACAATAATTCTAATTTAAAATATAAAATAGG
>Ga0310786_10001682_pt1 | contig 35460 bp, 24 predicted proteins | sample AusTroGonzalo_MG_FD_203881 | JGI IMG/M metagenome (GOLD analysis project Ga0310786, IMG submission 203881) | Bovine rumen microbial communities from tropical cattle in Woodstock, Queensland, Australia - Gonzalo_03 (v2) (version 2) | ecosystem: Host-associated > Mammals > Digestive system >... | reverse complement strand
GAGCCAGCGCCCGGGGAACTCCGCGAATGCCCCATGCACCTTCTCCTTCGCGCCGGCCTTCAGCCACCAGAATCTCGCCATGGTGGAATCTATGCAGCTCGCGTAGTCCTCGCCCCAGGCGAGGCCAGTCTTGGCAAGCGCGGCGGGCGCATCGACTGTTCCGCGAAGCGGCGTCATGCCGTGGTCGGAGAACACCGTAAGCTCGAACGGCCGGCCTCCGTCCACCAGCGCCTTGTGTATCGAGCGGATCGAATCGGCGTACCTTTCGACTTTCGGACGCAGCACCTCGTCGTGTCCCACATTGTCGTGCTGGAGAGCATCGAACGCCGCCGAATAGACGAACGCCCTGTCAAGCGCGCCTTTCGACAGAAGTTCGCGCGCGATGCGGAAATTCTCTTCCTCTGGCAGACGCCAGTTGGAGATATGGTATTTCATGCCCTGCTCGCGCCAGACGTCCGCAAGGTTTTTCACCGGCGAAAGGCCGTTCTTGACGAAAAGATCGGTCTTCTCGCAATAGTCAAGTTTCGGTAGGCGCTCAACCGGCACGCCGTAGAGCTGGAAGTACCCCGTGAAGCCGTAAAGCCTCTTGATCAGCTTTGAGAGCTGATGGCGCACGCGTCCGCGTTTCCAGAACGAGCGCGGACGAAGAAACGGCGCCAGGAAACGCATTGCTCCGAACGGACTCTTCTCCGGCGCCCAATCGTAGAATGCGAGATGCCCGTGCTCCGATGGCCGCACGCCAGTGAGAATCGTGGGAATCGCCGTGCAGCTGTAGCCGAACTGCATCTCTATCTTGCGGCGGTGCGGCAGAAGATCCTTAAGGAAGCCGTATCTTTCAACCTGCTCCCAGCCAAGAGCATCGACGAACACGAATACTTTCACTGTGGGTTGCATTGTGTTTCTCCTTTTTCGTCGTCGCATTTATCAAGTGTTTCTGCGAGCGCGGCGACATCGCCCGGCGGCACGAGCGTCGCCTTGCCGCCGCACGCCTCCGGGAGACCGCCGATCGCGAATGCTACCACCTTGCATCCGAGCGCGACTGCCTCGGCCGCCACGAGTCCGTAAGGCTCCTGCCAGAAGCTCGGCACCACAACGCATCTGGCGCGCAGCATCCAATCCTGCGGATCCTTCTGGAATCCGTGAAAGCGTACACGGTCGCCAAGCCCCAGCCGTTCGGCGAGCGCCTTCAGCTTCGGTTCCATGTTGCCCGTGCCGACGACATCTAGCGTGCGCGGATTCTTCATGTGCGCCATGGCCTCCAGGAGAAGCTGCACGCCTTTCCCGCGAATCAATTGACCGACATAAAGGAGGTCGATGGCGCTAGAGCTAGATTCGCTAGAAATTCTAGAACGGCTAGAAGAGCTGGATTCCCTAATTTCGATCGTAGGCGGCTCCACGAAAACCTTCGCGGTCGGCAGGCCATTGGCCACCAAACGCGATTTCATGAATTCGGAGATCACGACAAGCTTCTTGAATCGCGCCATTGCGCGCTTTCGGCGCGCCTGCGAGAACACGCGCTTCAGGGCGGCCTTCCACGCGCGGCACGCGGGCGCGCAGAAAATGCACGGGAAGAATCCGCCCGCGCGCGTGCAGTTGCGGCCCAAGGGCGTGTACGCATACGTCCGCGGGCATATCGGCTCGTGGTCGTGGACGTAGTACGTCGTCTTCTCCGGCGGGAAGCGCTCAAGCGTCGCCACGTCGGTGCATTTGTGGATCACGATTTCGTCGTAATCGTCGGTAGGGGCACGCGTCCCGCGTGCCAGCGGTCGCGCGGGACGCGCGACCCTACCGATGTCGTCCGCGACATCCACCTCGTGGCCTTCGGCGCGCAGCCGCGCGACGTGCCGTTCGGCGAAAACCTCTATGCCGCCCCTCACGCTGGACTTTTCAAGATAGACAAGGATTCTCATCTCTACTTGCTCTTTCTTTGATCCCTTTGCGTCTCTGCTTCTTTGCGGGAGAAATCTCTCGCTCCCCGCCAATGCGCCAAACGCTGCACAATGCGGCGCACCGGCGCGTAAGGAATCTCGGCCCATCCGCGCGGACGCGCCGCGAGGTACGCCCAGTCGCGCAGCGTTTCGCGCGCCGCGCTGGCAATTTCGCGCAGCAAAGAGGGACAGTCACCGAATATGACCTTGTCGGCCACTCCCTCGCCGTGGAAGCGACGCGCAAGTTCGCGAATCGTGTAGTTGTGCGAATGTTCCACGCGGGCATCGGGGCAATACACCACCTTCACGGGATTTTCGCGGCGGCGCGAGTTGCGCCACGTCCATTCGACGTCCTCGGAATATTGGACGTCTTCGTCGAACGGGACTTCGATGAGGTTCTGCCGCCAAGTGGCGGAGCTGGCTAGCGAGAAGAAGAACCTCCATGTTGCCTGTACCTTCCCGTCGCCGAAGGCGCGTTCGTTGTCCTTGCGCACGAGCATCTGCGCGTCGGAGCGCGGCAGCTGGTTGGCGAATGAGAATACGCGGTGGTCTGGGGCTTCCAGAATGGGCTTTACGAGCGTGGCGAGCCACACGTCGTCGAGCGGAACAGAGTCTGAGTTGTTGAACACCACGATTTCGCCCTTTGCGTCGCGAATGAGCGAGTTGAGCGTGCGGCCCGGCTTGTAGGCGCCGGCGGGGCGTTCCGCGAACCGCACGGGGAATTTGGCGGCGACAGCGCGCGTTCCGTCAGTGGAAGCATCGTCGCACACCACGACCTCGAACGGGAAATCGACCTTCTGCGCGAATATGCCGTTCAAAGTGCGCTCGATGAGTACTTCGTCGTTGCGCGCCCGAACGAGGATGCTGACGAATGGATGGTCATTAGGCATGGCAGGTCTCCAGTGCGCCTACGAATTCGCGGCGCGAGGTCTCGAGTCGGGCGGTCAGTTTCGCGTAGGCCGCCGCGCGAACGGCGTCCCAGTCGCCGCGATCGTGCAGTGCCGCCAGCACATGGTCGGTGACTTGCCGCCAGTCGCAGTCGTACACACTCCCCTCCACGGTGCGGTTGAAGTTCGCGAGCCAGTTGGCGAGCTTCGAGCCGCGCGCGATGCCGAGGCCCGGCGTTCCGACGTTGGCGGCGAGAATGAGAAGATGCAGTCTGCTCGACAGCACTACGGCGCATTTCGAGGCGGCTTCCATGACGGCATCAGGCGTCGAGCCCGCGATGCATTCCACGCCCAGGCTCTCAAGGAGCGCGCGATCAGTCTTAGGGTTCATCGGGATGCCGAGCACGCGCGCGCCGGAATCGCGCACGGCGGCGATGAGGCCGCGCACGCCCGCGAGATTCGCGACTTGCCGTTGCGTGGAGATGCAGAGGCCGAGGGTTGGTAGGGCGGTCGTGGCGGCGGGCAGGGGGCTGCCCGCCCTACCAGCCCCATCCGGTATGGCGGTCGCCCCGGATATGGTGGTCGTCCCGGGTAGGGTGGTCGCCCCGGGTAGGGCGGTCGCCCCGCGACCGCCGACCATTGTTCCGGCAAGTAGTATCGCCGAATCGGCGGCGACGGCGGCGTGCGGAAAGCCCAGCGACGCGAGCATTGCGGCGCTTTGCGGGTCGCGAAGCCACACGCCCTTGCAGCGCGGAAGAATCGCCGCGATGCGCCGCCGCAACCTCTCGCGCAAACGCCGTTCATACCAGCCCACCATGCCGAAGAGGCCCAGCAGCAAGCGCTTCTTGCCGTGTGCCTTGAAGAACACGGGATTAAGCTCGTCGTCCATCCCCACACCCCAGACGAACGTCGCGACGCCGGAGCTTTGCGCCATCGCCAGCAGATCAAGCGCGACGTGCGGATAGTCGGAAAGACCCGTCGCACCGCACCACACGTATGCGTCGTGCGCGCGCACCGCATCCGCGAATCCTTCCAGTCCGCGTCCCGCGAAGCCGAACGGCGGCACGACATTCACGCCTAGAAGGCCGGCCGTCGATTCGTCGGCGGTGGCGACAGTCAGCTCCACGCCGGGGACCGACTCCTTGAGCATCCTCACGACGGAGGCGATTATCGCCTCGTCGCCGATGTTGTCGCATCCGAGCGGGATGCCGCCGAGAAGAATCTTCATTCGCCGCGCTCCCCGTGCCACGTCATTATCTCGTTCGCGGTGCGGCGCGGCGACGCTGCCACGTCGAATTCCTCGGGGGGCATCCCGCAGGCGATCACCTGGACTATCACCTCGTTCAATGGTATGCCTAGCAGGCGATGCGCCTCGCGGTCCACGGAAGGCTCCACCGACCAGTGCAAAATGCAATGCGCCACTCCATTGTAGTGGAGCGCGTAGCAAAGGTTCATCACGAAGATGCCGCCGTTGACATACGCATCGTGGCGCTCCCATCCCCAGCGCACGGCAGAGATGTCGGCAGTGACGACGAGTGCCTTGTCGGCATCGGCGCCGAAGCCGCGCGTGCCGCCCTGAAGCGCGAACAGACGTTCCCGCAGCGATGCGTCGTCCACCACATGCACGCGCGCATGCTGCCTGTTGCATGCCGAAGGCGCAGTCGCGGCGAGCGCGACTGCCGCCTCGATCGTCTCGCGCGGAACTGGTCCGGCGAAATGGCGGCACACATGGCGCGAGGCGGCGAATTCGGGGAACGGCGAATCCTTCGCGGCGAAGAAGTCGGCCCGCGAGATGTGCGGCTCCGCGGCGGCGGGAATCTCCGCGCGCGCGGAGAGGAACGCATCGAGCCGCGGCATCGGCTCCGGCCAATCCCTGTGAAGCTCGCGATACGCGCGCAGCACGGCTACGGCGTGGCGCACCTGCGGTTCGTCCTTCCCGAAGCGCGCCTCGAACGAGCAGATCAGGTTCATCAGATGGACGACTGCGCCTTTTCCGAAACCGAGGCGCCTGTGCGGCATTGTGAGGCCTTTTTCAAGAACGTGATACCCCATCACGATTTCGGCGCAGGCGGCGGCCTGGCGATCGAGGTGCAAGGCGCCAGCTCCGTCCATGAACTGCTTCCGATCGTATGCGAAACCGCGCGAAGCCTCGCGCCGCGCCTTCATGCGGTTCATCCAGGCCTCAATCGCCCGCTTTGTTTTCTTCAGAATTTCTATCATGGTTCAATATGGTTGCGTGCCGCCCGTCGGAGGTCAGAACGAAAGCGAAACTCCGAAACAACCCCACACGATGTCGCGGGCGGTATCGATGTTGTGGCGCGCCTTTACGGCCCTGCGCGCGTCTTCGTCGATTATGCTGTATTCGCTCACGGAAGCAAAGACGTTCATCCAGCTCGTGACTGCGTAGTCGAGGCGCAGCATGAAGTTTAGCGACTGGATGCCGCCATGGTAGTTCGACGTGGGATCGTGCGGCTTCGGACCGAAGATGTTGCGGCAGTGGCGCGCGTCGCCGAAGTCGCCGAAGACATCGGCAGTCAATTCCAGTCCGTCTATGAAAAGCGGAAACGAGCGCTTCATGCCGACGATCCAATAGAATTCATGGAACGGCTTGTATATGTAGCGCATCTTCCAGTATGGTATGAGGTAGGGGTTCCGCAGAGACTGGAACACCTGCCAGTCGATGACGGAATTCGAGTAGCGATGTTCTCTTCCGGGGAACGTGACCCACTGCTTGACGGCGCCGGAAACGAGCGTCCAGTCTTTTGCAAGCTCAAGATCGTAGGCGTAGCGAAGACCGTAGTCTGTTTCGTTGAAGCGATAGCTTTGACCGTCTGCATGTGAAGCTTGCGACTTTGAAAGCAGGTTCCAGACGTAGCCGCCGAAGCGTCCGAATGCACCTGAATCGAAATCGAGATCGACGTTCTGGGTGAATATCGGATGCGTACCCCACACGAAGCCTCGGCAGAGGAAGGCCGTCTCGACGTCGGCGTAGGCGGATACGGAAATTGGTAGGGCGGGCTCTACCTCTTCCGTGGCCGGCGCTGCGGCAGGACCTCCCATCGCACTGGCAATGAACAGCGAGGCCGTTGCAAAAACCGGTAGGGCGGGCGGACCTCTGCCCGCCGCGGAGGCGAGGGGTCTCGCCGCCCTACCAGTTTGGCGGGGTCTTGCAATTGCCTTCAACATCTGTCGGAGATTCATCATGGCAGGAGCTTCTTTAGAGCCTCCAGGTTTGCGGGCTTGAGGAGGATTCCGTCGAAGCCGTTCTGCCGATAGGAGTCCTTCATCTCAACTTCGGCCGTGAAGAGGTACACCTTCTGCTTTGCGAGGGCCGGATTGGACCTGATGTCCGAAACGAGCTCCAGACCGTCCTTTTCCGGCATCCACATGTCCGTCAGCACGAAGTTGAACTTCGGCGAATCGGGGTCCGTGAGGATTTCGAGAGCCTCGCGCCCGTTGTCCGCGAACGTGATGTTCCTGACGCCGAGCTTCGCGAACATGGCCCTCAGCACGATCTGGTTCATCTTGGTGTCGTCGGCGACGAGAACGCGGAGAGGGGAGACTGGAACGGATTCATCTCCCGCAGAGACCGCAGAGGCGCAGGGATATTCCCCGTTCCCCTCTTCCGCCGTCTTCACTCCTGGAATGACTATGGAGAACGTCGTGCCCTTGCCGAGCGTGGACTTGATCTCCATCTCGCCGCCCATCGCGCGGGCGAGGAGGCGGCAGATGTGGAGGCCAAGGCCAGTTCCGCCGCGCTGCGACGAGACCGAGCCGACCTGCACGAAGGGCGTGGCGAGCTTCTTCATGTCGGCCTCGCTTATGCCGCATCCGGTGTCCTCGACCTCCATCCTGAACGTCCCTTTGTCGCCGGATTCGTCGGGAACGAACGAGGCGCGGATTTCCACGAATCCCTTTTTCGTGAATTTGATCGCGTTGCCCACGAGATTGAACGCGATTTGGCGGAGGCGGTGCGGATCGAGCATGAGGATCGGCACCCCTCCGACGCGGCAGAGGAATTCGAGGCCGACCTTCTGGTGCGTCGTGCCGAACGAGATGGCGATCTCTCTGACGAGGTGCGCAACATCCGTCGGCTCGGGCTCGATGTTCATGCGGCCGGACTCCAGCTTCGTCAGATCCAGGATGTCGTTCACGAGCTGCATGAGCATCTTGCTGCTCACGAGGATCGAATTAACCGCGAGGTCGTGCTCGGACTTCGTGTCGAAGCCGTGCAGGAGCATTTCGGAGAAGCAGATGATCGAATTGAGCGGAGTTCTGATGTCGTGGCTGACCGTCGAGAAGAAGAGGCTTTTCGCGAGCGCCTGCTGGATGCGGTCGCTGAACACGGCGTTCGCCTTGTTGTCCTTGAGCGTGATGTGGAAGTGGGCGAAGAGCGTGTCGCGCGTAAGAGGCTTCAGCGTCATCGAGTTCATTCCGGCGGAGATCGCGCGGTCGAAGATGGCCGGGTTCGTGTCGGCGGAGATTCCGATGATCGGAAGGTTCCGCGCCCTTGGGTGCGACGAGGCGCGGAACTCCGAGCAGGCTTCGATTCCGCTTTTCCCCGGCATGTTGATGTCCATCAGGACAAGGTCGATCTTTCCTCCTTCGGGGCCGTTCAGTATGGCGAGCAGCTCGTCGCTGTCCTTGGCCGTCACGCATTCCGCGCCGAGGTCCTCCACGATGTGCGACATGATTTCGCGGTCGATTTCTTCGTCGTCCGCGAGAAGCACTCTGTATCCTTCGAATTCTTTCATGGGTTGTGTTTCTCAACTTTTGTTTTTTTTTTACACGTTCTTCGTTTTGGTTTGCTTTTATTTTGGTTTGGACTTAGGACTTAAGACATCGGACTTAGGCGTTTTCTGGAATGCACAGCAGGACCTCCCCATGCAGTTTCTCGAGTTTTTCCAATTTTTCCGCTGCGCCATCGAGCCTGCCGGCGCGGGCGATCTCGACGATCTCGCCGCAAAGCGAATGGAGTGGCGTGAGGCCGAGCGAGGCGTAAACGCCCTTCATGTTGTGCGAAGCCGAGAAGAGCGTCACGGCGTCGCCGGCGGCGAGCGCGTCGTTCATGCGCGCGAGCGCGCTGTTCGCCGGGAGTTTCCCGAGCATTTTAAGGTAGAAAGCCTTGTCGCCCGCATACGTGTCGCGCAGAGTCGTTTCGACGTTGCAGCCCATCGCGGCGAGCGAGGCGAGGGGGTCGCCGGCGGGCAGGGGGCTGCCCGCCCTACCATCGGCGTCTGGCAGGGCGGTCGCCCCGCGACCGCCGCCGGACATCAGTCCCTTGAGCGTCTCCAGGAGCGCGGCGATCCTGATCGGCTTGGCCACATGCGCGTCCATGCCGGCAGCGCGCGCCTCCTTGACGTCCGACTCGAATGCGTTGGCCGAGAGCGCGACGATCGGCACGCGCCGTGCGCCGGGGTATTCACGTTCCATGGCGCGGATGGCTTTGGCGGCCGTGTAGCCGTCCATGATCGGCATGTGGACGTCCATGATGATCGCGTCGTAGAAACCTGGCCCGTTGCGCTCGAACTTCTCGATGGCGATCTTGCCGTTCTCGGCCTGGTCAACCAAAAAGTCCAACTGCGCGAGTAGCGTACTTGCAATCTCGCGGTTGATGTCGTTGTCCTCGACGAGCAGCACTCGGGGGGATGAGTTGGTAGTTGATAGTTGGTAGTTGGTAGTTGGGGGTTGGTAGTTGGTAGTTGGGGGTTCCCCGTTCCCCTCCTCCACCGGCGGGAGCGGAAGGGTGACGATGAACTCGGTGCCCTTGCCCTGCTCGGATTCGACGTCAATTGTGCCGCCCATGAGCGTGACGATGCCTTTCGTGATCGGCATGCCGAGACCGGTGCCGTCGAGGTCGTTCGTGGCGGACACGCGTTCGCGCTCGAACGGATCGAACACGCGTTTGAGGAACTCGCTGCTCATGCCGAGACCTGTGTCCTTCACGCGAAGTTCGTAGACGGCGGGCAGAGGGCTGCCCGCCCTACCGTTCCCCGTTCCCCGTTCCCCGTTCCCCGTTCCCCGTTCCCTCATCGTCACCGACACGCTGCCGCCGGACTGCGTGAACTTCCAGGCGTTGCTGATGAGGTTCAGGAGAATGCGGTTGAGCCTGTTGCGGTCGCACATCACGTGGCGCTGGACGATGCCCGACGTGTCGATGGTGAACTTGATCCCTTTCTCCGCCATCTGCGCGGAGAACACGTCGCCGACCTCTCGGAACACCGTCCCTAGATCGACGGGGGTAGGCTCCAGCTCCTCGTGTCTGGACTCGATGCGGCTCATCTCGAGCACATCCGTGATGAGCGCCAGAAGATGGTTGCTCGACGCCTCCATCTTGCCGACGTACTCGCGCACCTTGGCGATGTCGTTTCCGGCGCGCTTGGCGAGCTCCACGTAGCCGATGATCGCGTTCATGGGCGTGCGGATGTCGTGGCTGACGCTCGAGAGGAACGCGCTCTTCGCGCGGTCTCTCGCTTCGGCCTTCGCCTGCGCGACCTCCAGTTTCTCCTGCCGCCGCCGCTGGATGGCGTAGAGGTTGAAGATTATCAAGAGCGAGCAGGCGAGAAGCGCCATCTGCACGATGTCATGGCCTAGCTGCTCGTCGTTCAGCTTCTGCATTTCGTCCGTGACGAATCCCTGTTCGTGGTGGAGCGCTTCGGTGTTCTGCGCGCCGTGGTGGATGGCGCAATGCCGTTCCTGGAAGGCCACGATGGACTTCACGGTGCGTCCTGTCGCATCCTGCGACGAGAGCCGCACCCACATGAGCGACGAGAAGAAGATCAGTATCACTATGCCCGTCCATACGACGGGAGAACGCCCGAAGCGCTGGAATCCGTCGTACTTGAATACCTGGCGGTAGAGCGTGAAGCCGATGATGCACCAGAGCGCGAGTACGAGGTACGCCTCCGCCGAGAGGACGCTTCCCGCGAGGTAGTTCGGGACGAGCAGCAGCAGGCAGAACACGATGGACATCACCGCGCCCGCGATTCCCGTCGCGGCGGTCAGCGTGTCGCCGCTCCGCTTGGCGAACTTGAAAGCCGCCGCCGACGTGATGCAGTAGGCGACCGCCGCGCCGATGCTCGACACGTCCACCGGCCAGCCGATGACAGTGCGCCCGAAGAAGGGGATGAAGAGCGAAACCCCCACGACGAAGAGGATGGCGTTCCGCGGCGAGCCGTTGGAGTCGAGCTTTCCGAGCCAGTGCCATTTGGGAAGAACTTTGTCCGCCGAAAGCGAATACAGGAGCCGGCTCATCGCCACGGTCGCGGCGACGATTCCAGTGAAGATTCCCGCGAACATCGCCGTGCCGATGAGCGCGATGCCGCCGCGCCCCAGCGCACCGCCCGCCGCGGCGAACGTCGGCATCGAATCGAGGCCCGAAAGCCCGCCGCGCGCGCCGATGTACTCGACCCACGTGGCATAGCCGGCAGGATGCGAAAGAACAGGCAGCACGGCGAGCATGGTGTACATCGCGACGGACGCGGCGATCGCCGCGAGGAGAATCCACCATAGCCTCTTCAACGGGAAGCCGAACTCGTCCGAGGAGTGGGACACGGCCTCGAAGCCCACGAATGCCCACGGCATCATCGCGAGGATGCGCAGCACCTGCGTGAGGCGCGAGCCGCCTTCCGGCGCAAAGGTGGGGGCGAGCGCGGCGATGCCGCCGCTGTGGCGCGAAAGCGCGGCGAAGAACACTGTCGCGACGCCTGCGAGCATGAACGCAGCGAGCACGGCCTGGACGCGGCCCGCGAGGCGACGAGCGTAGAGGCACACGAGACCCGCAGCGATCATCACGACGACTGAGATCAGCACTTCGCCCAGATAGATGTCGAAGCCGGCGAGCGTATCGTGCCATCCGAATTGCAGGACATCGCCGAACAAGTAGCGGACGAGCAGGACAAGGGCCGTCGCGTTGGCCCAGAGAATCGCCATGTAGGCGAGAGAGAGAGACCAGGCGGTCAAGAAGCCGTAGTCCGAGCCGAACGCCTCGTGCGCATAGCGGCACGCGCCGGCGGGCCCGGGATAGGCCAAGGTCATCTTGTGGTAGTTCCAGCCTATGACGGCCATCACCGCCGCGCCGATGAGAACCCCCAGCACCGTCCCGATCGGCCCGGCGTCCGGCAGGAACGCCGCCCCGGGCATCACGAAGGCACCCCAGCCGACGGCAAATCCGAACGACAGGCCCCAGACGGCGAACATGGACAGGTTCTTCTTCACCCGACATCCTCCAATGCCGCTTTCACCTCGCGCAGGACGCGCGGGGCGGTGCCTATGGCAAAGCGGTCGGCGACAGTGAGAAGATCGTCGTCCGTTATCTTCGACTGCTTGCCGTTGACGGAAAGCTGATGGAATCCGCCATGGGCAGACCATGGGTCGTCAGATGGGAACTTCGATCCCGTTAGATCATACGCCGGCGCAAGTGCCCATTCACCGCCTTCCTTCATGATGAACGAGAAGTTCTTCGTATGGTCGTCGCACTCGTCTATGGCGATGTTGAAGGCTATGCGCCTGAACGCCTCCTCCATCGCCTCGTAGCCGAGGTGGAGCGCATCAACAGTCGCAAGATACTGCTCGTATGTCCTGAATTCTGTCGGCACGGACATGGGGAAATGCGCCATCGCGGACAGCGTCTGCACGTGATGGCGACGCATGCCGTCGCGGTCAAAGCGCTTGGTCATGAAATGTCCGAGTCCGTCCAGCTCGTAGAGAACCGATTCGCTGATGTCGATGCCGGCGGCACGCGCACGCTTGTAGATTTCGTATTCCGTCGGGCCGCGCCAAGGGTATTCTCTCGGTGTGAACTTGATTATCCAATGTTCAAATCCCTCTGGAAGGTCGCGGTCGCCGAACAGGAACTGATCCGTGTCGCGGTTCCAGCCTATGAGAGCCTTTGCCTGCGCCCCGCCGACCGAGGATCCTATCCTGATGATTGCGCGAAGCGCCTCGGCGCCGTCCAGATCGGCAAGTTCTCCGTTCGCCGCCTTGCGCGCCGCCTCCACGAGCTTGCGCATCTCGAATACGGCGGGGCGCCCTCCTGGTCCATGGTCCGGCTCGTATGCAAGGGCGCCCGTCGCGCGACGTCCAATGTATGCAAGGCGGTCAAGAGCCGTGATCTCCGACCTCACATATCCCTTCTCACCGAACCAACGGTCTATGAGCCCGCGTCCAAACGCATCCGGCAACGAGTCGGCGAACGCCGGCGGCAGCCCGGCATATTCGCTGCGCGGCAGATCCGTAAATACGTAAGGCTCCTTCCGAAGAGGCATCATGAGCGGAGATATCTCAATGCCCGATCGGAGAAAAGCGCGGTCGTACTGAAACGCATACGTCTCGTCCCGCGTTCCTGTCGAGACAATCGTACCGACACGCTGCCCCCACAGCGAAACCATGACACGCTTCACATGCCTGAACTCAGCCATGGCGCACCTCCCCTACGAAGCGTCTAGCCCGCTGACGTTTCTTTGACGCGTCCCGCCTCTCGAAAAGCGACGCATCCACCTCAGGCGGCGCAAGCGACATCAACCAGTCGATTTTTCTTATCGTGCGACAGTACGAGAGAAGAGAGAGTGTAGAAGAATTCTCACCCGACTCAAGATTGCGGACTGCCTTCAGCGAAATGCCGCTGCGTTCAGCCACTATCTGTTGCGAAAGATTCTCGGCAAGCCTTGCAGACCTCAAGTTTTCGCCAAGTACTTTCAACATCTCTTCTCTAGTTTGATATATCATAACATACCTTATAAGTGCGTTTCTCCGTAATAGTATATCATAATATACCCCAAAGGGTCAATTGCGTCATCTTCTTTTACATCTTCTCATTGTCGGGTAATCACGAACGTCTCCATCAACTTGTCATAGGTCAGCGGCTTGAGGAGGATGCCCGTGAAGAGCTTGCTCCTGTCGTCGCGCGGAAATTCCGTGTCGGCCGTCACCGCGTAGATTGGAAGACCGCTGAAGCGGGGGTCTCCGCGAAGTTTCTCGACGAATTCGATGCCGTTCATGTTCGGCATCCAGAGGTCGGCAAAGACGAAGTCGTACGCCTGGCCTGCCTTCAGCGCCGTGTCGAGCTTCGACATCGCCTCGCCGCCGTCGCATGCCTGATCCACGGAAGTGATGCCCGCATGGGTGAGAAGCGACGCCAGAACCTCGCGGTTGATCGGCGAATCGTCGACGACAAGTACGCGGCGGGGAGGATGGGGAACCGCATTGCTTTCGCTACTTGGAGTTTTGGAGTCTTGGAGATCGTGATCTGATGCAATTTTCTCCGAAACTCCGAGACTCCCAGAAGCGACAGCAACATCCGCCGCGGCGAGCGGCAGCGAGACCCTGAAGGTCGATCCCTTGCCAAGCTCGCTCTCCGCGCCGAGTTCGCCGCCCATAGCTTCCACTAGGCGCCTACAGATGGAAAGCCCCAGTCCCGTTCCTCCGGCCCGGTCGGGCGAATGGCTTGGATCCTGGGCCTGGACGAACGGATCGAAGATACGCGAGAGCAAATCGGGCGCGATGCCGCATCCCGTATCGGAGACGGACACGCCGAGGCGGTCGCCCTTGCACGACGCGGCGACTGTCACATTCCCGCGCCAGGTGAACTTGACGGCGTTGCCGACAAGATTGAACAGGATTTGGCGGAAGCGGTGTCCGTCCAAAAGGACGGTTGGCACGTCTGCGGTCCTGTTCACGAGTTCGACGTTCTTCTCGGCCGCGGCCAGCCTGAACGACGAGAATACCTCATCCACGAGATTGGAGAGGTTCACCGGCTCCGGCTGGAGAGCGATCTTGCCGGCGTCGATCTTCGCGAGGTCGAGGACGTCGTTCACTAGCTGCAGAAGCGTCGTGCCGCTGGCGCGGATGGACTTGATCGCCTCTTCCCGCTTGGCCTTGTCCTCGTTTTCGAATTCAAGCAGCTCGGAATAGCCGAGGATCGCGTTGAGGGGCGTGCGGATGTCGTGGCTCACGATGCTGAAGAACATGCTCTTGGCCTTTTCCGCCGCGCGCGCGCGCTCGAGCGCCTTCTCCAGCTCCGCCGCGTGCTTCGCCGCCTGCTCGCGCTCGATGACGGCCTGCCGCAGTTCGGCGATCTCGTCCTCCACGACGAAGATGTGGAAGAAGCAGTTGCCCACGAGGCAGCCGAGAGCGTAGAACGGCCAGAGCGGCCAGACGATCTGGAGAACGATCGTCACCGCCATCGTGAGGCAGAACAGTGACGAGACCATGTACCGCCGGCGCACCGATCCCCGGCTGCGAAGCGTCCGCGCGAGCACGAAAATTCCCGTGAGCACGTAAATGGCGGCAAGGGGATAGAATATGAGCATCCGTATGCCGCCGGCGACATACCGGCCCTGCCCGTCGAAGTGGAACACGCAGCTGTTGAAGATGTTGGCCGTCAGCAGCACGATGTACAGCCCGAGAAGCGCATACCCGAACCATAGCAGCGGACGCGCCGTCCATTTTCCGAGATCGAGATACGCGACGATGTAGCGGCACCACATGACGACCGTCATGCCTATTGCGATGTAGTACAGCGAAGTGTTGACGAACAGGGCGCGCGTCCATCCAAGCCCCGCAAACACGCCCCAGCCCACATCCACCACGTAGTAGGCGAAGATGCCCGCGAGGAAGCCCCGGTAGTGCAGGCCGAACGAAGTACCCAGCCCCCTCCGTCCAGGGAGCATGTTGTGGTTGATGATCAGGTGGATCAAAATGGCCAGGAAGGCGATCGAGGAATAGATGTAGTCTTGCACGTTCAGGCCTTCCCTTCAAGTATCTCCACAAGGAGAGGGCGGAGGAGGGCTATGGTGACGGGCTTGAGGATTATGCTGTCGAAACCTTTCTCGGCGAACGTCTCCTGCAGTTCGACGTCGGCGGTGATGACGTGGACGGGCATCTTCGCGAGCTTCGGGTCGGCGCGGATGGCCTTGACGAGCCCCTCGCCGTCGAGCTCCGGCATCCACATGTCGGTCAGGACGGCGTCGAACGCAGGGGCGTCCGGGGCCTGGAGCCGCGCAAGGGCCTCCTTGCCGTCCATCGCCGTCTCCAGCTGGAACTGCCCGAGCTTCTTCATCAGCGCCTTCAGGACCATCAGGTTCATCTTCGTGTCGTCGACGAGCAGGACACGGGGCGGGACGGGCATTGTCCCGTCCGCGGCCGCGACGGGGCGCGGCATTCCCACATGGACCGTTTCCTCGACTTTACACTTTACACTCTCCTCTTTACACTCTTTTTCCGCCACTTTCACCTCGTGTATCGTGATGCGGAAGGTCGAGCCCTTGCCGAGCTCCGAATCGAACGTCATCTCGCCGCCCATCGCCTCGGCGAACTGGCGGCAGACGGCGAGGCCGAGGCCCGTGCCGCCGTGGCGGGAGATCTTCGACGCCGTCTGCACGTATGGCGAGTCGATCTTCTGCTTGTCCTCTTCGCTTATGCCGGGGCCGGAGTCCTCCACTTCGATGACGAGCGTGCCCATGTCGCCGGAGGCGTCCACGCAGTCGAAACGGGCGCGCATCTCGACAAACCCGTCCTCGGTGTACTTAACGGCGTTCGCGACGAGGTTGAAGACGGCATGCCGCAGGCGCAGCGAATCCACCATCAGCGGCGGCATGTTGTCCGTCGCGTCCCTGATGTCCAGATGCGGCTTGGGCGACGCGATGCGGAACGACTCCTCGATCTCGTGGAGGAGGGCATGGCAGTCGGTCGGGGCGAGGGAAAGCTCCGCGTGCCGGGAATCGCGCCGCGAAAGGTCCAGGATGTCGTTCACGAGCGCCAGGAGCGACTTGCTGCACGTCAGGATGGAGTCCACGGCCTCGTCCATCTCCCCCTTCGTGTTGGAGCCGTGCTTGAGCATCTGCGAGAAGCCGACGATCGCGTTGAGAGGAGTGCGTATGTCGTGGCTGATCGTGGAGAAGAAGAATCCCTTCGCCTTGGCGGCCTCTTTTTCGCGGCGGGAGACGACGGAATAGATGCTGTACATCATGGCGAGGGCGATGAGGACGAGCGCGATCTGGGCGAGGTTGTAGTGCGTCAGCGTCTCGTCGACCCAATCTTTCTGCCGTTCGAGGAAGTTCGCCGCATCGGTCTCCTCCTTCGTGGGGTTTCCATCCTTGTCCACGGGCGCATAGCGCTCGTGGATCTCCGTGACGACCTTGTTCGTCAGGTCGCTCTCCAGCTCCCGGTTCCACATGTGGCTGGAGAAGAAGATGAAGAAGAGCAGTACGATCCACGCGACGGTGGACGTGCCGAGCCTGCCGGTCTTGTCGCGCCCGAACATTGCGCGGAACACGATGATGCCGATGATGCTCCAGATGGAGAGAATGAAATACGATTCCGCCGCAAGCGCGTCCACCACCCAGAAGTTCGGCACGAGGAAGTACACGAGAAACGCGAGTGACACGGCCATTCCCGCGCACCCGCTCGCCACGACGAGCGGTCTTTTCTCCCTGCGTGCGACAGTGAGTGCGCACCAGGAGACGTAGGCGTAGGCGATGCTTGCGCCGATGGTCGTGATGGCCACGATCCAGCTGACGACGGTGCGCCCCACGAACGGGATAAGGCACGAGACGCCGATTATGGCGAGTATGGCGTTGCGCGGGCTGCCGTCCTTGTCGAGCCGCGAGAAGGGACTCCAGATCAGCCCGTCGCGCGACATCGCGTACACGAGGCGGCTTGCGGCCACGATGTGCCCGATAAGGCCCGTCACGATGGCTGCGACGGTGGTGAGCGACAGGACCACGACGCCGAACGTACCGAATGCCGTTTCGACGGCGTAGAAGACAGGCAGGCCCCTGATGTCCTTGAACGAGCCGAGCGCGGCCATGTACCCGCGCCAGTCGGCGAAGCCCGCCGGACGCGTCGACGCCGCCACGAACGTGAGCAGCGTGTAGGCGGCCGTCACCGCGAGGAGCGAGAACACGATCACCCAGACCGTCCGCCGGCGCGAGAAGGCGAATTCCTCGGCGGAGTGCGAGAAGGACTCGAAGCCGACGAACGCCCATGGCGCAAGCGCGACGATCGCGAACACCTGGAGCGGGACGCTTCTGCCGGACGAGAACGCGGGGACGAAAGCGGAGAGCCCGCCGTCGTGCCGCGCAAACACGACCACTGCCGCAAGGACTATTCCCGCCGCGAGGATGAAGGCGAACACCGCCTGAATGCGCGCCGCAAGGCGCTTGCCGCAGACGAACACGCCGACGGCGGCCAAAAACGCGGCGATTGCGAGCAGGATTTCGCCGGCGTACACGTCAAAGCCGAAGATTTCGTAGCGGAAGCCGAAGCTGAAGATTCCGCCGAAGAGGTTTCGCTCGATGAGCGCGAGGGCCGTGACGTTCGCCCAGACGATGGCGACATAGGTGAGGATAAGGAACCATCCGCAGATGTAGCCGTGGTCGGGTCCGCATATATGCTTCACGTATCCGTATGCGCCGCCCGCCTCGGGATAGTTCTGCATGAGGTAGTGGTAGTTGCGCCCCACGAGGCACATGACGAACGCGCCGATGCAAAGGCCGATGAGAGTTCCGAGCGGGCCAGCGATCGGAAGAAATGTGGTTCCGGGCATGACGAACGCGCCCCATCCCACGGCGCACCCGAACGACAACGCCCAGGCCTGAAACGGCGAAAGATACGCGCTCGGACGATTCGAGACGCCATTCCCATTTGCGGGACCACTCATTTTTTCAGCATTCCCTCCGGCATTTCCCTGCCCCATTCACGGCGATATTTGACGCGCATGAACACGGCTTTGATGTCTTCCACCATCTTCTTGGAGACGAAATCCGGGTCGGATTTCTCTGTATAGTAGCTGGCGGAAAGGCCGATTTTCCTCAAATTTTCTCCGTGCTTCTCCTCGTATGCCTTGAGGAGAGCGCCGCCCATTCCTTCGCCCACGAACGCAAATGGACGGTCGTTTTCATGCGCCTTTTCGAAATACCAGTCCAGCGCCTTCTCCAGATCTTCGGGCGTCGCGACAAGCGGGGAGAATACGCGGGCGATGCCGTCGAACTTTTCGCTGCCGACCGCAGTCCGCGTGCGCGACTTCACGTTGTGGAGATTCTTCATGTCCACGTAGAGATCGTCAGGCAGATATATCAAATCGGCATAGACCATCGAGGAGGGGGATGGATCCTCGCGAATGAGCCAATTCTCGAAATGGTCGTATGGGGACTTGAACGAAAAACATCCTGCCGCAAGGAGCATTGCGGCGAGAATGACTGTGGAAAATTTTATTTTCATTCGGTGATATTATAGCATATCTCAGGCGGAAATGGTATAATGTATCGAATGAAAGCGCTCATTACAGGCTTCGCGGGCTTCATAGGCTTCCACGCGGCGCAGGAGTTCCTGCGCCGCGGTTGGGACGTTGTTGGCATAGACAACTTCTGCGACTACTACGACGTGAAGCTCAAGCGCGACCGCGCGGCTCGGCTTGAGGGCCAGCGGGGCTTTTCCGCGCATGAACTCGACATATGCGACCTGGAAGCGCTTCACGGGATATTCGCGGAGGAATCGCCGGACGTCGTGCTCAATCTCGCCGCGCAGCCGGGCGTGAGATACTCCATAGCGCATCCGTTCGTCTACCAGAAGACCAACATCGAGGGATTCCTCAACGTGCTCGAGTGCTGCCGCCACGCGGCGAAGGTTCCGAAGCTCGTCTTCGCGTCGTCGTCGTCGGTGTACGGCGGCAACAAGAAGATGCCCTTCGAGGAGTCGGATCGGGTTGACACCCCCGTGAGCCTCTACGCCGCCACGAAGAGGGCAAATGAGCTGATTGCGCACACATACTCGCACCTTTACGGAATGCAGACGATCGGCCTCAGGTTCTTCACGGTGTACGGCGCGTGGTACCGTCCGGACATGGCGCTTTCGCTTTTTGCCGACGCAATGCTGCACGACCGTCCGATCAAGGTGTTCAACAACGGCGACATGATGCGCGACTTCACGTTCGTGGACGACATAGTGGACGGAATACTGCGCGTGGTCGAGGCGCGGAATCTCCCTCTCTACGACATCTTCAACATCGGCAACCACAGGAGCGAAAAGCTGCTGGACGTGATAGAGACGCTTGCCGGTGCGCTGGGCGTCAAGCCGAAGATGGAGATGCTGCCCATGCAGCCCGGCGACGTATATGCCACATACGCGAGCGTGGAGAAGTTGCACAAGGCCGTCGGCTACGAACCGAAGACCACCATAAAGGAAGGCATACCCGTCTTCGCGAACTGGTATCGCAGCTATTACGGACTATGAAACCTTTCTTCTCCATCATAGTGCCGTGCTGCAATGTTGAGCAGTATATTCGCGAAAGCCTCGACTCGGTCGCGGGCCAGACATTCGCCGGCTGGGAGTGCATCTTGGGCGTGGAGGATTCGAAAGACAGGACTCTGGAGATTGCGCGCGAATATGCGGCGAAGGATGCCCGCTTCAAGGTGTTCACCGGGCCGCGCAGCGGCTCTTGCTCCGCCTCGCGCAACACGGGGATGGATATGGCCGCGGGCGAGTACGTCATCTTCCTCGACGGTGACGACACCATCGCGGACGGTTCTCTCCAGGCCATCCACGACAAGATCGCCGAACATCCCGGCGCCGACATCTATCCGTGCGCCATGCCCGTCATCGACGAAGTGCATGGCGGCGAAATGCCGCTTAGGGACAACTATCCAGCCGGTTTCTCCGGCGAACTGACCGGTCCCGAGGCTACGCTCATGATATACAAGCGCCGCCGCGACCCATGCCCGATGCTCCAGCTGTCGGTGTTCAGGCGTGAACATCTCGTCGCAAATGGACTGAAGTGCCTGTACGGCATGAAGCGGCAGGACAGCGAGTTCGCGCCGCGCGCGCTCTATCTCGCGAAGCGCGTGATTCCGATCCACGTGCCTTTCTATCTATACAGGGTAAGGTCGGGCTCGATATCGACGCTCGCCAAGAAGACTGACTACTTCCTGAAGGACTACGCCGCGATATTGAAGTCTCTTCTTGCCTTCCACGCCAAGGTGTCGGCCGAGCCTGGATTCGACAGGCGCATTTCGGCGTGCTGGGCGCGCCACTGGCTTACGTGGATATTCTACTATTGGTTCTCCGCGCGTGCCATTCGCGGCACGCCGCGTGCACACAGGGTCGAGATGCTTCAGCGCATGTTCGCGGACGGCTTCGGCGACTTCGATGCGCTGGTTCGGGCGGCTTCGCGTCCGCGCCGCGTCGCCGCGCCGTTCGTGAAGCTCTTTGCGCGCCATCCGTCGCTTGCATGGTTGTCCGATGCTTTCTTCCGTTTCGTCTACAACCCGCTCGCCGGATTGCGGGAAGGGTGATCCTGCGTCGTCTGCCGGGTTGCCCCCTGCGGTAGGGCGGTTTCGTCGAAACCCAAGGGCTCTACCGCTCGAACGAGGATTTGCCGGGGAGGATCGAGTCGAATGCCTTGGCGACTTCGGCGAAGGTGCGGTCGGGGTCGGATATGCGATCCGTGTCGTTGATGCATATCTGCCGGTACGCCTGACTCCTGATCGCCGCGCAGATGCGGTCGCAGTTGCCGTCGCCGAGGATGAACGTCTCGCCCACGCGCTTCTCGTTTGAAGGGCAGAACCGTCCCGAAACCATGTCCCATGCACATGCAAGCCAGTGGCTCACGCCGTCGTCGATGCGGAAGCGGCTGCGCGACGTCCTCTCCATGGCCTTCGGCTGCGAGCGCCAGATCTCCTCGAATGTCGATTTGAGGTGAGCCAGCGGCAGATGCCCGAACGTGCCGGGTATCCACGTCTTGTTGACCGCGAACGAAATGACGTTCTTCACGGCGCGCGCAAAGCCAAGAGCGCGCACGTCGGCGAACTTCCAGATGTTCTTCCGCACGAGCCTTTCCACGTCCAGCCCAAGTTTCAGAACGCCGCCGTTGTTAACGACGACGCGGCTCGCGAGAGAACAGCCGATCCAACGTGGAAGGCCGAGGTCGCACGGCAGGACGGGCAGTCCGCTCCGGAAAAAATCGGTTGGCCTTGCGGGACGCAGCAGGAACATGTCGTCGTTGAATAGGACGAATCTCTCCGACAGATCGGGAATGCGGTGGAGGTTCAGCTCTATCGTGTCGGAATGGAATGTCGGCAGGCATTCGGCGGGGATGTATTCGGAGTGGCTGACAAGGCGCAGCTTCGGATTCGATTCGTCGAGCCAATCGGGCTTTTGTCCGCACGTGACGAAGAACACGCGATTCACCCAGGGGGCGAAGCGATCCACGGCGCGGAACCAGTAGCGGAGAAGGCCGCAGTCGCGGTAGCGGCAGTCGGAGTTTGCCTCGCCGCCGGCGCGCGGCTCGGCCGTGCCGGTGCTTTCGTATCTGCGCTTCTCGGCAAGCCATGCGGGATCGGCCCCGTCAACCCACGGAAGCACGAAATCAATCTTGTTCATGTTGCTTTCTGTTTTCATTTGCGGGATTTCTCCTTCCGCAGGACGGCGAACATTGCCTTGACGTCATTTCGAAACATTGCGAACGCCGCGCAACTTGCGGCAGCTGCGGCTGCGGCGCCTTTCGCGCAAAGTCCGCCCAGTCCATCCATCGGGACGAGCGCCGCCGTGCCCCATGCTACGGCGCACAGCACGATGGTGACGGCGAGGAACGCCGCCTGCGATCTCCAGTAGGCGCGCGCGTGCACACTGCCGAAGAACACGGTGAACAGCACGTGTGACTCCCACGGAATCTCGATGAGCACGAACGCGAGAATCGTCGAGAGGATCACGCCGTCGAGCTTGTACTCCTCGGGCAGGAACATGATGAACGAGAGATTCATCGCAAGGTTCGCGGCGGCGGACACGATCGGCTTCCACCTGTCTTCCCTCCAGATGGCCGCCGCCGACTTGAACGTCTGGAAGACGAGCCGGGACTGGCTGACGTAGAAAAACACCACCACCAGCGCGGGCGTCAGAAAATGGCGCACAAGCTCGGGATTCCCCTTTGTCCAGACGGTGATGAATGGCTGGAACAGCGCGACCATCATCGCCGAGCACCACGCCACGACAAGCGTCACGTAGCGGTTCGCCTTCATGAACAGGCGGAAGTTCTCGTCGCGCGATTCAGTGTATATCTTGTTCCCGAATCCGCCCATCATCGAGTAGCTCAGGATTCCGACGAAGCCTGCGACGGCCGTGTACACGTAGTAGTAGTTTCCGTACGCGGCCACGGCCACGAGGCCGAGGAAGGCGGAGACGACGACGTTGTCGAACGTGAATGAGACGGCCGAGCCGACCTTGTGCATGAAGAGGGCCTTCACGTCCGAGACCACCTTGCGCCGCTGCGCATCCGGTAGTCGTCCTTGTGGCAGCGCTTCGGGGAAGAGCCGCCGCGACTGCCAATACACGAGCAGGTTGCCGAGCGCGGTGAACACGACCGTCACGGCCACGTAGCAGTAGTAGTTGCGCGTGAGCAGCAGAACCAGGAACACGGCGGCGTACTGCGCCATCGAGACGGACGTTGCGATGTTCGCCAGGACGTCCTTCCGGTTGTACGCGCCCAGCACGGAGCGCCTGTAGGCGAAGAGGAAGTAGCCGAGCGACGTGTTGACGAGATGGATCAGGTAAAGGACGTGCAGATCGACGTCCGCCGGGACGTCGCCGTGGACGAGACTTCTTAGGAACGGCAGAAGCACGAGCCCTATCCCGAAGATTGCCGAACCGACGCACCTGTACACGGTGCGGTAGAACTTGAGGTAGGCGCATACGAGCCGCGAATCGTCCTCCGCTATGGCCTTGTACATCGAGCAGTCGATGGCCATGCCGAAGCCTAGCTCGGCAAGCGACAGCACGCCGATGACGGATCTGAACAGTCCGTTCAGGCCTAGGTACTCTGGACCGAGAAGCCAGAGGAAGAGCGTTCTGTTGAGGAACGGAAACGCCATGTCCAGCACGCGGTTCAACGCCACGGCCGGCACGTTGCGCTTCGTGCTTTTCACGAAGTCCAGCTTCATCGTCCGCGCGCCCTCCTTGCCAGCCGTTCGTATATGTGCGGCAGGAACGTCTCGATGGCCCGGCGCAGAACTGGGACTCGCACGAACAGGACGACGCACCATCCTGCCGCGCGGCGGAAGAGCGGCGCGGGCGCGAGCAGCGCGCGGAAGTCGCCGAAGCCGTCGGAGAAGACGGTCCGCAGCGTTTCGAGGCGGCGCTGGCGCGGGATCGACGCGAGCGAGTCAGTGCCGAACCACTCGTTGCGCAGCAGTGCGAGCCAGGACCGTCCCAGCACGCGCGACACTTCTGGATCGAACCCGCGTTCCTTCGCAAGCGCGGCGTGAAAGGCGAAAAGCGACTTGAGCACGCGCGCGTAGTGTTCGAGCTTCGGACCGGCGGCGCGCGACACTCCCATTATCGAGTCGTCCCGCGTGCGGTACATGTAGAAAGGCTCGTGCAGCGGAACGACCCGGTGCGCACGGCAGAACGCGCGCGGCGCGAACTCCATGTCCTCGTAAACGAGACCAGGCACGAACCGCAGGGACCGTTCCTCCAGAAACGTCCGGCGGCAGATGGTGAACGGCGCGCCAGAGAACGGCGTATGGGAATGTCTGTACAACGCTACCACGGATTGCTGCCCTGACATTTCCGCCGGGGCGTCCGCAGGCCAGTTGTCCACGGTCTGGACCGTACCGCGTCCTTCGCGCCAGTCGCGGAACGCGCACGGATAGAGGTCTGCGCCGGGGCGTTCGCGAATCTTGCCCGCAAGGCGCGCAAGCGCATCCTCCGCGAGCATGTCGTCGCCGTCGAGGAAGATCACGTATTCGCCGCAGGCGTGGTCGAGGCCCGTGTTGCGCGGCGTGGCGGGCGAGCCGCTTCGCGGTTCGGCGAACACCCTGAAGCGCGCGTCGCCTGCGGCAAGCTCTCGCACGATGCGTTCGGTGTCGTCCCTGGATTCCTCCACCACGGCAAGGCACTCCCAGTCGGCAAAAGCCTGCCTCTTCACGGAGTCCAGGCATTCCCGCACGTAGGGCGCCACGTCGCAGCATGGGACGATGATGGAGAAGAACGGCTTCATTTTTTGGAAACCTCGAATCTCTTCAGGAGCAGATCGGCCCAGAACGCGAACCTGTACCTGAACCAGTAGAAACGCCGGAACCACGCGAGGCGCCACATGCGCTCCTCCTTTTTCATGAGCGTGGAAGGCACGCCGCGCGTAGTGGCGAACGCATCCGTCGCGGCCAGTATCCTCACGCCGCAGCGAGCGAAGACGGACCAGGCGTCCACGACATTCGCCATCGGCGTGAGCAGGCGGACAAGGCGCTTCGCAGCGGCGGCGTTCAGGGCGTAGCAGTACGCGCCCCAGGCCCACGACCCGCCGTCTGCGGAACGGATGTCGTACCAGTCTCCGTCCGGGGCCGCGGGCTTCGCCAATCCGCTGTTCATGAGCCAGACCGTGGGGACGGAGGGATCGTCCGCCGCCTCGATGGAGGCCAGGTGGCGCTTGAGCTCGTCCATGTCGGCGAGTATGTCGTCCTCGAACACGGCCGCAAGCGCCAGGCCGCGCGATGCGACCGTCTCCCAGACCTTCCTGTGGGAAAGGGCGCAGCCGATCTCGCCGGGCTTCACGCGCCGGGCGTTCGCGATGTAGAAGCGGAAGCGCGGGCAGGCCGTGTGCAGCTGCCCGGCGGTCATGGCGCGCGCATCCACCGCAGCGACGCGTTCGAAATCCATCCCGGCCGACGCGAACAGGGCCTGCGTCGCCTCGAGACGGTCTTTGTCCCTGTCAAGGTTCACCACGAAGCATTTCATGCCGTCATTCCCTTCATGCGGAGATACAGACGGATCGCGAAAGACCAGAGAACGCCGCCGTGCGGCGTGCGGATGCCGAGCTTGTGCGGCGGCCGCCCGGGATCGCGCCCGGCCAGCTCGCGCATCAGCTCGCGGTACGCGGCCCGGTGCGGAGCGGCCTTTTCAAGCCAGGCAGACCGGATCTTCCATCCGTCAGGACGGTGTTCGCGCCAATGGGCTATGCCCGCGCCGACGGCCTCCGGCGCGGCATCCACCTCGCGCACGTATTCCTCTGGATACAGGACGGCGCGTCCGCCGAGCGCGGGCGTGTCCACGACGGGCAGCCCGCAGAGGAAATATTCCGCCGACGCGAAGCACGCGCCCTCGGCCGCGGACAGGATCAGGCCGCAGTTGGCCATGGCCAGCAGCTCGGCCACCTTTACGCCGGAGAATTGCTGGACCCAGCGGGCCCTGGCGTAGCGCGCGTACATCTCCTTAGCGTAGGGCTGATCGTCCTGCAGATCCATGAAAGTGCCCAGCAGGAGCGTGCGCGGCGCCATTTCGACCGGGATGAGGGAATGGCGCTTGAACGGCGTCAGCCGCGCGATGTAGGCGGCGTCGTAGGGCCGGTCCGCGCCGCCCATCGGCCGGTATCTGCGCTCGTCGAGAAAACAGTTCTGGTGCACGAGGCGCGCCTCGATGCCGAGCGGGGCCAGGCGCGAGACCTCGCCGCCGCAGTTGCAGAGGACTATGACGCGCGCTTCGGGCGCCTGCTCGCGGAAGCGCGAGACGGCGGCCGCAAGGCGCGCGGCCGGTTCGACCGTCTCGTGCTCGAATCCGAGCTGCAGCAGGATGGCGCATCCCTTGTTCGCGCGGGCAAGTCCGGCGAATGCCGGAAGCTCCTCCTCGAAGGCGCGCTCGTAGGCGGCCACAACGACGGGGCGCGCGGACAGGACGGACGTTTCCCTCCTGCCAAGGACTTTCCTGAAATCTTCCGTCAGAGTCATTTGTCCATATCCTTTTTGCACGACGGCGCGGGGACACGCCGCCCTGCCGGACCCGTATGTTTTTTCAATATTTCCAGAAGGTCGCCGCGGAAGGCGAGCGCCATGCAAATGGCCGTCGCCACGGCAGCCGCGGCGGTCTTGGCGAAGAGGCCGGGGATCCCGCCCAGAGGCACGGCGCGCGCCGCGCCCCACGCTGCCGCGCACAGCACGAGGGTGCACAGCGCGAAACCGGCGTTCGAACGCCAGTAGGCGCGCGACTCGGCCTTGCCGAAGAAGCACGAGAACACGACGTGCGACTCCCAGGGGATCTGTATGAACGCGAAACCGATGATCGTCGAGAATATCACGCCGTCGAGCTTGTACTCCTCCGGCAGGAACAGGACGAACAGGACGTTCGTCCCGAGGTTCACGGCGCCGGCCACGATGGGCTTCCAGCGGTCCTGCCTCCAGAGCGACGCCGCAGACTTGAACGCCAGCAGCACCTGCCGCGACTGCATGATGTAGAAGTAGAGCACCATCAGCGCCGGGGTGAGCGCGTGGCGCATGAGCGCGGGGTCGTCCTTGACCCACACGGACATGAACGGCTGGTACATGGCCGCCATCATCGCCACGCAGAAGATTACCGCCGCCATCGACAGGCGGTTCATCCGCATGAAGAGGCGGAAATTCTCCTCCTTCGATTCGGTGTATATCTTGTTGCCGAAACCGCCGGTCATGGACGAATAGACGACCGCCACGAGTCCGGCCACGGTCGTGACCACGTAGTAGTAGTTGCCGTAGGCGGCAACGGCCACGAGTCCCAGGAAGGCGGATATCACGAGGTTGTCCGTGGAGTGCGTGATGACTCCGCCCACCTTGTGCATGAATATCGACTTGACGTCCGAGATGACCTTGCGGCGGAGCTCCGGCGGAAGGGCGCCGCGCGGCTCGATGTCCGGGAAGAGCTTCCGCGACGCCTTGACGAGCAGCACGTTCTGCAGAACGGTGAAGACGACTGTGGCCAGCACGTAGTGGTAGTAGTTGCGCGTGATGAGCAGGATCAGGAACACGGCGAGGTACTGCACGACGGAGATAGACGTGCGGATGTTGGTGACCACGTCGTTGCGATGGTGCGCGCCCAGAACGACGCCCCGGTATGCGAAGAGGAAATAGCTTGCGGCGGTGTTGACGAGGTGGATGACGTAGAGGATGTGCAGGTCGATGTCCGGCGGGACAGTGCCGTGGACGAGTTTCCCGAGGAACGGCAGCAGCGCGAGGCCGATGAGGAATATGGCGGCGCCGACGCAGCGGTAGATCGTGCGGTAGAATCTGAGGTACGCGCAGAGGAGCTCGCGGTCGTCGTCCGCGACGGGCTTGTACATGGAGCATACTACGGCCGTGCCGAATCCGAGCTCCGCGAGCATCAGGACGCCGAGGATCGATCCGAATAGTCCGTTGAGACCGAGGTACGCCGGCCCCAGCAGCCAGAGGAAAAGCGTACGGTTCAGGAATGGAAACAGCAACCTTATGCCGCTCGATACGGCATTGGCGGCCATGTTCCGCTTCACGTTCTTCTTGAAGTCTAGTTTCATTTTCCTATCTGCAAATCTTCCTCTTCAGCTTGATGCCGCGCCAGACCCAGGGGGCGAGAGGGGCGGCAAGGCGGCAAAGCGGCCACCAGGCCCTGCGGAGGGGCAGAGGCAATTCGCCTCGCTTCACTATTCCCTTTTCCACCAGCCATTCCGCGACCGGCATCACGACGTCGCGCCACCTCAGCGAATAGGAGTTCCACATCTGCCAGGGCTTCGGATTGTACGCGAAGTGCGCGAAATAGCGGCTTTTGTCGGCGCTGCCGTTCGCCTTGTAGTTCTCCACCACCTTCGGCGCGCCAGGATCGAAGCAGAGGAGGCTGCCCAGCACGCTCTCGTCCGTCTGGAAGTACGGCGAACCGTGCTTCATGATGATCGCGACATCGGATGGAAGAACGCATCCGATCTGCTTCTGCCAACGTTCGAGGAACGGACGCCACTTGCGGTTCAAGACGATGAATGGGGCGTTCATGCGCGTGGGATAGCGGCTTTCCGCGAGCGCCTTGCCGCAGTGCTTCTCCACGTCGCGGCGCCAAGTCTCGCGCGTAGCCTGCGTGAAGTCGTCCGGCGGCGGGCTGTACTTCCTGATCACGATCTCGTCCGGGTCGTCGCCGACGAGCCACTCTGAGCAGTCGCCCACGAACGCGCCGTCCGAGTCGGCCCAGCAGACCCATTCCGTCTCTATTTCGTCAAGATTCATCAGCATCGGTTTCTGGCACGTCACGCACTGGCGCGACGGCGGCAGTTCCTTCAGCGTGACGCCGCCGAGCGAAAGGACCTTGGCCTTCATGTCGTCCGTCCAGCCAGTCATTCCAACGACGACGGGATGCGCCATGCCGTTTCTTCTCATGCTTGCCACGAGCAGCAGAGCGCCCCATGCGAACGCCTTGTCGCCCGCAGTAACAACGGTTGTCTTGACTTCCTGTTTCATTTTGTGCGCTGCATTTTATGTTTTAGAGAGTTCAGAGTTCAGATTTCAGATTCAGATTCTACACTTTACACTCCACCTACGGCATTGTCCAGTATCCGGGAAGCGTTCGTACGTCTTTCGCAGGCGCGGGGCGTACGGGCGGCGGCGTTCCAGTCGGTTTCATCAGATAGCCGCACACCGAGGCCGCCGGGGCGATCGTCTCCCATACCGTGTATTCGCTTGCCGCGACAGTCTGGTTCTCGACGTTGCCCCATCTGCGCCAGATCGGGCACTTCGTCGCGAACGCCTTGTTACCGCCATAGACGAGCTCCACGGCCTTCGCGGGCATTCCGTAGTTCCAGCGATAGGGCGAAATGCCCGGCACGAACTCGGCGATTCCGTCGACATAGGACGGTAAATCAAGGAACGCCACGGGATAGACACGGCCGAGGCCGCTTGTGAGCGTCGTTCCCTGCGGGTTGCAGCCGTTGTGGAAGTCGAGCGCGGCGTAGGCGGCGTCGAGATATTTCGCGTCGCCCGTGATCGCGTGCGCGGCTACGAGCGTCTGCGCCCTGCGCAGCGGATGGCTCTGCCCCCAGCTCATGGCGTGGCACCAGCCCTTGCCCGGGAAATACCAAGGGCAGCGATATGCGTACGCAGCGTCCACCTGGCCGACCATTTCCTTGGCGCGGTTGATCACCTTCCGTTCCCATTGCTTCATCAGCCACGCCGTCTCCTCCGGGAGGCCCAGCGCGTGCTCGCCGGAGAATGTCAGCGCGCTCCACTTCCATTCGTTCTTCTTGAACTCGCCTTCGATCTCCTTCTTTCTCTTCTGCAGTTCGTCGAGATATGCTCTGTCGCCCGTGAGGGCATGCAGGTTCAAGGCGGCCTTCACGAATACGTCCGCCGGCAGCTTGGTCGGCTCGCTCCATTCCACAGGCACGCGCTCCCTGAAGAAGAATCCTGTCTTGCGCTCGATGAAGAACGTCGCATGGGCGGGCATTTCGTGCATGGCGAAATTCCACGCGCGCTTTGCCGATTCGAGATAGCGCGCCCAGAACGAATCGTGGCAGCGCGCGAGGAGCGCCGCATGGGCGGCGTACGAGAGTGAACTTGCGCGTGTCGCCCGCGAGACGGCATACCTCATCTCGTCGCGTTCCGCCACGTTGCCCGGGCCGGGATGGGAAGTGCTCTCGATCCACGTGCCCACGCCGCCGTCGTTCTGCTGGACCTGCAGGAGATGACGCAATCCCCACTCCGCCTCGTCCAGGACGTCCGGGATTCCGTTCGCGTTTTCGGGGATGGCGAGCTGTCCGTCGCGGAAGTTCCCGGGCTTCATCAAATAGACGGCGCAAAGCGCGTTCACGATCGAAAGGTGCGCGGGGCGCCTGTCGTAGTCGGCGGCGTCGTGCCAACCGCCCGAGACGGTGAGCTTCTCGCTGTCCTCCCAGTCCGTGTTGTGCCTGATGACGTCGAACCACCTGATGCCTTTCGGCAGCGTTCCCTCCTCCGGCGCGAAGGAGCCGCGCACGACGCGCGTGTGGCATGCGCCGGCCGTCCAGTGGGTGTAGGGTTCCGTCTTGGCGATGCCACAGCGCTTCTGGTAGAGTCCGCCCATGTGCACGCGGAAGGACTCCTCGGCAGCGCCGCTCCAGATACGGAAATTCTCGCTTCGTCCAACGCCGTTAACGCGGATGAAGTACGTCCCTTCGTTCGTGACGGACGAGAAGTCCATCTCGTAAGTGAATTCGCCGGTGAAGGGAGTTCCTTCCTTCGTGGTCGCGTCATCGACGCGGTGGAGGGGCGGCGGCGGCGGTCGCGGGGCGACCGCCCTACCGTCGCGGTCACGCGGGACGCATGACCCTACCGGCGGTTTCATCGAAACCGCCCTACCGGTCTTCGCATCGACGAGGCTCCATCCCCCGTTCCCCATTCCCCGTTCCCCGTTCCCCATCTTCCACGCCCCGATGGACGGGCCGAGCCACGCGCCCATGTAGGCGAACTTGGGCTGATCTGGCGCGTATCCTACCTGATTGACCTTGAAGAGCGGGCTTGGCTTCTCTGGGTCGTAGTCCTTGAACGGAACTTCGGACGTCCTGAACACGTTGTACATTATCCTGGCCTGCGGCTTCTTGGCCAACGGATCCTTCAGTCCGTTCGCCGACGGCCAGAAGCCCGGCTCGGAAGCGAGCTTGCGCCCCTCGCGGTCGTCGTCCGTCTGGTAGAGCGACGTGTACGGATCGAGGAAGCGCAGCATCGACGCGGCGGCGATGGGGATCAGGCTACAGAACATTGCTTGCGCCTTTCTGTATTTCCTGCGTATTGAGCTGCGGCGGTGTGGGGGCACACCGCCCTACCGGTTTTTGCTCTTGCGCACTGAGCCTCTTGGCGTTCGCGTGAAGGTGGTCGAGGAGGGCGAAGAAGATCATCAGGAGAATCAGGTTCATCTGCTGCCGGAGCACCCATTCAAGGCAGCTCTGCAAGTAGCACGCGACGAGGCCGCCGGCGAGCCCTGCGGGAACCGCGGCGTACGACGACCCCGACAGTCTCTTCGAGAGGAACATGCACTTGAAGAGGTAGAAGAGAAACCATGCGATCATCGCAACAAGCGCGGGAATGCCGCATTCCGCCCCGACGAGCAGATACACCGTCTCCACGATGCCGTCCTTGAAGTCCTCTCCGCGGTTCACGATGCGCCCCGCGCGCTCGGCGTAGTCGTATGGCGGATTGATCTTGATTCCCCAGTTGTTGATGCCGATTCCACGCCACGGCTCGTCCATGATCATCTCCCTGGCGCAGAGCGCAAGCTCTACGCGGGTGTTCGCCGACGCCTCTGGCGCGCTCTTGAATCGCTCCACGACGCGGGGCAGAATGGCGGCAACGCCCAAAAGTCCGACGACGGCCAAAGGCAGAATGCGGACGAAAAGGCGTCCCCTTGACGACTTCACGGCGAACAGGAAGGTAAGGGTGAACGTCACGAAGAACGATATCGGTATCATCGCCATTGCGCCGCGCGAATACGTGCGGACTATGCATCCGCCCGCCGCGACGAATGCCGCGACGTTCAGCCACGACTTTCGCCAGCCGTCGATCAGGTAGATCGCGAAGAACATGTTCGCGAAAAGGTGCATCGCCATCGCGAGGCAGTTCTGGTGCGGAAACGATCCGTGAGGCTGGTACACCCCGGAAAGGTGGTCCTTCGCCAGGAGAAGGAGATTCCACACGGCAAAGGCGGCAAGACCCTTCACAAGCGACTTGACGTCATCCGTCACGTTGAGATACGCCCTGATCGAAAGGTATGTCAGGTAGAGCATGATCATCTTCCATATCTCCATCCACGAGTACAGCCTGTTCTCGGCCGTGGCGAGCGATGGAAGGCACAGGAGAAAGTACACGACGAAAAGAAATGCGCCGAACGAGGGAATCAGCTTCGGCAGCCGCCCCTTGATGGCGGCCATGATCATGAACGCCAGCGCCAGCAGATAGACTACGCTCACCTCCATCCCGCGCGAAGAGCCGCGGTACTCTTCGTGCGAGAAGAAGTTGATCGCCGTCGCCTGATAAACGGCCAGCGCGCCGATCATTGCCCATGCCACGTACTTGGCCCACGCCTTGTTGAGCGAAAGGATCAGTGCAAGCGGCGGCACGCCGAGGAGGGCCATGAAGAAAACTGCGTACTTCATGCGTCAGTCGACAATGTTGAGCCTTGAGAACGGCGAAGCGATGAGACCCACCAGCTGGGCCGTCGGCAGCAGCTTGCGCACGAATACGTTGTATTCCGACAAGTCGTCCCTTGGAACGTACACGATGTCGCTGGGCTTCAACGTGACATTCTTTGTCTTGCCGGCGAGGATTCCGTCCACATCGACCTTGTAGAACTTCGGATTGGCAAGCCCGTCGCGTATTATTATCACGTGCTTCCAGTGCGACTCCTTCATCCACCCGGCGGCGGTGAGCGTCTCGATGAGGCCCATGCCCGGCTCGAAAAGCCGCTTGTGCGGATTCCCCACCTCTCCGCAGATCGTGACGGACGCCTCCATTCGCTGGGCGATGAACACGTAGTCTCCCTTGCGGATGTGGATGTTGTGAATGGCGTCGCCGCGGTCGATGGCCTTGTGGAAGTTCACGGGGACGATCTCGCCGTTGCGTATGAACATCGAGTTGTCCAGGTCCGCCACGTCGACGTTCACGCCGTTGAAGAGGCGGTTGGCGCTTGATCCGGCCATGGCGTAGAAATCGGCCAGGCGCGTCGATTGCGATATGCTGTAGACGCCGGGCTTCGCGCAGGAACCTGCTATCGTGGCAGTCTCGCTCTGCACGTCGATGATGGTGATCGTCACGACGGGGTTCTTGACGTATGGGAGAAGGCCGTTGCGAATGAACTCCGCACCCTCCGCGATCGTCTTTCCGCTGAGCTTGACCTGCCCGACAAAGGCGATGCCCACCGTCCCGTCAGGCCCGATGCGGGTCTTCGTCCCGATGTCGGGATGGTCGTACACGCGAATCTCGATCTCGTCGCCCGCGTTCATCTTGTACACGGGCTCCTTCTCCGCCTCCAGACTGCGAAGGCGCTCCTCGTTGCGCGCGATGGTCTCCTCGTCGTTCTCCGCTTCCTCCACTACCGCGCTGTCGTCTGCGCCCACGTGCAGTTCGGCCGTGGCGTCGTAATTGCCCATGTATCTGTCGGGGTAGCATCCCGCAAGGATTGCGCACAAAAAGGCGAAAACGACGATCCTCATGACATCACCTCCATCTCAGAACGGACCTTCTTCGCGCTTGAACCTGTCGCGATGGCCATGACGGACTTCCCCGAGTCCTTCAGGCGGCGGCGCGCATACGCGAACGTGCGCCGCGGCGTTGCGCCGTCGCCGACCATCAATATGACGGCGCTGGACAGCTCGATCAGCTGGTCGATGAACGTTCCGCCCAAATGCATGTCGCTCCCCACCCTGATGAACACGTTCTCGAACGACTCTCCTTCGAGGGTCGCCAGATCGGCCTTCAGCAGCTCAAGCTCCGTGGGGGCCAGGGCGAACCTGTTCGCGACGGGATACCATCCGTGGTTCCCGCTGCGGACGATTCCTATCATCTCCTCCGCGCCATCCGGATGCTTGAAGCCCTCGCTGGCGACGACGTCAAGGAAGAAGCAACTTGCCCCCGACAGCGAAGCCGTGAAGTCCAGCGCCTCCGCAAAGGCCTCGTCGCGCACCGAGCCGGGCAGCATGCATACGAACATCGTCTTGCTTCCCTTTCCCGCCAGCAGCGCCTTCAGCGCGACAACGCCCATCGCTTCGCGCTTCTCGTTTTCCGTCATTCCCTCCGTCTTGGGAAGTGAACCCAGAAAGGCTATGCCGTCATAGGCCATGATTTCCCTGCCACCTCTCACTTTTCCGAACAACAATTCGAGCAGCACGATAACCAGCAGTACGCCGCCGGCGCCCGCGCCCGAGCCGACAATGACGATCACCAGCCGCTTCACGCCGAACGGGCCGTTGTCGGACGAGCCTTTCGCCTGCTCGATCTGCCGCAGGTCGTTCTTCATCGAGCCTATCGCGTACGAAATGCCGGCAAGCTGCTCGTCAACCTCGTGGATCGACGATGAAATGTCGTTCTTCGTGGCAATCAGGCGCTCGTATTCCATGAGAGTGCCGGACAGTTCCGAAGCCCGCTTCTCGCTGTCTTTTATCTCTTTCGAGAGGGCGAGCCGCTTTTCGGCGATTGCCTCAAGGCGCGTGACGCACTCGGCAAGCTCGGCCGCAGCCTTCTCGATCATGTCTATCTTCTCGAGGTCCAGACCTGCCGCGCCCTTGGATTTGAGGAACTCGTCCAGCTCCTTGACTCGCTCGTCCCGCTCCTCGAGCTTGCCCTTGACCCTCGGATTCATGTCCGTGTACTTTTCGCGCAGCGAAACAAGCTCCGTGTCGATCGCCTCTATAGCGCTCACGCGCCTGCGGATCGCCGGAGCGTTCTCCATTATCGCAGGACCATTGGAACCCACGCTCGCCTCCAGCTTGCGCTTCTTGATCTCCTCGTTCGCCGTGTCCACACCAAGCGCGGAATCGTTCTTCCTCTGGTCCGAAATCAGCTTGTTCATGGCGATTAGCGCCTCGCTCGGCGTGAGACCGCCCGTCTGCGCCTTGAGCGCAGATTCCTCCGCCTCCAAGTCGCCAAGCTTCGCGACGAGTCCCTTGCGCCTGTCGTCAAGAGACTTGCGCCAGCCTTCAAGATCCCTGGACCGGAAAGTGACGTACTCGTCTATCAGCAATTCCGCATAGGCGTTCACCTTGGCAACCGCGCCATCGAATGTCTTCGACGCGGACGACAGCTTGAAGAGATTGCCCTGGCGCTTGCCCTGCTCGATCTTCATGTCCACCGTTAGGCACGTGCCCTCCGCCTGATCCATCTTGACCTTCTCGGCTATCCGCCGCTTGATGGACGAACGCTCGAGGACGGTCATGAGCTGCTTGTCGCCCATGTTGTCTATGTGCGAAACCTTCTTGGGTGTGTACATTAGAACGGTCTTCGCCGTGTAGCGATTGACGCTTTTTGCGCCGCGGCTCCAAAGAATCCCGCCCAACACTGTCGCGAATGCGCAGAACACGACGATGAAAAGCCAGAGCCAGCGCAGCACGATGCCCAGCACGACTTTTTGGAGCGCGACAAGGCTTCGCATCCTTGCCCGTTCTTCTTCTGTCAATTCTTCTGCCATTTCGGCTGAAGATTATATCATATTTCGGCGTATAAGCCAACTAAATGATCTGACAGCGTGTGCCAATCGTATTGTTTCGCCGCCAAGCGCCCGGATTCGGAGAGTTTCTGCGCTTCGCCAGACGCCACAAGACGCGCGATTTCGCCAAGCGCCCGATCTAAATCCTGATCGTCGCCGGGCTTGAACGTCAATGCCGCGCCAGGATGCGCCGCGCATAGACGCCCCAATCCTCCCACGTCGCTCGCGACGACCGGGAGTCTTGCCGCCCAAGCCTCCAGAACCACTATCCCGAACGGCTCATGGCGGCTCGGTAGCACGAACACATCGGCATTCGAATATTCGTCCGCAAGCTCGCGGCTGCCGGGCTTCAGCGCGCCGACGAACGCAAGCCTGTCGGAGACGCCCAATTCTGCGGCGCGCCGCACGAGCTGCTCCTTGTAGTCCTCCTGCGTCACCGGCCCCACAAGCCTTGCCGTCATGTTTGGGTGCCTTGCGAGCGCCTCGACGATCATCATCTGGTTCTTCTGGCGGTCTATGCGCGCGACGCAGAGGATGCAAAGGCCACTGGAATCGCTAGAAGATCTAGAGCTTCTAGAACATCTAGTATTTCTAGCCCCCCCGGCCTTTTCAAAGAGTCGCGTGTCAACTCCGTTGGGCAGGAACAAGACGTGCGGATGCTTCTCCTTGTATTTGAGATATTCGTCTTCCCCTACGCACACTATTCCGCCGAAGTCCTCGGGCACGCGGCGAGT
>Ga0310786_10001681_pt1 | contig 35470 bp, 27 predicted proteins | sample AusTroGonzalo_MG_FD_203881 | JGI IMG/M metagenome (GOLD analysis project Ga0310786, IMG submission 203881) | Bovine rumen microbial communities from tropical cattle in Woodstock, Queensland, Australia - Gonzalo_03 (v2) (version 2) | ecosystem: Host-associated > Mammals > Digestive system >... | reverse complement strand
AGAGGCGTTTTCGTTTTTCTTTTTGAAGAAGGAATCGAAAGCACCTGCCGCTTCATCGGGGAGGCCGAGTTCCTGAGGAATGTCGGCGCTGAACCAAACGCGTTCTTTTTTCTCTGTCGATGCGGAATCTGTAGAAGATGCTTCCAAAAGGTCAACGACCAAGGGGCCATTCTTGCGGCCGATTTCGAGCTGTAGGTCTTCTAGATTGTCACGGATTCTTTCAAGGTGCTTTATGGGCAAATAAAGCAGGGCGTTATCCATGAAGAATTGGTTTTCGTTGTCAACCTGGGTCGAAACGAAATCACCTTGCCAGTTCTTGTGGATGTATTCGCGAATGGAATCTTGCAAGGCGGCAACCAGATAAACGTCGTCACTTTGGATGGCGATCATGAACTGGTCGGTGGAGCCGAATCGCTGGTAAGACTCTTCAAGAGCCTTAACACTGGGGGTGCCTTCGGGCAACAGGTGCGAAAGGTCTGCATCCAGTTTGAGGCCTGGCTTAAAGAGAATGGGAATGGCGCATAATAGAGCCAAGATTAGGTAAAATGCAAGTGCCTTGTATTGGTGCTTGCAGATAAGGGGAATGTACCAACTCGAAAATTTGTTGATTAGATTCATAATTTCTCTCGTTATTGCTTGTTCTGCGGCATAATCCTGTTCTTATAAACAATGTATTCCCACGCTTTTGCCGCAGTCCGCATTTTTTTTGTAATTGCTTCCAAAGAGTCTTGTGCGATTGTGACAGGCTTTCCTGTAACAAAACTGTTCACGGTGTTTTCGGTGTACCAGGTCGGGTTTAGGTAGACCGTTTGCGCAATCGCGTTTCCAGTTCCGTCAACGGGTAAAACGTAATAGGCCGTAGAGTCTTGCCTCATAGCCATTGTCCCGTAACGGAAAGAATAAATCGGTTGAACGCTTGTGTCGTGAAGCGGGTTGTTGATTAAGTCAACTCCCATAAAATGGTTCGATATGTCTAATCCTAAATATCCAATGATAGAACTAGCAATGTTTTGTTGAGATGTCACGTTGGGAATGGTAGAAGGTGTAATACCTGGCCCCTTGAACATGAGCGAAATCCAGGTGAAGCCTTCGCTTGCCATTCCGATTCGTTCTGCATCCTGCTGTTGACGCCCGTTCGGTGCGGAGTGGTCTCCAGTCAGTACGATAAGCGTATTTTCAAAGCGTGGGTCATTTGCGAGAGAGTCTAAAATAATCCCCACAGCGCTATCCATGTAAACGGCTGCTCTAAGGTAGGCGTCATCAATATTCGGAGGTGTTTCTCCCATTTTCTTGGGCAGGGTAAACGGAGTATGCATCGACAAACTCATCCAGTGGAAGAATGTGGGCTTGTCTTTGGGGCGTTCCTTGTAGCGTTCGACAAAGCGTATTGCCGAAGAAACGTCGTCTGCGTATTCCTGCTTAAATTCGTGATAGTCGAACCACTTGCTGTACCAAGATTCTTCGTTGTCGAATCGAGGGTCTGCGCCAAGAATGACTTCTGAATAATATCCGGCTTCTGAAAGTATTTCGGAAAAACTTCTAAGGTTTGTGTTCGGGAAGTCGCGCAACAGCGTCTTTGTCGGGAGGCTGATTACGCCTGTCATGATTCCCAAAAGACCTTCTACAGAGGGGTTTCCAACGCTGTAGGTGTTCGGGAAATAGAGACTGTTCTGGGAAAGCTTGCAGACGTTGGGGAATCGTTCGCAGTTAGATGGAATTCGCATGTCGAATGTCCATCCGCGAAGTGATTCGATGGTCATCAAAAGAATGTCGGGCTTCTCTTCGAGCGGTTTGTTCTTGAATTTTTCGATGGATTTTTGTTCGTTTGGCGATTCCTTCCAGAACGGGTATTCCTTATCCGGGTTTCCGCCTAAAAGGGCAATTCCTTCGCGAAGGTTTTCGGGCTCTTTTTCAAAACCGACATCTTCAAATAAATTTTCTACCAGATTGTATACAACGGGTCGAATGCGGTCCCAGCGGCGTTGCGAATAGTTATACCACAAGTGTGATGTACAACCTAAAGCGGCAAGGACAAAAATGATGCCTGTAGAAATGTAGAGTTTTCTTTCGATTGTTTTGGAACCGATCTTAATCGGGGTCACTTTTTTAGCGAAAACGATAAGCCCTGTTATGGAAACTAAGACGATTCCAAGGGTGAGCAAGAAATGTCCGAGCCCGCCGATGGCAATTTTTGAAACCAGTGTGGAATCGGTCCAGGCGTATGTATAGGTCTTGATAAACGATAAGGAGAGCTTCTGGCTCATCCAACGCTGCAATTCGTCGTCGACACCACTGAGTACGAGGTAAATGGCCGCGAAAACGATGGCAGTTATTTTGATTGCTTTCAGGTTCCTTTTATGGAACGCAAGCGTCAGTCCAGAAAACAGGAGCGCAAGTGCCGAAGAAAAACCGATTTCAGCGTACAGCGTGTGCCATATAAAACGGTTGTAGTCGGGCACGAGCGATGATCCCGTGGGGGTGTCCATCATGTAAAGGATGCACAATAACGCAAAACGCCCGACAATGAGAATTGCAGCAAAAATCAACCAATAAAAGGGAAATGTGTGTTTAAACGGTTGTTTTTCTACATCTTTACTCATGGTAGTGAAGATAGCATTTTTTTATGGGTGATTAGTGTAATTCATCCTTGTAAATCGCCTAATCATCGACTACTTACTGTAACTAGCTAAAATGAGCATTTGGCGCGGGGTGTATTTTTCTATATTGCGAGCGGTTATGGGAAATCTGGAAACAGACAGCAAGTTCTTGAAAAAAGCGATGATCGTGAACGTGGTGGGGACAATCCTCAAGGTTTGCGGACCGCTTTTGACTTTTGTGATGGCGCGTATTTTTGGCGCCGCCGAATTTGGAATCTTTGTCTCGGCGCAGACGCTCCTTTTGACGATTGCGCACTCGGCAACACTCGGGCTAGATAAGGGCCTGTATTGGTATTTGCCGCAAAATGGCCTGCAGGGCCGCCCCCGTTACGACGGCATTATGGAATCTTTCTGGATTTCGGCGGCTATTTCGATTCTTTGCACCGCGGTGATTTTTGTGGGCTCGTTTACGCCCTATATTTCCAAGGAACTTCCGTGGTACGCGTTGTCACTCCTGTTCTATGTGGGCACGTACGTTTTCAGTACTGCTTCCGAAGGAAATCGCCGCCCGCAAAATGCGGTGTTCGTGAATTCCTTCTTGACCGTGACTCTTGCGCCGGCTACATCGATTGCGCTCCACTTTATGGGCATTCCGCATGCGCTTCCGCTTGGTCTCTTGGTGGGCCAGGTGGTGGGCTTCTGTGTGCATTTTGTGCTGTTGCGCCGTCAGTTCCCTGAAATGCCGCTTCGCCCGCACAAGACCGTTTCTTGGGTGCTGTTGCGCTACTCGCTCCCGCTGGGTGTCGATGAATTTGTGTCGTCTTTCTTGATCCGTTCGAGCCTCTGGATGGTCATGTTGTTCCTGGGTCCCGAAAAGGCGGGCGCCTACGGTATCATGGTCACGATTTCGAATGCGTTGCAGACCATTCGCGTGGGCTTTACGCCGATTCTGACTCCGGTGGTGGCGGGCATGGACAAAGGCCGCCTCAAGACAGACCTCAAGCCGGTTTACAGCTATTGCGTTTTCATGGTCACCTTCATTCAGCTCATGATTGGTTTCTTTATCGTGCTCTTCCCGGATTTGATTTTGGGCATTGCGGGTAAGGATTTCATTGTGCAGCCGGAAACGCTTGGTATTTTGCTCTTGGTGCACTTGGTGGCAGGCTTTGGCGGCATGTCCTTGGTGGTGCTGAACGGAATGGGCAAGAGCCTTTATTCTCTCATCATGGATATCATTTCGCTTGGTGTTGCACTTGCGTCGGGCTACCTGTTGATTCCGGCTTTCGGCTTGGTGGGCGCAGCACTTTCGATGCTTTGCTACAACGTGGTTGCCATCATTTGCAATAACATTTACCTCTTGAAAATGGGATTGCAACCGTATTCCTTGCGCCTTTTGTCGCAGGTGGGTTGGATTGCTGCCTTGGTCGCTTTCTATATCGCCATCAATACGCAGGTGATTGTCTTGTCTATGCCCCAAAAGGCGGGTGTTTACGTTCTGATTCTCTTGGCCTTGGGTGCTTATGGCCTTGTAGTCAAGAAAAAGATGGACAAGGACCGTAATGCAATTACATCGGGGAGCTCGAAATGAAAAAGATTGAACAGCAAGAATGTCGCGAAATCCAGATGAGCATTCTGGACGAAATCGAACGCATTTGCAAAGAAAACAACTTGAAGTACAGCCTTGCTTACGGCACGCTTTTGGGGGCGGTGCGCCACAAGGGTTACATTCCTTGGGACGACGATATCGATATTTGCCTTTTGCGTGAAGACTATGAAAAGCTGATTGCCATTCTCAAGGACAAGAATGCGCCTGCTCATAAGGAATGGCTTACGCTGGTCGATGACACTTGCGACGGCTACTTTTATCCGTTTGCCAAAGCCTACGACAACCGCACTTCGGTCAAGATGGAACGCCATAAGGGCGAAATGGGCATCTGGGTCGATATCTTCCCGCTCGATGGTCTTCCGAAATCCCGTTTCTGGGAAAAGGCTTTCGTGCTCTACTGCAGTTTCTTGCGCGTGATTACGCTTGCCATTACGACGGACTTTAAGTCGAAGGGTTACGATGCCTGGACGCTTCTGTATAAGCGGTTCTTCTACGCCGTTGCCTGCATTGTGGGCAAAAAGCGTTTCTGCCGTTATGTGGAACGCGTGATTCGCCGCTATCCGACAAACCATTCGGGCCGCGTGGCAACGCTCTTCTTCGATACCAAAACCGACCGCATCCTTGATTTGGAAAAAATTGCGGAAACGGTCGACTATCCGTTCGAAAACCGCAAATTTAGCGGTTACAAGAACTATGACTACTACCTTTCGGAATTCTACCACGACTATATGCAGCTTCCTCCCGAAGAAAAGCGCTACAATCACGGCCTTGATGTGTGGTGGAAATAAGGAAAAACTTATATTTTGAAAGAAATTTGAAATCGGGGCTCGGACCCGAAAAAGGTAAAATATGAACTACTTGGACAGAAACGAATTCAACTTCAAGCCTTCGCAGAAAGTGCTTGACGCCGTCAAGAATTTTGACCCCGAACAGCTCTGCTTCTACACCCGTATCTACGATGAAGGCAAAAAGAGCATTTTCTCGGTAAAACTTTCTGAAATTTATAACGTGCCTGAAGAACAGGTGCTGCTCGGTTACGGTGGCGAAGATATCCTCAAGAACGCTGTCCATTACTACTTGATGGTGGGCGAAAACAAGACCATCATGATTCCGGAATTCTCTTGGTGGTACTATAACCGTATTGCCGGTGAATGCGGTGGTTCCTTTGAAATGTATCCGCTCCACGAAAAGGAAGATACTTTCGCCTACGACGTCGATGAAGTCATCACGCTCACGAACAAGATTCACCCGCGTATGTTGCTCTTGGCTTCTCCGAACAACCCGACCGGTAACTGCCTTACGCCCGAAGAAATCGGCCGCATCATGGAAAATATCCCGAACGATACGATGGTGCTGATTGACGAAGCCTACGCTTCCTTCATTACGACGGATACCGCTTACATTGCTCCGCTCGTGAACAAGTATTCGAACCTGATTATTTCCCGCACGCTTTCCAAGTTCTTCGGCCTTCCGGGCTTGCGTATGGGCTTTGGCTTTATGGGCAAGGGCCACGAATCCTTCCTGAGCTACGCCAACAAGTACCTCGGCTACAACCGCTTTAGCGAAGCCGTGGCAATGGCTGCTATCGAAAGCGAAGATCACTACCGCAAGGTCGCCGACGACATGGAATGGGACCGCCAGTTGTTCAAGAAGGAACTTGGCAACCTCCCGGGGTTCAAGGTTTACAAGAGTGTTGCAAACTTCATTCTGATCAAGTATCCGACTCGCATCAAGGAAGCCTTGCAGAAGGCCATGGCCGAACAGGATTACAAGATCAAGTTCATGAGCGACAAGGGTCTCGAAGACTGCTTGCGCATTACCTTGGGACGTAAAGAACAGATTCAGGTGGTGGTCGACACCATCAAGCGTTGTGCTGCCGTATGATAGCTGTAATTCTTGCTGCAGGAATGGCGAAGCGTCTGCGCCCGCTGACCGATAACACGCCCAAGTGCCTTTTGGACGTGAAAGGTCGTTCGCTCTTGGAACGCTCCATGGACGCCTTGAAGGGCGCCGGCATTCAGGAATTCGTGATTGTTACGGGTTACCTGAATCACATGATTGAAAACTTCGTGAAAAGCCATTATGGCGATTCTATTCGCGTCACGTTCATTCATAACGCTCTTTACGATTCTACGAATAACATCTATTCCCTGTGGCTTGCCGGCAAGGCGGTCGCGGGCAAGGAATTCTTGTTGCTCGATAGCGACCTGCTTTATGATCCGCAAATCGTGAAGAACGTGCTCGCCTCTAAGGCCGACAACGTGCTCACGCTGATTCGCCATGAACTCGGCGAAGAAGAAATGAAGGTGGTCTTGGGCGCCGACGGGAATATTTCTGAAATTAGCAAGACCTGCTCCCCGAAGGCCGCTGCAGGCGAAAGCCTCGGCATCGAAAAAATTGGTGCAGCTTACTCCAGCGCTCTTTATGCAGAACTTGAAAAGATGATGAACGTGGAACATTTGGAAAATACGTTCTACGAACTCGCCTTTGAACGCTTGATCCCGCAGGGTCATACGTATTCTGTTCTGGATGCGTCGGACTATTTCTCTTGCGAACTCGATACGGTCGAGGATTTCGAAAACGCGAAGTCCACGATTCCGCTAGAGTAACCCGTGCTCTAGGCTGTAGTCTGAAATCTTAAGCAATGTATCGAGGGTCGCTGACAAGTGGCCCTCTTCTTTTTGTAGTTTGCCGGTCAGTTCGTTTTCCTGGCGCAGGTCGCTATCGGCAAAGATATGCGTTTCATCTTGGGCGGGGTACTTCGCAATAAAGCGGTAGCCGTCAAGGCCAATGGCGGCATAGCCCGAGTATGCGCCGAGCGAAAGGCCTGCAATTTCCTTTGCTTCGGTGCTAATCGTGGAATCGACTGCGGCAGAATCATTGGCAACAGAGTCTGCCTTCATTACATTTCCGCGCAGCAAGTTATGTCCCATGAATATGTTCGGAACTGCAAAACCGGCGAGTTCAAGTACAGTGGGGGCGACATCAATTTGTGCTGCGGTCATCGTGTCGCGAACGGCTTCTAAGCCCTTTCCGTGAATAAAGAACGGAATCCAACTGATGTTTGAAAATCCTCCACCGTTCATCGTTGAAACGCCGTTTTCACCCAGAGGGAATCCGTGGTCTGCCATAATAATCACGTAGGTGTTCTTATACCATTCCTCGTTTTCAACAGCGTGAATGAATCGTGCAATTTGCCTGTCGGCGTAATTCATGGTCACGTTGATGCGTTCCTGCAATGGGCGGTTCTTTTCTTCGTCGGTCATGCCAGCGGCAAAGTTGAACGGATAGTGGTTCGAACGCGTCATGAGGGTGGCAAAGAAGGGCTTGCCTTCTTTAGAAAGCGTGTCGCGCACATATTCAATGGCGTGGTCTACGAAGGTAGAGTCATCTTCGCGTTCGCGGTTGTAATGCTGTGCGGTGTACCACTTGGACATCCAAACGCCCAGATTATCCCAGGCAGGGTCGGCGGCCGACATGTAATGCGTGCTGTAGCCGTTTTCTGTCAGAACCTGCACAAAGCTTGGGATGGTAACGTGGGCTAAGTCAGTTGCCTGAGCCAAGCGAGAATGGTGAGGAATGCCGATGTGTGTCGAAAGTACACCGCCGGTGGTAGGAACGCCGCTTGTGTGCATACGTACCCATGCGTGGGAATGGGCTGCGAGCGAATCCATGAACGGGGTGGGAGAAGGCTGAATTTGCGGGTTCATGTAGCCCGTGTTGCGACCACGCTGCGATTCCATAAGCACCAAAATAAAGTTGGGCTGCATTTCGCGCTGTGCCTTGAGTTTTTCACTGTTCAAGAGACTTGCGTTCGGTACGCGGTAGAGCGGGAGTCCGTTGCCTTCTTTGGCGTCAGAGAATTGCCAGTCGGAATCGCCTTCAATTTTTTGCCACAAGTTTTGGTAAGCGGTGCGGTAAGTATTCAGATCCGCTTCGGGAAGGCTGACGGCTTTTTTCGCAATGAATAGGTCGTTATAAATTAGTGCAACAACCGGACGGAGCTTCGTCATGCGTGCGTTGCCAGTCCAAATAAAGTAAACGAATAAGTAAGAGGCAATGTAGAATACAAGCATTGCGATGACGGATTTTTTCACATAGAAACCGTCGTTCGGGCGGTACCACTTGCAGAACAGTCGGTAAACGCCGTAAGTCAGCGGGAGCATGAGCGCAAGTACCACAAACTGCAAGTACGGAACGGACAAGTCGTTTGCCACGTAGTCGTAGAATACAATGATAGAAGACGTGTCTTTGTAAGTATCTACAAGTCCGAAAGTCAGGTGGCCACCTAAGAAACGCTGGGTCTCGTTATCTAAAAGCGTCAAAAGCAAAATCGCGGTGTGGAATACGGCGTAGAGTACGGTGACGATTTTTACGACAATCGCTTTGACTGTTGCCTTGCTAGCGGTGATTCGGTAAACGATTCCGCCTAAAATCAGGAATACCACGAGGGCGTTCACAATCCACAGAAAATCAATGCAAACGGCATGGAAAATGAACCAGTCCGGTTTAGAGACAAACGGGAATCCGTAAGGGTTGCTGCGGAACAGGAGCAGTACGCGAAGCAAAATTTGCGTGACCCAAGCCGCAAGCGAAATAAGAACTAGTTTCTGGAAGGGGGCTAAACTTGCCGCCGCATTCTTCAAAAAGCCGAGAATAGAAGGTTTCATGTGCTTAAAATAGAAAATCAAATTATGTATATTTGGCCTATGATTCTTCAAAAGTGGGCGTTGATACCTTTATTGCTGATCGGTCTCGTTGTGACCGCTTGCGAAGAAATTGAAGAAGAAAAGCCCTGGTTGCAGGTAGAACGCCCCGAAATGCTTTTTACCGACACGACCCTCATGGATAGTTATGACAAGGGCGTGCTCGCTTGGAAATTAAAGACGGCCTATTTGGAACGTTGGGGCGATAAAGAAGTTGTGTTTGTGCGCCCGGTGCTGGTGGATATCTACGATTCTCTCGGAGAACGTACCGCTTTTTTGCGAGCTGATTCCGGCCGTATGGATTTGAAGTTTACCTACGTGTATGCCTACGGGCATGTGTATGCGCTTACGCCCAAGGGTGCTTCGGTGCGTTCGGACTCCTTGATTTGGAACAAGGGCGACAATTTGGTGACGACTGAAAGCTACGTGCGCGTGGTGAGCGAAGAAGGCGACGTGTTGCAAGGTCGTGGCTTTGTGAGCGACGCCCACATGGACAACTGGCGCATTCTTTCGAACGTAACCGGCATTTTCCAAGATGCAGCTCGCCGCTTGAAAGAAGAAGACAAGTCGCAGGCAAAGGAAATTGAAACGCGTGATAGCGCCCAGGCGGCAAATCCGGCACCTCCTTCGGCGGCCCCAGCCCCTGTTCCAACGCCTGCTCCGTCTCCGGCAACTACTACCGCTCCTGCGCAACCGCCTGCACCTCCGGCAAATGTTTCTAAAGGCGCGGTTGTCAATGCCGCAAAATCTGCAGCGCAGAATGCGGCGGAGTCCTCAAGGGACTCGGCAGCGGTAAAAGCCGAAAAGAAGTTTATCGATAGAATCAGGAATAGGGGTAACCGAGCCAGAGCGAAATCGAGGGACGAGCAATGATCAATCGCTCCGGCCTTCGCTTGAAATGGCTTTTGCCGCTGCTCCTTGTCGCGATTTTCGCGACAAGTGCCGCCGCACAGACCTCGCCCTTGATCATGAAACATGCCGATAGCCTTGCTGTCGCCCGCAAGCGTGGAACGCTCTTGCTGCAAGGGCGAGTACATTTTATTCATGACAGCATCCAGTTCCGCACACAGCGTGCCTTCTGGAACAAGAATGACGAAAGCGTGCAGTGCAGTGGTGGCTTCCTATTCACGCACCCTTCGGGCTACATTAAGGCACAAAATGGATGGTACCGAAAGAAGTCCGGAATTGCAACCGCCTCGAACGAGGTGTTTGCCGGCGACTCGGCGGATTCCTACTTGTTTACAGGCGAGTATCTGGAATACGACCGCGAAAAAGAAATTCTTACCATGCCGCAAAAGCCTAAGCTCTATCAGTACGAAAAATTGAAAAGCGGCAAAATTGATACGGTCACGATTTCGGCTAGGCGCATTATTTACAACAAGAAAGATGCTTTTGCTCAAGCCTTTGATTCGGTAAAGGTGACGCAGAACGACATGGTTGTCACTTGCGATACGGGCTATTTTGACCGCAAGAACAACTGGCTTAGCATGAAGGGCCACCCAACTTGCGACATGAAAAATTATCACCTTACAGGTGATTCCATTTTCTTGGTGCTAGACTCTGCTGGAAAGTCGCTCAAGTCGGCGCTTGTGATTCGCAACGCTCACGGCGTGCAGCAAGAAGAACCCAAGAGAAACGCCCCTGGTAGTGTGACCGAAGCCTTTGGCGATACGCTTTACGCCCAGTTCGATAACGACAAAATTGAACGCCTTTATGTGAACTTGAACGCCCGCGGATTCTTCTACGAAACGGACCTCAAGGACTATCGTAACCTTATGGACGGCGACCGTTTAGACTTGTACTTTAATCAAGGCAAGATGGACAAGGCGGTGGTGTCGGGCAAGGCTCAAAGCACCTATTTCTATGTGAAAAAAGACCGCTCTGTTTCGGGCAAGAACGAAGCTGCGGGCGATACGATTCATATTCTGTTCGATGCGCAAAAGAATGCGGTCAAGTCGCTCAAGCTTTTGGGGCGCGCGACCATGGCAAGCGGTCGCTATATCGACATGGAAAAGGAACAGCGCAACAAGAAGGCAATGGCGGATTCGCTTAAAGTGGAATCTGGCGACAAATCTCCTAGTGAGAAAATGAAAGCTAATTTGGATAAGATGAAAAAAAAGCGCAAGAAGCCAATTGTTCCGCCGAAAGATTTGTAAATTGGGAGTGTATGAAAAATTTAGTGAGTACCATACGCACGGAACACCTGAGAAAGGTCTATGGCGGTCGCCAAGTGGTGAGCGATGTGTCCATTCGCGTGTCGCAGGGCGAAATCGTTGGACTTCTCGGACCAAACGGTGCGGGTAAGACAACTTCGTTCTATATGATTGTGGGCATGGTACGCCCGGAGTCGGGCCATATATTCCTCGACGACATCGAGATGACCGACAAGCCCATGTACAAGCGTGCGCGCCTCGGCATTGGTTACTTGCCGCAAGAAGCATCAATCTTTCGCAAGCTCAGCGTCGAAGACAATATTATGGCAATTCTTGAAACGCAGAACATGAAACGTTCTGAACGCAAGCGTCGTCTCGAAGAATTGCTCGAAGAATTTAAGATTACGCACATTCGCAAAACCAAGTCCATGAGCTGCTCGGGCGGTGAACGCCGCCGTTTGGAAATTGCTCGCGCCTTGGCGAGCGATCCGTCTTTCCTTTTGCTTGACGAACCGTTTGCAGGTATTGACCCGATTGCCGTGGCTGATATTCAGTCCATTATTTCGGGACTTAAGGAACGCGGTATGGGTGTGCTCATTACCGACCATAACGTGCGTGAAACGCTTTCGATTACTGACCGCGCCTATATTATGTACAAGAGTCAAGTGCTTACTGAAGGCTCTTCGGAATACTTGGCGAACGACCCTGAAGCCCGTCGTATTTACTTGGGCGATAGCTTTAGCTTAGGTTAGGGGGCTTCGTGGATATTGGGATTCAACTTGGTACAAATCAGCGACTGGAGCAAAATCTTTCGCCCCAGCTTAGGCAGTTTGTAACCATTCTGCAGAAGAATTCCCTAGAACTCGATACCGCCATCAAAGAAGAACTTGAAAGCAATCCGCTTTTGGAACTTGATGATGCGGCCCCGATGGAAGAACGCGAAGTTCACGAAGACGAACTTCCGGATTCCGGAGCGGAACTGCGCGAAGTCAAAGACGATTTTGACGATTACGATTCGGGCGATTATTCTAGCCTCGAAGATAGCGCCATGGGCGACAGCAGCCTTCTAGATGGCGGTGACGATATTAATTACGAACAGTACTTGAAAGACGGCTCCATGAACGAAGACGCGCCATTCAAGGACTTGAACGTGGGTAACGATTCCGACGACGAATGGGACCGCCCCATCAAGGATCACGGCAAGAGTCTTCAAGACAAATTGCGTGACCAGTTGCTGCTCTGGTCGGGCACCCGCGAACAGTTGGAACAGCTGGCCGAAAGCAACTGTTCTGAAAAGAATTTCCGCTCGCTGGTAGAATACCTGATTGATTCTCTCGATGAAAACGGATTCCTGCAAGAAGTTCCTGCCGATGTGGCTCCGGTGCATTTGTCGAATGATCCGTACATCAACGAGATTGAATCCATGCTCCGTAACGAGGTCCCGTTAGAGGAATGCTCGCTCCCGGTGCGTGAGGCGGTGCATGTGTTGCAGGGTTTTAATCCGCGTGGCATTGGCGCCCGTAACCAGCGTGAATGCTTTTTGATTCAGGCTTACGCACTCCCGAATTTTCCGCCGCTCGCTATCAAGATTCTTGAAAATTGCTACGAAGACTTGCTGGCTCTGCGTTATGCCAAAATCGGAAAGTCCTTGGGCGTTTCGACCGAAGACGTACAGCGTGCTGTTGCAAGCTTTGCTAAGCTGAATCCGCATCCGGGATTCCAGCTGTCCAATTCTCGCGTGCAGACGATTGCTGCAGACCTCAAGGTGGTCGACAAGCATGGCCGTATGGAAGTCGAATCCGTGCGTTCTTCGATGCAAAAGCGTTTGCGCGTGAATCAGACCTACAAGGCGATTCTTGACGACAAGGGCGCATCTAAGTCCGACAAGGAATACGTGCGTACGCACCTCTTTAAGGCGGTCGAATTTATCAAGGCGCTCGACAACCGCTACACGACTATGGAACTTGTGATGCGGGCAATTTTCAAGCGCCAGAAAGACTTTTTCACCAAGGGCCCGGCATTCCTGAAGCCCATGGTGCAACAAGACATTGCCGACGATATCAAGCGCGACGTGAGTACCGTGAACCGCTCGGTCAACGGCAAGTACGTGGATACGCCCTATGGCATTTTCGAACTCAAGCAGTTCTTTACCTCGGGTGTCAAGCAAGATTCCTCGCCCGATGGCGAAGAACTCAGTTCCGCAACGATTCTGGATGCCATCAAAAAGCTTGTAGACGAAGAAGACAAGAAAAAGCCTCTTTCGGACCAGGCGATTGCAGACAAATTGATGGAACAGGGTATCAAGGTGGCACGCCGTACGGTGGCAAAATACCGCGAAGAAGAGCTTCATTTGTTGCCTGCTAGCAAGCGTAAAAAGCTCATTTAGGCCCTTTTTTGCCTAAAAAGACTGCTTTTTTTGCAATTATTCCAATTTGGAATAAATTTTTTTGAAAATTTTTGAAAAACACTTTGTTTTTGAACAAAAAAAGATGTATATACTCTAGACGTGGAGCAAAAAGCTCTACAATACATACGAAAACCCTTTTTAAGGAGGTTAATATTATGGATATTCAGTTCTCTGCTCGTCACTTTAATGCTTCTGCCGGACTCCAGGATCGTATTCAAGAAGAAATGGATAAATTAGCTCGATTCTACCCGAATATCACCAGTGCCTCCGTTATCCTTGACCACGAAGTTGAACATCAGCGTCATTGCGAAATTACTGTGAACATTACCGGCTCCCAGGTGGTTGCCTCCGCCGACGAAGAAAACATGGGCAAGGCAGTTGATGTAACTCTCGAACGCATTAAGGTGCAGCTCAAGAAGGCAAACGACAAGCAGAACGATCACCGTGCCCAGCCCGTTTCCGAAGTTGTATAACCGGTTGCAATCGTGGCTGAGTCTAGATTAAAAGACATAAAGATCCTGCACCGGGAACGTCTCCTGGTGCGGGACTTTTTTTTGCATTACGGCAGAGACCTGCAAATGGCCTGCCATTCTCACGAGTCTGCTATGGATGCCCCAATTGCCGAAAGCGGCATTCACCGTCCGGGTCTTGCCATGGCTGGCTACACCAAGGTTTACAGTTCGCAGCAGATTCAGGTAGTTGGGCACACGGAATGGAACTATCTGGAATCGATTGGCCCCGAAGGCCGCGCGAAAGTTTTTGAGAACTTGTCTGTATTCAAGGCCCCGATGTGGGTGGTGACGCATTCGCAAATGCCGCACCCCGAACTCAAGGCCATGTGCGATCGATTGAACATCCCGCTGTTCTCGACCACGCTTCACACTTACGAATTCAACAAGATTGCCCAGCGTATTCTTGAAGAATTCTTTGCCCCGCACGCTATTATTCACGGTAGCTTGGTCGACGTCTATGGTGTCGGTATGCTCTATGTGGGCGACAGCAACGTGGGTAAGTCCGAATGCGTGCTTGACCTTGTGGAAAGCGGACACCGCATGGTGGCTGACGACGTGGTCCACATCAGTAACGTGGGCCGTGCCATTATCGGACGTCCGGACCCATTGATCAAACATCACATGGAAATCCGCGGTGTGGGTATTCTCGATATCCGCGCTATGTTCGGTATTCACGCTATTCGTAAGGTGAAAAAGATCGAAACCATCGTGGAACTGCAACAGTGGCACCGCGATGGCGGTTACGATCGCACAGGGCTCAACGAACAGGAAGAAGAGGTCATGGGGGTTAAAATCCCGAAAGTCGTGATTCCTGTTGCTCCGGGCAAGAACCTGACTGTGATTTCTGAAGTGATTGCGATGAATACTTTGATGAAATATAGCGGTCAGAACGTGGCTCAGGACTTCAATGAAGCCCTAATGCAAAAGATTAAGGCCAAGGCCAAGGGCGAGTATGTCGATGATTTGTTAGATTTCGACAATCAAAACTGGTCTTACTATGAATAGGGTCACAAGACGCATTAAAGAGAACCTTTTCCCGTTTGTCGTATTCGTCATTCTCGTGACGTCATGTTCTGCGGCATGGTTCTTTTTTCACCCGTCTAGTCCGTACCATGAGCGGATTTCTTTTGTGGTTTCGTTTGATGCGGTGGGAACTCTTTCGCCGGGAAACCGAGTCGAAGTGCGCGGTATTGCCCGTGGACAGATTACCAAGGTCGAACTGACGGATGAGGCAGTCTATGTATCGGTCGAGGTCCTTGCTGATACCAAGATTCCTCGGAATTCCGAGTTCCGCTTGATTACTGCAGGCCTGATGGGAGAACGCGAAATGTGCATTTTGACCGGCGATTCCAAAGACCTAGTGCAAAATGGCGATACGCTAATCGGGCGCTTTGACGAAGGCATGGCTGGTTTTGGGAAAAAACTTGGCGCTATTATGGAAGATGTGGCCGAACTCAAGGATTCGCTGAAATCGGTCATGGATTCCCTTTCCGACGGCCAGGCCGGTGCGCAGCTGGATCGAGTTTCGAAGAAGGCGAACAGTGTGGTTCGTAAGACCAAGGTGAACGTGAACGAATGGAAACGCGAGGTGGAGGCGCTTCTGGATGAATCCGACCGCAGCTTGAGCAGTGCCCAGGCGGCATTGGAAACAATTGCCAATACGGGGGCCGCCAAAGTTCATGATTTGAGTAATTTGGTGGATCGTACCCGCAAATTGCTGGAATCGGTCAAGGCGCTAAAAGAAGAATCTGTACAAATTTTGGGCAAACTAGCGCAGGGGGATAACACTGCCGGATTGTATTTGAACCCGACGTCTGAGTTCAATAAGGCTCTCGATAAGCTGCTTTTAGACACAGATGCCTTGCTGAAAGACATCAAAAAGAGCGGTTTGGATATTAATGTCGATATTTTTTAAAAAAAGTTTACCCCTTTCCCGAAAAAAAAGTTATTTATCACTTTATCGGTACAAACGAGTATAATCGCAACCAAGGAGAAAACCATGGCTGAAAAGAAACCTGTAAAAATGAGCGATGCTGACCTCAAGTTTTTTGAGGATATGTTGATTGAAAAACGTAGGCAGATTGTTACGGCACAGACCGACTTTGACAAGACCGAAACGTTCAAGAATCAGGCACAGGCGGGTGAAGGTGGCGAATCTAACAGTGCCGACCTTGCAACCGACTATAACGCTCTTGAAACGAACTTCTCCTTGGCCGCCCGCGAAGGCAAGTATCTGGTTTACCTTGAAGAAGCGCTCAAGCGCATCAAGAAGGGGACCTTTGGCATTTGCAAGGTTTGCGGTGAACTCATTCCTAAGGCTCGCTTGATTGCTGTTCCTACGGCCACCAAGTGCGTGAACTGTAAGGAAGAAACCAAGCGCAAGGAAAAGGAAGATAGCCGCCTTGAAATGGCTCGTATGCTTGCCGAAGCCCAGCGCCGCGAAATGCAGAAACGCGCTGCCGGAAAGTGACACTCCGTGTCATCCTGAGCGTAATGCCGTAAGGCATGAAGTCGAAGGATCTCCACTGAAATTAAGAAAGCGCCCCTTTGGGGCGCTTCTTTCTATTCTAGAATATTTCTCACAATGCGGTGCGTTAGCCCTTGGCGAGCAGTTCCATGAGCTCGTTGTCGAGGCGGTCCGGATTGTCGTATTGCTTCAGGTTCTGGTGCAGGGATTCGCCCTTGGAAACCAGACCGAAGTCCAGGTTCTTGTAGTTCCAGTAGCTGTAGCCCACGTCGGCATCGCGCAGAATTTCCATGAAGTCGTGCATCCAGGCGAGCTGGTATTTGCGGGCGACTTGCACGTACACGCCGAATTCGTTGCAGGCGACCGGCAGGTCGTACTTTGCACGGAAGTCGAGCGCGTTCTGGATGCTTTCTTGCAGGCGAGCCTTGTCCCACTTGCCGTATTCTACGTCGAGGCGTGTGGAGCCACCCTGTTCGGGAGCGGCGTAGTCGCCCGGCCACGGGCGTTCAATCTTGAAGAACGGGTCGTTAATCCAGGCGGCGCCTTGGTGCGTGAAAGTGACCGGCGTGTAGGTGTGGAAACTATAGATAGCGTTGTCGTCGTCGAGCGGAGTCAGGTACTTGAATTCGCGTGCGCTGTTCCACTTGTTGGCGCCAACCACAATCGTGTTCTTCGGGGCGTGCTTACGAATGGCCCAGAAGATTTCGTCTTTTACTTTGTCCCAAACTAGGGAGTCGGCTGCGGCGGGCTCGTTCAAGAGTTCCATCATCACGCGCGGTTCGCTGCTGTAGCGTTCGGCCATAAACGACCAAACCTTGGCTGTATCCTTGCGGGCGTCGGCGCTTACAAAGAACGGCTGTTCCTGGTAAGAACCTAGATGAAAGTCGTGGCCCGGACACTTGTGCAAGTCGAGGATTACATCGAGGTCGTTCGCCTGGATTTCCTTGATGGCTTTGTCCAGCAACGCGAACACTTCGTCCTTGGGCTTGAGCGTTCCTTCGTCGAACAAGTTGAAGTAGTCCACCGGCAGACGTACGTGGTTGAACCCCGCACCGCGGATGCGCTTGAAATCGCTGTCGCCAAGGAATGTCTTGATGTGTTCAATGATCCCGGGAAAACCGACGGGATCCTTTTCTTGGATGCAGTCTACCTGACTGAACCATCCACCCAAATTCACTCCCCGCAGTCTCTCTTTAATCATTGTGTCACCTGTGTGTGCGAAAAGGCTGAATTGCCTTACTCGTTTACAATTGTAAGGTCTTCTTCGGCGATGTTCAGGCTCATGATGACTTCCATGTCATCGGGCAAGTCCTTGAAATCGACAACCAGTCCAACCTTCTTGGATTCGTCCTTCTGCTTTTCAAAAAGGACGACATCAAAAATCTTCATTCTTACCACCGCCTCTTGTGTGACGGGGATTTCAACGGTCATGCCCTTGCTAATGGGGCCTTCAACAATCTTGCCCTTGAACACCAGAGACGTCTGGTCGTCGCCGAGCGATGTCTTCTTTACATGAAATACAGCCATTATACCTTAGCCATTTTCGGTTATTCTTTGGTTATTTTATTTTTGACCCTGTTGGAGGTCGTGGCGAAAAATTAACTTTTTTACATGGCTTTACGAGTTGGACGAATCCCTTTTTTGGTCTGTGCGCCGTTTTTTCATGACTTCCTTGGACGAGAGTCCGAATTTAGTGATGTGGAATTTGTGGATGGGGCGCCGAGTGCGCATTGTGCGGGGCTAAAAGAGGGCTTGATTCATTTGTCGCCAGCGTCGTCGATTACGTTTGCGCAAAAGCCTGGTGCCTTTGTTCTTGCCCCTGACATTTGTACTTCGTGCTCTTTTGAAGTGCGCTCCGTGAAGCTCTTTTCCAAGGTGCCTATCGAAGAATTGTCACACAAGACGGTGTGCCTTACGGCACAGAGTATGACCTCTATCAATCTGCTCAAAATTTTGCTGCAAGAACGGTTCGCCCTTTCGCCTGAATACAAGAGCGGGCCTTATGTTGCAAGCGATGACGCATGCTTGCTGATTGGTGACCAGGCGCTCGAAGAAAACGAACGCCGCCATTTTGCTTACGATTACGATTTGGGTACGCTTTGGCAGGATTGGCAGCATGTGCCTTTTGTTTTTGGCGCCTGGATTATTGCAAAGAGCGCTCTCAAACCTGATTTAGAACAAAGTTTATTCCGGTATTTGCAGGCGACGCGCGATAGCGTTGAAAAGTTCCGCGAAAACCCCACAAAGGCGCTTGACCGATGGTTGAATCGCTACCCGGTGGACTTGCCGCGCTCTATAGTCGAAAACTATTACTCGGCCATCGATTATCGCTTTACCGATGAGCGAAAACGCTCACTTTCGCTGTTTTTTGAGCATGCAGCGGCTCTTGGGCTTATCGAAAAGGCTCCAACGCTTGAATTTTTGTATTGACATTCCCCCTAAACAATGTTATTTTAAGTTAACAGTCCTTGGTTGATCGAGGAGGATGTGATGGTAGAAGAAAAAATTCTTGTTGTTGATGATAATGAAGAAATCTTGGACAAGACCAAGGATCTTTTGGAGCGTGTCGGTTATAGTGTTGAATGCTGTAATTCCGGAAAAGACGCTCTGGCTTTTTTGAACGATAACAAGGTGGATTTGGTCCTGCTCGACATCAACATGCCGAAGATGAACGGTTTTGATGTCTGCCTTAGAATCAGACAGCGCCATGCGTTGGACGATCTTCCGGTCATATTCCTCACGAACCGTGAAGATTCCGATAGCGTGACTAAGGGTTTCCAGGCAGGGGCTTCGGACTTTGTGAGCAAGAGTGCCATTGCCGAAATCTTGCTTGCACGTGTGAATGTGCATATTCGCCTGTGCCGCTCGCTGCATAACCTTAGGGATATTTCTTTGACCGACGACATGACAGGCTGTTTCAACCGCCGTCATGGCATGTTCTCGTTGCGTGAATGGTTCTCTCGCTCCAAGCGTTACGGCACGCAGTTTGCCATCATTTATTTTGATTTGAATGGCTTGAAGGAAACGAATGACCGTTATGGCCATCAGGCTGGCGACTTGCTGTTGCGCTCGGTTTCGACTTCTATTAAAGAAATTCTGCGTGAAACCGACCAACTCTTTAGAATGGGCGGCGACGAGTTCATGGTCATTTGCCCTGAAACCGATGTGAAGGGTGCATTTGTTTGTGCTGAACGCATGGAAAAGATTGTGTCTGGCATTAAGATTGTCGAAAATCAGGCATCGTTTGCCTACGGTATCGCACATTCCAGCGAAGACTACAAGGAAGTTGACGACATGCTGCACAGTGCCGACGTTTCCATGTACAAGATGAAAGAGGAAATGAGGAAAAAATGAGAGATGAGTGATGTGAGATGACTAATTACACATTTCACATCGCACATTGCACGAGAGTCATCCTGAGTTAAACAAAAAATCCTGCTTAAAAGCAGGATTTTTTTGTTGTTTGATTTTCGTGCCTGAGTCATGCTGAACTTGGTTCAGCATCAGCTATTGAATGGACTTCAGAAGTTTCTTCAGGCGCTCGGCAATGGTTGCCCAGTCGCCTGCGGCCATCAGCTTCGGGTCGTAAATGCTTGCGCCAAATGAAAGCAGGTTTGCGCCGGCCTTCAAATAGCTTGCGGCGTTCTCTGGGTTCACGCCACCGCATGCCATCAAGGGAATGTCGCGGAACGGCCCGCGCAACGCCTTAATGTATTCGGGGCCGCCAACACAGTTCACCGGGAAAATCTTCACGGCGGTGGCGCCTAAGTCAAAAGCTTTTTGCACTTCGGTCGGGGTGAGTGCACCCGGAATAATCGGGATGCGTGCCGTGGCCGAAAGGCGGATGATTTCGTTGCGTGTATTGGGCGTCACGATAAATTCAGCACCTGCGGCAATAGCCTTGTCCAAGTCGCTCCCGTGGCGGACTGTGCCTGCGCCTACGGTAATGCCGTGAGGCTTGGCTGCTGCCTTGAGGGTTGCAATAATCGATTCGGCGTTAGCGGTGTTCATGGTGACTTCGATCGCCTTGAGGCCGCATTCAACAGCGGTCTTGACGCATGCTTCTTCTGCGCCTTGGGGAATGTCGCGGAGAATGCCCACGACCGGCATCGGTTGTAAAAATTCAAGCAGATTCATGCCCTAAATATATATGAAAAATTCCTGAATGTGTACCACGAAAAATCAAAAAAAGTCGGCTTTGTGGGCCGGCTTTTTCATGATATGTAATGTGCTTACTTGATTTTAATGCTCTGGGTTGCAAGGACCTTGTCGTTTTGCATGACTCTTGCAATCAGGGCGCCGCGGTGCGGAAGCTTAGCGAGGTTTACTTCGGCGCGGGTTCCGTTGAAGCTCTTAGCCATCAGCTGGTTGCCGAGCATGTCGAAAATCTTCACGGTCTTGGTGCCTTGGGCCGTAGCAAGCACGTAGAGCTTGTTGTTGCTTACCTGCATGCGAGCCTTGGCGACACTAGGAATCTTCACGAAGCCTACGCGGTCGCTGGTGGTGTTGCCCGGACCGTAACCCCACAAGAGCTTGCCCTTGCTGCGGAGAACAATGTAAGGATCCTGCGGAGCTTGCTGGAGATCGCCTCGGTCCTTTTCCCAATCGGGGGCGCCTGCGTAAGCGGGGGCGTCCTTGGTGGCGGTGTGGGCGGTAAAGCTCCAGCCGTCAGTGACTTTGACCTTGGAGGGCGTGCGAAGTGTTTCGCATTTGCCATCGATCTTGGTTCCAGAAGAAATGCTTATGTCAAAACGAATCCTGCGGCCAAAACCGATGGTTCCGACATTGATTGCCTGTGCCCAGGTGTAGGTCTTTTTGTCCTTGTTATAGGTGTCTTCGACTTTTACTGGGCCGTTAGATCTCATATAGTTCCTGATTTCACGGTCGTTATCGCAGGCCTTGTTGAAACCGGCAATATCGTATGCTTGGCAAAGGTCTTCGTCAAAGATGGCTCCACAGGCGTCAATGTCTTCTTCAGTTGCATCGAAATAGACATAGGCAACAACGCTGTCGATGTCTTTCATGGTTTCATTGAAGATTTGAATATTGAACATGTCCATGTCTGTCCACATATAGTGATATGCCGTTGCGTAAACTTCGTTGGAGAAGGGCGAGGCTTCCGTGGTATCGCAGTTATCGCACTTCTTTTCATAGTAGTCGTTGCCGCCGTTGCTTACAAACGTCAGTGCTGATGTCAAAAGTGCTGCAGCGTTAAGAGTGGCTTCAGAAGTATAGAAGTTTTCCCAATCCATTTTACTATCATCATCTTTTGAAGTATTGGCAGGGGATTGCCATCCAATCAGGCCACCGGTAGGAACGGAATATTTGTAACTAAAACCGGGTGTCGATTTGCCTTCGGGATTAGATGCCCTGTGGTGCGGGTGAGCGTCATTTTTGTCGCCTACGCCGTATACAAAGGAAATATCCCAGGGGTTTACGCCGAATAGGTAGTTCAGCTGGTTGATACCGAGCTGGAGCATTTCACTAGCCTTGAGGCCTGTGCTAGCCATGGTCGGAAGCGTGATTTTCTGTTTTTCAATATCGGCTGCGACATCGGCGTATGCCAATACGTCAAAGATATTTCCGAGTTGATAATGGTTGAAAATCCAGGCTTGGTCTGTCTGCATGGTGTACCAAGTCGGGTCATACTTGATCGTATTGCCTTTGAAGCCAACATCACCAGTCGGGAGAACGATCGATGCTGTACCGTCGCTTACATCGCCTAGATTGTAAATCATATCGGCAAGGCAGTCTTCGATAGCGGCTAAGCGTTCTTCTTCAGAAAGCCCGTAATCGGTTGTAGCCTTGGTCTTGTCTGCAAGAATCAACTTATACAGGGCGTATAGGGCGTAGGTATGTGCATTTGCCCAGCTAGTGTTCTTGGCATTTTTTAGCATGCCTTTTTCGGTGGTAGAGAACCAGCCGCCTTCAAAGAATCCTGCTCCGGTACCAGTAGCTTGGCTTTTGAAGAGATCCTTTGCGCGGATCATGTCGTCGGCGTATTCTTTTTTGCCGGTAGCGTAAAGGAGCGCGACCGAAGCGAGAGCCAAGTCGTCTTCGAATTCGTTGTTGCCAACGTAAGCGGGGGTTGCCCAACCTGCTGCAGTCTTGTTGTTTACGAAGGACTTGTCGCCATCATATTTGTCTTTGCCTTGGGCGAGATTTTTAGCAAAGTCATACATCTTTTCGGCGACCGTCAAGCAGGCTTTTGCGAAATCTTTGTCGTAGTTGGCGTATTCTTTACTTAAAATGGCAAGACCGGCAGCGATTTCGCCAGAAATGTTGGAACCGAGTTCGCCGAGTCGCACATCTCGTTCAGCAGGGCCTCCGCGATGTTCTACATTCAAGTAATCCTGGGCTTCCGGGCGTCCCCACCAGCTATGATCGCTACCAAAGTTTCCGATGGAAACCGGCATGTCATCAATGACTCCGTTGGCAAGTTTGTAAGCCCTCAAGAAAAAGTCTGCACCGTGCGCGGCTTCGCGCAATACGTCGGGAATTCCGTCGGTCTTTACAAATTCAGCGTGATTGTAGGCGTAGTGGTCTACGTCCTTAGCGGGGTTGGTGGCAGACATCACAGCCAAAGCCATAAAGGCAAAAGCCTGTGTTTGGGATTCCTTCAGGTGGTCTCCGGCATCGTACCAGCCACCTTGCAGTGCACCTTCTTTCGATGTAAGTTCCGGGGTGGCATTGGTAACGATGTTTACCACTTTGCCTGCGCCGTCTTTGGTGTGGCTCGCAGCGTGGAACCACGACTCGGAATTACCGCTACGCTGGATACCTAAGAACTTGAGGGCGGCATCCTTTGCCATGGTGTAGACGTTGTCGCTCACAATAAAGGTGCTGGAAATTTCGTCGCCTACCTTGATGCGCAGGCGTTTGTCGGTAGGTACGCTTTGCGGAATTTTACCGACAAAGATTTTGCCGGAAGGTCCGGTAATTTCAACCTTGTAACGCTTTTGATCATTAGTTGCTGCGTCAGTGCCGGCAATAATGGCCCAGTCGCTTTGGGTTTCAGTTTCGGTTGCGGTAAAAGTTCCGGTTACCTTGGTGCTCAGCGACTTGCCGTCAACATCCACAACTTCGAATTCGGTGGCCTTGGAACCTACATAGTAGAACTGTCGTTCCGTATCGTTCTTCAGGTAACCAGCCTGGTTTACGCGGATCGGAGAAATCTTGGTGTTAATAGCGTCGTAGTAGGCCTGGTTTAAGGTGTCGGGCAACAGGGCGCCCGCCTTGAAACTTGCAGGAGTAGCATCTTTCGGAAGCATGCCTGTCTTTTTTGTTATCGTCGTATCGAAATTTTCGAATACCTTCGCATCCCAGCTCAAAGGCCAGGTCGGGCGAATCAGGTCGTAAGGGGTGGTTGCGGCCATTGCAGCCGTAGCCGAAAATGCAAGAGACGCGGCAACTGCAATTGGCTTAATTTTTTTATTCCTTCTCATAATTTCCTCCAAAAGTACTATAAGGTAATTATAAGTAAAGGAGAGTTAACTTTCAAGCAGGTGTGTCAACAAATGCTTCAGGTTGCAATTTTGTGTGACCGCATTCACCTTATTCTACATCTTATTCGAATCTTAATGCCTCAATCGGGTCAAGACGGCTTGCCTTTCGGGCGGGATACCAGCCAAAGAATACGCCTGTTGCAAAGCATACGGCAAAACTCACGATGACGCTGGTAACAGAGACGCTCATGGGCATATTGAAGGCGATTTTTACGATTTCGGAGGCGGCAATGCCAAGCGCAATTCCGATAACGCCGCCAAGCAGGCTAATAATCACCGATTCGAACAAAAACTGGAACATAATATCTTTGCCGCGGGCACCGATGGCCATTCGCAGGCCAATTTCTTTAGTACGCTCCGTGACAGACACATACATGATGTTCATAATTCCGATACCGCCTACAAACAAACTAATTCCTGCGATAATCGTGAGTACCAAAGAAATCATGTCTGAAGTACTCGTGATGGTTTGAATCATTTCTTCTTGCGTAAATACGCGGAACGGGTCAACGGGTTTAGTCCAGCCGCGACGTTCCTTCAGGATTCCCATGATTTCTTCGGTAGCCTTTTCGGCGTAACCCTCACCTATAGAATTTGCAAAAATCTGGCGGATGTTTGTGGTTGCAGAAAACCTGCGCATGACCGTCTGGTATGGCGTGAAAATCACGTCATCGTTGTCTTGCCCGAAGTCGCCGGAGCCTTTCGCTTTAAGTGTGCCGATGACTTTTAGGGGGATGTTCTTGTAGCGAATCGTCTTGCCGATAGGGTCGCCTTCAGGGAACAGGTTCTTGACAACGGTTTGCCCGATCACGCAGACTTTGGACATGCGGTCTGTCACATCGTCGAACATCACGCCGTCTTCGATTTCGTAGTTACGAATCTTGAGGTAGTCGGCAGAAATACCGCTCAAAGTTGTGGGGGAGTTGTTGTTGCCTACAATCGCTTGCCCGCCCACAGTCATCATGGGGGAGACTCCGTTAATGTAGGTAGCATTTTCGCGGATAGCGATGATGTCGGCTTCTTCAAGGAGTTCGCTGGTAGATTCCTGCTGCACACCGCCGCGTCGGTCACGGTTTGGCATGATAATGATGGCGTTCGAACCCATCGCCGTCATCTGTTCTTTGATAGAAATTCGGGAGCCTTCGCCCATGGCGACCATGGCAATCACCGCCGCAACACCAATCACGATGCCGAGCACCGAAAGGAAGGTGCGCATGCGGTTACGGAGCAATGCCTTGAGTGCGATTTTGATTAGAGTGAATGGTGACATTATTCCTCCTCAAACGTTTCTGGCGGAGGGAGTGCTTCGAAGGCGGCCTTGGCGTCTTGCACGTTTTCGTTTTTCACATCTTTCTTAAGGAGCCCGTCGCGCAGCGTAATGGTACGCCCACTAAAGGTGGCAATGTCGGGTTCATGCGTCACGAAGGCGATGGTTTTTCCTTGACGGTTTAGCTCCTGGAAAATCATCATGATTTCGTAGCTGGTACGCGTATCTAGGTTACCGGTTGCTTCGTCGGCGAGGATAATCACCGGGTCGTTGACAAGGGCGCGTGCGATAGCGACTCGCTGTTGCTGACCGCCCGAAAGCTGGTTTGGCAAATGGTTCATGCGGCTTTCGAGTCCGACCATTTTTAATGCTTCGATAGCGCGGCGGTGGCGTTCTGCGGCAGATACGCTTGAATTATATAACAAGGGAAGTTCTACGTTTTCGATTGCCGTGGTACGGCTCAGCAAGTTGTAACTCTGAAAAACGAATCCGAGTTTCTTGCTGCGGATTTTAGCGAGTGCGTCGCGTTTTAATTTTTCGGTATGTTGTCCGTCTAGAATGTATTCACCGGAGGTCGGCTTGTCCATGCAACCCAAAATGTTCAGCATGGTCGACTTGCCAGATCCGCTTGTACCCATGATGGTCACGAATTCACCGGGGTAGATATCAAAAGAAACTCCACGCAATGCGTGGACTGTTTCATCGCCCATTTTGAAGTCTCGGCGGATATTTTGTATTGATAAAATCGGGTCCATAATCGCTAATTAGATGCCTATTAAGAACATTTGGTTGCAAATCTACAGAAATTGCGGTCATTTTGGGGTGTGAGCGGCGTCACACGGAGTTTTAATTTGCTGAAAATACTACATTGGAAACAAAATGTAATAAAGACATGCGAGGGATACAATGAAAAAAATCATTGCTTTGTCACTAGTCGCTGGCGGTCTTGCCTTTGCCCAGTCCGGGCTTCAGGGTGGTACCTCCGGTATTCATCAACACAACGCCTATACGTTGGGTCAGTGGGGTATTGAACTCGGTACGGGTGGCGATATCTCTACGGACTCCTGGTCTCAGTCTCGTGGTGGCGTGCTCTATCAGGGTAATCAGGAACGTGCTTTCCATGGTCAAGCAGGTACTCTTTCGGGTAATGTTCATGCTGCAATCGGTCTGCGTGATTTCTTAGACCTCGGTGTAGCTCTTCCGTTGTACTACGACCACGCTAACCTGAAGGAAAAGGGTGAAGGCGATATTTGGAAAGCCAGCCGCGGTGACGTGGATATTTGGTTGAAGGCCGGTCTCGTTGGCGATGCCAACAGCTTCTTTGGCCTTGCTATCCAGGGCGATGTCTATATCCCGACCGGTGACGAAAACGTGGGCGTGCGTCCCCGTCATGCTTGGTATTTGAATGACGATGGTGATAAGACCAACCCGTATACTTCTACCGAATTTAACTTTGCTGGAACCTTGGTGCTCTCCTTGAACTTCGGCGCACTTGGAGTGCCGGTCTTGTGGAACACCCATGCAGGCTTTGTCTATGCCGGCAAGGGAACCAACACCTTGGTTTACGGTACGGCTTTGAACGTCATGCCGACCAGCTGGATGGATATCTTTGTTGAATACTCTGGCGAAATGCGTGTCGAAGAAGGTGCTTACCGTCGCGACCCGATGGACGACCCGATGCTCCTTACTCCGGGTTTCCGTTTCCACCTGCCGTGGAACATCGACATTGCCTTGGGTGCAGACATTGCTTTCCGCACCTTGGCTAACCTCGGTTATGACGTTGACGAAGAAATGAAGAACGTCAAGGAACACACCATTCATCACGACAATACGACTGGCCCAGTTAGCTACGGCTATGCTCCGACCCCGACGGTTGCTGTGACTGCAGCTCTGACCTGGCGCTTTGGCGGCAATGCCAAGCGTGACGAAGACGGCGATGGCGTACCTGATGGCGAAGACAAGTGCGAACACACGATTGAAAAGGTTGTTGTTGATTCTGTTGGCTGCCCGGTCGATAGCGATAAGGATGGCCTGCCGGATGGTCTTGACCAGTGCGAAGGTACTCCGGCTGGTGCAACGATTGATACCGTTGGCTGCCCGATGGACTCCGACAAGGATGGTATCCTCGATGGTCTTGACAAGTGCCCGAACTCTCGCGAAAATGCTCCGGTTGATTCTCTCGGTTGCGAACCGGACTTCGACAAGGATGGCGTGCCTGATGCTCTCGACAAGTGCCCGAACACCCAGGCTGGCGTGAAGGCTGACTCTGTCGGTTGCCCGCAGGATACTGATAAGGACGGCGTGTACGACGGTCTCGACAAGTGCGAAAATACTCCGGCTGGTCTCCAGGTCGATGAAACTGGTTGCCCGGCTGACGCAGACAAGGACGGCATTGCTGATGCATTCGACAAGTGCCCGAATACTCCTGCTGGTCTCCCGGTTGACACCCTCGGTTGCCCGGCTGACGCAGACAAGGATGGCGTGCCCGATGCTATGGACAAGTGCCCGAACACCCGCGAAGGTGCTCAGGTGAATGCTGAAGGTTGCGAAGGCGACTTCGACGGCGACGGTATTCCGGATGCCGCTGACCAGTGCCCGAACACCAAGCAGGGCGTGGCTGTTGATTCTACCGGTTGCCCGGCTGACGCAGATAAGGATGGCGTACCTGATGCTCTCGACAAGTGCCCGGATACTAAGGCCGGCTTGAATGTTGACAACACGGGGTGCCCGCTCGACTTCGACAAGGACGGCGTACCTGATGGAATTGACCAGTGCCCGAACACCCAGGCCGGCGTGCCGGTAGACTCTGTGGGTTGTGCCGCTGACGCTGACAAGGATGGCGTGTACGATGGTCTCGACAAGTGCCCGGATACTCCGAAGGGTGCATCTGTAGACACCTTGGGCTGCCCGGTTGACAGCGATAAGGACGGCGTGGCTGACTTCCTCGATAAGTGCCCGAACACCCTCGAAGGCGTGCGTATCGACAAGAAGGGTTGCCCGCTCAACAAGGCTGAAGACCTCGAACAGTTGAAGAAGGGTATTAACTTCCAGAGCGGTTCTACGAAGCTCACGAAGGCAAGCTACAAGACCCTGAACAACATCGTGAAACTCATGAAGAAGTTCAACACCGCCAACATCGAAGTCCAGGGTCATACTGACAACACGGGCGACGAAGACAGGAACAAGCAGATTTCTCAGGATCGTGCTCAGTCTGTGGTGGATTACTTCATCCAGAACGGTATTTCTTCTGACCGCGTTCGCGCTGTGGGCTTCGGCTCCGACAAGCCGATTGCCGACAACAAGACGAAGAAGGGCCGTTCCAAGAACCGCCGTGTTGAACTCGTACCGTTCTAATCGGAATTCTTGAAAAGCTTGTGCAGCTCAGCTGCAAAAAAGGGTCGCCGCAAGGCGCCCTTTTTGTATATGCGAACAACGTTTTTTTTAGAGTTATTTTTTAAAAACCCACTTCTTGTAGAGCGTAAAGCTTGCGATGACGTATACACCGTTTGCAACGATGTTTGCGAAGAAGCCGGGTTTCATGAATTGCGAAATGAAGTCGGTAAACGGTTTGCACCAGGCGGTGTTCAAAACGTAAACGGAGGCTTCGAGCGTTACAAAGTTCAAGGCGTAGGCCGCAAGGAATACGATAATGAATCGAATGATTTCGGTGCGTTTGCGGTTATGGCTCTTGAAATTCCAAATGCGGTTCATCAAGTAGCTGTTAATGGCTCCAAAGATAAACCCGAGAAAATTCGAAAGTTCCAGATTCCAGTCGAGTATTTGGTGCATCACCCAGACAGATGCTAGGGTAATGAGCGTGTTCATAACGCCAATCAAGTTGTATTTGATAAAATGTTTCACACGGGAAAATCTAAAAAATTATTTTTACGGCACTATGACTTGGATTGATGCGAAAAAGTGTTCAGCGGCCGATGCCGCAGCGATGATCAATGATGGTGATGTGCTGGGTGTTTCCGGTTTTACTTTGGCCGGTTACCCCAAAGATGTGCCCACGGCTTTGGCCGCGCGTGCCGAAAAGTTGCATGCCGAAGGCAAGCCTTTTAAGATCACGCTTTTTTCTGGAGCTTCTACGGGCGACAGCTGCGACGGGGCTTTAGCTCGGGCGCAGGCGGTGTCTCTCAGGATGCCTTACCAGAGTAATCCGAGTTTACGCAAGGCGATTAACGCCGGCCAAATCAAGTATATCGATGCCCATCTCGGCAAAATGGGCTACTTGGTGCGTACAGGTGCAGTGCCTGCGCCGACGGTCGCTGTCATCGAAGTTTCTGCCATATTGAGCGACGGTCGTGTATGCCTTTCGACTTCGGGCGGAAACTCGGTGACTTACCTCGAGATGGCGCCCAAGATTATTTTGGAATTGAATACGCGCCTGGGTGATTCCTTCATGGGAATTCACGATACCGCGCTTCCGGAACTCCCGCCGCATGCAAAACCGCTCGCCATTTATAGTGCCGGCGATCGCGTGGGATCTGAATTCGTAAAAATTGATCCGAACAAGGTCATCGCCGTTGTCGAAACATCTCGCCTCGACGAAGTGAATCCGTTTGTGGAACCAGATGCAGTCTCTAGAAACATTGGCGAACGCATTCTGGACTTTATTTGCTTTGAAGAAAGCAAGGGCCGACTCCCCAAGGGAATGGCCTTCCAGAGTGGCGTGGGCAAGGTGGCAAATGCTGTCCTTAGCGCTATGTCTGATGATAGCCGCCTTGGAACGATTGACCTTTATACCGAAGTCATTCAAGAAGCTGTGTTCCCGCTTTTAAAGAAGGGCAAACTCGGTGTCGCTTCAGGAACTGCTCTTACTTTGTCTGAAGGCGCCCAGAAGGAATTCGTTGAAAATGCGGGCGAATGGAAAAAGCACTTGGTACTTCGCCAGCAAGAAGTGAGCAACAGCCCTGATGTGATTCGCCGCGTGGGTGTGATTTCTATGAATACGGCGCTTGAAGCTGATATCTTTGGCAACGTGAACAGCAGTCTGGTGTCGGGCTCTTCGATGATGAACGGAATCGGCGGCGCAGCTGACTTTGCGCGCAACTGTGCTCTCGGATTTTTCTTGACGCCATCGGTCGCAAAAGACGGTGCCATCAGTTCGATTGTTCCTTACGTGAGCCATGTGGACCAGACCGATCACGATACCATGATTTTCGTGACGGAACAGGGACTTGCCGACTTGCGTGGGCTTGCCGCCGAAGAACGAGCAAGACTCATTATCAAGAATTGTGCGCACCCGGATTTCCGCGAACCGCTCACGGATTTCTTGGAATATAGCCTGAAACATGCGAAGGGTTTGCACATGCCTTTGGCCTTGGAAAGGGCTTTTGAAATGCATTCCAGGTTCCTCGAAACCGGAAAAATGCGCTAAAAAGTTCCGTTTTTGCATTTTTTTCGTGATTCTACTCATTGCCCCTGTACAGGCGGGGGTCTTTGGTGAATTCTATTGGCTTTTTTATTGAAAAAAAAGTAGTTTCTTGTTATATTGCGAATAGCTTTTTAGGATCGACGAATGAATCGCCTGTTTTGGATTATAATCTCTGCTTGGTTCGCCTTCTCTTTGCAGGCGTGTTCTGGCAATTCCTCTTCTTTTGAAGATGAAAATGATCCTGATGAATATGGTGACAGATACGATGATGATGGCGACGATAATGGCCGCTCGAGCGGTTCTCGTTGGGATAAAAAATCCAGCGGCGTTGTCCAGAAAGATTCTTTAGGACGTCCTTTGTCATCTAGTGCCGGAGGCTCTTCCGGTGGTCAAGGGGGCTCCGAGTCTGGCAATTCCAGTTCTTCGACGGGTCCTGTTATTGGTGTTGAAGATCCGGTTATTGAAGATACCACGGAGGTGGTCGATGTAGATGCCCTGCCGGAATGTACTGCTAAAAATGAAGGCGAGTCCTTCTTGGTCAAGAGTGAAAATGTCTTGTATTTTTGCTTGGCTAAGGAATGGGTTCCTTCTGACGCAGTCGCTCAAACGGCAGGAATTTCTTGTCGCAATGGCGTGATGGTGACTGGCGAAGATGCCGGTGATGACGACGAGAAGGGCTCAACGGGTGGATATAGCTCGCCTTGGGGTAACTTTGGCGGTGGTGGCAGTTCCGTAAATACATCGGCTGTCGATGATTCTTCGGCTGTGCCGCGTATGGTGGGAGCGCATCTTGTGGGTGTTGCCGAAAAGGGCCCGTTCCGCTATGGTACTTCGATTAAGCTAATCGAACTTGACAGTACGCAGCATTTGGCTGATTCCAAGCGTACGCACAAGACTTGTATTTTGAATGGCGATGGCAATTTCAATTTCGACAGCGTCGACTTTGTATCGCCGTATTTGCGCGTTAAGGCAAACGGTTACTTTAGGAATGAACTGACGGGCGGACTTTCTTCGTCGCCGGTGACTCTTGAAGCCGTGGTCGACGTGACCGAAAAAGATACGGTGAACGTGAATATCTTGACTCACATGGAAGCTCCGCGCGTGCTCAAGCTTGTGGAAAACAGTGGCAACAACCAACCGGTTCGCGCTGTCAAGGCACAGGCTTTGCGTGAAATTCTTTCGAGCTTTGAAATTCAGTGGGATAAGTCTTCTGGCAGTTCTAGTGGCGGAAATGGCGGTGGCTTTGGCGGCTGGAACTTTGGTGGACAGCAACAGCAGCAGCTCACGACCGATGGCCGCTTTGCCGAAGATATCGGACTCTTTGATGGCGATGAATACAGTGGCGCCTTGCTTGCAATCTCTATCATGATGCAGCGCAAGGGTTCGGGCTCTGAAATGGTTTCTTATGCCGCAGGCATTGCCGACCGCATTAAGGGCAATGGCAACTGGGACGACAACAACGCAAAGGCCGACCTTGCTGACTGGCTCATGGTGCTCGACACAAGTGGTTCTTACGCGACCATTCGCAATAACATTGCTAGCTGGAATATGGGCAAGGTGCCCGACTTTGAAAAGCACTTGAAGCGTTTCTGGTCTAGGGCTTATAACTTTGGCGATTGCAATGCGCAGAATGCCGATACGGTCAAGTGCATTTCGAACAGTTTGAGTGCCTACTTCTGCGGGGGCGGCTACGATCAGCCGGGTCCGACAGTTCGCTTTATTTGCGATGCCAATACGCATGAATGGCGTGCTGCAACTGCTGTCGAAAAAGACACCTACGGTTACGGCAAGGGCGAATATCCGGGCCAAATCAAGAACGGTCGCGTTGATAAAGAAACGTACTACGTTTACGATGATGAAAACAAAAAATGGCGAGTCGCGACTAGCGATGACATTCAGGAATTCGAAGACATCGAAGATGTTTACAAGAATCTGAAGTCGGGTGAAAAGGTCATCTTCTTCTTGCGCCATGCCAAGCGTAGCGACGATACTGGTAAGAACGGCCACTTGACCGACGAGGGTAAAGCTCAGTCGAAGAGCGTGGGTGAAAAGTTCAAAGGCGAAGACATTTACTTTGCTAATTCGACCTACACGCGTAGCTTTGAAACATGCGAAAACATCGCACTTGGTGCAGGCATTTCGAGCATTGAAAAGAATACCAACGAAGACCTTGATGGCGAATGGTACGTGAAGGACAACAACAGACTCGAACAGTACAAGAGCAACAATGGCGGTGGCTGGGTTGTGGCTTCTGAATATACGTACAAGGGTTCGTATTCCGATGCTTACTACGATCTTGAAGAATACAGTGAAAAGTATATTGATGAAGTGATCAAGCCCGAATTTTCGAAAGTGAAAAAAGTGGGCGTGTTCATTTCGCACGACATGTTTGTGGTTCCGCTGACGGCGTATTTCACCGACAAGAAGGTGAACCTGCGCTACTTTGATACCAAGCAATGGATTAACTACTTGGCGGGTCTTGCAATCATCATGGGGAAAGACGGAACCATTCGCTATGTTCCGGTGAGGGGACTAGATTCCGGAACCATGACGATGTAGGTTGCGTATGAAAAAAAAGTGGTGTGTGGAATGTTTGGGTGCTGCCTTGGCAGTAACCCTGTTCTTGTTTGGGTGCAGTTCAGAAAATAGCGGTAGTGTCGTAAATGGAGGCGACTCTTCAAACGAGGGCTCGACAGAGGTTAAGCCCGATACTCAGGCGGTTCAAGTGCTTGAGCCAATCAATGCGCCGCTTTATGTTTTTGAAATTCTTGAAGAACAGATTGCTGCTGCCGATTCTACTGATTCCGTTAGCGTGAATAGTATATTGGATTTGTTGGCTCGCCCTCGAGTGGATCAGCATTTGATGAACCATGTCCCGTTGGATTCTGCGGTAGAACGTGCCAAGTACGAAACGCTTGCGGCCTTCGGGGTTGATTCCCTGCAGTATGCAATGGATTCTAACGCGGTGTTGCTTGCAATTTCGGCGATGATGCAGAATCGCTTAAGCAAAGAAGAAACGCAGAACTTTATCGGCACTTTGGGCGAAGACCTGAAGGGCGATGGCGTGTGGAATGACCCCAACTGGAAAATTCAGGTTGCAGACTGGATTGTAGGGCTCGATAGCAATTGGCGCTATGGCGAAATTCGTAACAACGTAACGTCTACCTATGGCGGAAATGTGCCGAATTTTGAGCGCTACATGCGTGGCTTTATTCCGCTGGCTTACGCTTTTGAAACTTGCTCCGATGCGAATGCGGGCACGGTAACTTATGTGAATCAAGGCCAAAGTGCTTATTTCGCAAATGACTACGAAACGTCGGACCATTCGGCGGTGCGTTTTATTTGCGATGCAAATGGATTCCAGTGGCGCCTTGCGCAACCCATGGAAAAAGATACGGTGGGCTTTGGCCCGGGTGAATACGACCGGGAAATTCGCGAAGGTCGCGTGATTCATGACAACTATTACATTTACGATGCGGGTGCCTGGCGCCTTGCAACCCCACAAGAAGCCGATGGCTTTACCGATTTGGTCGAAGTTTATGCGAATTTGGCTGCCGACGAAAAGGCTGTATTCATTCTTCGTCACAGCGAACGCACAGGCGAAACGGGCCCAAAGGGGCATTTGACCGACAACGGGAAAAAGTATGCCCAGGATTTGGGGAAGCGCCTTGCCGCCGTGAATCAGGAAAAATTTTATTTCGGCTATTCGGGCTACACTCGCACTCAAGAAACCTGCGAAAATATCGCCGAAGGCTATGGTCAGTCGAAATACGATTTAGAAGTGCTTGCCGGACTCGATGGCGACTGGTACATGAAAGACAGCGTGAAGTTTGAAAGCTATTCGAATTCCGATGGCGGCGGCTGGGTGGTATGTTCCAAGTATGCCTTTTTGGGGGCTTACCCAGATGTATTCTATGACTTGGAAACGCGCAGCGAAGAACTCTTGCAAAATGAAATTTTGGCGAATTTGGGCAAAATGAAGCGGGTGAACTTCTTGGTTTCACACGATTACCTGATTGTCCCACTGCTTGCCTACACGACGAATGGGCATGCGAATGTGCGCTTTTACGAAAAATGGAAATGGGTGAATTACATGGCCGGGGTGGCCATGATTATCTCTCCTGATGGTTCGGTTCGTTATATACCCGTAAAAGGTCTCGAAACCGGGGTGATGTAGCTTTCGGCGGCGTTATTCAAGCGCCGCTTTTTCTAAATTTTCGTCGCTGATTTTTACAAAACAGAAACCCAAAAGAATGGATTGAATCCAATATGAACGAAACACAGACCAATGCACCCGAAGCTCAGGAAGTGGCTCCCGCCGCCCCGGCCCAGGAAGTGCAGCAGCCGGCTCTCGTTGCTTCGAAGCCTGCAGCAAAGGTGAAGGGCAAGTTCGATGAACAACTCGGACTTATGCTCCCCTCCGATGCCGCTCAGGTTCAGGAGCAGCTTTCTATGCCGGGTATGAATGACGACATGGTTTACAAGATCGTGGAAAACCACTCTGGTAACCATTCGATTCTCTATAAGACCTACGATCAGGCAGTTCTTGCACGCGACGTTCGCGATTCTATTGAAAACGCTGGCGGCCACAAGGTGCTCCCGATTGCCAAGGCCAAGCTGGGCTCGACCTACTGCAAGGGCGAATTCTCGACCGAACAGGGTTGTAAGGGCGACGCCGACACCTTCGGTATCGGCTCCCTGATCGAATTCCAGGCAACCGGTCTTATCGTGGTGATGGTGGTGATCGTGGGCCTCACGGTGCTCTGCTACCTCATGAACTTCATCATGGCCAAGCTCGGCCTCAACAAGGACAAGGCTCCGGCACCTGCAGTTAAGGCTGCTCCGGCCGCCGCTCCCGCCGCTGCAGCAC
>Ga0310786_10001680_pt1 | contig 35470 bp, 49 predicted proteins | sample AusTroGonzalo_MG_FD_203881 | JGI IMG/M metagenome (GOLD analysis project Ga0310786, IMG submission 203881) | Bovine rumen microbial communities from tropical cattle in Woodstock, Queensland, Australia - Gonzalo_03 (v2) (version 2) | ecosystem: Host-associated > Mammals > Digestive system >... | reverse complement strand
CCGGCCGATTGGTTTCAGGATATAACGGCAATGTCGCAAGCTCAGCGTGACGAGTATGTTGTCACGATGAACGTTGTCGAAGGCAAGTGGATCGCGAAAATGCTTGTCGCGATGTTCCCGAAAGACGAGCTTGCGCGGCTCATGGACGACGTGGACGTGACGGCGATTCTTGCCGACCTGCCTGCGGTCCAGCAAGTCGCGGAAAACCAGGAAGTGGATCAGGGCGAGTTTGGCGACCTGATGGAGTTAAAGGTCAAGTTGACGCCGGAGGATCGCGACAAGGCGATTGCCGTTCTTGACGAGATAAATCCTGACGACATGAGCGCGGCATTCATGTCGCTTATCAGCGAGGGCGAAGAATGAAACTCAATGAGTTAGTCGAGAATCCAGACAATCCGCAAGAGGTCACGGATGCGGCGTTTGAGAAGATTGTCAGGATTGTGCGCGAAAATCCGATCGGATTGACCGCAGACAGGATCGCGTATGTCACCGACCACCCGGCCGGAAAGCGTGTCGTGTTCCAAGGCAATAAGCGTTTGAGGGCGTTGAAGCTCGTTTATGGCGAGACGGCCGAAGTTCCTGACGAGTGGTTTCAGGACATTACTTCGATGTCAGAGGATCAGCGCAACGAGTTCGTCGTCGACGCGAACGTCAACGACGGCAAGATTGACGCCGACAAGCTACTTGCAAGGTACGATCGCGAAAAGCTGGAGGAATGGATCAGCGCAGACAAGATCGGCGAGTTGATTGCAGTCGCGGAATCGTCGTCTTCCGCGGCGCCGGCAAGTGGAGAGGCGGCAAAGACGGTCAAGCTCGTCGAGTTCAAGATTGCGCTATCGTCTGCCGATTTCAAGCGAGCGACGGAGTATCTACGCAAGCGTTCGGAAGATATGTCAGTCGCGTTTATGGAGGTGATAAATGCAAGGGCACAAGTTTGCGCATAGTTGGGCCTTGTCTAACGGTTTCCCGGCGCCCGGCATAGAGGATCACGGATCAACCGTGTTCGGCACCTTTATCTGCGGCGGTGGCTCGTCGATGGGGTACAAGCTCGCAGGATTCCACCATTTGGGCGGCGTCGAGATTGATCCAAAGGTTGCGGAAGTGTACAAGCACAATCTACGGCCTGAAATGTTGTACGTCGAGGATTTGCGCAAGTTCAACCGGCGTGACGATCTTCCGGCGTCGCTCTATGATCTTGACGTGTTGGACGGTTCGCCACCGTGTACAACGTTCTCGATGGCCGGACAACGCGAAAAGTCATGGGGCAAGAAAAAGCACTTTCACGAGGGCAAGGAAAAACAGACGCTTGACGACTTGGTATTTGTCTATTGCGACACGATCGCGAAGTTGCGGCCGCGTGTCTGTCTTTTGGAAAACGTTGCCGGGATCGTCAAGGGAAATGCGAAAGCGTATTGCCGTGAAATCGTCTCGCGTCTGACAGACGCAGGGTATCGCGTCCAGATATTTCTATTGAACGCGGCTCGCATGGGCGTACCGCAACACAGACAACGGGCGTTCTTTATCGGCTTGCGTGAAGACTTCGCAGAGTTGCCAAAGCTCAGGATTGAAGTTGACGAGCCGCCTATCTTGTCTGGCGACGTGATTGACGAGCGCGACCAATCTCAAAAAATCGGGCCGCGATTCTTTGAGTTGTGGCAAAAGCGGAAAACCGGCGATTTGAATCTTGGCGACGTTGTGAAGCGGCTCGAGGGCAAAATCTCATTGTTCAATCATTCGCTCATACACCGTGACAGAATATGCCCGACGGTGTGCGCGTGTTCGGCTCATTGGCTCTACGACATTCCACGACCGTTGAACGGATCGGAGCGAGTGAGTTGCGCGACGTTTCCGATTGACTACGAATGCACGATGGAACAGCTCGTATTTATGACGGGTATGTGCGTCCCGCCGGTAATGATCGCGCATATCGCTGACGCGATTTGGAATCAATGGCTTAAACCGATAAAGGCAAAGTAATGACGTTTGGCTATGATCTTGAGGTGTTGGACGTCGCGCTCGAGAAGGTCGAGAACGCGGCGCGTGACATGGTACGCAACCACAAAGTCACCGATTGGTTTGCGTTCCGGCTGGGAGATATCAGGTGCGAAGTCATTTCGTTACGAAATCTAATCGAGGTTGAAAAAATCTTATCAGAACCATGAAAGGCGGTGACACATGACATACGCTCAATTCGTCGAGAAGGTTTCCGAAATGCGGAACGCTCAGAAAACGTATTTTAGAACGTGGTCGCATGAGTTTCTTACGCGGTCGAAGCGTTTAGAGTGTGAAGTCGATAAAGCGGTTGAACGGTTCTACGATCCACAAGGTGATTTGTTCGAGGGAGGCAAGGAATGAGAATTACAATACCGGTATCGGGTGACGGCGACGCATGGATGTCGCATTTGCCTGAAATAAATTTTGAGTTCGACAAGATTCTTGACGCAGACGGCAAGCTCGTATTGTCAGAAGTCGTCGCGCTGTTTGCGAGGGCGAACGAGTTTTGTCAGGCGCACGGGTACAGGCCGACATTTATGACGAGTTCCGGCGACGGGTTTAATGTCTATTCGATGACGATTGAATTTTTGAGACAGCTTGCGGCGGTCACGCATTGGATCGAGAATCGGCCTGGCTCCAAGGCGCACGTATCGGCCGACGGATCGGCGCAAGATCGTCGGCTTGAACGTCGCATGAATCGGGATCAGGTCGCGTTTTGCCGGATAGACGTTTACAGCGTGGCAAGCGGCGTCAAGTTCCTTGTCGGGTACGGCAATCCGAAAAAGAAGATAATCGGCAACTGCGAGACTGGCGCCCACGAGTGCGCGATTTATCTGACGCGCATTCTCTTGAACATGGCCGAAAGCGTCAACGCGCTCAGCCGCGAGAAGAATGCCGGATTGCGCGTCACAGTCGAGGGCCGCGACCCTGATTTGGTTTCGGAGGCGCACCGGCGCGAGGCAATAGGCCACGAGCGCGACGAAGTGCGCAAGGCGAACGAGCAACGCATGACGTGCGTTCGTCGTCTGGGCGGCTATTGTTCGCCGAGTGATCCGCGCTGCCGTTGCTATCGCGACGGGCGTTGCGTCGAGCTCGAATTGCCGGAGGTGTGAGAAATGAATAATTGGAAAGACTCATATCGGGGCGTTGTCCATTTAGGAACGTTTGGCGGCGGCGAGTACACGCTTTGCGGATTTGCATACGATGAACCGGCGTCCGAACACAATGCCGAGGTAATGGTCGAGACTTCCGACGTTTGCACTTGTGAGCATTGCTTATTGGCAATGAGGAATTTGATTCCATATCTGAAACGTGAAAGCCGCAGAATTGCAAAGAGAAAGGCAGGGCGTAAAGATGGGCGAGAAGATAAAACCTGATTACTGCTTGTCATTAAAGCGCAAGTGGTTCGCCAAGATTTGGAATGGCGAAAAGACGATCGAGTACCGCAGGGTCACGCCGAAGTACCGAAAACTCGCAACGTGGATCGGCGAAGCTCGCGGCGTCTTTATGATGTTCTACATTGGCATGATGAAGACAGGGCCGCGAATGTTGGTTCAAGTCTCAAAGATCGACGTCGGCCCGTGTCCGCTCGAAGGGTTCGACGGCGAGTATTACAGGATACATTTCGACGTCGTGCAACCGTACCTTTACGACAACGGGCTTTATATCCCGTTGACGAAAATCCCAAAAATGAAAGAAGAAAGTGAGGTAAAGTAAAATGACAGCAATCACAAACTTGGTCGTCGCACTGATGATCGTGACGCAGGGCGAGGAACCGGTAAAAGCAATCCCATACGCCGAGCCGCCCAACATAACGGTCGGTGGCATGATGCTTTGCAGTGATTCGCAAAGCTATCTCAATAAATGGGCGTGGGGTAATCCTGAAACGCTCTACCGTAAGACGTGCGAGACGAATTTCGTCTATTCGACGACGATACCGATTGGGGCTTTGCGCTGCCAATGCGAAGCGTTCGGATGTGGGGGAATGCACAACTGCACCTTTGACGAATTGCTCGGGCGTCGCATTAGTTCAATATTCATTGAACATGATTCACCGGCATATTGCGAGAAGCACAAGAATCTTTTGAAATGACGGACATTGAGCAGATTCGCGCGCTTGCCGGTCAGGGGATCGGGCGGTACGGCGTCGAAGCGACGCTCGGGCGGAAGATGGAGCCCGACGAGCTGACGGCGTTTTACAAGGCCGTCACGGTCCGAAAGCTCAGGATCGCGCAGAAGAAAGCTCAGGGCCCGAAAAGCGTTGCGGAGCGTGTCGCGGCGCACGTCGCAAGGCACAACGAGGTCGGTGACTTCAACGTGCGGCCGCGTCACCCGCGTTTGAAAGAGGCGTGTCGGTACGATCTTGAAAAGTTCATGTGGTACTACTGCCGGCGCGTCCTGAAACACAGGCCGTCCGAGCTCATAAAAAACGGGCTCATTCACGATGTGCAAGAGACGATTCTGCATGGCGGTCAGGCGGTCAAGCAGTACGGTCGCGGCACGGGCAAGACGACGATTATTGTTTATTGCGCGATCACCTGGGCGATTCTCTACGGCCACCGGCGCTATCCGGTCATAATCTCCGCGACGGCCAAGCTCGCAAAGAAGAATTTGAAGGTCGTCAAGAAGTTGCTCTCCCGCACCAAGGCCATATTGCAGGACTTCCCGGCGGTCGCGGTTCCCATTCAGGCATTGGGCGACGTATCGCAACGCACGGCGTCGCAGACGTATCACGGCGCGGCAACCGATGTCGAATGGGCGACGGATCAGATTGTATTGCCGATGTGCCGCGACGACGCAGGGCGTCCGCTTGACGACGGCTGCGGCGCAATCGTCGGATCGGTCGGCATAGGCGGCGCGGTTCGCGGTTCGAACGAGGGCGGTCAGCGTCCGGACTTCCTGATTCTTGACGATCCGCAGACGGAGAAGATCGCGCATTCGCCGGCAATGGTCGAAGCGGTTGTAAACTACATTCACCACGACGCGCTCATGCTGGCCGGACATGATCGCATGATTTCGGCGTTCGTGTCGATTACTCCGCAATGTTTCGGCGACGTGGCAACGGAATTGTGTTCGCGGTCGAAGCATCCCGAGTGGGATGTGACGATCGAGCCGTTCGTCGTCCGCAAGTGTCCCAATTGGTCGCGCCTGATTATCGAGTTTTGCGAACAGTACGTTGAAGATTCGTCGGCGCACGACAAGAGATTTACGCGGTCGACGGAGTGGTACAAGGCGAATCGCGACAAGTTCGCGGATGTCGTGGTGCTCGATCCGAAACAGTACGACGAGACGATGGAGGTTGACGCCGTACACCACATTTTGAATCTTCGCGCTCGTCTCGGAGCGGTTGCGTTTGACGCCGAGATAATGATGAAGGTCAGCGACGCCGCATCAGAGCTCGAGATAAACGCTGACACGGTTTCGGAGCGGTTGAATGGCGCGGACGTGAACGTGCTGCCGCCCGGCACGGATTCGGTCGTGGTCTTTTGCGACGTGAACATTACGAAGAATCGCGGTCTATCCTGGGCGGCGGTCGCGTTCGGGCCGCACCGTGTCGCGGCGGTCGTGAATTACGGGCGATTCCCGGACAGGGGCCCGCTTGTGCCGCCTAACAGTTCCGATCTTGTCAGGAACCGTCTTGTCGCTGCCGGAATCCGCGCCGTCGTGGATAAGGTCGCGGCGATTCAGTTCCGAGACGGAAAGAACCGGCGCATTCCGGTCACGGCGTTTGGATTCGACCGCGGCTATCTTCCGGCGGTCATTCACCGGACATTGTTTGTGCTGCGAAAGACAAAGCCGCTGCCCTTCCCGCTTGTCGCAATGCGCGGCTTTCCATGGGATAAGTTCGGCGTCCGCGAGAAAGACACGCTCAGGCGCGGCGACCACGTATTTGCGACGCGCTCGCAATACGGTCAGTACCTTGCGGAAATGGCGCCGTACTGGCGCGAGATCATGCAGAGCGGATTTCTCGAAACGCCGTTGATGGCCGGTTCTCTCTCGCTCTACGGATCAGACGCGACAAAGCATTTCGAGTTTGCGACGGAAATCTGCAACGAGAAATTGATTCGCAAGTACACCGTGACACGCGGACGGCAGACGCTGACGGCGTGGGATTGGCAGACGTTGGGCGAAAACCACTTTTGTGACTGTCTGACGGGATGTTTCGCGCTTGCATCATGGTACCATTGCTATGACAATCTTTCGGCGGTCATTGACGGCGTAATCACTTCGCCAAGCGGCATGGTGTTCAAGAAGGTCGCGGCCGTTCCGCAGACACAGCCGAACGGCGACGAGATTGCGCCTCACAAGTACCACCAAGACGATTTGTTTGATCCAATGCGGAATCAGGCGGTCGCGGAATCGGTAAAATACGACGGCAAGGCAGACGAGACGGAGGGAACGCTTGACGATCAGGTGGAACCGTTCGCCGGTGACGTTGAATCCGTTTCGAATCCACTTGTCGCGGCAAGTTCGGTGCCGAGAAAGAGGGTGATTTATGTCAAAAAACGGCTCTACAAACTAAGGCGCGGAAGGTACAAAAAATGATTGTTCGGTATATAGAGATTTGTCCGGGATGCGGACAATGGGACCCATGGCGAAAGGTCACGTCGAAGAAGGTCAAGGGGCGAAAACGCATTTACGCGGTTTGCCGTCGCTGCGGTCGCAAAGAGACAATCGAGTACAGATTGCAAGAGACGACGGCGCCCGATTCGGGGACTATTTCACGCGGTTAGCGCCCGAACGGGGTACTATTTCGGATTTTTAGATTTTTCTTGCCGTTCCGTGTGCTAAGATAGTGCGCGTGATGACGGCAACAGCGAGAGACAATTTGGTTAAGAATCGGGCGAGGTATCTCGCTTGGATCAACGAAATCGACCGCGTGGTTAGAGATATCGCGGTCAAAGGCACGGCGTCGGCGTCGATTCAGGCCGGCGGCGGCTCAAAATCTTACACGCGCATTGACCTCGGCACATTGAGCAAGCTCAGGACCGACTACGCAGAGCGCGTCTCGCAGATTAACAAGCGTCTCGCCGGCGTCCCTTCCACCGGCATTCGGCGCGTTATGATGGTGAGGTGTTGACATGGCAAAGACACGCAAGGCGGCAAGCAAGGCAAAGGCGGCGCGGCGCGTAAAGGTACCGGCGTCCGTACACGCCAAGTTTGCCGATTTGCCGAAGGCCGAGCAAAAGCGCATTGCGGCAACGCTTATCGGCGGTATGCGCAAGATGGGTTATTTCGGTCGCGGCGGCTATCGCACGGTACACGGGCCGGATCAGTTGAACCGTCCGCGTATTTCGGCCGAGACGACGGGCGAGTACGGGCAACTCACGATTTCGGAGCGCAATCGTCTCGTCGCTCTCGCGAGGAATGCCGCTCGCAATTCGGATCGGCTCGAAGGAATTTTGCACCAGATCGAAATCAACGTTGTCGGCGTGGACGGCGGCAAGGCCGTTTTCGAGTTTCCGAAGGGTTACGAGGCGGCGCAAAAGAAAATCGAAACGGCGTTTGCGAATTGGGCGCAAGAGGCCGAGTATTTCGAAGACGTGGATTTGCAGGACGTCTTGAAGCTCGCGTTGCGCACTCAGATGCTCGGCGGCGACGTCGTTCTCGTATTCGACGACGACATTACCGGCGCGTCAACCGGTCAGATCATTGCGTTTGAGCCTGATTGCGTCGGCGACCTGATAGGGTTCGAGAAGAAATATCCGGCGTACAAGCAATATCAGGGAATCGTCAAGAACGAAAACGGCAAGACGATCGGCGTAACCGTCTCATGGTCGCAACGCGGTCTTTCGGCTTACGACGAATTGGATTCCAACGGCAAACGCGCCGCGTGGACGCTCATAAAGCCGGAGGGCCAGCGTTGGCGCGATTCGCTCTTTACGATCTTTCGCGGCGTTGGTCGCTTCAACCAGATGCGCGGCAATTCGCGTCTTTGGCCGGGGCTCGGAACGGTCGCGGACTTGACCGACCTTCAAGGGTTCGAGGTTCAAGCTGCGAAGATCGGAGCGCAGAAGATCGGTCAGGTTCTTCAAGAGGTTGAAAAGAACGAGGCCGATATTGATTCACAGCTTGACCCGGATGCACAAGCGCCTATCGGTAGCGACGACTACGATGCGGCGGCGAAAGCGGCGCAAGAGGCGGCGATCGAAGCGGAGCAATTGCAAGTCGATGTAGAGGCGATTCACGAAGCTGGCGTAATTTATGACGTGCTGCCTCCGGGCGTCAAGATGGAACTTCTCGACACAAAGCACCCTAACGACAAGCTTGTGGAGTTCTCGAATTGGCTGCACCGTGGCGTCGGCTTTTCTCTTGGCTTGGGTTCGATTCATGCGACCGGCAAGGCCGACAATTCGTATTCTTCAAGTCAGGCCGAAATGGTGCTTTCGCAAGTGGAGTTCGACGACGAATTTCACAAGCTCGAGAAATACATTCTCGATTGGGTTCTTGCGAATTGGTCGCGGTGGGCTCAAAGGTACGGTATCATTCCGAAGGATTCCGCATTGCCGTTGGATTGGCGGCGCACCTGCGTAAAGTGGCAAAGGCCGCCGCACCGTTCTCTCGATCCGGTGAAAGAGCAAAGTGCGCTCAATTCGGGATTGAAGAACGGCACCATTCTCTATCGCGAGAAATGGGGTCCCAATTGGAAGCAAAAGGCGCTCGCGTTCGGCGAGGAAATTGAATTTTTCAAGGCAAACGGCATTCCGCACCTTGCCTTGCAGACGGTCAGCGGAAACGAAATCGTCACCGACGGTGACAAGAATAACGCCGACGATGGCGAGGAAGGAAAGTAAAACATGGCAAGGAAGAAATATTGTCTTATCGGCGAGATAACCGATTTTGACTATCACGGCTTTTGGGGGGATTATTGCTCTCCGAGGTCGCTCAAGGCGTGGCTCGCAACTCTTTCGGCCGACGAGGAAGCGGAGATTGAGATCAATTCGCCCGGCGGTTTGGTTGTGCATGGTATCGAGATGGCGAACGCGATCAAGAACAGCAAGGCAAAGATCGTCGCACACGTCACGGGTATTGCTGCGTCGATGGCGTCCGTTATCGCTTGCGCTTGCGATCGTATCGAAATGGAAGAGGCGTCTTTCATGATGATTCACGATCCGTGGGGATATACCTTCGGCAACGCCGAGGAAATGCGCAAGGAGGCGTCATTGCTGGATCAGATGAAGGCCGTAATCATGTCGTTCTATCGCGGCAAGTTCAAGGGCCTTACGGAAGATCAGATTTCCGCTCTCATGTCTGACGAAACATGGTACACCGGCAATGAGTGCAAAGAGGCCGGTTTGGACTGCACCGTAATCAAGTCTGACGTCCGGGCGGCTGCGTCGATCGTAGATCACAAGTTCGCGAAGATGCCAGAGGGCGCGGCGAAGTTCCTGACGGCCAAGGAATTGACCGACGAGGGCCGTGCCGAGATCGAAGCGGCGAAGGCCAAGGCGAAGGCCGAAACGCAGGGCGAAAATACGCCGTCTGAAAGTTCCACGGGGAACAATCAGGCGGCCGAAAATGCGGCTGCGGCGGCTGCGTCCGGTGGTGCCGATTGGGAAGCGCGTTACAAGGGCGCGTCAAAGAAGATCAACGAGCTTCAGGCGCGAATCGCGGAGCTCGAAAAGAAGGTTTCCGATCAGGCCGTTTCGACGAATGCAATCACGGACGCCGACGCGACCGTGATACACAGTCTCACGAGCGAACGCGACGGCCTGAAAGCTCAGGTCGCGGCGCTCGAGGAAACGGCCGCGAACGCGGCAAAGGCGCTCAAGGATTTTGAGGATCAGGTCAAGCAATCGGGTTTTGAGAATCTCGCGGCCTTAATCGGCGCGGCGAGCGGTCTTAAATCCGACCTTGAAAAACGTGGTCAGGAACTCGCAGACACACGCGAGCAGCTTGAACACATGAAGTCAACGCGGAATCTCCTGACCGGTTCCGTTCTTTCGCAGGGCGCGGCGACGGCAAAATATTCGTCGTTTGCCGAGGCCGTTGACGCGATCGGCTATGTGGCCGCGTGTCAAAAATATCCCGAGCTCAAGGCGACGTATCGGCGTAAAAAGTAAACCGGCGTCGAATCGAGTTCACCACAAAGAAAGGTAATTGAAAAATGGCAAAGCGTTTTTTCAGAGTTGAAACGGCCGACCGTCCCGACCTGGCGGCGATTGGCTCCATTTCGCAGTTGGATGTCAAGGGCTATGCGTTCCCGAAAATCTTTCCGCTGATGCCCGTCACGGAACACAGCGGTATGATTACCGTTGCGCCTGCCGGTCTTACGGCGTCGAAGGGAACGAAGGGCCGCGCAAACGGAACGGCGCTCAGCGGTTCCACCATTACGCCGGTTGACGTCGATTGGGCCGTGTATCGTTACGAGGGGCGCGGCAAGCTGTACGAGAACGACGGCGCGGCGTATGCGTCCGCAGAGGCCGCCGATAACGCCGGTGCCGAGGAAGCTCAGCGTTTGGCGTGGAATAAGGTTGAAGACGGCGCGTTTGCAAAGGTGTTCAATGCCACCCGCTACGCGGCTGCAAGCACTTTGACCAATCACTCCGTCGTGAAGATTCTCCAGCAGAAGGCGAAGTCGCTTCGCAAGTACGGCAAGCCGACGCTCGTAATGACTACGAATGCGTGGCTTGATTTCTGCGAGATTCCTGAAATCCGTTACAGGCTCGAGAAGCTTGCCGGCGCCGGCAATGACACGGGCTTTATCATGACGGACATTGAGAAGGTTCGCGCTGCCGTCTCCACCTTCATGGGCTTCAACGACGTTGTTCTCTTTGATTCCGAGATCGTCGGCACGTCTTATGACGATTGCGTCGCGGTGATGGGTCTGCGTCCCGAGGCGAAAGACAACGCCGTAAACGTTGCCAAGAGCAAGGCGACGTATGGCTGGACCCCGGTGTACATTCCCGAGGGCGCACCGGCCGACAAGCCGTTTGACATGAGGTCGTGGTACGACGACGACAACAAGTGCAACGTGTACGATGCCGAGGCGTACCTTGAGCCGATCGAGGCGCTTTCCGGCGCGGTCGCGATGTGCAAATTTGATTCGGCGTACACCGAGTACCCGACGACCGTTGTCAACAACGAGATCAATACCGGCACCTGATGTAAGGCAAAAGTAAGCCAATGCCCGGCGCGGTGTGGACGGGGATTCGCGCCGCGCCGGGATTTAAAAACCAAACAGCAAAAGTCAAAGAGGGCGACAGATGAAAAAGACACTTTCGATTATCGCGGCATTCGCGGCGTTCGCTTGCGTCGCGGCAAGCGTAGTACCCTTCTCGCCGTCCAATGGCGGCGTGTTCAAGCTTTCGCAGGGCGGCAAGCTCACGCGAGTAGAGGCGTTTTCGCCGGTGAACGGCGGCACGGTCGCATTGAGTTCGATCTATTCAGCGCCGGTCTATACCAACGCGGTGAAGATATCCACTTTTACCAACGTCACATATACGGTGGTTGAATCGAACGCCTACACGCACGTTGTCACGACGAACGCATTTCCCAATTTGTCGTTTATTGACGATCCGGGCATTATCGGCGTTTCCACAAATTCGGTTGTGTCGGCAACTACCAACACATGGCCGGTTCTGCAAAAGACGGTCGCGGTCACGAATAGCATTTTTAGTGGAACGCAAACCGGATTCGTGTACACGAATGCGCTTGGCACGGCGAAGTATCTTGCGCCCGGCGAAGTGCTTTTGTTCACGGGTACCGGCGTCGGCGGTTGGATTCGTCTAATCTTCGAGTAATGGGCTGCATATTCGAGAATGCCGCGGCGTTCGATCCGATGGCAGAATTGGTGAAGTGGCGTCAAGACAAGGCGCCGCACCTTGAAGGTTCGTTTATGGCGACGGTTCTTCACGGTGAAAGCCAGTCTGAATCGGCCGGACCAACACGCGGCGGTTTCGCTGCCGATCCGTGGACGGTAGTTGTAGAGACGAATCCTGCCGAGTGCGTAGGCATGGCCGTCGGCGACACTCTCGAATTGCAATCCGGCATTGTTCTTGACGTACAGCAGATTTCTCGTGATCCGGCCTTTGGCTGGGTCATTCGCGCAACGTCCACGGCGAGGGCTCCGAGATAATGGCGTACAGTCTCACAGCAACGGGCGTAAAGGCCATTAGCGGTCGCGGCGCAAACGCGATTGAGCTCGTTTTCTCGTTCAAGGAAATTGACGCATGGGCCAAGCGCATGGAGAAAGACACTAAAGAGCTTTGGCGTCTTTCGTATGGCCGCGCCGTCAAGGGCCTTAAAAACAAGTTTGCCGAAGTCATGCAGAAATCGGGCGGCGTTTACGGCGTTCCGAAATTCAAGGATTTCGAGGACTTCACGAAAACGCTACGTGCGAAGTCAGGCCGCACGGCGACAATGGGCGGCTTGCTTGCCGATAAGAGTACGGTTGTCGCATTCAAGCGCAACGGTTATCAGGTCATTGGATGGCCTGACCATTTGGCAAACACGGCTTGCGCGTTTCAGGAAGGTCGCGGCGGCCCGCAAGCGGAAAAGTATTTTACCGATCCGGGATATCGTCACGCATGGCACCGCGCCGGATTGAAAGACATTCCGAGGGCATACGTCCACAACGAACGCATGGTAATTGAGCCGTATTTCGTGGACTATGTGAAAAAGAATCTTGACGAATGGGCAAAGGGCGCGTATTACACGGGCCTTGTCAAGCTTATGCAAGGCAAGCGCGACAAGCGTTTTGAGGGGGCAAACCTGAAATGACTTCGCACCGTTCCATATTGACGAATCTTGCGACGGCGATTCAGGCGTCAACGGACGTCGCGAATTATTGCTATGAGCATTTCGGCCGCGCTCTCGCAATCAACGTCGGCGCATACGCGAACGGCATTCCTGACGAGAATGATTCCCCGTTCCTTTGGATTCACGCGGCAGACGACGAAAACGAGCAGATCGGTTCGGAGGACTCTTTTACCGTTCGCTTTGTCGTCGCCGGATGCGTCAAAGGGCCTGACGGCGAGCGGTACATTGAAAACAAGGTTGTCGAGCGTTCGGCGTCCGTCAACGGACTTACAATCAACGGCGGCAACGTAATCGTCGAGGATTTGCGTGACATGATTATCGGGATCATTCGCGACGCCAAGGCCGGCGCGTTCCCGGTCAAGATACGTCGCGAGGAAAATGACATTTCACATTCACCGCTTGAGTGGGCGGTGATATACGTTGAATATAACGAGCCGGAAGCGCTCAACTAAGAAAGGCAGGTAAAAACATGGGTTCAAGGTATCACTTGAAGACGGCGACAATGACGTTCGGCCAAGCTTCGTATGAAATGGAAGTTGGACCGGGCGCAAAGGGTCAGACGAGGGAGGCAACGGAAGTGACGTCGCTTGCCGACACTTTCAAGCAGTTTATCCCGGGCGCGTTGACCGAAGACGACGAGCTTACCGTCACGATCTACGACAAGGGACCGGAAAACAGGCCGAAGACGAGCGATGCGCCGGCGGCTCTTGCGTTCGTGGTCAAGCTCTCCAACGGCGAAGACGCTGACGTGTCGGCTGATTTCAGCTACGTCAAGGCAATCGTTACCAAGGTGTCGCCGCCAAGTCAGCAGGGTAGCGGCGACCGCAAGGCGACGATTGACGTCACGTTTAGGCCGACGGGCGAGCAACCGGCTGCGGAAACTTCGGCTGCGGAAACTCCGGCGGCTGGCACGGGCTCCGAAACTCCGGCGGCTGGCACGGGCTCCGAAACTCCGGCGGCTGGCGGCGAGGGCGGCGGTTCCGGCACCTAATAGGGAGCGGCGACAATGGCAACGTTCGCGGATTACTTCACGTGCAAGCTGGGCGAGGTGACGGTCAAGGGCCGTCGCCTCACACTCAAGGAAATTCAGGAAAGTTGCGCCGGCCACCCTGACGGCTTTCCCGGCGCGGAGAAGTGCATAGAGCTTATCAGTTCGCACGTCACGCTCGAGAACGGCGAGAAGTTCGATCCGCACGACCTGACGCCCGGTCAGCTTCGCAAGGTTGTCGCGGAGCTGATACTACCAGAGGAAGGACGCGGTATTGCGGATTTTATCGGGTTGCTCTCCTGACGGGGAGCGATCCGAAGGAATCGGCGCAAACGGCGTTTCTTCGCGAGGGGGAAAAGACACTCGGCGTTTGGCTGCCTCTCGCGCTCGCGGATGTGATATATATGCTTTATGTCATTTCGCGAAGGGTGGCAGGGGACGGAGACAAGTTGAATCCACCGACACGCTCGGGTATTTTAGGATCGTGGCAGTTGCCGGCAATGTCGACGGCGGTTGCGGAGGACGAGGCAGAGGCAGAGGCATTTAGGATGTTGGAATCTGTAAGGAACCTGAATAAAAGAAAATGAGCAAGAGTACGCACCAATTCGAAGTTCGCGGCGTCGATAAATCCGGCGGCGCGTTCAAGTCGATCAAGGGCAGGGCCGCGACGACGAGCGCACAGATTCGCTCTATGGTCGGCGGCGCAATCTCGGCTCTTGGCGCGTACATGGGTTTCAGGGCGATCAAAGGCGGCATTGACGAGCTGGGGCATTTGTCTGACATAGCGCAAAAGACGTCAACGAACGTCGGCGAGCTGACGCAGACGGTGGCGGCGATGTCTGCGCTTGGCATTCAGAATATGGGCGTCGATCAGCTCGGCAAGGCGTTCGACTATATGGCGAAGACGACCGGGCGAACGGGCATGGCCGGTTTTTACCAGACGATCGACGAGCTCGGCAAGATCCCGGATGCGGCCAAGCGCGGTCAAGCCGCGATGCAGATTTTCGGGCGTTCGGGCATGGAGTTTATGCCGCTCATTAACGCGGCAGATGAATCGGTCAACGCGCTGCGAACGGTTGTCGCGGCGATGCCGAAGGTTCCACAATCTGCCGCTAAAGCTGCCGACGGTGCTTCCGATGCGATGGGATTCGCGGCGAATCAGGTCAAGTCGATTTGGCTGCAAGGGTTGGGTTTTTTGGCGAATAAGCTCAATAATGATTATACGGGCGATGTTAGAACGGCCGCATTGACCGCTGGCAATTACCTTGAGTATTATACGAAAGTTGCGGTCGCCAAGTGTATTTCATGGGTTCAAAAATTTAAAAACGCATGGAGGGCTATCGGACAGGCTGCCGGGGCACTTGTCGGTGGCGCATGGGAGAAGACATTTGGAACCGGTGGAAGCTGGAGCGATGTATGGAAAGGCACGGTAGATGCCTGGAATCAAGGGCTGCAAGAGTACAGTGACGCGGCAAAGGAAATCGACAAGATTGAAGATGCGCGAACGGCGAGATTCCTCAAGAATTACGAAGATAAGAAAATCGCCATTAAACATTTCGCGGAGGCGTATGACGCGGCCGCGATATCCATTGGGAAGCGCAATGAATTGGACGGGGCCAAAGAGCTTGACGTCGGCAAGCAAACGCGGATATCTAACGATCTTATTCTTGGCGGCTCAAACGCTGCGACACGCTTGCAGCTTATCGGGCCGACGCTCCAGAGCGAGCAGAAGAGAACGAACGAGCTTCTTGAAAAGGTGGTCGAGAATACTGCGAAAACTGCCGACAACACGGAAGAAAATTCAACTGAAAGTTTCCACACGTTAGACACATGAGCACACAGACAAAACAAAAAGCCGGCCGCAAGTATTCGGTTGATTCGGGCGGAATCTCTACGCTCAAAAAAGACTTTATCGTAATTCAAGATGCGGTAATGTCCGCTAACGGCGAGGTGGTTTCGTTTCCCGGCGTTCCGGCGATCGGATCGGCGCACCCGAGTTTTCCGGGCTTGTTTGTGCAGAGTTACGACATTCAAGAGGGCGAAGGCAAAGACAAGCAAGTTTTGACCGTCACGGCCAATTACGGACCGCAGATTACCGAGACGAGCGGCACGGGTCAGGATGCGGTCACGGTCGCGGTCGATGAATGGGGATGGGATGACGGCACCGACGAAATTGAACTTGTCACGGGCAAGGATGGAACGCCGGTACTCAATTCCGCAGGCGATCCATTCGAGAGCGTGCCAAAGATCATGTCGCCGGCACCGGTCTTCACGAAGGTGATGAAATTCAAAACGCGGCAATCGGGATGGTCCAACTCGCATTGCAAGGTCAATTCGTCTGCAATCACGGTCGGCGGCGTTTCGTGCCCTATCGGTTCGCTTTTGTGTACGGTCGGCGAAAAGCGCATTATCGGCAACAAGGATTGGAAATACCAGTACACGGTGCATTTGCGGCTTAAGTCGAACATGGTCAAGATCAATGGTTCGAGTTCGCTGACCGACATTGGCTGGGATGTTGCGGTACTCGATGCCGGTATGCGCGAGCTTGTGGCGACCGGTGACGGCGAAGGTACGGAGAAGAAACTTATTCGCGTACTTGACAAAGAGACGGGCAAGATGTGTACCGTCACGTCCGCTGCCCTTCTCGATGGTAGCGGCGCGAAACTTGCAGACGGCGGCGAGCCGTACAATTTCCGCTTTCAGGCGTATGAACGTGCGTCGTTTCCTAATTGGTTTTATTCCGAGCCGACACTTGCAGAGGAGGGTTTGTAAATGATTGCGAGATATCTGATTTCGTGCGACTGCGAACGTCCAGATTGGCCGTTCGTTCCGTTGAATGTCCCTTGTGGATCGTCGCGGACGATCGGCGTCACGGGCTTGAAGTCGAAATGCGGCGTCAAGGTGACGGGCTGCCGCATTCGCGTCACGAACGCCGACGGCGTTGCGCTTACGAAGGATTGCGTAAAGGACGACGGTATATGGTGTGTCACGTTCCCGGCGTCGCACTTCCAGAATTACGGCACCGTGAAAAACGGCGTCGTCGTCTTCGCGGTCGGCAAGGACGAAAGCGACAACGATCAATTGTGGATTGAGCGCGTTGGCGATCTTCGCGTTTCGCCGGTTGATGCGTCGAGTACGCCCGGCGGCACGGTCGAGACGCCGAGAGACGTCTATCACAAGAGCGAGATCGTTGACGGCGTACAGCACTACAAGCGCGAAGTGCTTACGTATTCCGAACGTCAACGCGCATGGGGTGCCGAGTACGTCGGCGATTACGTTTTCATTGGCGGCGAATTTGTGCCGTTCACGGAGGGCTAATTATGATTAAGTTATCGACACTTGTTTATACATTGTTGATTGCGGCGGCTGCGGTCGCGGCACCGACGGCGAACGAAGATTTTGTAATCTCCGAAGACGCTCAGACTTACACCAACGCGGTAAACGCTGCCAAGGCGTACACCGACCGGAGGATCGGCGAGATGCCCGGAGCGGACTTCACGACGAGCAACGCAACGCTTGTCGCGACGATCGAGGCGACGGCGCCGGCGCCCGGCAACTATGCGGTTGTTTCAAATGCCGCAATGACGGCGTTGCAGAGCTACACCGAGACGGACCCGACGGTACCGGCGTGGGCAAAGGCGTCGTCGAAACCGTCTTATAGTGCGGCCGATGTCGGTGCCGTCTCGCTGAACGGTGGAAGGTTGAACCGTGGGGCTGGGTTGAGTTTCGGTGTCGCCGGAAATGGTTTGGACATAGACATGGGCGGCATTGAAATCTCCGACGAAGATGACGGATGGAACGAAAGTCTTTATATAGACTATAACAGCATAACGCACAGTTCGCCCAACGGTGTGCGTACATATACATTCCCGCTATCCGCGTCGGACGTTGGCGCGGTACCGACGACGCGCAAGATAAACGGTCAACCGCTGACGAATGACATTACTATCGCGTCCGGCGTCACGTCCGTAAACGCGAAAACGGGAACGGTCACGCTTGCGGCGTCTGACGTTGGCGCGTATTCTTCCACGGCCGGAAACACGCTCGCCGGTCAGGTCGCGACGATCGGAGCGCACTTGAACGCCGAGGATGCGCGTTTTGTCGTCACCAATTACAACAGCACGACGCACACGCCGGAGGCTTATGTCGAGATCAAGCTGCCTGATGATTCGTGGTCTTTGATTTGGTCTGAAATGACGCGGTGGAATTGGTTGTATGATTATTTCCTGCCGACAAATTACTATGACAAGGCGGCGGTAAACGCGGCACTTGAAAACAAGGCCGATAGGGCATGGGGCTTTTACGATTCGACGACGGGCGAGTATGCGCCGGATGGCTATACGTGGATCAGTTCGGAGAAAATTGCAATCGCGGCGAATCTTGCGTATCAGCGCACCGTCACTACCGAGGGCGCGATTTGGGTTCTCGAATCAAACGGCACGGTCACGGAAACGGGCGGTCTGACAAATGGATTTTTCAGGATTTCAGACGACGAGGGCAATTCCCTCTTTGAGATCGTAAAGGGTAGCAAACGCACGATCGGCGCGGACGCTTCAAGCTGCCAGATTGTCAGCGGATTCACGCCGACGAAATTGCAGATTGGGTATTCGGTCGTTTCCGATGTGCATCCAACGTTGTACGTCTGTCAATCTCTCGCGACGCAGAATTGGAAGGCCGAGACGGATTCCGATTGTCTCGCAAATGTCTCATGGTCTGGAACGTCAGGCGCATACGTGGCGCAAGTTCAAGGCAAGAGCGCGTATTCGTCTCTATTCGTCAAGGCGACGTATGAAGTCGGCGGCGAGACGTACATAAACAATAGCGCACCAGTCTCGATGCAGTACATTATGCTCAATGGCGTAAAGTATTCGGTCGGCACGGCGACGATTTCGGGCAACACGGTTCTCACCCTTACGGTTGCGCCATGAGCTTTTACGACATATACCAGACGGTGCTCGCAAGCGTGGCGATATATTCGCTTCTCGCGATCGGCATTGCCGTCTTGCTTTTCGGCGTGTCGCGGATATTGCTGCCGATCGTGGAGTGGATCAAGCGGCACAAGGTCGATGCGCTACTTGTCGCGCCGTTCGTGTTGTGCATGATTTGGACCGGCGCGACAAAGAGCATAACCGGCCGCGTGACATATCCGTACACGGACGTGGAAATGCGATACTTGTTTGACGCAGGGTCTTACGTCACGAACGATTACGTACACGTCGCGTTTACGCGGTCGGCGGTGGTTCCCGATTCCGCAGATTTTCTCGGCTACTACCGGCCGGCCGGCTCCACGAATGACGCGGAATGGACGGAATTTCTCGCGACGACGTTTGGGGAATTTCATTCGCCGTCAAACGTCCCCTTCTCAGGCGCAATCACGAATGACTTTCAGTTTTTCACCACGTACACGCCCGGGCCGGTCGTACACACAAACGGCGTCGCTATCGTGAATTGGCAACAGAATTACGAGCGTGACGGGCGGTATCTTGCGACGATCCGAACGGGCGTTTACACAAACGGCGTTCGTATCGCGCCCAATCCCGGCATTACAAATTCGCCGGCGGCGTTTCTTATCATGTCAACACTAACGGGGAGCAACCAAGATGAATAAGATTAAAATCGTTTGTGCGGTCGCGGCGTTCGCGGTCGCGGCGTTCGCAGAGACGAACGAAACGCTAAAGGTCGAGGACGTTATCAGCGAATCGCTCAAGGTGATTGAGGCAGAGGGTTGGACGGCTCAGGATGTAGCGGACGCGATCAGATCGTTGCGCGGCCTATACGTTCGCGAGAACGCGACAGCGGACGGCCGCCGGCGTTGGCACGGCAAGATTGTCGAAACTCGCGTTGACACGAATGCGCTCATTCGCACGACGATCTACGAAGACGGCGAGACGTTCGAAGACGCGGCGAAAATCGTCACGCCTGCCGATTCGGTGGCGGCGTCGAATGCGAAGCTTGCAAAGCCGGTCACGACGAACGGCGTACCGGTCAAATTGGCGGCGGCTCGATTGCGACGTCAAGGCGAAGTCGCTCAGGGCGTGTCAAACGTAACCGTCACCGTCACGGCCGGTCAGAAATAAGGGGGCTCGGCATGGATAAGGTTACAAGAGATATGTGCGTCGCTCAGCTAAAGAACGCGGACGAGCACCCTGAAAAGCCTGAATTGATGCGCACGGCAATAGTCTCGTCGCTGATTGCGGTTGTTGACTGTCAGTTTGCGACGGGCAACCGTGTCAAGCGTCTCGTCGCGTGGCTCTCGTTGATAGGCGGTGTGCTTCTCGTTACGCTTTTGTTCGGGTCAGACGTTGCGCTTAAGCTCGTAAACTTCATTCGAGGGATCGGCTGATGCATTGCGAAGATGATTCCTTTTACGGGTCAGATTTGGTGTTTGACCGTCCGACACTAAGGCCGCCGAGGGAAAAAGGCGGCAAGTGGGAGCTCGTAAACGATTGGACGCTTTTCTACAAGGGGCGCGTGTATCACATTCCGGCCGGATTCCAGACGGACGGCGCGTCAATACCTCGCTTCTTGTGGCGCGTGTGCGGTACGCCGTTGGACGTGCCGAGGGTTTACGCTGCGCTTGTGCATGATTGGCTGTATTCGGGCGGCATTCCGAACGCGGCGCGTCTGCATGAGGCGTTGTATTTGGGTTGCCCGGTTGTGACACGCAGGGAGGCAGACGCGATTTATCGCGATTTGCAGATTGCGCTCGGCGTGTCGCGTTTCAAAGCTTGTATCGAATGGGGCGCGTTGCGTTTGTGTGGCGGCTCGCATTGGTACGAAAACGCAAACAAGAAAGAAGGTACAAAATGAAAAAGTTGATTACGATCGTTGCGGTTGCCACGGTCGCGGTTGTCACGGGGTGCAAGTCAATAGAGGTGGAGCGTCACGCGCAAACGCTCGCGACGGTTCAGAATGCAGACGGTACCGTTTCCGTTGTTCGTGACAAGGATAACAATCCGGTTACGCTCGATGGCGGCTGGTCGGTCGATTACTTTCAACATTGGAATTGGCAAAAGTTCGATTCTCTTCACGCGATGGCCGGAAAAGACGTCTCGCTCGATATAAACAATTACGAGGGCGGCGCAAGCGCGTCGAATCTGACGGCTCTTGTTTCGACTTCGTTTGACGGCGGCGCAAGGCTTGCAACGGCGATCGGAGACGCATACATAAAGATTGCCGGCGGCGGCGCTCAGGCTTCAACGGTGATGGACGTCGCGTCAAAGATGTATTCGTCTTTCACCGAGGGCGGCGGCGACGCTTCCAAGGCGGTGGTAAAGACTGACACGGCCGCGAACACGGTCACGGTCAGCGACGGAAGCGTTTGCACGACGTGTACCGCCGACGGAACTTGCACGACGGGCAATTGTTCGGACAAGTAAAGACATGGCGAAAAAGTACGTACTCGGGCCGAACGCGGCGCGGAAGTTCGCGGCACTCTTGCGCGGATCGGGCGAGGTGTCGCGCCGTCAAGGTTCTACGGTTGCGCTTGCGTTTGATTCCGAGTACGTCGCGCCGTTTACCGTCCAATGGGCTCAGTCGGCGAACGAGGGCGAAGGATCGTGGATTATTTGGCTGCCGACAGACGAGCTCGTAGTTATCCCGGAAGGTTCTATTGATCCGTCTGCCGAGCTTGATGACGTCGGCGGCGAATATCCAGAGGGGTGGTATCTTCTCGATGAGGAAATGCTCGATCCTGACGAGGGCGGCACCCTTTATCTGAATGTCTCGATTGGCGGCGGTTCGACAAGCGCGTTGTTTTCGTCGGCGCCGGCGGCGGCGACCGGCGACGAGTTCGACGTACCGATTTGCACGGCGTCCGTTAACTCCACGACGGGCGAGCGCAAAGTCAGGCAGTTCGTCACGTCCGCAATCGTCGTCGGCGGCGGCGACGGCGACAATGATACGCGATACGGATGTGACGAAAGGTCAATATCGCTTATCCAGACGATGGACGCCGAAGCGCCGGTTACGGGGAATCGCTTTTACCTTGCAGGGTTCGGCAAGTTTACGGTGCAGGGGGCGGCCGCGCCGTATGGCACGTTTGCGCCGGCGACGGAATCGGAGATTGCGCTTGATGGCGACACGACGACGTTTGCGGTGTTGTGTCGTACCGGCAATTCGACGGCTGCGGACGCGAATTTTCTTTCATACAAGAAATTGAAGATCGTGGATTCTTCCGGCTCGTCACCGTTCAAGTACGAGAAATCCACGACGACGAGCGGCGGCCAGACGGTCACGACGCACAAGCTCGTCAATTGCAAATTCTATTGGAACGGCGTATTGCAGTCTCTCGCGGATTTCGACGTGTCCGGGATATTGTCAGGTGGATCGGTCTATCTTCGCGGCAATCAGGCCGCACCGTCCGCACAGACGCCGGAACCGACATGGACGTGGACGCTTGGCACGTCGGAGGCGCAAGCGGCGAGCGGCGGCAAGGTTCTCAATTACAAGCTCTACGACTTCGCGCAATCAAAGATTTCGGTTGACTACCGCACCACGTTCCTTGCGCTCGAGGACCACACGCAGAAAGCGAGATTTACGGTTGCGAAGTCAGGCGGCGGCGGCTCGATCGTTCTCGATGCGTCAGGCGAAAAGCCGAAACTCGTCATATCGGACGGCACCAAAAGCGTGACGATCGACCTTGCGGACATTGCGTCTAATTGCGGCGGCACATACGGCTTGCATTCGTTTAGCTACAAAGACAAGAACGGCGACACGCAGATTTATCACGGTCTGTTTTGCGACGACATTGATCTTTCGAACATTGCCGGCACCGCGCTCGATAAGGCGTTTTCGGTGAACGGTACAAAGGTCGCGGACATTTCCGCAAGTGCGAATATCAACATTACCGAAAAGACGCTTTCGGCCGGCACGGGTATTTCATTGTCCGTGAACGGCAATGTAATAACAATCAGCGCAACGGGCGGCGGCGGCTCCACAAGCGGATATTCGACGGAAGCAAATTCGCCGCGAAAGATATTGGCTGATGCTGATTACGACATGACTGATCCGCAACATCCGAAACTACGGCGGCGGTATATCGAAGAGACGTGGGATGATGGACTATTGAAGACGTCAACGCTCAAGCCTTGGGAGGCGTACCACGAGCCGGTCGAGGAAACCGTCACGGCCGGAGGTTCGTAAATGTCAGACGTCGGCAAGCTATGTCGCAAGCGCGGCGGTTCGGCGTTGTGTTTCAAGCGCGGCGGTTCGGCGCTCGTGTTCAAGGCCGAGCAAGTTGGCGACGTCACCGTTCGCGTCCCGTGGACGCCGCAAAGCTACACTTGCAACACGTACAGCGAATATCACGAAATCACATTTTCGGCGACGGGATCGTTTACGCAGGGAGCCGGTTCTATCGTGTCGCAGACGAACGGCGGCACGGAGGTAGTATTTACCTTGCGCGTCACGCAAGGGCCGGCGGTGTTCTCGATATCTACGGCGTGTTCTACGCCGTGTGCGGCGCATGAGGAAGACCCCGGCGTTACGTGCAACGTCTTCGCGAATCAGCGCGGCGCGGCGCCGAAGGTCAAAAACGGCGTTTCGGCTCCGAGGTCTGAAAGCGGCTCGTCGCCGACGGTCACGAATGTCAACTTTGACGCATTCAGGAAATTGACGGGAATCACCTGATGAATTATTGGCGTCTTACAGCTTCGATCGTAAATCAGGCGACCGGTCAGACGATTAGCACCGGCGCGTCGATCTATTGCGGCTATTCGTCGTCTTTCACCACAAGTAGCTCGAATCAATTGACGATCGGATCGGCTAAAGTGCTGTCAAGCGCCGATTCAAACACGTATCTATATTTCAAGGCGTCAATCGGTAGCGGATGGAGCTTTTCGAAGTGGTCTTGCTATTGCGCAAGTCTCGTTTCGTCGCAACGAACGCAAGAGTTCACGAACGCGACGGGCGGACCGTGGGACTTGTCGTCTGTCAAGTCTTCGTCGAGCTCCAATCCGTGCGTCGGCACCGTCACGCTCTACGTCACGCCTACGACGGCGACGTTGACGTACAACGCGAACGGCGGCGACAGTACGCCGACGGCACAGACGGCCTCGATAGGCGCGTCAATAACGCTTGCGGCCGCTATCACGAAAACGGGGTACAACTTCGCCGGCTGGCAGATTAACGGCCAGACTTACGCGGCCGGATCGTCGTACACCCTGAATGGCGACGTCACGGCAACGGCGCAATGGACGCAAAACGTCGTCTATTCCGTTGCGTTCGATAAATCGCACAGCGACGTCACCGGCGCGGCGATTCCGTCAATCACGGTACAGCAAGGCGCGGCGGCGATTCTTCCGAACGCGGAATTGTGGTCGCGTGAAGGATATTCGTTCGTGGGATGGGCGACGACTTCCGGCGCGGCGACGGCTGCGTATCATGCCGGCGATTCCTTCACGCCGTCCGCGAACACGACATTGTATGCGGTTTGGGCGGCCGTGTCAGGATCGGGCGCGTTGCCAGATTACTACCTCGATTCGCAGTCGCTCCAGAAAACGGAATACACCGACAGATATCATTTCAACGTATCTTCAAACGTTCCGACGGGTACGCTTTCGATGGGATATGTCACGCGGCTTACGGGCTCGCGGATAGACAAGAGTTATCAATACTCGCCGCAAAACAATCCCAATCCAAAGGTCACGATTACATTTCAGCAATCGGCAGGGTCGGCAAGCGACGGCGTTTTGACGGTCGGCGTAGGCAGTAGGGCGGCGGCCGATTCGGTAGGCGGTACGTCTCTCTACGTTCCCGGCACCTACATTGACTACTATCATTACGAACGTCCAAACACGTCTTCGCAGTATTACACGGCGACGGATTCAACGCGGCAATGTCTTTGCGAAAATTCGTGGACGTGGACGGCGCCGGAACTCGCAAACTACGAATTTGACGGCTGGTACACGCTCGGGCAGAGTTACGCGGAGAGTGCGCACCACGTTGTCACGAACGGCGATTTTACGGTCAAGATATCGTCGTCGCGGTCTATTACGTTCCAGACGCTTTTGCAAAACCTGAATCGCGTTTGCACGGTAGATGCAACGTCAGGCGGTACGCATTGGATTCGTTACGATAACTACGTGCAATTGCGGTACGTCGGCGTTTCCGTTTTGGTGTTGTTCGACGCGAACGGCGGCGATCTGTCTGACTTCTATCGCGTCGTCAGGTATGCGGAAGCATACGGAACGCTGCCCGTTCCGACGCGGACGGGGTACACGTTCGCCGGGTGGTTTACGGCTGCGTCAGGTGGAACGCAGGTCACGGCGGCGACGATCGTGACGAACGCGGCGGCGCATACGCTCTACGCGCATTGGACTAAATCGGTCGCAGGGTCTTCCGTTGTCTATTTCGATCCGGCCGAGGGTACGTGCGCAACGGCGTCGAAGAATGTCACCGAGGGCGTTGCGATCGGAACGTTGCCGACGGCGACGCGAACGGGGTACACGTTCGCCGGATGGTTCACGTCAACGGTCGGCGGCGACGAAATCACGGCGGCGACAATCGCCGGCGAAAATGATATTGTCGTTTACGCGCATTGGACGCCAAGCGTCTTGACGATCACGTTTGACGCGAACGGCGGCACGGTATCGGAATCGTCGCGAAGCGTGACGTATGGAAGTCAATACATGAAGCTGCCGACGCCGACGCGAAACGGCTACAACTTTGACGGATGGTTTACGTCAGGTGGAACGCAAGTCAAGAAGACGGACGTACCTACGACGTCGCACACGCTCTACGCGCATTGGTCCGATGGCGTGGTTGATTGGATCACCGTAGAGGTTTCATGACGCGGTAGAGGCGCGTTCGAGCGCGGCGCGTTTCGCGTCGAGGTGTTCGTCATGGTCGTAGCGTTCGGCGGTTGTATCGACACGGTGGCCGAGTAGCGCCTTGCGCGTCTCGATCGACGCGCCGGTTTCGGCAAGGCGTGTCGCGGCGGTGTGTCGCCACGAGTGGATCGTATAGCCGGCCTTGTCGAGCCCGGCGGCGGTCAGCACTTCCCGGAAGTTCAAGAGCTTCCGAGCCGCAGGGCTGGTCTTTCCGTACATTTCTGCGTGGAACGGAAAGAGATAGTCGCCGGTCTTTTTGATTGTCTCGATTAGGTCGCGGATCGGTTTGATTATCGGAATCGTGACTATGATGTTGTGGCGTTTCGTTTTGATCGGACGGATGCGTAGAACGTCGCCGTCAATGTCATTCCACGTCAGACGCGCGACGTCGCCGTATCTAAGTCCGGTGTGACGCATTAGGGTACAGACGCCCGGCCAATCCTTGCCAACGCTCATAGCGGCCTCCATGACGCGCTTCTCGTCGGCGTGGGTGAATGCCTTGCCAACTTCGCCGTCAACGTCCACGGGCCGCAGAGACGACCACGGATTGCGAACGCCGGTCGAAGCGTTCTCCAAGAGTTTCCAAACGGTAGTCAGGTCGGCAATGATATTGATGCGTGTTTTCGTTTTGAGCTTCAGGCCGACAAGATGCGTCGCGAATCCGGCGGCGATGGGGCCGGTCACGCCTTCGATGGTTTTGACGGTTGGACGTTCTTTGTGTAGCCAATTGAGAAGACGCTTGATTGTGTTTCGGCGGCGTGTCATTGTATCGGCCGAGATCGCGGTTTTGCCGGTGGCTTTTGCGAGGTCGAGATAGACGTCGAACGTCGAATCAATCGGCAACAGGCCTTCGACGGGCTTGTTGTAAAACATTTTGAGGACGGCGACGGCTTCCTCGAACGTCGGCATTTTTTTTGCGGTCTCGATTTGCGACGCCCATGCCTTTGCGACGTTGTATTTTTGCGTGTGTGTGGACTGGCGGTATCTTTTTTTGTCGATCTGATATTCGACCCACCATGTTTTTCCGCGTTTGTAGAGTGTCATTGATTTCTCCGTTTCAGGTGTTTAGAGGGGTGAAAAGTTCCCACAATGTCCCCACAGTCTGCAACGTCTGAAAAGTCAATTTCACTCAATAGAATCAATACTTTCATAGGTGGTGGAGATAAGGGGAGTCGAACCTTTAGAGGGGTTGGAAATGTTCGGAAATGTTCGGTTTTTTTGGGCTTGCGTCTGCATTCCCGAGAACGAGTTCCCACAGATAGCCCCACATTGATTCATTGTTCGGTTTCATTTTTTTAGAATGTCGCTCAGCGGTTTGCCGTTTACCGTCACGTCCGGGAGGATGTCAGGGATCGTGTCTTGCGTGTAGTACGTCCAAGCGGTCGCGGCGTTCGTTTTGTAGAGCAATCCTGAATATCCTTGCACGGCGCGGCCAAGCTCGTCATGGCCGGAAAATTCGCGGATGTAAAACCAGCCGTCACGATGATTGCCGACGCGAGGCGTCGCCGTTTTCCCGATGTTCGCTTTCGGGCCGTACTTCGAGCGCAGATGTTCGCGGTCGGCTTTGTTAAACATTAGGTCAATCTCCACTTCGGACGGCTGCGCATTCGGATCGCGCACGGTCGCGGATGGCGTCGCGGATTGATGTTCTTCGATTTCGCTATAAATGCCGTAGAAGAACCACCCGGCAAGGCAGATGATTACAAGGCACCCGATATTTTTGATTGTCTTGAACATTGTTTTTACTCTTGTGTCTGCGTCTGCGGTCATTATAACACATTGATAAAAATATTTTAACAAGGGCTATTGACAAGTGTTATAACATTATGATATCATTCACACCGTCAGCCACCGAAAAGGTTTCGGGGCGTCAAAACGAAAGGATAAAGTTATGGTCGAAAAAAAGAAGTCGAACGGGGCGCGTGGTTCTCGCGCCGGCAAGCACAGGCCTGAAAACGTCCTAATGGGGGCGTTCGTCACGCCGAGGAAAAAGGCGATCACAATGGTGACGTGCGCGGTTGTCGCCGGTGACGGCAAGATGACGATATCTGATTTGATGTGGCGCGGCGTTGAAAACATTGCGCGTACCGTCGGCGTATTGGACGCGAACGGCGAGGTCGCGGAGAAGTATCAAGATACCGTGAAGCTGGCAGAGCTGACGATTTCAGAGCACCAGAAAGCGCGGAGGGCCAAGCATGAAAACTAAGGCGACGTTGCAAATGGTCGCAATCGCAAAACGGATCGCCGCTAAAAACGGCGTTTCCGTTGATGAGGTTCTCGACCGGTTCAATTCGGATGTTGAAAAAACGTCATTCGACCGGCATGATTTGTTTTTGGGTGATAGTGTTATAACACTATCGAGCAAAAAAGTCATTCCGGCTGGATCGCGGTCGCGGTCTGTCGGCAGGTTGGGGAGCCGCGCAATGGTTGGCGCGGCTCGCAAAACGGCGAGGGTGAAAGCATGAGCGCAGAGGATAAAGACAAGGCGACGTTGCTGTTGCGCGACGTTCCGGGCGACGTTGTGAGGGAGCTTGATGCACGGGCGGAAACTAATTACCGCTCGCGCTCGGGCGAGGTGCTTGCGATCTTGACCGCGGTTTGTCGCGGTCATGTCGCGTTGCCCGTCTCGATGGACGGCGCGACGCTTGCGGCGGTAAAGGCGGCCGAGGATGCGTTGCCGGATGACGGACCGATTCAGCCATTCGAACCAGAGCCCCTTCCGTCAGATGCGTTTGAAAAGCCGTACACTCAGGATGTCGCGGCGCAAGAACCGGCGGAGGTGAGGCATGATGATGATGACGCGCAAGGAATGGGCGAGCAAGGATAAGGGGGTACATTATGGCGATCGGATTCAAAGAAAAAGTAGAACGTGAATTGTCCATGTTGAGTGATGCACGGCGCAATATGATGAAGCGGATGCACTATTCAACGGTTGACGAGATTCTGAGAAAAAGCGGCTTGCCGTATCAATTGTGTCAGACGGTGAAAAACGATCTCGGGGAATTTATAAGCGGTTATAGATATTATTTTACTTCGGATTGGGGGTCTGATAGTGCGCTATACATTCGCGAGACGTTTGCAGGGCGGTTGCATACTTCAATGGGCAAGGCTCTCGATACGTTGGAGTATGTACTAAAAGAGGCGATCAGGCGCGATCGCGCAGGATTGCCGGACCATCGGCGCCGCGATTTCAAAGACGGGCAGAATGTCAAGATCGGGGGTGTGGCATGAGCGGAGAGTTTTCCCGTGACATTCTGATAAAGAACGTTCCTGGCGACGTCGTGTGTGAGCTCGATGCACGGGCGGAAACTAATTACCGCTCGCGCTCGGGCGAGGTGCTTGCGATCTTGACCGCGGTTTGTCGCGGTCATGTCGCGTTGCCCGTCTCGATGGACGGCGTGACGCTTGCGGCGGTCAAGGCGGCCGAGGATGTGTTGCAGGATGACGGACCGATTCAGCCATTCAAACCAGAGCCCCTTCCGTCAGATGCGTTTGAAAAGCCGTACACTCAGGATGTCGCGGCGCAAGAACCGGCCGGAGGTGAGGCATGATGATGATGACGCGCAAGGAATGGGCGAGCAAGGACGCGATCATGCAAGAGGTCGCGGACGTGCCCGAGAATTGGCTGCGAGGTTTCGCGGTTCGTCATCCGACGGATTGCCGGAAGTTCTCGAAAACGCGCAACGGATCAATGATGTACCGTGTCGAAGCGGTGCTGAAGGCGATTGAGGACGGCGAGACGATGCCGGACGGCGGAATCGTCGAGCGTGACGAAAACGGCGCGGCGGTGTACAAAGCCGGCGCGGCGCAAAACAGGGAGGTCGCATAATGAGCGAGGCGTGTTTTCACAAGGGCGTGTCGTATGTCGGCACGGCAACAATCGACCACAGGCGGCAGAAGGTTTTTACCGTTGTCGCAAGGTGTGGTGATGTTGTGTCGTTTTCGCGTGTCAATGACGTGCGGCGCGAGCTTGTGGACGGCTGCGACGGCACGGAGATCGTCAAGATCAAAGATGCGGACGGATTAGACTATTTTCTTTCGGCGCGTGTCGAAGCTGACATTGATCAGGCGTTCAACGTTGTCAGGATGTGTCAGGCATGATGTATCAACGGATAAACCACGACGACCATAAGATGCGCTCGATCCGGCGCGTCCGAGTGCGACGTGATCGGCGCCATTACGTGGTTTGCGCTGCGACGTTCGGATTCGCTGCCGGCGTTGTGGCGTTTCGGAATTGTGGCGCAACGGTTTGGGAATCGCACCCGGTGGCGGCGACACGGCCACCGACATTCAATTTCGCTCAAGGCATGGTGCCGAGGGCATAAACACAAACGGAAAGGTCATACAATGAAATTCAGGATGTTCACGGAAGCGATCAGCGGCGAGAAAATCGCGGTCAACATTGACCATGTTTCGAGAATCGGCGTCGCGTGTAAGACGGCAAAGACGACGTATATTTATTTTGATTATCAGTTAAAGGATGAAGAAGCGACGATGGAGGCGGTTGTCGAAGTGTCGGAGCCCTTCGATATTGTCTTTTCGCGTCTGAATACAATCGCGGAATGAGGGGCATAAGCACACAAACGGAAAGGTCAGGTCATGCAATTCAGGATATTCACCAACAGAGACGGCGGCAAGGTCGCCGTGAACGTTGATCATGTCAAGTTCGTCGAGGAAATCGCGGACAACAAAACCGTTATCTACCTGACAGAGTTCAAGGTCGCTGATATTGTTTGCGGCGGGGAAGAAATACCAAACGTGTTGGTAGTCAGCGAAGATTTCCATACGGTGATTTCGCGTCTCAATACCATTGCAGAGTGAGGGGGTTTTACATGGATTTCAATTCACAAGGGCGGGAACCGATAGACAATTTCCGGCCGGACGGCGACGGGCATTGCACGTCGTGGAACGCAAAGGCGCAGTATGGCATGATTTCGCCGGCTTGTCGCGGATGTATGCACAGGCCGCTTTATACGCATAGGTGTTTGGTCGAAGAACGCCGACAGAGGCAAGGGAAATGAGCATTCGGCGTATAGTTGTGCGTATGCGGCACATTCGGCATTTGACGCGCTTCACGTATCAGCGTGAAGCGTTGGGCCGGTCGCCGTATGTCACGCGAGAAGTCAGATTCAGGCACATGGGGGCGACGAAATGAGTATCGACGAATTTCTCGACAAGCTTGACGGCGTGACGTCTGACGGCAAAGGCGGCTGGATGGCGTGTTGTCCGGCCCATGACGACCATAATCCGTCGATGCACGTCAACGTCGGCGCGGACGGGCGGATATTGGTCAAGTGTTATGCCGGTTGCACGACGGCGGACATTTGCGCGGCGTTGGGCCTGAAAGTGCGCGACCTGATGCCGGAGAAGGCTACAGGGCGCGGCGCGTCCAAGGGCAAGGCAAAGAGCAAGGCCAAGCCGTCGAAGGCCGCCAGCGGCCAGAAATCGGGCGATTCTGCGGCGTCTGCAGCCAAGGTTGCAGGGCCGACGTTCGCGGCGAGGAAAAAACGGCCGTCCAAGCACGTTTGTTATTACACGTACAAACGCGAGGACGGCGCGATTGTTTTCAGGGTGGATCGTCGCGTATATACCGACGCCAAGGGCGGAAAGACGTTCGTACAGCAATCGCCCGACGGCAAGGGTGGATGGACGTTCGGCGTTGCGCGGCAGGGCGTAGAGTACATTCCGTATCAGCTGCCGTATATCCGCAAGGCTGCGGCCGGCGGAAAGCCGGTAATCGTCTGCGAGGGTGAAAAGGACGTATGCACGGTGATAAAGCGGCTGGGGCTTGCGGCGACGTGCAACGCCAAGGGCGCAGGGAAGTGGGCGGCAGGGTTCGGCAAGTATTTCGAGGGCGTTCCGGCGATCCTGATAATCGCGGATAAGGACCCTGACACGGTGAAGGACAAAAAGACGGGCGAGGATAAGCCGTTTGCGGTAGGTCAGCGTCACGCCTGCGACGTAGAAAGAAAGCTCAGGGCGGACGGCTATCAGGGCAAGATACGCAAGATCGTAATGCCTGACGTGGAGATCGAGCAAGGCGTCACCAAGCACGTAAAGGATTTCACGGACTGGGTTGACGCGATGGACGCCGCGAAAAGGACGGTCGATAAATCGGCATTCAAGGCCGTAGTCGATTCGTTCGGGGAATGGCCGGAGAAGTGGAATTTTCAGGATGCCGATTTATTCGACCTCCAACGCGCCCAAAAAGAGGCGCGTGATTCCGCTCCTCTTATGCCGGGCGACGCGCCGCACGGTGGGGATGACGAGGGCAAGGCTAAGCGGACGGACGGACGCGGCACAATGGAAGACGCCGGCCGGTACGGACGTCTATGCCCCCGCGCCCCCTTTAAAGAGCGCGGATGGTATCAGGTGGATTTTCAAATGTCACCCGGCGAGATTGCGCGTTTCAATGTAGGTTGCGACGGGTTGCAGTTCGAGGGTTGGCGACGGTCAGAGCGTGACGAGAATCGCGGCGAGTTCGAGCAACACGCGAGCTATGACGAAATCAAATGCCCGGTGTCGCGTATGGTCGGCATGGCTATCGGCTGCATGGATTCGTTTTCGCGACGCTTGAAGCTATCGAATCCGCAACGGACGGAATTGACGTGTTCGTTGTCGCTTGCGTGGTTGCGAGCGCGTGGCAAGTTCTTCGCAGACGCGGACAATCCGATGTATGCGACTTCGCTCTATTTCGACAGCGCGAAAGGCGTTTTATACAACATTCAGTCAGACGAGTTTAAATCATTCTTGGCGACAGAGACGAACGTTAGCCGTGAGAATAAGGTTTATGATTTCATGATGTCGCTCATAGAAGATATGACGATGGCAGAGAGTATCACGCCGCGTGTCCGTCCGTCCAAAGAATGGGATCGGCGCGATGATGTGATTTATGTCAGCAACGGCGATTCGCGGATGTACAAGGTCACGGCGACCGGCATTGAGGATGTTGCGAACGGCACGGACGGCGTTGTATTCTTGCGCGGCGCGACGCTCTTGCCGTTCAAAATCGTTGACGGGCCGGGCGTTGATCCGTTCGCGGAATCAATGTTGTTTAAGAATGCGTCGCTTGAAACGCCAAATGACGTGATGAATTGCAGATTGTGGACGTTGAATATTTTTGCGTGTCACCGCAACAAGCCGATTTTGCTTGTCAACGGGCCGCGAGGTTCGGGCAAAACGTTTTTGTTGCAGGGCATAAAGCAATTTTTGGGAATCAGGACCGACGGCCAACTTGATGATTCGGTCACGAAGATGGAACACTCAGACAAGGGGTCTGACAATTTTTGGATTATCATAGACAAAGGCCGTTTCGAAATCTTCGATAATTTCGACTATAAAATCAAGTGGGCTGACAATGACTTGCAGACGGCTTCAACGAATGGATCGCACAAGACGAGAGCGCTTTATAAGACAGACGTGCTCGTTACGCAGTTCGCAAGGGCGTGTGTTGCGTTGACGTCCAACAATGCGGTGTTTGCAAGCGAGGGCGGCGGTCTTCCTGACCGTATTATCACGTTGCGGACGAACGGACGTCCAAAGACGCCTAAAGGCCCGGGCGAGCTGCTTGCGGACAATCTCGCGAATCGTGACAAGTACCTGACATTCATTTTGCGCGTGTTGTCCAAGGCATTGGCCGACGACAAGCCGGTTGATTCTTCAATCAATATGCGTCACCCTGAATACGCGGCGTTTTCGGTAAGATGCGGTCGCGCCATGGGCTGCGAGGGTGACGTAATCAAGGCGTTGTCTACGGCAGAAATTGAAAAGGCCGTGTTGCCGCTCATGAATGAAATGATCGCGAAAGAGATTGTCGCGGTACTGGTGTCGCAAACGCCACCGGGCAATATTTCGTTCACGGCCGGTGAAATGTCAGACATGATTATCAAGCGGTTTGGCACGGACGAGGTTGACGAAAAGACACGTACAATCTACGGATCGCGACGGGTTGGCAAGACGATACAGCGGCTTAAAGAGGATTTCAGTACGCTTTTCGCATGGACGTCGCGGACACTTGAAGGTCGCACGATGTACGATTTCACGGGCATGACGTCGCGTGGCGAGGTAGTTTTGGACGTGTTGCGCGGTGGGTTGGTGGGTTTTGAAGGGCAAAATTCGGAAAGTCCATGTATAAAAGAGGGCGCGGGAGATATTTCCGAAAATGGCACTACAAACACACCTAACACACCGTACGCGCGCGCGCGGTCGCAAGATTCTTCTTTTACGTATGAAAAAGAAAATAATGATAATTCAGAAAGTGACGATATAGATGATCTTATCTTCTGACAAGTCGCGGTGTATAGATATCGGCCATGCAATCCACATGGAAGTTGTCGAGGAAGGTCGGCGCGAGGGCGTTTGGGCGTATTTGTTCCATGATGGCAAGGGTCAGGCGTGGTTTGAGAAATGCAAGCCGGCAGTTTTCAAGGATGGCAAATTGATCGAGAGGGCCGGCGTTCCATATCGTCGCTTCTCTCCGGCGTTGGTCGAGAAGATGCGTCGGTATAAGGATGAGTTGCGCGTTTACGCCAGATGGTGAGAAGAGGATCCGTTTACACGTTCGGGCGTGGGTGGTCAAGTAAAGTCGCGCGCGTGAAATCGCGGCGGCTCGATGCGCGGCGCTCGTCGCCGGTCAAGTTGCGAACACGGGTGTCAATAAAGTTGCGAACATACCCCCACCCGGGGTAGGTTCTGAAAAAAGGTAAATATGCTAATGCTGGTAACGGCAAAGGTGAGCGAACTCAACTGACTAACGAAAAATGAAGGGAAGGTCAAACATGGCAAGAGTAAAAAAAGAAAATCCGGCGGTCGAAAATCAGGCTGCCGAAAATCAGGAACCGACGCCGACGCCGGAGAGTTTCGGCGAGTCTGGTCCCGTCATGGCCGGGCAACCGCTCCAAGTCGAGATTGAGCGTGATCGGTTGTGGGAGTTGTACGTCGCCCGTGTCGCTAAGGCCGAAACGGTCAACACGATGCGACGCGACGGCAAGGCGATATTTCGCGATGCTTTCATTGAGGCAAAATGTGCCCATGAGGTGTGGGTCGACATGACAAACGGAGGTAATGAGAAATGAGCGAAGCTAAAAAAGAGTATGATCCAGAAATGCGCGGCGCGTTGTACGAGGAATCGGAACGCAAAAGCGAAAAGTCGCCAGTCGCGACAGGCAAGATCACGATCAGCGGCGTGGAGCTGCGGATCGCCATGTGGCCGGCTCAGGTCTCAAAGGGCGAATCGAAAAAGAAGTATTGGCCGGTCAAGATCGAATATCGGCAGGGAGCGACGAAGTTTCTTGCGCCGGTGTGCCCTTCCCAAGTGACGGTCACGGGCGCGACGGCAACGGGCGCGGCTGCGGCTCCTGGCGAGGTCGAGAACGCAGATGTCGGCGATATGCCATTTTGATTGTGAGGCGTCTCATGCGAAAGAAGTCACAAGGGCCGGGATTGTTTGAGAACGCAAAAGCGGAATCTGAAAACGCTTCCGCGCCGATCGAGAACGCGAAAGCGGAAAACGTAAACGCGGAAAAGCCGATCGAGAACGCGAACGGCAAAGTTCGGCTTTCGGATTTCATCGAAGATCCTGACAATCTATCGACGATTACAGACAGGGCGTTTGACCGTCTCATGGAGAAGGTCGAGCGCATTCCGATCGGCTTGACGGCCAAGCGCATTGCGTTCATCACCGACCACCCTGCAGGAAAGTTCGTCGTGCTCTCAGGCAATAAGCGTTTGAGGGTGTTGAAGCGGATTCACGGCGACGACGCCGAGGTACCGGCCGATTGGTTTCAGGATATAACGGCAATGTCGCAAGCTCAGCGTGACGAGTATGTTGTCACGATGAACGTTGTCGAAGGCAAGTGGATCGCGAAAATGCTTGTCGCGATGTTCCCGAAAGACG
>Ga0310786_10001678_pt1 | contig 35512 bp, 34 predicted proteins | sample AusTroGonzalo_MG_FD_203881 | JGI IMG/M metagenome (GOLD analysis project Ga0310786, IMG submission 203881) | Bovine rumen microbial communities from tropical cattle in Woodstock, Queensland, Australia - Gonzalo_03 (v2) (version 2) | ecosystem: Host-associated > Mammals > Digestive system >... | reverse complement strand
GAGTTTTGTTAGTAGTAGTTGAAGCAAGTAAAATAAGTTTGTTATTATCAACTTTTATTGGTTCTAAAGTTTCGATATATAGATCATAACTAACAGCAGTAACAAGATTTTCCATTTCCTTTAAAACTTCGTTCCAACGACTTAACAAATTGTCCATTTTCTCTCCAAAATATATATTTATATTATATACTTAAATTAATATTTGTCAAGTAATAAGAGACATTTATTGATTTGTATAATATACATAAAAATATTTTTGAAAAATGTTAATTTGTGTTATGATATTATGACATGTATATAGAAAAAGTAACGTTAAATAATTTTAGAAACTATAATTATTGTGAAGTGAATTTATCCAAAAATCTAAATGTTTTTAAAGGCAATAATGCTCAAGGAAAAACGAATTTTTTAGAAAGTATATATATTGCAAGTATTTCTAGGTCACCAAAGTCAACAAAAGAAAAAGACATAATAATGTGGGATAAGGATTCTGCAAAAATACAAATAGATCTAAAAAAAAATTTTTACAATCAAAAAATTGAGATAATTTTGTCAAAGACAAATAAAAAGATAATAAAGATAAATGGTTTAAATATTAGAAAGGTTGGAGATTTAATTGGAGAAATGCCGGTTGTGTATTTTGCTCCAGATGAAATAGGGCTTGTTAAAGATGGCCCATCTGACAGAAGAAGATTTTTAGATATTGACATAAGTCAGTTAAATAAAAATTATTTTTATCTGCTTTGTAGATATGAAAAAATATTAGAAGAAAGAAACAAACTTTTAAAACAAACTAAAAATTTTGACAATTTAACTGATACTATAGACTTGTGGGATGAACAACTTGCAGAAGTAGCAAGCAAAATAATATATTTTAGACTTGATTTTATAGAAAAAATCAAAGATATAGCCAAATCAACACATAGTGAAATAACATTTGGAAAGGAAGACTTGGAAATAAAATATCAGGGGATAAATCTAAAAAATCAAGCACTTATAAGGGAAAAATTAATTAGTTTGTATAAGCAAAATTTAAAAAAAGATTTTGAGTTTGGATATACAACAATTGGCCCACACAGAGATGATCTTGAAATAAAAATTAACAACATTGATATAAGAAATTTTGGGTCACAAGGACAGCAAAGACTTGCAACTTTATCAATAAAAGTTGCAGAGTTAGGATTGTTTGAACATATCACAGGTGAAAAACCTATTTTGCTTTTAGATGATGTATTAAGTGAATTAGATTCAAAAAGATGTTCAAAGTTTTTAGAAAAAATCAAAGATTATCAAACAATTTTAACAACAACACGTTTTTCAAGAAAATTAGATGAAGACAGTTGTGTTTTTCTTGTAAAAAATGCAGAGATAAGAAAAATAAAATAAAGTGAAAAAAATTTTAAAAATCACTTTATTTTTTTTCATATAATATGTTATATTATAATATATTATATATTTATAATATATTTAATAGGACTTTTAAAATAAAAGGGATTTTTAAATTTATGGTAAACGAAGAAGAATTGCAAGAAAAGTTGACAAAAACAACAAAGTATACTGAAGAGGATATTCAGGTTTTGAATGGACTTGAACCAGTTAGAAAAAGACCTGGAATGTATATTGGATCAACAGACGAAAGAGGATTGCATCATTTGGTAATAGAAATTGTTGATAACAGTATTGATGAGGCAATTGCAGGTCATTGTACCGAAATTAATGTAACCATAAATGAAGATGGAAGTTGTTCTGTACGAGATAACGGAAGAGGAATTCCTACTGGAATTCACAAAACAGAAAACAAAAGCGCTGTCGAAGTCGTTTTGACAAAGTTACACGCTGGTGGAAAATTTGGCGGTAGTGGATACAAAATTTCTGGTGGATTGCACGGAGTTGGTTTGTCATGTGTTAACGCACTTAGCAAGTATCTTAAAGTTGATGTTTATCAAAACGGAAATCACTATGTACAAGAATATAAGAGGGGTATTCCACAATATCCTTTGAAAGTTGATGGGACAACACTAAGCAGGGGAACAACAATAACATTTTTACCTGACGAAGAGATATTTGAAACAGTTGAGTTTAATTATGAAAATCTCAAATCTAGGTTTAGAGAAATTGCCTTTTTGAACAAGGGGTTGCAAATTAATATAGAGGATCTTAGAAAGGGAAAAGAGAAAAGAGATGAATTTTTGTTCAAGGGTGGAATAATAGAATTTGTTGATTATCTTAACAAAGGACATGAAACACTTTTCCCAGAACCTTTTTATGTCAACAAGATAAACAAAACAAGTGAAGTTGAAATAAGTTTTCAATACAACGAAAGTTATTCAGAAGTTATTAATGCTTATGCAAACAACATTAACACGGAAGAGGGCGGAACTCACCTTGTAGGGTTTAAAAATGCCATAACCAAAGTTATTACAGACTATGCAAACAAAAATAAAATTTTGAAGCAAAATGAAAAACTCACAGGAGAAGATTGCCGAGAAGGTTTAACTGCTATTATTAGTGTTAAACTACAAGATCCACAATTTGAAGGGCAGACAAAAACAAAACTTGGAAATTCCAGCATGAGAGTCCTTGTTGAAAAAGTTTTGACAGATAGTTTTGAAAATTATTTGGAAGAAAACCCAAATATTGCAAAAGAATTAATATTAAAATCAATTACTGCAAAACGTGCAAGAGAAGCCGCAAGAAATGCTAGAGAATTAACAAGAAGAAAAAGCGTTTTAGAAACTACTACTTTGCCAGGAAAACTTGCAGATTGTACCGAAAAAGACCCTTCAAGATGCGAAATATATCTTGTTGAGGGTGATAGTGCTGGTGGAACAGCAAAACAAGGCAGAGATAGAAGATTTCAAGCAATTCTTCCTCTTAGAGGAAAAATATTAAATGTTGAAAAAGCAAGGCTATCTCGTGTGCTTGAAAACGAAGAAATCAAGGCTATGATAACTGCTTTTGGTTGTGGTATACATGAAGAATTTAACGAAGCAAAGTTGAGATATGACAAAATTATATGTATGACTGATGCTGATGTTGATGGAAGCCATATTAGGATACTCATGCTCACATTCTTTTATAGATTTATGCGTCCACTTATAGAAAAGGGACACGTGTATATTGCACAACCTCCACTTTATAAAATAACAAGAAATAAGGACGTCGCTTATTTTTATTCTGATGAAGAGTTAAACGCAGAACTAGAAAGACTTGGAAATAAAAACATTGAGATTCAAAGATATAAAGGTCTTGGAGAGATGACAAGTGAACAATTGTGGGAAACAACGATGAGTCCAGAACACAGGACACTTCTTCAAGTTAAAATGGAAGATGCTATCGAGGCTGATTCAATTTTTAATATTTTAATGGGCGAAAATCCTGAACTTAGAAGAGAATTTATTGAGCAAAATGCAACAATCATAAAGGAGTTGGACATTTAATGATTTCACTAAGTGATCTGCAAAAAGAAGTATATCAAAACAAAATTGATAAAGGCTTTGATATAAGAGACAACAAAGAAAATATCTACAAGCAATTTTGTTATATGCAAGGAGAATTGGCGGAGGCTTTTGAAGCGTATCACAAAAATATGGATACATTGGGTGAAGAGTTGGCAGACGTTGTCTTATATATTTTGGGTTTTTGTGAGATAAAGAAAATTAATTTAGAAGAAGAGATACTAAAAAAACTAGAAATTATAAAAAAACGTAAGTATATAAAGATTAATGGTTCAATGATAAAAGAAGAAAAACTTACAAGTGAACAAAAAAAATATTTAAAGGAACACAAAGAATAAAATGACTGATAAATTTATGTCAAGTTATAAAAAATTTCTTGAAACTTGGGGAGTAGATATTCAATCACAAATGGCTGTTGAAGAGATGGGAGAACTTATAAAAGCAATTTGCAAATACAACAGAAAAAAACAGTGTGACGAATTAACAGAAGAAATCAAATATAATCTTAAAGAGGAAATTGCAGATGTCTTAAATACAGTTGAACAACTAGAACTTGTTTTTGGCGTCCAAGAGATAGAAAGCATAAGAAAACAAAAAATAGATAGAACGCTAAAAAAAATTTAACTATTAAATTTGAAAATAAATATATAAAGGGATAGAGTATGAAAAAACAAGATTACACCAAGGAATACGAACAACTAGTAGACAACACAAAATATGTCAAAGTGCACCTTAACGAAGAAATGAAAAAATCGTTCATTTCTTATGCAATGGCGGTAAACGTTAGCCGTGCGATACCTGACGTAAGGGATGGATTAAAGCCTGTTCATAGAAGAATTCTTTATTCTATGGGCGAACTCAATTTGTCAAACGACAAGCCATTTAGAAAGTGTGCACGTATAGTTGGTGATGTGCTTGGAAAGTATCACCCTCATGGAGATTCGGCAGTTTATGAGGCACTTGTAAGACTTGCACAAGATTTTTCTATTAACGAACCACTTGTATCAGGACAAGGAAACTTTGGCAGTATTGACGGTGATCCACCAGCGGCACAACGTTATACAGAAGCAAAACTATCAAAAATTGCTGGAGAAATGTTAAGAGAAATTGACAAAGAAACAGTTGATTTTTATCCAAACTTTGATGGAACATTGCAACAGCCTGTAGTTTTACCAGCAAGATTTCCAAATTTGCTTGTAAATGGTTCTGATGGAATTGCTGTAGGTATGGCAACAAATATTCCACCTCACAACTTGGGAGAAGTTATTGATGGCGTTTTGGCATTAATTGATAACCCTGAAATAGAAATTGATGACTTGATAAAAATTATACCAGCCCCAGATTTTCCTACAAAAGGTTTAATTATGGGTAGATCAGGCATAAGAAATGCGTACAAAACTGGAAGAGGAAATATTGTTCTTAGGGCAAGAACAGAAATAGAGGAAACAGATAGACATAGTAGAATTATTGTGACTGAACTTCCTTATCAAGTTAACAAGGCAAAACTTATTGAACAAATAGCAAACCTGGTTAAAGAAAAAAGAATTGAAGGAATATCAGACATAAAAGAAGAATCGGATAGAAGTGGTATGCGAATTGTTATTGACGTCAAAAAGGACGCTAATGCACAAGTTGTTTTAAATATGCTTTACAAACATACTCCACTTCAACAAGGACAAGGCATCATCTTCTTAGCACTTGTTAACAACGAACCAAAAATTTTAAATTTGAAACAAATATTATATTATTATCTTGAGCATCAAAAAGAAGTTATAACAAGAAGAACAAAATATGATCTTGAAAAAGCAGAAGAAAGAGCGCATATTTTGGAAGGACTTGCTATAGCATTAGCCAACGTAGACGAAGTTGTTAAAATTATTAAAAAATCTGTTGACAAGGTGGATGCTAGTGAGAAATTAAAACAAAAATTTTTACTTACCGACAAACAAGCAACTGCAATTTTGGAAATGAGATTGCAAAGACTGACTAGTCTTGAAGTTCAAAAGATAAAAGAAGAACTTGAAGCACTTCACGTACAAATAGCGGATTATAAGGCTATTCTTAAAAGCGAACAACGAGTCTTAGCGATCATTAAAGATGAACTTACAGAGGTGAAAGAAAAATACGCAAGACCAAGACAATCTGAAATCAGTATGGATTTTGATGATATTGATATTGAGGATTTGATTGAGAAAGAAGATGTTGTAATTTCGCTTACTCACACAGGATATATTAAAAGACAACCATTAAGTGAATACAAAGTTCAAAACAGAGGTGGTGTGGGAGTTTCCGCACACAAAACCAAAGAAGATGATTTTGTTGAAAAAATGTTTATATCAAATACTCACGACAATTTGTTATTCTTCACATCACGTGGGAGAGTGTTCTGTCAAAAGACATATATGGTTCCAGAAGCGCAAAAAAGTGCAAAGGGCAGGGCAATAATCAACTTATTGCAACTCGCATCGGATGAAAAGGTTACTGAAATTCTTAGATTTCCAAGTGATATAAAAGGTTGTCTTGTTATGGCAACAAGAAATGGTCTTATAAAAAAGACTGCGGTAGAGGAATTTTTCCATGTAAACAAAAATGGTAAAATTGCAATTAATTTGTTGGACAAAGATGAACTTATTGGCGTTGATGTCACAAATGGTAGAGATGAAATTATTGTTGCGACTCATGACGGAAAGTGCATAAGATTTAGCGAAGAGAATATAAGAAAAATGGGCAGGTCTTCTCAAGGCGTAAAAAGCATGACTATCAACAAAGGTGACTATGTTGTGGATATGTCCGTTATCAAAAAAGGTTGTGAAATTTTGACAATCTCTGAGAACGGATATGGCAAGAGAAGTGATGCAAGTGATTATAGATTGCAATCAAGAGGTGGCAAAGGGATAAAGGCTGGTATTTTCAGCGAAAAAACAGGCAAACTTGTAAATTTGAAACAAATTAGAGAAGATCAAGACGTTATTTTGATATCAGACAACGGCACTATGATAAGAATAGAGGCAGAACAAATAAGCAAAATAAGCAGAAATACTCAAGGTGTAAAAATTATGAGGCTTAAAGACAAAAATTATAAAGTTGTTTGTGCCTCAGTTGCTGAACATGTTGACGAAGAAGATATCGAGGAAATTGTTGATGAAAGTTCAACGGAAGAATAAAATAACGAAGTATTTATATAAAAAGCGAGGTTAATAGCCTTGCTTTTTTGTTAAGTATTATTATTAAAAATTCATTAATCATGAAATAAAAAAAACAAGCATAAATTGTTATAAGGAGTTTATATGGACAATTCAAAGTCAAATAGTATGGCAGAAAAAAGTTTTTCTAATAGCAAAATTACGATCAATGATAGACAGCAGGCAACAATCTCAGGGGTGGAAAAAATATTTGAGGCGAGTGAAAATAAGATGCTTATGAAGGTTTCTGGTAGCAATATGTCAATATTGGGAGAACAACTTAGTATTTCAAAACTTGATGTTGATGCGGGCATGCTTGAATTAAATGGTAAGGTTAACGAGATAAAGTTTGTTGATGGCAAAGAGAAGGTAAATTTAATTAAGAAGATTTTTAGATAATGATTTTGTTTTCAAGTGCTAGTGATATTTATATTTTTATTATGTTTATGTACCTAGGCGTTATGTCCGGATATGTATTTTTGTTATTAAGTTCTTTGACAAATAAAATTAGTTCAAATTTAAAGTTGAAATTTTTAGGCAATCTTCAAAAAGGTAAAAAAATAAACTTTAACAATTTTTGCGTGTCAATTTTGAATATTTTAAGACAAATTGCATCATCACTAATGCTTGTCTTTTGTGCATTTTTATCGTGGTACATAAACTATTTTTATAATTATGGTAAGATGAAATTTATTTATATTTTGATATGGTGTATTGGATTTTTGTGTGCGAGAACAAGTTTAAAAATATTTGCAAAAAAATTTTTAATTTTTTATAATAAAAAAAAGAAGGGACAAATTGAAAATCAACAATAATCCAAACAAAATTAAAATGCTTTTTATCTTTTTAGTTATAATAATTGCTATTTTATTTATAGCGATAGTTTATCAATTTGTTTGTATAAAAAGCATGGAAAAGCAACTAAATGATTCACAAAGCGAATCATATATTTCGAGTAAAAATAATTATTAAAATTTTGACAAAAATTTAATATTAAGTTGACGAATATTAAGAATAAATTTATAATATATGCATATATTGATAAAAAAGGGGAGAAAATATGGCAAAAAAATCTGATTATTTTGGTTTAGAATACATTGTAAGTCTTATTCTTGCAATTATTCCAGTCACTGCATGGATTTGCGGAATTGTTACTAGATTCCAAGAAGGAAAATATGTAGCAGGAATTATTAGAATTTTTGGCGGATGGCTGATCTGGGTTCTTGACCTTATTTTTATGATTTGGAAGAAAAGCATTTTCAGACTTCTAAATATTTAATTAAAAATGGTTTTTAAAAAAGTAGTCAATTAATGACTACTTTTTTTATTTCATACAAAAATATAATTTAAAATTTTTATCATAATAAAATTAATACAATTTATTGTTTTGAAGATAATCAACAAGCATTTTTCTTGTTTTTTCTTCGTTTGCAGGTATAAAAATGGAGCAAGATTCCTACCACAAAAAATGCAGGAATAAATAGAGCACTAGAGATTGCTACAATTCCATATATTAAGCATTGCGACCATCTAGAAGCCTGTGCCCTATTATATAAAGCCGTATTTCCAATACCCATAATATTGCATCTCATCATCATACGGGAATAACAAAAGATACTTATGTGAGAATATAAGTAACCTATAGCGCCAAACAGTGCAACCTCAATCCATATAAAATTTGCAAGATATGGGACAAAACATACAAGTATCCCTGATAATATGCAGTTAATTCCAACCAAAAGTGTTAAATCATATTTTTCATCAAGTTTTCCTGCAACAAAACAACCAAAACCAAACATAGCATAAAAGGATGCCTGTACATATGATATAAAACTATAACTTGAAGCACTTACTTTGAACAAATATAAACTAAGTAGTGACATCAGTGCATCATAAACACAAAATAGAAAATAAATTATAAAGTATCTTATTAATAACTTTTTTGAAATAACTTTTTGTTGATGTTTCTTGATTCGTATATTTTTAAAACTTTCAATTGCATTTGATACTGCTTCTTTGTTAAATCCTTTTGTTTTTCGTTGTTTTATATAAAAAATAAACAATGGTATTACAGATATTAAATAGGTTAAACAAGCAATAAGGATTACAACCCATTTATCTAGGTTGTCCAAAAAAAGTCCACCCAAAATGATAGCGCTTATTACGCCAATATATTCAAATAATCTCGAAAGCCCATTACTTGAAGACCCTTTGTTTGAAGCATTATAACTGTAGGTTAATTCCATCGGTATATCTTTAAAGGAAACAGAGATTGCGTAGAGGATAACAGACAAAACTATTCCCAAAACTTGATAAGGAGTGTCAAGTAGAAGCAAGGAGAGAGAATATAATAAAAATGGGATTATTCTAAGGGCCAAAAACACTTGTGGATATTTTTCCATAAGATTAAAAAAGATTTTTGTAAACATAATTCGAAGTAGCATTGAAAGTACCATAAAAAGAAAAGCAAAAGTAAAACTACCTGTGCTTTTGTAAATGATTAATGCTATAAATGCCCCAACAATATTTGATGCGAACTGAGAAAAAATCTTGTGAAAATTTAAAAGTTTTAACTGCATAAAACTGTACCTTTTAAATCTAAATATGTACTATTTGATTTTACAAAAAAAAGGAAATAATGGCAAATAAAAAGCATAGCAAAAATATTGAAAAAATTTTTTAAAGATATATAATAAAAATATGAGAAAAAAATTGTTACTTCATAGTTGTTGTGGGCCATGTAGCACAAGCGTTATAGAAAAACTTAAGGATGATTTTGATATCACCATTTTTTATTATAATCCAAACATATATCCACACGAAGAATACTTAAAAAGATTAAGTGAGCAAAAAAGATATATAAAAGAGAGTTGTCAAGATATAAAAGTTATAGACGGCACATATGATGATAACAATAAGTTTGAAGAATTTGTAAAAGGCTTTGAAAATTGTGCCGAAGGTGGAAGTAGATGCAAGTTGTGCTTTGAGTTTAGGCTTGACAAAGTCGCAAAGATGGCAAAAGAAAAAATGTTTGACATATTTGCCACAACGCTTTCGGTTTCACCACACAAAAATGCAAAATTAATCAATCAAATTGGCTTGGATTTGCAAAACAAATATAATATAGAATATCTTATAGCAGACTTTAAAAAACAAGATGGATATCTAAAAAGCATACAACTTTCAAAAGAATACAATTTATATAGACAACAATATTGTGGTTGCAAATTTTCTTTGAACAAATAAAACTATTTTTTGATTTTAAACAATTTTTCAAGCAAAAACTTAAAAACAGCATAAAGAATATAACAGGAAACAATATTTATAACCAAGAATATTAATGAAGGTAGAGTTAAATTTATATAGTTAAAGAAAGTGTTAGGAATAACTAAAAAACATATTAGACATCCTACAAGCATTGAAGAAACTATTAACGAACGATACTTGTCGAATGGCAAGCAAAGATTAAACAAAATACAAAAAGCCCCAAAAGTTATGGAATATGATATGAGTGTTGTAGAAGCACTCATATTTTTTGTAATTGCACAAAAAACATAAGATGACATGGTTGCCAAAAACAATACAAGTGCGCCAGGTATTGCTTTTGATGACAAACTTGCCAAAAAAGAACTGTGTATTTTTTCATTGCTTGATTGAAGTGCCAGAAGAAAAGCGGGAATTCCTATAAAAAATGTTTCCCATAACAAAAGTTGATTTGGTTGCAGAGGGAATTGATAACTTGGCGATATAAGTACAAATATTGTTAAGAATATTGTAAAAAAAGTTTTTGTTAAAAACAAAGAAGATGCTTTTGAAATATTGTTTATAACACGTCTTCCTTCTGCAACAATACAAGGCATGGAAGAAAAATTGCTATCAAGCATAACCAAATTGCTTGCACTTCTTGTTGCCTCACTTCCACTTGCCATGGCAATTGAGCAATCGGATTCTTTTAATGCGAGGATGTCATTTACACCATCTCCAGTCATTGCAACTTTAAGGCCATTCTTTTTAAGTGTTTTTACAATCAAGCATTTTTGCTCCGGAGAAACTCGTCCAAATATGTTGTGAGTTAAGGCAAACTTGATTACCTCATCATCGCTTTTTCCGTCTAAACTAACACATTTGTCAGCATTTTTTACACCAACTTTTTTTGCTATTGTTGAAACAGTGTCAACATTATCTCCAGAAATGATTTTAATTTGAACACCATTGTCGTTGAACCATTTTATTGTTTCTTCGGCGTCGTCTCTAATATTATCTTGAATTGTTATAATTGCAATAGGTACAGAATTTACAGTTATGTTTTGATTAGAAATTTTGTTTTTGTTTTGACATAACAAAATTACTCTCAAACCGTTTTTTGTAAACTCTTTTATTTGTTCACTTAGTTTTTTGTCAATTTTTTTACAAGAAAATTCAGGAGCACCAAGAATGTATGTTTTTCCGTCTTCAAAAGTTGCTGCCGAGAATTTCCTTTCACTGCTAAAATTTATGACATCTTTTGCTTTTATTGTATTTTTTGATTGAAAATAATTTTGAAGTGCAATTTGTGTTTGATTGTTAGATTTTGTTGCACTTAAAATTGATGACATAATTTTTTTAATTTCTTCATTTGTCTGTTTTATGCAAAACACATTTAAAACTTTCATTGTACCATCGGTAATCGTTCCAGTTTTGTCAAGACACAAAACATCTGCACGGGCAAGCATTTCAATACTATACAAATCTTGAACCAAAGTATTCCTTCGTGCTAGTTTTATAACACCAACAACAAGGGATACACTTGTTAAAAGAAACATGCCAACAGGCATCATTCCAATTATTGATCCAGAAGTTTTTATGAGTGCATTATTTAGGCCTAATCCATTATTTTTTAAATCAAAAAATGTTAAAATTCCAAGAGGTATTAACAAAAACCCAATTGTTTTGATTATTAAATTGAGAGTTTTTAAAATTTCACTTTTGTTTTGTTTTAGTTCTCTTGCTTTTTTGATAAGTGTAGAAGAATAATTTTCCATACCTACTTTTTCAGCAACAGCCATGCATTCTCCGCTAACAACAAAACTTCCGCCTAAAAGTGAATCACAAAGATTTTTTTTGAGAGGTTTGCTTTCGCCGGTTAAGAGACTTTCATTTGCTTCTATTTGTCCTTCAATCAACTTGCAATCACAGCAGATTTGATCTCCGGCATGAAAAAATAAAACATCTCCTTCAACCACTTTGTCGATGTCAATTTTTAATTGTTTTCCATTTCTCAAAACGTCAACTTTCTTTTCAACGAATACAGAAATTTTGTCTACAATTTTTTTTGCTTTTATTTCTTGAAAAAGGCCAATAAATAAATTGCATAGGAAAATTACAATAAAAAGAATATTTTCATAACTTTTAATTGCAATTAATGTTCCCGCTATTACAAAGCAAATTAAATTAAACCAAGTAAAAAAGTTTGATATAAAAATTTGAAAATATGTTTTGGATGTTTTTGTGTATATCTTATTAATTTTGCCTTGTTTTGTTTTTTCTTGAACTTCTAAATCGGTTAGTCCTGTTGATTTATATGAGATTTCAAATTCTTTTTGCATCATATAATTAGTTTATCAAAAAAAACGAAAAAAGTATAGTTATATAGTAGAAAATATGGATTAAATTAAAATTTGAAAAATAAAAAAAAGAGTGTATAATACATAGTATGCAAAAAGAAGAAAAATTTAAAAGCGTTATAGAAATAGAAAGGCAACTAATAAAGAAATACAAGCCAACACTGTACTCTCCATTTATTCACGCATTACAAGATTTTGAAATGATACAAGAGGGGGATAAAATAGCAGTTTGTATTTCAGGTGGCAAGGATTCAATGCTTCTTGCAAAACTAATGCAAGAAGTACAAAAACACGGGAAATACAAGTTTGAAATTGTTTTTTTGTGTATGGATCCTGGTTATAGCAAAAAAAATCTTGAAAAAATAAAAGAAAATGCAAAAATTTTAAACATTCCAATACAATTCTTTTCAAGCAATATTTTTGAGACTGTAAAAAATATTGATAGGTCGCCATGTTATTTATGTGCAAGGATGCGAAGGGGTTATTTGTATGCAAAAGCAAAAGAACTTGGTTGCAATAAGATCGCGCTAGGGCATCACTTTAATGACGTAATAGAAACAGTATTAATAAGCATGTTATATGGGGCAGAAATAAAGACAATGATGCCAAAAATAATATCAAAAAATTTTGAAGGCATGGAACTGATAAGGCCTATGTATTATATAAAAGAAGACGACATAATAAGATGGGCAAGAAATAATAACCTAGAATTTATTAATTGTGCCTGTAGGTTTACCGAGGAAGTATCTACTGGAGAAGATCAATCAAAGCGAAAGGAAATAAAAGAACTCATAAAAAATCTTAAAACAACAAATCCAAATGTTGATATAAACATTTTAAGAAGTACAGTGGGTGTAAATGTAGACACTTTGATAGGATATAAAAAAGATAGTATAGAATATAACTTTTTAGATTTATATAATGAAAAGAAGAATACAAAATAATGTTATTGTATACCAAAAAGAAGAATATTTAATCAAAGAAGATTTGAACACTTTGATAAATAAAAAAAAACAGCCTTGGTTTTTGCCAAGGTTTTTTTAATTAAAAGTTATTGATTGTGATCCGTAACAATTAACTGTTGTGATAATTGAGATATTGTAAGATTTGTTATTTCAGGGTCGAGTTTCCCGGACTCTGCTCCAATTTTTAAGATAGAACATGCTTTTTCAACAGGAAATTCGTCTTTATAGGAACGTCTTGATGTTAGAGCCTCGGCTATGTCAGCAATTGCCAAAATTCTATCTTCAATGCTCAAATCATCTTTTGTTATATGTTCTGAATAACCAGAGCCGTCCAATTTTTCATGATGATGAAAGGCTTGGGCTATGATTTCTTGTGGAAAATCGTTTTCTGTTAAAATATCCTTAGTATAAATGACATGATTTTTTACAATTTCAAACTCCTCAGGAGTTAATTTTTCTGGTTTGTGCAATATTTCAAGAGGAATTTTTATTTTTCCAATATCGTGTAATAGTGAAGAATAGTGAAGAGTATTTGCTCTGTTTTCGTCAAGACCCATTTTTTCGGCTATTCCGTCACATATCTTTGCAACATTAATAGAATGCAGATATGTTTCTGGTGAGTAATCTTTTAATTCCTGCAATAGCCTATTTGTTTTTTGGTCTAAATTGTCTTTCATTTTTATTCTCATTTATTTATATGCTTTAAAAATTATTTTAGTCTAATTAAGTTGTTTTACAACGCAAGAACACAAATCTTCTATGAAAAGTTTTGAGTTTTCATCTTCAAGGTCATATTCGTTGTCTACTTCTTCAGTAAGAGATCCAATAATGCCATTGTATGCAAAGTTGATATCTTGATCAGTTATTTTAAACAAAACTCCTTCTTCTTCACCTTTTTCACAAATAGAAGTGAATAATGACAATATTACTTCTTTGCACTTGTAGAGCATCTCGGTAATGGTGTCTGCATCTTCATCACTTAAAAAAGGAGCATAGTTATCAAGAAAAGTCCAAGGCATAACCATCCAATAGTTTGCCTTCATAGTTATGATAACGGCTTTTATAAAAGTTTTGAGGCTTGTCCTGAAGGTCGTAATCTTAAACCCAGCAGAAAAAAACTTGACCATACGGTTCAAGTAAAAAATTATACTATTAAAGACCATTTCATCTTTGCTTGTGAAATATTCATAAATTGTACTTTTTCCCATGCCACAGCGCTTTGCAAGTTCTGACAACGTTATTGACTTATAGTCCACACGGTCGTTCAACATAGACAAAACTTCTTCATAAATTAGTTCTTTTTTCATTTCTTGCCCCTTTAATGTTATTTATAACAAAATTATATTAAAAATATTTAAGATTGTAAAATAAAATACAATAAAAAAGCGAGAATTACGAAAATTCTTTAATAATTTAGTAGATAAAAATATTCAAAGAATATATAATATTTTTGTAATAAAAAATTTTTGAGGTAGCATATGAACAAGACAAAAATGGTTTGTACAATAGGCCCATCGACCGATGAGTACGATAAAATTGTAAAACTTTTAAAAAATGGCATGAACGTTGCAAGATTAAATATGAGTCATGGAACTCTTGAAAGCCACCAGCGAACGCTCGACCTTGTTAAGAAGGCACGAGAAGATTTAAACATACCATGTGCAATAATGGTTGATACTTGTGGTCCCGAACTAAGAATTGGTACTTTTAAAAACAAAAAAGTTCTGTTGAAGAAAAAACAAGAATTTACTTTTTGTACAAAAAATGTTGAGGGAGATCAAAATATAGTTTATTGTGGATATCCCAAATTGCTCTCAATTTTGAAGCCACATCAAAAATTGTATGCAAATAATGGTTTGCTTGAGTTTACGATCTTAAAATTAACTGACACAGATATTATTTGTAGGGTTGATGTAGGTGGAGAGTTAAGTGATCACAAAAGCATTTCTATACCGCACATTAGGCTTCCACTTCCATATATAAGCGAAAAGGACGATAAAAACATTGAATTTGCTGCTATCAACGACGTCGAATATATCTCGGCCTCATTTGTAAGTAGCGGAGAGGATATTGAAAAATTAAGAGCCTGTATAAAAAAATATAAAGGTCGACAAAACATTATCTCAAAGATTGAAAGCGCGGAAGGAATAAAAAACTTAGACAAAATTATAGAACTTAGTGATGGTATTATGGTTGCAAGAGGAGATATGGGTACTGAAATACCAATTGAGCAAATACCTTCTGTTCAAAAAAACATGATAGCGAAGTCTATAAAATATGGAAAAATTGTTATTGTTGCTACAGAAATGCTTGAAAGCATGACATACAAAAGACGTCCAACAAGAGCAGAAACGACTGATGTGGCTCAAGCAATATATGATAAAACTGGTGCTACAATGTTGTCTGGTGAAACAGCATCTGGCATGTATCCTTTTGAATCAGCACTTACAATGTCAAAAATAGCAAAGGCAACAGAAAAAGTAATAAAGTACGAAAATGATTTTGAACCAAATTTAAAAAGTTCAAACAACAACTTGGATGCTATATCATATTCTGCTTGTGCAACAGCAAGTTCGGTTGGTGCAAAAGCAATTGTTTGCTTTACAGACAAGGGTAAAACGGCGAGGATGATCTCCCGTTTTAGACCAAGAGCAATTATAGTTGCAGTTACACACGATAGATTTACTTTTAATTCACTTGCATTGTCATGGGGTGTAAAACCAATTATTGTTGGTGAGACAGATAGTCTTGAGGATATGCTTGAGAATGCCGAAAAAATCGTCAAAGGAACAAAAATTGCGAAGCCAGGAGATAAAATTGTTATAACTTTGGGTGTCCCTATTGCTGAAAAGGGGATCACTAATTCAATTAAGATAACAGAATTGTCTTAAAATTTGACACTTTTTGTATAATTTGCTAAATTATTAATAGGAGATATATTATGGTAGGTTTTTCAATACATTGGTCATCAATACTAGTTTTTTTTGCACTAGGACTCATTGGAATATGGGTAGCGTATAGTTTTTTAAACAAAAGTGGATTATATTTGTTTTCTATTTTAATTACAACAATTTCATTTTGGTTAGAATCTGCAAATGTTTTTTCTTATCCAATAGCAATGATTATTGTTTTGGCTCCATTACTTTTCTTTGCGCTCCTAACTTGCTTAAACAAGTTTGGAATTGACGAAGCAAAAAAATTATTTTATACAATACTAATATCTATGGCTTCAGTTTTTATATTTGTATTCTTTGAAGCAGCATATCTCGATTCATTCATCAAATCAAGTGTGTATTTAAGTTGGGATTTTTTATCTAAATATGTCGTTTCAACAATTGCTTTTGCGGTTTCAAGTTTGGTTACAATGAATATTGTAAAAAAGATACCAACAAAAAAATTAAAAAAATTTTTAGTTCTATCAATTTATATTGCGATAGCAAGTGCGATATTTGCGATTATTTATACGATATTAGTTTATAGCGGACTACTTTCATTTGGTGGAATTATTTTAACAATTATTATTTCACTTGTTTCGTGTGCTCTAATTTCACTTTGCCTGGGTTATATCGAAAAATATATGAATAGAGAAGTGGCTAACAAGCAAAAAGAAGAAGAAAGTAAAGTTGAAGAGAAAGAACAAAAAAATCCAGAAGATATTGACTAAAAATTTTTCTTGACTAATAATAAAAATGATATAGAATATAAAAGGATAAAATTGATTTTTCCTTTTATACGGGCAATTAACTCAGTTGGTAGAGTGTCACTTTGACGTAGTGGAAGTCAGGGGTCCGAGTCCCTTATTGCCCACCATATATAAGGCATATTTGTTTTGGCAAATATGCCATTTATTTTAACGAGGGTGTTTTGATGCGTATTTTAAAGGTGAAGGGAACAAATAAAAATTTTGCACATATGTGCAGAGAACTTGAAAATTTTCAATTTTCACTTTTGCCAGGGCTTGACAAAACAGACTATTCCTTAACAAATGATTTAGACAAAATTATAGGCTATATTATATTTGATAAAAGTGAACCCATAGCATCTATGGGGATAAAAAGATTGGATGATAATACGTGTGAACTTGTAAGAGTTTTTGTTTGTGAAAAATATAGAAAAAAGGGTTACGCCATAGTTCTATTTAAAAAAATACAAGAATTAGCAAAACAATTAGGTTATAAGACAATAGAACTTGTTGTATGGTGCAAAGCAACAAACGCAATAAATTTATATAAAAAAATTGGATTTTCTTTTAAAGAAGAAAAAACATCGGAATATTATTGCGGGTTTAAGTACGCAGAATTTATTAAGGTTATTATTTAATGAGATTTTTATAAACAAAAATTTTTAAAAAAGTTTTAGTTTCTTTGCGTTTTTTAATTTTAGTGGTATCATCATACATATGAGTGAGTATATAACATTGCATCAAGCGCAATTTGATGAACATGATATAGGTATAAAATGTCTTTTTAATTTAAAAAAAGAAGGATTTGTTTTTATTGAAAGCACTGATACTGATTTCAAAAGAAATTTCAAAAATTCAAATCAAATCCAAATTGATAAAAAACCACATCACGATGCACAAATATTTGTTAAGTTTAATACTCCACATGACGCATACACATGTGTAAAAGATTATGTCATGGAAGAATTAAATGTCAACTTTACATATGGAGAAAATAGTTTGTACAACGAAAAAAACAAAAGTGTAGCGTTTAAGATTTTTTACCAAAAAAACGAAATGCAAGATCTTATTTTTTGTGGTTTGATTTATGCTACAACTTCAAATATTAAGCCCAAGTGTTATATTGCACTGAGTGATGATTTAGAAGAAGAATATGATAAAGAACTTTATAGTTCTTATTAATATTATAAAAGGAGAAAATTGTGAAAAAATTTTTTAAAGAATTCAAGGAGTTTATATCAAGGGGGAATATTGTTGACCTATCAATAGCAGTTATAATAGGCGCGGCTTTTTCTGCCATCGTTACTGCACTAACAAACAAAATTATTATGCCACTTGTTAACTGGGTTTTAGCAGTCTGTGGCGGAAAAGATGGTCTTGCATCTGCATACACAATATTAAGTCCAGCATATGACGAAGTTGGGAATCTAGTTCTTGCCGATAGTATATACATAGACTGGGGTGCTTTTATTGCCGCAATTATTAATTTCTTAATTATTGCTATGACAGTTTTTCTTATTGTAAAGGCAATTAACAACGCATCAAAGAAAATAAAAAGTTTTTCTAAATCAGTTTCAAATGAAATGAAGAGTGATGTCTTAAAAGAAAAAATTGCTGTTCGTGCCCAAGCGAAAGCAGAAGGTAGAAAATTTAAAGAAGTTTGGAAGGAACATCTTGAAGAACAAAAAATAGCAAAACAAGAAAAAGAAAGACTTGAAGAAGAGGCAAAACTTAAAGAGGAAGAAGAAAACAGAAAAAACAATCCTACTGTTGAAGATCTTTTAAAGGATATAAAAGTTTTGCTCGAAAAAAATACAAAGCAAAAGTAAAAAACAAAAATTTTATTGTTTAAAACAAAAAGATTCTATTATCAACAATAGAACCTTTTTTTATTTTATAAAAAGGATTTGTTCTCAAGTTTATTTTTCTTCGAGTATTACACCTTTTATTTCAACGTTAAGAGGGCCTTTTTTATACTCAATTTTTTGTGCTGAAGTTACAGCCAAAATATCATTTTCGGCCTCTTTGAAGAAGTCAATATTGTTACAAGTGATTTCAACAAGTTCGAGTTTTGTTTTAAGAGAAATTTTGTTGTCGGTTTTAAAACCTCTTACTTGAGATACTGCGTCAATTACCTCATCGCCAAGTTTGACAAGTTTTTCGTCGTTATCTATTTCTATTTTTTGAAGTGTCAAGTTGTGAATTGAAGGAGTGCAAACAGTTGTTTTAAATGTATTTTGATAAATCTCTTCTGTGATGTGAGGAACATAAATACCAAACATTTTAAGCATTTCAAGGAGAACCTTGTAACATGCGTATTGTGCACTTTCTTTTGCTTCTTCACCATAAATATTAGGGTTATAAAGTCTTACCTTTACAAGTTCAATGTAGTTATCGCAGAAATTCCAGAAGAAGTTTTCTAGTTCGTTCATAGCAAGTCCAACTTCATATTTGTCTAAATACTTAATAAATTTTTCTTGCATTTCATTGAATTTTTGAATTATCCACTTATCCATAACAAGCAAGTCTTTTGTATTGTCTTTTGGCTTATAGTTTTCTAAGAAAATCCAAACAAACTTACTTGCATTATAGATTTTGTTTACAAGTCTTGCGCCAATTTTAAACTTGTCCTCGTTAAAAATGATATCTCTGCCAAGACTGCCAGTTGCTGTCCAATATCTTACAACGTCAGCAGAAAAAGTATTTATGAGGTCAATTGGATCGCTTTTTGAATTTGATTTGCTCTTTGAAATTTTTTGTCCAGGACTTGCCATAATAAAACCGCTAATCATAACATTGTTCCAAGGCAAACAATTTGAGTGGTAAAAAGATTTCACGATAGTATAAAAATCCCATGTTCTTATGATGTCATGAGCATTTGGTCTTAATGACATTGGCATAAGTTTTTTGTACAACTGGTCGTTAACTTTCCATTTTGTGTTGATTTGAGGAGTAACACTGCTTGTTGCCCATGTATCTAATATGTCTTTTTCAGGCTCAAAATTTGTTCCGCCACATTTTGGACAAGCGTGTTTTGGCATACTGTTTAAAGGATTAACTGGCAAATCTTTTTCATCAGGCAAAATTATTTCACCACAGTCTTTGCAATACCAAACAGGGAATGGTACGCCAAAATATTTTTGTCTTGATATGCACCAATCCATCATCAAATTTTCAACCCAGTCAGTGTATCTTGACTTCATAAAGGATGGATACCAGTTTACCTCGTCACCTTTTTTGAGCCATTCATCTTTGTTTTCAATAGTTTTTATAAACCATTGTTTTTTAAGATTGATTTCCATTTCAGTTCCACATCTCTCATGAACAGAAACTTGGTGCTTGATTGGATCTTGTTTTATCATCAAATTTGCAGATTTTAAGTCTTCAATTATTTGTGCTCTTGCTTCTTTGATTTTAAGTCCTTTGTATTTTCCGGCAAGATCAGTCATATAACCAAAATCGTCAATAGCAACCTTGAGTTCAAGGTTATATTTTTTAAACCATTGCGTATCAGTTTGGTCACCAAAAGTACAACACATAACTACGCCAGTACCTTTGTCGACTTCAACCTTGTCATCACTCATTACAGGAACATAAAAATTGTATAGGGGAACCCTAACTTTTTTGCCAATCAGGTAAGAATGTTTTTCATCTTTAGGATTTACAAAAACACAATCACAAGCGCTCAAAAGTTCAGGTCTTGTTGTTGCAATTTCTACATATTCATCACTATTTTCGATAAAAAATTTTAGGTAATTGAAAGTACTATCTTTCTCTTCACTCTCAAGTTCGCTTTGTGCAATAGCAGTGTGACATTTTGTGCACCACAAAGCAGGTGCTTCAGCATAATAAACTTTATTCTTTTTATAAAGGTCTAAAAAAGAAAGTTGACTTGTTTTTTGGCACTCTGGACTAACTGTATGATAGAGCAGTGACCAATCCGCACTATTACCAACAGATATAAAAAGATTTTTAAAGTCATTTTCGTATTTTTCAACTGTCTCCATACACATTTTTGAAAATTCTTCACGTGAAACGGTGTATGCTTTTATATTTTTTTCTTTTTCAACCAAAAGTTCTGTTGGAAGACCGTTGTCGTCAAATCCAAAAGGGTAAAAAACATTATAGCCCATCATCCTTTTAAAACGAGCGATGAATTCTGCTTGGCTATAACTAAAGATGTGGCCTATGTGGATTTTTCCACTAACTGTTGGTGGCGGGGTATCAATAGAGTATATTGGCTTTTTTGAATTAAAATCAAATTTATATGTTCCATTTTCTTGCCAATATTCTTGCCATTTTTTTTCTTTTGTTTTGTAATCATATTTGTTTTCAAGCATATTTTTGTTTCCTTTGTTTAATAAAATTTTTATAAAGAAATAAAATCAATTTTTATCTTTCCATATGTTTTTGATTGCTTTATTTTGTGTACAAATTTTGACGTGTCATGTTCAAGTGCATGTTCCCAGATGATTTTGCCGTTATCCTTTAAAAGTCCAAACTTAAAGATTTTTTGTATGGCAATTTCTGCTAAGTTGCTATCATATGGTGGATCAAGAAAAATTATATCATATTTTTTTTCATTTTCAGCAGATTTTTTTAACACCTCAAAATAATCTGCACAAATAACTGAAAAATTTTCTACCTTTAACTTTTTTAAGAATTCCTTCAAAAACTCAATATTTTGTTTGTTGTTATCAACAAAAGTGACATCTTTGGCAAATCTACTCAAGCATTCTACTCCTAATGCACCAGAGCCACAAAACAAGTCAAGAACTTCACTGTTTTCAATATCAAATTGTATGATATTAAAAATATTTTCTTTTATTCTATCAAGGGTGGGTTTTACAATTTCTTCTTTTGGTGAAGGTATCTTGATCCCCCTAAATTTTCCAGAAATTACTCTCATGAATAATATAATAAAATAAAATCTTTGTAATGTAAATAATTTATTTGAAAAACTTGAGAAAAGTGAACCAATGTGCTATCTTGTGCATGAGAGGCGAACATGGAAATATTTGACTTGTACACAAGAGATAGAATTCCAACCGGAAAGACTATGGTTAGAGGAAATAAGCCACCAAAAGACACTTATAGAATGGTGGTGCATCTAGCAATTTTAAATGGAAACAAAATGCTTATTCAGCGTAGGTCATTTGAATCAAAAAGTTGGACTGGAATGTGGGATATCTCTTGTGGGGGTTCTGCATTGGCAGGTGAAAAAAGTTTTGAGGCTATGCAGAGAGAGACCTATGAAGAACTTGGGCTTAATATTGATTTTTCTAATATTCGTCCTTTTTCAACTACATATTTTGATGAAGGTTTTGATGATCTTTATGTGATAGAAAAAGATGTTGATCTAAAAGATCTTGTTTTGCAAAAAGAGGAAGTTTGTGATGCAAAATGGGCAACAAAAGAAGAAATAAAAGACATGATAATTAATGGCGAATTTGTGCTTTATTACCTGAGTGAAATAGATTATATTTTTGAAAAAAGGTCAAGTTTAGATAGACCTATATACAACGGTAAAGTTGTTAGATAAAAGATATCCACAAAATATAAATAAATGTTGACAAATCAAACAAATAATATTACAATCATTGACGTTAAATATTTTTTGTTTAACTTTTTGGGCCACTAGCTCAAATGCCTAGAGCAACTGACTCTTAATCAGTGTGCGACGCGTTAAGAAAACATAATGCTATTATGTTTTTAGCCAAAGCATGCGACGGCTTTATGCCAGAGCGGAGGGGCTTGCCCCGGACCCACAAAAAAACAATTTAATATTTTTATTTGGGCCACTAGCTCAGTTGGTAGAGCAACTGACTCTTAATCAGTGGGTCCGGGGTTCGAGTCCCCGGTGGCCCACCAAAGAAGAATAAGACGAACTCTAATGAAAATTAAGAGCTCGTTTTATTTTTACAATGTAATTTTAAAATTGTATAAAAACATATAATAAGTGTTTCCTTTTATAATTTGTTTATGATACTATTTTGTAGAGGCAGAATATGAAACAAAATAGAGAAAAAACAGTTATAAAAACAAGCATTATAAGCATTATAGCAAATATTGTTCTTTCAATTTTTAAAGCCTTTGTTGGTTTTCTTTCAAATTCAATTGCTATTATTTCAGATGCAGTCAACAATTTAAGTGATGCTATGTCTAGCACAATAACAATTGTTGGAACAAAACTCGCTGGCAAAGCCCCTGACAAAAAACATCCTTACGGATACGGCAGAATTGAATATTTAACATCCCTTTTAATATCTGGAATTGTTTTATATGCCGGTTTAACAGCTTTTATTGAATCAGTAAAAAAAATAATAAGCCCAGAAGTTGCCGATTATAGTACTATAACCCTTGTTGTTTTGGTGGCAGGCATTTTGGTAAAATTTGCTTTAGGAATTTTTGTTAAAAAAACAGGTAAAAAAGTCAATTCAGATTCCTTAGTTGCAAGTGGCCAAGATGCTTTCAATGATGCAATACTTTCTATTTCTGTTTTGGTTTCTGCAATTGTTTATTTGTTGTTTAATATTAGTTTGGAGGCATACGTTGGTGCATTACTCTCGGTTATAATTATAAAATCCGGTATTGGACTACTTAAAGAAGCAATTGACAACATGCTTGGCATTAGAATAGAAAGCAATTTGTCAAGGGATATCAAAAAAGAAATTTTAAATGAAAAACAAGTTAAAGGTGTTTTTGATTTGGTTCTAAATGATTATGGCCCAGACAAATACTTGGGGTCTGTTCATATAGAGGTTGAAGACACTTTGTCTGTTTCCGAAATAGATAAAATTTCAAGAAGTATTACAAAAAATATTTCCGAAAAATTTGGCGTCATTCTTCACACTATTGGCATTTACTCAATAAACACACAAGATAAAGAAATTGTCGACATACGAAAAGATATTAAAAAGATCGTTTTTTCTTTTAAAGGCGTTTTACAAATGCACGGCTTTTATGTTGACACAAAAGAAAAAATTATGAATTTTGATATCATACTTGATTTTAGCATAAAAGAAAGAGAAAAACTTTATCAAGAAATTTATGATAAAGTCCAAGAAAAATATAAAGACTATAAACTAAATATAACTCTTGATGTAGATGTAAGCGATTGATAAGCTAGATTTTTATTATTATCTAATTACAAGCCATCCCGCTCTATTATTTTTTTTAACTTTTATTGGTTCTAATTTTTTTATATTCTCAAACCAAATCAGTGTGCAATATCTTTTGTGTGAAGTAGTGTGCCAATCTTCAAATTTATCAATTCCTATTTGTTTGCCATATTTTTGTCGAATATCGTTTGCAATATCCGGGGTTAGTTCAAAATATTTCACATCTCTAACCTGAGCAGACGCTGTGATATCTTTGCCACTTTCTTTAAAAAGGATTTCATCCCCAATATTAACTTTTTTGTATGGTGCTATTTTTTTTATTGACCACCTGCTTTCAATTGTCTTTTCACCACAGAGTATCATATCAAAAAAAGGTTGTCTGAAAACTGCTATATGTTGCATAATTTCTCCTTAAAAAATTTTTAACTTTTCGTTATATTGCAGTTAGTTTTAGTTATTTCTTATAAACATTCTTCAAAATATAATAGACTAATTTCTCTGCCTGATTTACGCCTGTGATTTTTTCGTATTCCTCAATGCCACCGGGATTTGCATTTACTTCACATACAAGAGGTCTTTTGTCGATGGTATCAAAAAAGTCTACTGCACAATAGTCTAGGTTTAAAATCTCGGCTATTTTTTCGGCTATATATTTTTGCTCTTTTGTAGGAGTATAGCTCACTTCATCATCTTTTCCAACTATATTTTTTTGAAGATTGACCGTGTCTATTCGCAAGACCGAATATATCACTTTTTTGCCGACTAAAACTAGTCTAATATTGTTGCCGACATTTTCGCTTATATACTCTTGAAACATGTATGCATTTTGTCCTTGAGTTTCTAAAAGTTGTTTTAGTTCGTCTTGATTTTTGATAGTTTTGACGCCTCTACCTCCATAGCCAAAAGTTGGCTTTGCAACAAAAGGGTAGGAGAGTTCTTTTTCAATGTTGCCAACAAAAGATTCACTGCGTTTGTAATCATCGATTTTAAGTCCATCAAAATCTGTGTTTCCAGATACTGTTTTTGGGAGTGGTATGTCATGTGAAAATAGTTTTATGTAAGTTAAAAACTTGTCATCGGACATAGCCATAGAACAATATTTGTTGAAGCAAGGTTTGTTGTTTCCTTCAAAAATAGATGAAATATATTGGTCTTTGACAAGTTGTATTAAAAAGTCATAACGATTTATATCAAAATTGATTTTTGTATTTTTGACACATAGTGCGTATTCATCTATTTTTTGAAAGTCTAATTCTACACCAAAATTTTTAAAAAATTTTTTGAACATTGGATAAGCGGTTGTTGTTTGCCACTTTGTGAACCCTATTAAAAGACCTCTATTATTAAGATTTGCTTTCATTATATTTTTCCTTTTATAAAACAAAAGATTTCAAGGTTTTGTTGTTTAAAATAAAAACTATATTCTTTCATCAACTTGGCCAAATTGGTGAACAAGCATTTGTTTTGCTTGCTTTTCTCTTTTTGGCTCTGTTGCTGTATAGTTTATCAAAATATTTGGGTAGATTCCATTATCCCACAATTGAAAACTAATAGCATAAACGCAGGCATCAGTTTGCAAGCCACTTTGGTCCTTCTTTTAAAATTATTTTTTGTGTTTACTAGTAGAATTTTTATATTCTAAAATCAATTTTAATAAGTCTTCAAATTTTGTATAACCCGCATTTTCATTGAAATGTCCCGCTTTTTCATAGACGATTTTTTGAGCGTCAATCTGTTTTGCAAAATCCTGTAATTTTACAAGTGGTATATAAGGGTCATCTTTTGCGTAAATGCAAATTCGGTCAGGACATAGATTTTTGAAATTTTTCACATCATCAACAAACATTGTTTTGTTAATTTCGTCAAATTCGGGATTTCCTGTTTTAAAATTGTTTGCACCGCTAACTGAGACGAGTTTCCCTATTTTTATATTGTTTTTTAGACAATATTTGATTACAAAAATAGGTGCTATTGAGTGACAGATAAAGGTGCTTTCTGTTGAAATTTTGTTTTTTACCCTGTCTAAAACTTTTGACCAATTTTCAAAATTTTGCCCATTGGGAGTAGGGTAATTAAAATTATAAACATCAAAACCATTACCCTGTAATTTGCTTTCAAGCCAGCCAAACCAATTTTCGTGATTATTTCCAAATGATCCGTGAATAATAAAATAATTTTTCATACCAATACCAACCAAATTAACTTTTAAAACAGTATTTTTTATTATTGTAGCATATTTGTAGAAAAAAACATTTTAAATATCAAAAATTTTTAAAAGCAAAATTATGTAAAACTAGCCTTATATAAAAAGCTAGTTTGTTTTTAAAAAGTTAATCTTCACAAAGACTGCCGATTGGGTAAAATCTTTGACAACCCTCGCTGTATCCGAAAAAGTTTTCTCTTTGACCCATACTAGATCCCCAATCATTACCAGTTGACTCTTGGTTAGAGTTGCTTTGAAATGGGCTAGAAGAGCCAAAACCATTCCAACCTTTATTTCCCCAGTTTTGACAAGGACGAACAGGTCTTTCAATGCATATTTTTGAACAACTAAAAATTATAAGTTTGTTGCAACTGCATTTTTGTGGTCTGTTGTTTGAATTACAATTTGAAAAATTAAAATTGTTCATAAATCCTCCAAAATACATAACAAAGGCTTTTAAAAGCCATGTTATGTACAAAAGGATATAAACCTAAAGCATTATATTATTTTTAAAAATTTTTTGTTAAGTTTTTTTTAGCCTTATTATAAAATTTTTATTCCACCATTAATAACAAAGGCACAGAAAATTTTTATAAAAATCAATCTTGCATTATATTTGTTGTCAAGTTTGTACTTTTCTTTTATAATGTTTACATTAAAATAATCAAAAATAAAGGTAAATAGATTATGAATGAAATTTTAAAATTAAAAAAATTAAGTGATGATGCTATAATTCCAATGTACTCACATAAGGAAGATGCAGGGATGGATCTTTTTAGTACTGAAGAGGTAACAATTTCTTCTGGTACATGGGCGCTTGTTAAAACAGGCATTAGCATAGAACTTCCACATGGTTATGAGGCGCAAGTAAGGAGCAAAAGCGGACTTGCTCTTAAGAGTGGAATTTTTGTCCTCAATAGTCCAGGTACTGTTGACGAAAACTATCGAGGGGAAATTTGCGTTATTTTGATGAATATGTCAAAAACGGATTATAAGGTTGAAAAAAATCAAAAGATTGCCCAAATGGTTATAAACAAAGTTGAACACCTAGAGATTGAACTTGTAGACGAGATGTCAAAAACTTCAAGAGGCGAAGGGGGCTTTGGTTCGACAGGGCTTTCGTTTAACAAATAATAATTTTGTCACAAGAAACGTTTTAGGCTTAAAATCAAGCAAAGATAAGTTTTTTATTTGCTAAAAAACAATTTTGTGATATATTGAAACGGGAGAGAAAAACTCAAATTGACGGCTTTATTATCTAACATTTCTGCTAGTTTTGGAAACATTTTGCTTATTATTGGCATTATATTGCTTCTATTTTTTTCTGCATTTTTTTCTGCAAGTGAAATTGCTTTTTCTTCAATAAATAGCGTAAGATTAAAATCTTTTGCTGAAGAAAATAAAAAAGGGTCAAGAAAAGCCCTCTATATCTATGAACATTTCGACAAGGCACTTTCCGCAATATTGGTTGGAAATAACTTTGTCAATATTCTAAGCACAACTCTTTGTGCTTATCTTTTTTTGAATCTTATTCAAAATCCAGTGGTGTATAACATAGTCAACACTGTTGTTATGACAATTATAATTTTGATTTTTGGAGAAATACTTCCAAAGGGTTGGGCAAAAAGCAATCCTGAAAAAGTAGCACTAAAACTATCATCTGCATTATATGTTGTTATGAAGGTGACATATGTTTTTTGTTTGCCATTTACTTTATTGCAAAAGATTTTTTCAAAAATTAATACTGAAGACACAGAGCCTACTGTTACTGAGGACGAACTTGAAAGCATAGTTGAAACTATGGAAGATGAAGGCGTTATTGATGAACAAAATGCCGATATGATTTTTGGAGCACTAAAACTAAATGATATTTCTGTTAAAGATATTATGACACCAAGAGTTGATGTGGTGTGTGCTAGTATAAACAGTAGCATAGATGACATAAAAAATATTTTTATGAAATATCAATATTCACGCATACCTATTTATAAAAAAAGCAAGGATAATATTGTTGGAATTCTCAACCAAAAAGATTTCTTTTCTGCAATTATTGGAAAAAAGAATATAAAGTTAGAACAAATGATAACACCTCCGCTGTTTGTTTCTAAGAGCACAAAGATAAACAATGTTATGAAACTTATGCAAAAAGAAAAAAAACATATGGCTGTTGTTAGCGATGAATATGGTGGAACAAGTGGAATTGTAACAATGGAAGATTGCTTTGAAGAGGTTTTCGGCGAGGTTTATGATGAACATGATGATGGGGTTGTAACTACTATAACAAAGATTGATGAAAACAAATACAAAGTTAATGCCTCACTAAGCATTGAAGAAGTTTTTGACTTTTTGCAAATTGAAAAAATGCCTAAAAATAAGTATGCATCTATTGCATCGTTTTTAAGTGATATTTCTAGAAAAATTCCTCAAGAGGGTTCAATTATATCATATAGTACAATCGACGAAGTGATTGATGATGATAGCAAGTTTGTTCAAAGAACAGTAGAACTTGTCTTTAAGTTAACAAAAGTTGAAAAGAGAAGAATTGAAGAAGTAGAACTATCAGTGTTTTATAAAGAATAGGAGGAAAAAGTTTTATGTCATGTATTGCTAAGCAACGTCTATGTTTGCCAAAAAGAGGTCTTGATCTTTCAAAATGGGCCGTTATTGCTTGTGATCAATTTTCTGCCGACAAAGAATACTGGGAAAGAGTAAAGAACTATGTTTCTGGCAGTCCAACGACACTAGATCTTATTTTGCCTGAAGCATATTTGTCAAATGACAATAGCGCGCTTATAAGTGAAATAAACAAAAACATGATTGCATACAACAATAATAATCTTTTTGATGATGAAGGTTATTGCATGATTTTGGTTAACAGGTCGACTGAAAACGCAAAAGAACGTCTTGGACTTGTTTTGACAGTAGACTTAGAAGATTATAGTTTTAGAAATGAAGATAAAAAACTTATACGTGCTACTGAAGAAACAATTGTAGAAAGAATTCCTCCAAGGGTCGAGATAAGAAAAGATGCAATTTTTGAATTGTCACATGTAATTTTGTTGTTTGACGACAGAGATGAACATATAATTGAAAACTTGTACAGCAAAAAAGACGAATTTGAAAAAGTATATGATTTTAATCTTAACCTAGGCGGTGGGCATATAACCGGGTATAAGATAAAAAATGTTGAAGATGTGATGAAAAAATTTGATGGCCTTTTGACTGAAGATTATTTGACAAAGACTTTTAGTAGCGTTGACCCTATATTGTTTGCCGTTGGAGATGGAAATCACAGTTTGGCAACCGCAAAAGAACACTGGGAACGAATAAAAATTAACTTGACAGAAGAAGAAAAAATAAATCATCCAGCAAGATATGCATTGGTTGAAGTAATAAATATTCATGACAAAGGTATCAAATTTAGCCCAATACACAGAGTGATATATAACGTCAAAAAAAGATTTTTGAAGGGACTAAAAAAATTATATAAGGTAAATAGAAAAAAGGCTGATCCAGAAAGTTTTAAAACTTATAAATTGTTTTTGTCAGGAGATAAAGAGTTTGAATATGATTTGCCATCAAATACACCACAAGCCATAAAGATGGTCCAAGATTACGTTGATAAAAATCTTGAAAATAATCTTGATTTATCAGTTGATTATATTCATGGCCTAGATGATTTGAAAAAAATCTGTTCAAACAACAAGAATGCACTCGGGATTGAAATGCCAAGTATAGACAAAAATCAATTGTTTGAATTTATTTTGAAGAATGGTCCTTTGCCAAGAAAATCTTTTTCAATAGGAGAAGCAAAAGAAAAGAGATATTACTTAGAAGGACATAAAATAAAATTAATTTAAGGTGAATTATGGATATTGAAAAAACACTTAGTTTAGAATTTAATATTGATCTTCAATATGCAAAGAATATAATTAGTTTGCTTGATGAAGGCTGTACAGTTCCTTTTATTGCAAGATATAGAAAGGAAATGCATGGAAGTTGTGACGATCAAAAGATAAGAGATTTTGCAGATCGTCTTGAATATTTGAGAAATTTTGATCAGAGAAAGCAAGAAATTGTAAAGTTGATTACTGATCAAGAAAAAATGACTCCTGAAATAATGGACAAACTTGACAAGGCCCTAACTCTTACTGAACTTGAGGATATTTATAGACCTTTTAGACCAAAAAGACAAACAAGGGCTACTATTGCAGAAGCAAAAGGACTAAAACCTCTTGCAGAAACAATTTATGCTCAAAAGGACAAGAGAGAACTTGACGAAATTGCCAAGGAATATATTTCACAAGAAAAAGGTGTTGAAACTACAGAAGACGCACTTGCAGGTGCTAGTGATATTATTGCAGAAATGATTTCAGACGATGCCGAGATAAGAAAAGTCTTAAGAGAATTTATTGGCGAGTCTGCTCAGATTGTAACCACTCTTAAACCTGGTGAAAAATATCTTATATACCAAACGTATGAAAACTTCAAAGAACCAGTTAACAAAATTCCTAGTCATAGAATTCTTGCTATCAACCGAGGCGAGAAAGATGAGTGTCTTAAAGTTGATATTGAAGTTAATAACGAAAAGTGCCTATCGATTATTGAAGAAATGGTGCTTGTTAAAAATGGTAGTTTTGAAGAATTTTTAAAGGCAACAATTCGCGACAGTTTTGAAAGACTTGTTTTGCCTTCACTTACAAGAGAACTTAGGAATACATTAACAGATAGTGCAAACGAACAGGCAATAAAAATGTTTGAAGTCAATTTAAAACCTCTTTTGATGCAACCACCCCTTAAGGACAAAGTTATTTTGGGACTTGATCCAGCATATAGGACCGGATGTAAAATTGCTGTTATTGATAAAAATGGCAATGTTATAGATAAAACTGTTATTTATCCAACACCACCCCATAGTCAAATTGAAAAATCAGAGCAGGTTATAGCAGAACTTATAAAAAAACATCATGTTGATGCAATATCTATTGGAAATGGAACTGCAAGTAAGGAAAGCGAGATTTTTGTTAGCAACTTGATAAAAAAAATACCTCAAAAAGTTGAGTATATGGTTGTTAATGAAGCAGGAGCATCTGTTTATAGTGCATCAAAACTGGGTGCGGAAGAATTTCCAGATTATGACGTAACAACAAGAAGTGCGGTTAGTATAGCAAGACGGCTTCAAGATCCATTGGCAGAACTTATAAAAATTGATGTGAAGTCTATTGGAGTTGGACAATATCAACATGACATGCCACAAAAAAGACTGACCACAGTTCTTGATGGGGTTGTAGAGGATTGTGTTAATGCTGTTGGTGTTGACTTGAATACTGCGTCTTACAAACTACTTGAACACATTTCAGGACTTAACGCATCCATTGCAAAAAACATTGTTGATTATAGAAAACAAAATGGAAATTTTACTGAAAGAAAAGAACTCTTAAAAGTAAATAAACTTGGTGATAAAGCATACGTCCAATGTGCGGGATTTTTAAGAATTCCTAACGAAAAAAATATTCTAGATAATACTGGTGTTCACCCAGAAAGTTATGATGCAACAAAAAAACTACTTGCAATGTTTAAAATGAGTGAGGCTGATATTGCAAATGGCAATATTCAAAATTTGCCACGTTTAATTGGTGCAAAAGGTGAGGAAAATGTCGCAAAGGCATGTGGGATAGGTGTCCCAACTCTCAATGATATAGTAAAAGAACTTTTGAAACCAGGTAGAGATATAAGAGATGAATTGCCAAAACCTGTTCTTAGAAGTGACGTTATGAGTATTGAAGATCTGAAAGTTGGTATGGTGCTTACTGGTACAGTTAGAAACGTTATTGACTTTGGCGCATTCGTTGACATTGGCGTTCACCAAGATGGTCTTGTTCATATTTCAGAAGTATGTGACAGATACATAAAACATCCAAGCGAAGAACTTAGTGTTGGTCAAGTTGTAAAAGTGAAAATAATCAACATAGATCTTCAAAAGCAAAGAATAGGACTTTCGATAAAACGTGCAGATGAGGAAGAAAATATCCAAATAGAGAATAAGTAAAAAGATTACAAAAAAATATGTTCACATGTTGTGAACATATTTTTGTTTAACGTACAAAGAATATAGGATATCTCTATTCCAATTCTAGTTTTCCAGTATAGAGTTCATAATATTTACCTTTCTTTTTGATGAGTTCTTCATGTGTTCCTTTTTCTATAATATGACCTTGATCAAGGACTATAATTACATTTGCATTTTGAACGGTTGAAAGTCTATGCGCAATTACAAAAACTGTTTTTCCATGCATTAAGGCATCCATACCTTTTTGTATAAGCCTTTCTGTATGAGTATCGATGCTAGATGTTGCTTCGTCAAGAATCATTACAGGAGGATTTGCCACAGCCGCTCTTGCAATAGTGAGGAGTTGTCTTTGACCTTGTGAAAGATTTGCGCCATCTGATTCAAGGATTGTATCATAACCATTTGGTAGCCTTTGAATAAAACCATCCGCATTGGCAAGTTTTGCAGCATTGTATATTTCTTCATCTGTGGCATTTAGTTTTCCATATCTAATATTATCTTTGACTGTTCCAGTAAACAAGCGTGTATCTTGAAGAACAATACCTATAGAGTGCCTTAAATCATCTTTTTTTATCTTGTTTATATTTATGCCATCATATCTTATTTTTCCGTCTGCCAAATCATAAAATCTATTAATTAAATTGGTTATTGTAGTTTTCCCAGCGCCAGTTGCACCAACAAACGCAATCTTTTGACCAGGTTTTGCATAGAGAGATATGTTGTGCAAAATAATTTTGTTTTCTTCATATCCAAAGTCAACATCAAAAAATCTAACGTCACCTTTAAGTTCTGTATAGGTAAGTGTTCCATCTCCATGAGGATGTTTCCACGCCCAAATGCCGTTTTCATCAGTTGTTTCTTTGATATTACCATTTCTATCTTTTTCTATTTTAACAAGTGTTACATATCCATTGTCAATCTCTATTTTTTCATCAATAAGTTTAAAAACTCTTTCTGCACCCGCTATAGACATGATGATACCATTTATTTGTTGAGATATCATACTCATAGGACGTGTAAAAGATTTGCTAAGTTGCATAAAAGCAGCGATTATGCCAACATCCATGACACCAAAGCCAAAAATTGTTAAGTTTGGTATAGAGGTAAGTGTCAAAGCACCCCCAATAACTGCAATAATAACATATTGCATATGACCAAGGTTGCCCATTATAGGCATAAAAATATTTGCATATTTATTTGCTTGTCTTGCATTAAAAAACCACTCGTCTGTAAGTTTGTTAAAACCGTCAATATTTTTTTGTTCATGATTAAAAACTTTAATAACTTTTTGACCATTTATCATTTCCTCAATGTATCCCATTTTTTTGCCAAAACAAACTTGCTGAGCAGTAAAATATTTTCTACTCTTGCCACCAATTTTTTTTGTAATAAAAAGCATAAGCATCAAAAATACTATAACAATCAAGGTTAAATATATGCTTAAATAAAGCATTGATGCAAAAACAAAAACAACAGTAAAAATAGAAGATAACACTTCAGGTATGCTTTGACAAAGCATTTGTTCCAATGCATCGGTGTCGTTTGTGTATTTACTCATTATGTCACCATATGAATTGGTATCAAAAAATTTGACAGGCAATCTTTGCATTTTTACAAACATTTCATCCCGAATTTTCTTTAAAATTCCCTGTGATATATTAACCATAATTAGATTTGATATAAACGTAGCAATTATACCTACAGAAAAAACAGTCAAAAGTTTAAATATAAGCGATAACAAATTACTAAAGTCGCCAGTGTTCGTCTTTAGCATTGGTTCTATAAAATCATTGATAACATTTTTAATAAAAAGTGAAGAAATAACAGTTGTTATCGCACTAACAATTACACAAAGAACTACTATAGAAAACTTTAGTTTGTAGCCGTGTGAAAGATATGATAACAACCTTTTCACTGTTTTTTTTGCATCAACAGGTGTTTGCTTTTTAGGAGGTTCCATATTATTTTACCCCCTTTTTTGAAGTTTGTTGGGTGTAAAGATCTTGATAGATCTCACAATTTTTAAGCAAATATTTGTGGTCACCTTGTGCAATTATTTCACCTTCATTTAAAACGATAATATTGTCGGCATCTTGTATGCTTGAAATTCTTTGTGCAATTATAATTTTTGTTGTTTTTGGCATATAAGTCTTCAAAGCCTTTCTTATCAATGAGTCATTTTTTGTATCAACTGCACTTGTAGAGTCATCTAATATTAAAATTTTTGGTTTTTTTAGAAGAGCACGTGCAATACACAATCTCTGTTTTTGTCCACCGCTTATATTTGCACCACCTTCTTCAATATATGTATCGTATTTTTTCTCCAATTTTTCAACAAACTCATCTGCTCGTGCAAGTTCACAGGCCTTTTTGATTTGAGCATCAGTGGCATTTTCATTTCCCCATCTCAAGTTTTCTTTTATAGTCCCAGAAAAAAGAACGTTTTTTTGTAATACCATAGAAACAGAATCCCTAAGAGAGTGCAAATCATAATCTTTGACATTTTTTCCACCAATAAAAATATTGCCACTTGTTGCATCATAAAGTCTAGGTATTAGTGATACAAGCGTAGTTTTTGAACTACCAGTGCCACCAATAATGCCTAGAGTAGTCCCTGAATCAATTGTTAAATTTACATTTTTAAGACACAACTTTGAGATGTCGTTTGAATAACTAAAAGATACATTTTCGAATACAATCTTATTGTTTTTGACTTTGAAAATTGGTTTGTCACAATTTTTTATGTTTGGGGTCTCATCAAATATTTCTACAATTCTTTGAGCACTTGCACGTGAAATAGTTATATTAACAACAACCATAGAAAAAATCATAAGCGACATTAATATTTGCAGAGTATATGCAAAAAGTGTTGTTAGTTGTCCGGTATTTAGTTCTGTTGCACCGGTATTTACAATAGTTGTAGCGCCTACCCAACATATAATTGTTAAGCAAGTGTAAGTTGCAAATTGCATCAGTGGAGAAGTAAAAGCCAAAATTCTTCTTGCCTTTGAGTAGTCTTTGTATATGAGGTCACTTGTGTTATAAAACTTTTTTGTTTCATAGTCTTCTCTAACAAAAGATTTTACAACTCTTATTCCTCTAATATTTTCTTGTACGTTTAAATTTAGATCATCATATTCTTTGATAACTTTTTTAAAAATAGGATGAACAAAAGTTAATATTAACAATAAGCCGAACATGACTATTGGACTTGCAATTAAAAATATT
>Ga0310786_10001677_pt1 | contig 35513 bp, 26 predicted proteins | sample AusTroGonzalo_MG_FD_203881 | JGI IMG/M metagenome (GOLD analysis project Ga0310786, IMG submission 203881) | Bovine rumen microbial communities from tropical cattle in Woodstock, Queensland, Australia - Gonzalo_03 (v2) (version 2) | ecosystem: Host-associated > Mammals > Digestive system >... | reverse complement strand
CGATCCCTACCTGATCTGCTGCAACTACGGCGACGGCTTCATGGTGGACAAGTCCATCGTGCAGGCCTACTTTGACAAGTTCATGGGCAACTACACCATGAAGGGCGGCAAGTACATGCTGCAGACTGAGGCCACCTCCCTGATCACCGACGAAACCGGCCGGGTGACCGGCGTGAACGCGGTGGGCGCGGACGGAACGACCTATGTCATCAACGCCCAGTACATTGTCTCCGCCACCGGCGGCTTTGCCGGCAACGGAGAGATGGAAGACAAGTATTTCTCTGACGAGTATTACAACCTGTCCGGCGGCGGACGCTGGAACGTGTACGGCATGACCCAGAACGATGGTAAGATGATCCAGTCCGCCATCGACAACGGCGCGGCGACCTACTGCATCGGTATGCCCCCGGTCAGCCACATCGGCGGCGCCTACAAGGTGATGCATGAGTTCCCGATCATCCAGCAGGAGTATCCGGACTTCTTTACTGGCAAGCCCGCCACCATTTCCCTGAACGATATCCCCATGATGCTGGCAGTGGCGCCCAACAGCCTGGCCGTGAACCGCCAGGGTGTGCGCTTCAAGGATGAGACGACCCTGACCGCCTACGGCAACTGGGCGGCCGGCGCTTACTTCTACACCATCTGGTCTGACGAGCAGATGCAGTCCATCCGGGATACCGGCCTCAAGTTCAGCAACATCGGTATCTTCATCAACCAGGGCGGCTGGCCCGCCAACACCCCGATTCCGGAACTGTATGACGTGCTGGAAAAGGGCATGGAGATGGACATCATCTTCAAGGCTGACACGATTGAAGAGCTGGCGGAGAAGATCGGCGTGGACGCCGCGACCCTGGCCAAGACCGTGGCGGATTACAACAGCTACTGCGACACGAAGGAAAATCCGCCCCAGGGCATCGAAAAGAATCCCGTCATCTATGACCTGAGCGGCCGCCCCATGGAGGGTGAGTACAACGTGTACGAGAAGATCGAAGGCAACGGACCGTACTACGCCGTGAAGGGTGCTCCGTGGATCTATTCCACCACCGGCGCCCTGGACGTGGACGAACAGTTCCGCGTGCTGAAGACCGACGGCCAGCCCCTGGAAGGCCTGTACGCGGTCGGCACCGACTGCCTGGGCATCATGTTCACCGAGAAGAAGGAATACGTGACCTACGGCGGCGCTGACCAGGGCTGGGCTTTCACTTCCGGCTACCTGGCCGGCAAGCAGCTGGCGGAAACCATCCTGGCGGAATAAGCCAAAAACAAAAAAAGAGATAAACAAACCAAAAACAAACCAGATAAACAAACCAGCCCCGGGCGCGATTCACTCCGCACCCGGGGTTTTCTGTATGCATATGCTTTATCGGAACGCTGTAACTACAATTGTTAATTGTTCATTGTCATCGCTCTGCGATGACTTGACTTACTCCTTCTTCCTGCGGATTCGGTACACCAGGCCGAAAACGCCGCCTGTAATTACGGCGGTAACTAAACACCAGAGAACCCGACTCTGGGCCATAAGATCATGGAAAAGCACAATGCATATTATAAAACAGACAACAAACAGTAAGGCATGGGGCGCGTACCTCAGCTTGAGCGGCATGTTCTCTTTGGAACGCATCTGGTTTCTCCTCCTTATCCTGTCATACAGTGCATGTCTTCTTCGACATGATCAATATAGCATGAGTCAGATTACCGAGTCATCACGGCGGTGTAACAATTGTGTAAATCCGGGATCGGATCCCTGTCATGACTGGATAAAAAAGGTGGATACCGTGGGGACGTTTCCTGCGGTATCGTTTTTCCTGTGTTATAATGAATTTACAATTTTCTTCAATTTTTCTTCGGAATCCAAAACAATTTTTGTTCGGCAGTGCGTCTGTATATGTGGAAGGGGGATAAAGAATGTCCAATGCACCCGCATCGGATGAGCAGGCAATTGTTCATCTGATGACTACATACGGTACAGACATAAGGCGCCTGTGCCTGTGCCTGCTGAACGACTCATTCCTGGCCGAAGACGCGGCCCAGGAAACATTTTTCAAAGCCTGGAAACATTACGCCGGCTTCCGGAAGGAATGCTCGGAGAAGACCTGGCTCAGCCGGATCGCCGTGAATACCTGCCGGAGCATGCAGCGCGGTTCCTGGTTCAGATCCGTTTTCACACATACGGATGAAGAAAACAAGGAGCAGGAAGTGGAACTGCCGCCGGATTATGATCCTACGGTCTGGAATGCGGTACAGGCACTGCCGGAACAGTTGAAAAGCGCGCTGGTGCTGCGCTACTGGGAAGGACTGCCGCTGCAGGAGGCGGCTATAACGCTGGGTACGAACGTCAATACGCTGAATACGCGTATCCGCAAAGCCAAGGCAATCCTGCAGGCGAATCTGAAGGGATGGTATTTCGATGAAGAAGATTGATGTGAAAAAGGCCCTCAATGAACGGGTTCGGAATACAGAATGGACGGACGCAAACACCTGGAATGTGCTGCGGAAGATCCGGAACACCAAGGCTGCCCGCAGGGAGTTCAGCCTGCGCAGGCTGATGCCGGCCGCGGTGGCCCTGCTGCTGGTGATGGGCATCGGCATCACGGCCCTGACCAGGACTCCCGGCGGCCCGGATCCGATCCGTGAAAATGATCAGTACACCGCGCAGCCCCTGGTGACCGCCCTGTCCGGCGGCCAGGGAGAAGGCACCGGCGATCTGCCGGAAGAGGCTGTTGGCTGTGAAGACTCGTTACTGCCCGTGAATCTGGGCTGTGAAAGACAGGGAATCCGTGTGGATGTCGTTGCGGGTCTGGCAGCGGGAAATGAATCTTATGTTAAATATGCCATACAGGACATAGAGAACAAATATCCCGGTCTGGAAATGGAACCGGAAAAGATGATCAATACGATTCTTCCGGAAGACTGCGATGCGGACGGAACGATGTACGCGGATGAGATAATGACCTGTGATGTGAATGTAGATGAACCGTACAGGAATATGTATATCATCGGGAATCATCATTCCCGGAAGATTCAGGGTGAGGATCAGGAGATCACCCTGGGGATCAGGGATATGCGGATTATGCAGCGTACTGATATAGACCTGCATCCGTATATTCAGGAATATGCAAAACCGGAAGAAGGAATATCTCGCGAGGGGTACAAGATCCTGGATCCGGAAAAGAAACTGAGTATTCCCCTGGGCCGGGAGGATCTGCTGCTGACCGGTATCGGCTGGATTGACAACCAGCTGCATGTGCGGATTGAGTATACGGGTGAGAGCTTTGTTAAGAACGTGACATCGTATGATAACGTCTGTGATGTATGGATCAGCGGTGATTTAATTCATCCCACTGAAACGAGGTCCGGCGTGGATTACACGATGCTGACAAGCGGTACCACGAAGTATGAGGAAATCCTTGACTGCGGACCGGACAATTACGGGGAAGTATCGCTGATTGCCCATTGTTCTGTGCTCGAAGATGTTGTGCAGGGTAACTGGTCCGTTAATCTGCCACTGAGTATGATTTGCCCGGAAATTGAACCGGCAGTGGACGCCGCGGAAGCGGTCCGTGAGCAGATGGAAATCAATTATCCTGGGATTACGGATCAGCTGCGCCCAATCAACCTCAGCTGTGAAAATGACGGCATCCGCCTGGAGCTGATCTCCGGCGTTGTGAAGGGGAATGAAGCCTGGGCCGTGTATTCCCTGCAGGATGTGGAAGGCAGGTACTCCGGGAGTGAAATTTCCGGCTACCCTGGTTTCAGCAGCGTCATGGGAGACGTGGATAGCGGGGAGTCGCCGCTCTTGTATACGGATGAAAAGGAACACAAGCAATATTTCTGCGCCCATGAGGTGTATGAGCAGCCCGTGGACCCGGCGGACCGGCTGGTATACTTTGGCATGTCTCATTATGAAGCGGAACGCAAGGTTATGCTGGACCTGCTGGATCTGCTGAAGGAACACGGAACAACGCAGGAGGGTGTCCTTTCACCGGAACTGGCTCCCATATCCACCACGGAGGGAGAGGTTCCGCGGAATAAGATGAAGATCCTGGACTATACAAAGCCGCTGGATGTTCCCGTCCTGGATGATGTGAAGCTGACCGGCGTCGGCTGGATCGACGGCAGCGTGCATGTCCAGTTCCATAACCCCAACGCCCACGGGTTCGGCGGCGAAAGGGTCAGTGCGTCAGGCAACTGGAGCACTTACCTGTTCTATGACTGGGATTATGATACAGAGGATCTGTATGACTGGGCTTCCTGGGATGAAAACGGCGACGGATCGATTGACTGGGAGGAGCGGATCCTGAACTGCACGCCGGAACTCCTGGAGAAACTGCAGCCGACGGTCGAGGTGTCCGTCACGGATGCACTCGTGGAAGGCGATTGGGAGATCCGTTTCCCGCTGCGCATGATCTGCGCGGATACCACGGACCAGATGGACGAATATCTGGAGCTTCTGGAGAAGAACGCTGAAGTATGTGAAGTTGTGGAAAACTTCCTGCGGGACTGGGCCAAGGAAGATTTCAGCGATATGTATCTTTTCACTGATGACGGATGGAGAACAAGCGTATATATGGGCGAAAACCGTCTGCGCACGCTTGCAGCGTCCGGATCAGTGGTGAATTATCTCTTCGACAGCATTTCCGGGGAAACCGGCGACGCGGAACGGACAGCCGTCTGCACTGTGAAAATGTTACTTCCGGGTGAGGAGGAACCGGTTTACCGCCGGTATGAGATCCGGGTCCGGAAGGATCAGGAAAACGGAAGGTATGCCGTGGATCCCGCCTGCTTAGAACACTGGGAACAGGGAGAAGACCTGTCCGGGTATCCGTTACCTTCAATATCTGATATTGCATTCGGAGATTCCGTTCCCTATAAAGGCAATAAACAGATGGTACCCGTGAACCTCAGCAGCGAAAAGCAGGGTATTCGCATGAACGTGCTTTACGGCATAGTGAATGGGCAGGAAGCTGCGATTATCTATTCCCTTGAGGATCCGGAAGGCCGGTACGCCGGGTTCCCTGACGAACCCGTCCTGACTCACGATATCGGATCCGTCAGTGCAAATAACAGGGCATATTTGCACCGCAGCGAGAAAGACCATAAAGCATACTACATGCAGTATATCGATTTCGATCAGCCGGTTACCCCGGAAGACCGTACCGTCACGCTGAAGATGGAATCCGTGAAGGTGACTGAAAAGGATCAGGCGGACCTGACCCAGATGCTGAAGCAGTATGCCAAAGCCGCGGATGGGGTCGAGCCTCCGCAACTGGCGCAGGCCATCCTGGGGGCCAGATATACCGGCCCGACGAAGGTGCCGGACCTGAAGGTGCTGGATTATACCAAACCGCTGGATCTTCCCCTGTTCGGGAATGTCACGCTGGGCAATATCGGCTGGATCGACGGCAAACTGCATGTGCAGCTCCACACAGACAGTCCGAATGTGGGCGGCTTTGAGAAAATCTGGCTCAACACTTTCCTGGACGGAAATACGGACACCCTGTGGAAGGAGCTGGATTACAGCCCGCTGGAATGGTATGGCGACAACGGCTCCTGGTATGAGTTCGTTTATGACTACGCCCCGGAAGACCTGGACAAGCTGGAGATGACCCTCAACGCCATTTGTGAGGCGAAGACGCTGGAGGATGACTGGACCGTCAGTTTCCCGCTCAGCATGATCTGCGCGGAAGATAAACCGGCGGCGGAAGAACCGAAGGTCCAAACCGGAGAACTGCTTAATGAATCCTATAATTTCGATGGTACCGAGGTACAACTGCACGCCGTTGACCGGAGCTTTGAGAAACAGGGAATGTGTGTGAATGTCATCGGCGGCTTAGTCAAGGGCAATGAATTCTGGGTGAAATACAGTGTGCAGGATCTGGAAAACAAATATTCCGGCCTTGAGATGTTCCCGGAAGCATATATCAATACAGTTTGCCCTGAGGACGGCATGTCTACCGGAGAAGTTGTTCCTGAAAGAGCCGTAGTCATAACGAGCAGCCTGGATACGGATAAAGTTTCGCATACATCCACATTCCTTACCCAGTTCATACACAGTCAGACGATCCAGGATAAGGGCCAGGAAATCACATTCGGCCTGAAGGACCTGAAGTTTACACGGCATACCACCGTGGATCTGCACAAGTATGTGGAGGAATACGCAAAGCCAGAAGAAGGGGAACTTTCCCGGACGTATAATGGACAGAAGATCCTGAACACATCTGAAAAGCTGAATATACCCATGGGAAGGGATGATGTGCTGCTGACTGGTATCGGCTGGATTGACAACAAACTGCATGCACGGTTTGAGTATACGGACGAGGGTGATTTCCTGAAGAACGGAAAATCATACGGCCAGGCATGCAATGTCTGGATCAGCGGTGAATATCTTGATTCTGCGAAAAAACAGGAATCCGGTGTGGCTTACACCATGCTGACAGGGTCTGACAAAGCGGGTGCCACGCCCAACCGGTTTGAAGAAATCCTGGAATGCGCACCGGATAATTACAACGAAGTATCCCTGAGAGCGCATATTGAAGTGATAGAGGACGCGGTACAGGATGAATGGGCTGTCAGCTTCCCGCTGAACACCATATACGAAGGAAACGAACCGGCAGAAACCGCAGCCGCAGAGACAAATGAAGAAGGGCAAGACGCGATCAGGGGCCGTGTGAACGAAATTCTTACCTGCTGGCAGCAGAAAGATATTGACGGCCTGCTGGCAATGTGCACCGAGCCCTGGAGAAGTGAACGGACGCAGCTCAACAAGATCCTGGGCAAGCGTGTTCCGGAGGTCTGGCAGATCACCGATATAGAGGGTGAAGGATGGCCGGCTGCGACGGTAGAATGTGAAATCCGCATGCAGTCGGAGAGCGACGCTGGTTTCTATTTCATCAAAATGAAAAAGGAAGCGGACGGACGCTGGTATTTTGAGCCGGCCGGACTGGGCGATGGTACTTCGGTTTACAGTGCTTCGTCCACCATCAGGGATGAGGATGTCATCCTGTCAGTCAACGAGACAGGCAGTATCGTCAAAGCGGAGGAGATCCCGCCTTTTGTCAGCAGGATAAACGAATTCTATACCTGCTGGAATAAGAGCGATCTGGACGGCATGCTGGCGCTTTGCCCGCCGAATATGAGAAACGCAGGTTATGCCAATTTCATGATCTACCTGAAAAGCCTGCCTGGAACACCGCAGGAATGGAAAATCGGCCATCTTTACGGAAAGCCGGAAGACGATATCCGGGGCGCGTCCTGCGAGGCGGTTCACCTGTGGCCGAATGGCAGCAGGATTATGAATTATGCTGATATCGTAGTGCGTAAAGAAGCAGACGGACAGTGGTACATTATCCCCGCAAGCATTGACGAAATTGCAAACCGTTATGCGGATTCGGCTGAAGGCATGCCTCCCGTACCGACGGATGAATGGCATACAATCCTGGCCGACCGCCTGGATGAGTTCCTGACCTTTTGGCAGAAGAAGGATAAAGACGGCCTGCTGGCGCTGTGCACCACTCCGTGGAGGAGTGAATGGGACAGGCTGAACCAGCTGCTTGAAAACCGGACGCCCCAGAACTGGGAGATCAAGTGGGTACAGGAAAGCGGACTGCCGGTTGTGACCGTGGGATGCAGTATCTCCATGCAGTCGGAAGAGGAAGATGGTTTTTTCCGCTTCACGGCGAAAAAGGGAACCGACGGCGTCTGGTATTTTGAACCGCACGAAATGTGGGATACCAAGGTGAGTGTGGCTTCTCCGTACAGCATTACGGACAGGGATCTCATCCTGACCGGCAATGAAAAAGGTTTCCAGGCAAAAGTGGAAGAGATACCGCCTTTTGTATACAGCATAATGGACTTCATGACCCTTTGGAATGAGGGCAACGCAAAAGGCATGCTGTCCCTGTGCCAGCCGTCCGGGAGGGACGAACGCCTCGCGCAAATTGTGGCGGCTATGGTAACAGACGGTGATAAACCGATCGAATGGAAGATCGGTCAGCTCTATGGAGCACCGGAAGAAGATGCCCGGGGCGCTGCGTGCGAGTTGACAATCCGGCGGAGAGACGGGCAGGAGATTGTTTATCCTGTCGATATCACAGCGATCAAGGAAGCAACCGGGAAGTGGTATCTCAGTTACAGAAGCGTTGAGCAAATCTCCTCTGATATGCTTTCTGCACATATGAAGACCGCTGAAGAAGAAAACAACCGGAAAAACAACCCTGACAATGAGGAAATCATTAACACCCTGAATGAGTTCTATTCCTGCTGGATGAACAACGACAAGGAAGGTATGCAGGCCCGGGGTGTGCCGGGGGAGGATGACCGGGATTATAAGAGCCTGATGGATACCCTGCTGGATCTGGGACTGCCACAGGCATTTTATCCCGGAGAGATTCGTGAAACAGGCGCTGAGAACACCCGCAGCCTGCATGGCAGTGCTTCATTCAGGACTCCTGAGGGAGAAGATGTTGCGTACTATGTTGATTTTGTAGTGGAAAAGGCGGATGACGGTCACTGGTATGTCCGCCCAGAGATTACATGGAGTCTCATGCATGTGGTTGAGCTGCAGGAAGCGACAGCGGATGGTCAGGAAACCCGGAAGCTGGCGTGGCCCATTACGGTATCAATGGAACTGTCAGCGGACAGGCTCGCCGGATCGGCGCCCGTTAATGTGGATATATCAGTGACCAATACCAGCGGAAGGAAACTGGAAGAATCCGTGAGGTTGTTTGATCAGACCATGACACAAATTGAGGCGTTCGGCGCTTCAGGCCTGGACGCCGGTGAAACGAGGACATGGTCCGGGGAATACACCGTGACCAGAGAGCAGCTGGCGGAAGGGAAGGTTCTTTTCTTCCTGTATTTCTCCGAATACAATGAAAGCACGGAAGAGTTTGAAAAGCATCTCGTGAGTTTCTACAGGCCCGTTTTCAGGGAAGAAGCCCCTGCAGCGGGAAACGCTTCTGTCACCAGGAGCGGAAGGCCCGTAAGAGTGGATATGGAGCTGGGAAAGGATAAGCTCAGCGGACCGGAAACCATTGACGTGACCATTTCGGTGACCAACGTCAGCGGGGATACATTGGCCGGACCGGTGATCCTGTATGATCCTGACGGAAATCAGGTTGCGGAATACAGCGAAGCGGATTTCGCCGCTGGGGAAACGAAGGAATGGACTGGAAAATGGACCGTGACCGAGGCGCAGCTGGCGGAGGGAAAGGTTGGCTTCTCCGTGAAGTACTCTGATTACAGGGAAGGCACAACGGAACTCATGGCACACAAACTGACATTCTCCAAACCCATTACCAAAGAATAACACCAAAGATAAAACAAAGAGGACGGCAGCAGCCGTCCTCCTTGTTATGTTCTCCACTCTTTATTATCTTTACTCAACCAACCCGATGACTTCCCGCAGGTCTTTGATTTCATAATCCTGCCCGTAGTCTTTTGTTTCGCCGGTGCGGTTGATGAGCACAGAGACCGCGCCGGCGTTCTTTGCGCACTGCACGTCCTTGATCTCATCTCCGACAAAGGCGGTTTCCGCCACCGGGACGCCCATCCGTTCCGCCAGGATCTCCAGGGCTTTTCCGCAGGGCTTCCGCCAGCCGGTGTCGTTGGATGTATATGGATACCGGATATATTTCAGCAGCGGCCGGATATCCTCCAGAGCGTATTTGTTGTCCATGCCGTAGGCCACGTCGGACAGGGTCGCGGTGACGATGCCCTTCCTGTCCAGCTCCGCCAGGGCATCCTCCGCTTCCGGATAGACGTGGGCCTCGCAGCGGAAATAATCATAGAACTCCTTTTTGACGGTTTCCTTCAGTTCGGGGGGAATGCCGGTACCCTCCAGGATTTCGGAGAAGATGAGATCGGAAGAGACTTCCTTTTCCCGGGGATTGATCCGGGTGTTGTATTTCGCCAGGGTTTCCCCGATATGCTCATACGCTTCTTCGGAAAGGCTCAGCCCCAGCTTCTGTTCAATGTGTTCAAATGCGGGACGGTACAGGGCGGACCAGTTCAGCGGGATGGGATAATGGACAAGGGTCTGGCCGATATCAAAAACCACAGCTTTGATCCGCATAACATACCTCCCGGATATATGGATGAGGGAATTATACAGGGGAATGGAAAGGCAAGCAAGGAAAAGAGGAAAGCAAAAAACAGGAGGATGGTGACGCCGTCCTCCTGTGCGGTTTATGCCGCTGCATTATTTTCTCTCTGTATAGGTGCAGCTGAAGGAACACTTGTTGCAGTGTACGTGAACGGTTCTCTTGTAATGGAGGTGCGGAGCTCCGTGATAGGTGGGGAGCGGCTCCCATGCACCATATTTGTAGAACAGCTTTCCGCCGCAGTCGCAGACTTCAGCGGCCAGGGCGGTCGCCGCAACGGTTGCGATGGAGATGATCACCAGGATCAGGGCAATGATACGCCGGGTGTCTTTTGTCATGTGTTCAGTCCTCCTTGTGTATGCCTGTCGGCATTTTTTTCGGGTACGGCCGGAACCTGCCGGGGGAACCGGAACAGATCCGCGGCAATACCTCTTCAAACCATCTAACGATTGGGAAGGCAGTCTCGTTCAATACAAAAACTCAATTTACATGGTTGTTACATCCGTGTGAATACTCTGAAACACCGGATGGGTATGATGGATATGTACAGTGAAGCACTGCCCTTCGGGTACCGGGAGGGCTGCTTATCCGCTTAAGAAGCATAAGTCATCACTTAAGCGGGGGATAGAAAGGATATGGATAAAAATGGAACGTAAAACCTGGCGTAAACTCCTGACCCTGATGATCAGCATCCTGCTGGTATGCGGCATTTGTTTTGCTGCATATGCGGAGGATACCACGGACAGCGATTTTATTATCAAAGGGAAGACCCTGGTGAAATATACCGGCATGGGCGGGGAAGTGACCGTGCCGGATGGCATTGAAGTGCTGGGCAACGAAGCATTCCAGAGCAGCAATGTTACAAAGGTGAACCTGCCTGAGACTGTGAAGGAGATCCACTCTCACTGCTTTTTCTGCTGCAGCAGCCTGAAGGAGATTACCCTGCCGGCCTCTCTGGAAGGACTGGAGGATAAAGTGCAGGCCTTCGGATGCAACTATGCGCTTGAGGCGTTCAGCGTCGCGGAAGGAGGCCATTATATCACGGTGGACGGCGTCCTGTTTACGGCGGACGGTAAAACCCTTGTATATTATCCGGATGGCAAGCGGGATGCTGAGTATTCCATTCCGGAAGGCACTGAAAGGCTGGCAGAGACGTCATTTGACGTTCCCGGCCTGGAAATACTCAATATTCCTTCCACAATGAAGAGCGTGGGCGGGGATTATGTGGCTTTTACGGGGCTTCGGAACCTGCGGGAGATCAACGTATCCCCTGACAATAAAACATTCCGCTCTGTGGACGGCGTGCTGTACACCTCCGATACCCTGCTGTGCTACCCGAACGACAAAGCAGGCAAGGAACTGAAGGCGGGAGATTTCCCTGCCGGACTGAAACGGATTGCCCATAACTCCTTCTGGGGCAACCACTACCTGGAGAAGATAGAACTGCCGGAGGGTCTTGAATACCTGGGCGGAAAAGTCTTTCTCGGTGCCCGGGAACTGAAGATCGTTGTGATTCCCGCCTCCATCAAAACCATCAGCTGGTTCACTTTTGCTGACTGCATGAAACTGGAGCGGGTAACCATCCTGAATCCGGATATTCAGCCGGAAGATGTTAACCATAAAGATCCGAAAACATACAATATTTTCTGGGACGCAAACAAAAGAGCGGTCCTGTGCGGTTATGCGGGCGGTAAGCTGCAGGCCTATGCCGAAAAGTGCGGCCTGCACTTTGAAGCCCTGGAAACACCGGTGGAAATCGTGGATGAAGTTGTGGATGAAATCGTGGATGAAACGGCTGGGGAAGCCGTGAAGGAAACGGCGCAGGATACCCCTGAAACCCTGACGAAGCCCGCGGAATCCAATGAGGGTGACTATATCATCGAAGGAACCACCCTGGTGAAGTATGTCGGCCCGGGCGGGGAAGCGACCGTGCCGGACGGCGTGGAAGTGCTGGGCGAGTGGGCGTTTGAAAGAGCCCGTGTGACGAAGGTGAACCTGCCCGAAACCGTGAAGGAAATTGAGTGCTATTGCTTCTTCGAGTGCCCCGAACTGCAGGAGATCAACCTGCCCGCTTCCCTGGAGCGGATCGGGTACACGCAGGCCTTTGCCTATACCCCGAAGCTGGAAGCCTTCAACGTGGCGGAAGGTAATCCGTACTTCGTTTCCGTGGACGGCGTGCTGTTCACCGCGGATAAGACCAGGCTGCTTTATTATCCCTGCGGCAGGAACCGGGGCGGGGAATACGTTATTCCGGAAGGAACCCGGGACTTCAGCAGCAGCGCGATCTCCGATACCGGCCTCACCGCGCTGGAACTGCCTGCATCCTATACAAAACTGGATATCAGCACCAGCTTTTCCGGCAACGATCAGCTGAAGGAAATCCGGGTGGCTGAAAACCATCCCACCTTACGCTCTGTGAACGGCATGCTCTTTGATAAAAACGGTAAACTTCTCTGCTATCCCTGCGGCCGGAAACAGGAATTCATGGGCGCGGATGATTTCCCGGCGGAGATGAAGGCCATCGGCCCGTACGCTTTCCAGGATGTCCAGCACCTGCGGACGGTCGTGATCCCGGACGGCATTACCAGCATTGACTGGATGTGCTTCACCTTCTCTCCCTCCCTGGAGAGCGTGACCCTGCCTGCTTCTGTAAGTTCAATCTCCGGATACACTTTCGCGCACTGCCCGAAACTGAAGCAGGTGATGATCCTGAACCCGAACGCGTCCATCATGCGGGAGAATAAACGGTTCGAGGCGGATAATGTTAATATTATTAACAATTCTCCCAACGCTGTCCTTTACGGCTTTGCGAACAGCACCACCCAGGAGTATGCTGTTGAGATGGACGATCTCTTCGTTTCCATCGGCGCGGCCCAGGGTGGAACCGCGGGTGTCGCAGATCCCCTCCCGGACTATGTGCCGGAATGCCAGCGGTAAGACACAAACCAACCCAGGCAGCCCTGAAAAGGGCTGCTTTTTCATTGGGAACGAACAGAGTGACTGTTCCATTCTGCCCGCCTTTTACAGTCCTTTACAGTTCTTTACACTTTTTGAATTCTTTTACAGTTCTTTACAGTTCCGCACGGATAACGGTGTTTTATGCATATTTTCACCACCAAATGCAATGATATTGCATTTACCGGTGAAAATATGGCATACGCTCCCTGTTTCATTCTTGAAATACTGTTGCTCTACTCAAAAGAAATGCATATAGTAAAACACTGAAGAAATTATGAATTATTGAGGACTCATCCGTGCTCAAGCACGGCATATGATTCCCACGTTACAGCTGTCAAAGTATCGAAGAGACTTTGATAACAGCGATCACGAAATTGTGAATTGCCAGACTGTATTTGTACAGTCTGGTATTATTTTCCAGCCAGAAGGAACAAAACAGCCCTTTCGTTCGTTCTATTGTCAGGTGCGGGAGAAAGAAAAATCCATTGCCCGTATCTGAAGGAGGTAAAAATGATTAGGAAAACCATGACCGTGTTACTTGCGATCTCAGTGATCGTGCTTTCCATATCTGCCGCGTTCGCGGCAGGCGGCGGAGTGTTCGGCGAAGTGGCCGCCCAGGAGGGCGAGTACGCAGACCGGCGCCTTACCGTCCTGGACCAGATTGCGGAAAAACCCGCTGCCTCCCAGACCCTGGAAGACGGCATTTCCATGGAAATCAACCAGGCCTACTACGAAGGCAGCCGCATCTTCGTTTCCTATACAATGGGTTCCAACGCTGACCTGATCCAGCTCCATGAGGGCGCTCCCGAAGAAACCAAATGGACCCATGAGGTGGAGAACTGGATCACAGGGGAAGCCCCTGCCATTGACCAGGCGGATTATATGAAGGAGCATGACTGGCTGAACGGCCAGGGCCAGCGCTGGCTGGAAGGCCCCTATGATGTAATTGAAGGCATCATCCTGGAGGACGGAACCGAAACCCGTACCGTCGGCGGAATGGAAATCAAGCAGAAGGACGGTTCCCTGATCGGCTGGCTGGAAGCGGTCATTCCGGAAGAGAAGGGAGCGGACTCCCAGTCCTTTGCCATCTCCATCTCCTGCAACCATGCCATTAAGTTCCAGGATAACGCCAGCTATAAGGAAAACTGGCAGGAAACCAAGAAAGCCACCGTTCCCTTCACCGCATCAAAGAGCAAGGACGTGACAACCCTCCGGGGATCCAAACAGGCAAACTCCTGGCAGGCCAAGGCATCTGCCACCGCCGGCAAGGCGGATATGCAGGTGACCATCCGTTTGGCCTCAGATGAACAGGTCAAGGCCCGGAACGAACTGGAAACCGGAAAAACAGAAGTCGCCACTGACCTGATCATCTACTGGGACCTGTACCGGAACGGCCAGCTCATTAATGACGTCTACGGCGAAAACCGTGCCTTCATGGACGGCGAGGAAGTCGTCTATGAAATCGGCTTCCCCCGCATGGACAACACAAGTTCCCTGAGCCTCGTCCCCGTATACGCCCGCAGCGGCGCCCACGAAGATGAAGCCATTACCCTGGAAGCCGAAAAGTAAAAAGAAAGGAGAATAAGAAAGAACCCACAAACAAAACCAACAAAAAAAGATTGAACCATCCCGGAGACAGGGCTTAACGCGGCCCTGTCTTATTTTATGTGGTTGCGAGAAAAACAAACCTCCGGTGATATACCGGAGGTTTGTCATATAATTCAGTTCTGAATGATTACTGTATTCTATATCCGAAGGTGGTAAAATGCTTCGTGATATAACTATAAGATGAACTGGTATCAATGGTTTTCCATTCTGTGCTGTTAGCGCTTCTGCGTTGATGTTGGATAGTGTGTTTCCACGTCCAGGTTGTCTTCTTTTTATAACCGAAGAAATCAACGTGCTGTTTGCGTCTGAGTGTAACAGAGAAAGAGGCTCGGTTTGCTGCTCTACTGTTGTAATCGGCTGGCATACTATACAGATCGCCAACAGCAGCACGTGCGCCAAGACTTGTAGACCAGGATGAGTATCCATCAGAAAAATTTCTGGTTATCGTTTTGGAATTGGCAAAACTGTTTGTGTATGAGCTTAATCTGGCTGTACTTGTAGTAGTTGTGGAGGAAGTAATATATGTTGTATCAATAACGTATCTGTATTCTTCCTGAGTTGTATCTGGCTCGATCCTTGATCCGGCGAATGAGCAAGACGGAAACATACAGGATGTTACAAGTAAGGCAAAGGTTAAGAGACATACTGATAATTGTTTGAGCGCTTTTTTCATGTTAAGTAAACTCCCTGTTAGTTTTGGCAGATGTATAATTAAATAACATCTGATCAGTAGGATGCTGCTCTGGTGAAAGAACTTTTTTGGGATTAATTAGTGAGTCAAATTCCGTAGATTCGGCATCCCCGGCAATACCGGGGATGCCGTTTGCTGCAAATTGATAATTACTTCAGGGTTGTCCAGAGATGGGGATAAGTGTTCTTCTCGTAGCTATAGGTAGTGGAAGTGGCAGGAATAGAACAGTTTTTCCAGGTGGAGGTGCCGATTTCCCTGTACTGACGGGTTATTACGTGCTTCCATTTTTTAGTTTTGGTATCCATGCGCTTGTAAGCGGTGATGGTCTGGCCGGGTTTGAGCTTGGTGTTGATGTCAATACCGGTTTCCTCGCCGCCGCCGATATTGCCGGACATCTGAGCAGATATATCGCTTTTCTTGGCACCGAGACCGATGGACAGGGAATAGGACGTTGAGTACTTGTTATGGAAGTTGGCTGTCTGCGTCACACTGGTGCGGTTCTGATACTGATAAATGATGGAGGATGAACCGTGGGAGGTGGTTTCTCCCTGATAAGTGGTAACAATCTTGTTCCTGTAGGTGTACAGATCACTGCGCATCTGGACGGGCTCATATCTTGTGCCGGCAAAAGCAAAAGAAGGAAGCAGGCAGACGGTTAACAGGAGAACGACCATAAGAATGGATAGACGATTGATACTCTTTTTCATTACGTAACACACTCCTTAATGCGAAAAATATGTAATTGTAGCGCGCTGAATACAGTATAAAATACTGACCTGAAAAATGCAACAAGTTGTACTAAACATACAGAAAATGTACAATTATGAAAAACGAAAGTTTTTTGCAAATAGAAACATAGTATATAATACCGGAATTAACAAGGTAACCATTAATTCATGGATATCTGCTATAGGAAATCTCATCCTCATTGCCCTGTCCTTTTCCGGGAGTGTTCCCGTGAATTACATCACAATGCTGTATACAATAGGCGTAACGGATTGCAAAAAGTACACATCTAATGTAAACTTTAAACATGTTCATTGACAATCTCACAGTTGGGGTTCTCCCGGGTACACCTGTACCCGCAATGAACATATCCTTATATCCGTGCAATAGTGCGAAACGCCATTACATACAATCCAAAGGAGAATTACCGATGAAAGTATTAGTGAAATCTTCCCGTGTGAACGAAGTCAAGCCGATGGCTATCTGTCTGCCCAAGTGCCCGGTGAAGTCCGTACGCTGCCATTATCCCACGGTTGCCGGCCAGGTGCCTCAAAAGGCTCCCGGCCGTAAACTTCCTACAGAAGACTAATTGAATGTGCGTTTCACACTATTGCTCTTCTGTGCCCTTTATTCTTTGAATACTGACTGGAGATTATTCCTATGCTGAAGGCATCCAACTACAATTATTTCTACCCGGACGGGGAGGAATATATCGCGTACAACAGCTTCCACAGCTCCCTTGTGCAGCTGACGAAGGAAGATTATCAGGAATACCTGGACGCAGTCGGAAAAGACCCCGGGGAAGAACCGTCCCCGGTGGTGACCGAACTGGTCAAAAACGGCTTCCTGGTTCCGGAGGACCGCGACGAATTGGCCATTATCCGCAACCGGATGTATAAAAGCCGGTATAACACGGGATCGCTGGGCCTGACGATTGCCCCCACCACCTGCTGCAATTTCCGCTGCGTCTACTGTTATGAGGACAAGATCCACCGGGACGTCATCATGGACAACAGCATCCAGCAGGCGGTCATCGAATATGTCCGGAAAGCGGCGGAAAAAATCGACAGGCTTCATGTGGCCTGGTACGGCGGTGAACCCCTGCTGGCCCTGAACATTGTGGAGAAAATGTCAGATGCCTTCATCGACATCTGTGAAAAGCACGGGGTGGAATACACCGCTTCCATTGTGACCAACGGCTACCTGCTGGACCGCAAAACCGCGAAGCTCCTGGTGTCCAAGAAGATCAATGACTGCCAGATCACCATAGACGGGGACCGTGAGAACCATGACAAGCGCCGTCCCCACTATACCGGCAAGGGCACCTACGATACCATTATCAAAAACATCATTGATATTGACGGGATCATTCCGCAGGTGACGCTCCGGGTGAACACGGACCGGAACAATCCCGACGCGGTGAACAAGATCATCGATATTGTCCGGGAGCATAACCTGAAGAACTTCATTCCCTATGCCGCTCCAGTCCGTGACTATGACGGCAGCTACTGCGTGGGCGAATGCTTCACCCAGAAGGGATTCCTGGAATATGAGTACGATAACCTGATAAACATCGATGATCCTTATATGATCATGAACAAATACCCGGTCATCCGGGATAACATCTGCTGCGCCGATACCCTGGGCGGTATGGTCATCAATGCGGACGGCAAGTTGTACAAGTGCTGGTCGGATATCGGCGTGGACAGCCTGAGCTACGGCAATATCAAGGGCGGCGACGTCAATGAAATGAACGAGATCCGCTACCTCATGGACGACCCCACCCGGGATCCCAAGTGCAGCGCCTGCAAGCTCCTTCCCGTCTGCATGGGCGGCTGCCCCCGCATGAGGAGGATGGAATCCGGAGACAAGTGCATCTACTACGAAGACCTGAACGCCAAATATATGAAGCACTTTGCCAGACTCGCCCGGGTATACGATATGAATGCGGAATAAAAAAGAAACAAAACAGCCCCCTGATTCGTTCTATTTACAAACCCGAAAGAAAGGGGGAATGTGCTTATGACTGACACTGTCTCAGTGAACATCCTGGCCTGGATGTCCACCGCAGCCAATATCATCCTCATTGCCCTGATTGTTTTTCTGGTCGTGATGTGGATAAAGCAAAAGGACAGGAAATCACAGAAAGATAAAACGGACAAGCAATAAACAGGATCCCCGGATAACACCGGGGATCCTGTTTTTCTATTTTCATCTTCTCCTGACAATTATTATACTACCGGTATAATGACAACCGTTCTCCTGTATGATACAATTCAGTCATCAAAGAGAGCAGAAAGGAGCCAAAGCGATGTATCAGCTGTTTAATATGGGCATACAGTCACAAGGTCGCATAAGCAGAACGACCGCTGCTTTGCTGTGCCCATATGGAACGCAATCTGGTATCATCGCGGAAAAGATCGGCTCCTTCAGGAATATCTGATCTGTACAAGATGAACTGACACCCGTTCCTTTGGGAGCGGGTGTTTTTCATATGCTGCCGTATCTCAACGAGTAGAGATCCGTTCTTGTAATCACGGAAGATGCTGGTTCGAGTCCAGCCGGCAGCACCCATGCTGCCGTATCTCAATGGGATAGAGAGCTACACTTCTAATGCGGAGGTTGCTGGTTCGAATCCAGCCGGCAGCACTTCATATACTGTCGTAACTCAGAGGGTAAGAGTGTCGGCCTTATAAGCCGTTTGCCGCTGGTTCGAATCCAGCCGACAGTACTCATGCTGTCAAAGCTCAATGGCAGAGCACCAGTCTCTTAGACTGGCAGTTGCTGGTTCGAATCCAGCTGACAGCACAGACAGAGAATAGGGAAAGGAGGAATCCATATGCGGATTCCGGTAGTGGATCTGAACAAAACCGGACAGAATATCTGTGTCCTGCGGAAACGCTCCGGCGTTTCCGTCAGGGAACTCCAGGAACTCCTGGGTTTTGCGACCCCGCAGGCTATTTACAAATGGCAGCACGGCATCAGCCTGCCGACTGTGGATAACCTGGTGGCGCTTGCCAGCATCCTGGACGTGTCCGTGGAAGAGATCCTGGCAGTGGATTATCCAAAGGGAGAAGAATGAAATGAATGAGGTATGTTTTGCGGTTAGCCCATAACTTGTTGAACCCGTCTCAGATACTTCCCTGGGATGGGCTTTTCTAATTGCCAGATGATATTCATAGGCTTGCTTCCATGATGGCTGACATAGGAGGCCTGGCCTAGAAAAGTATAGGGAGAAGTCCCTAAGATATCCTTTTTGAATTCGCGGACAAACAGGAGAATATGGCCTCCATGTTCTGCATGGTGGATATATCTTTGACCTGTTGGGGATTCGGCGGATGTGGTGGATTGGCTTTGCCAATGGAATTGCGTGTTGCTAATAGCATAATCCTCATACATGGTAGTCGGAGAGTAATCTTTATCACTTTTATTCAGGGTGATTAGGAAAACGTCAATGTTTTTAGCGGGAAGATACAAAACACCCTGCCGCATTGCACTGTAGTTTTTATAATCCAATGCGGCAAGTAACTGGCGCTGAGTATAGGTACAATGCACATCTAAAGGACAATCAAAACCAAGGTCTGTAGCGGAATCAATAAAATCAATATGATCGAATTGGTACTTGAGCAAATCAAGTAGTTCTTTCAACATGACTGGACTATTAGCCAAGCTTAAGAGCTTTTCCTGGACTTCATTACTATTCCAATCTTCAGCGTAACTGTCCCAGACAGTAATATAGAACATTTGCATCATTCGCTGCTCCAGAAGAGATAACGATGCAATATTCACTTTGCCTAGATTGGGTAGTATATCTAGCAAGAATTGTATCCATCTACGAGAATCAAAAACAGTGAAGCGATACATGATTTTGCTCAAAAGCAGCTCGATCTCTTCATGGAAATCTTCTTGTACATTCGCTTCAACACAAAGCCTGGAAAAAGTAATGCCTTTTTTGTAAATGTCTGCCGGTGTCATGTGATACCAGCTCAAGAAACCTTCAAAAGACAATTCCTGACCGCTGTCCTCGTGATAGGTACGAATACGGTTTACAAGCTCTGCATGGCCTCTGAAGTATTGCTGTATATTATCTAAAACTATGCGTGAAGCTTTTTTCTCAAGTTGTATATAACAACCCTTAGGGGCACCGGTGAAACCACGATCAATTTCTTCAACAACAGTGTGGTGCTCATCGTCTAGAAGCGCGGCAAACTTTTCCTCAAAGTTATACCGTCGGTTTGCTGCACCGATGAAATCCAGAACAGTTAAGCAATCTTTTCCGTCACAAAGACGAAGACCACGTCCCAGCTGCTGCAGGAAAATTGTCAAAGATTCAGTTGGACGGAGGAACAGGACAGTGTTAATTTCTGGTATATCAACACCTTCATTATACAAATCAACAACAAATATGACATGAATATCGCCATCGATTAGCTTCTTTTGAGCACTTTGTCTTTCTTCGTCGGAAGAGAAACTATCCAATGCCAGAGAAGGAATACCAGCGTTATTAAAATGCTCTGCCATAAAACGTGCATGTTGGATGGAAACGCAGAATCCAAGGGCTTTGACTTCGTCCATATCAGTTGCATATCGAGACAGGCATTCAATCACATGGTCTGCACGTTTTTGAGCTATAGAACCGGAAATGGTATAGATATTGTTGAGCTCTTTGCGATCATAGCCGCCGCGAGTCCATTTCAAATCATTCAGATCTACTGTATCACTGACTCCAAAGTATTGGAAAGGGCAGAGAAGCTTCCTGTTGATGGCTTCAGGTAAACGTATTTCAGCAGCGATGCGGTTATCAAAGAAGCGAAGAACGCTTTTGCCATCCATACGTTCCGGAGTAGCGGTTAATCCAAGAAGCACTTGTGGCATAAATGTTTCAATAGCGTCTGCATAAGAATCTGCTGCAGCATGGTGTGTTTCGTCTACGATGATGTAATCATAATAATCAGAGGGAAGACGTTTCCATAACGCCTGAGAGTTCAGCGTCTGTACAGAGATAAACAAGTAATCTAAACTCTCTGCTTTATAGTTACCGACCCAGAGTTCACCAAAGTTGGGGTCTTTTAGAACTGCCTGGAAAGTGGCAATGCTTTGCTTAAGGATTTCTTCTCGATGAGCAATAAACAATAATCGATTGAGTTGTTTCGGATGGGCCTTTTTCCAACCTCGATAATCCAGGGCCGAAATGACAGTCTTTCCGGTACCGGTTGCGGCGACTAGTAAGTTGCGATAGAATCCACGGACTTCCCGTTCTGCATGGAGCTGATCCAAGATGGCTTGCTGATAGGGATAAGGTCGGATATCAAAGAGAAAGATCTGTTTATCGCCTTTCCATTTTTCTCCCTTCAGGGCTTCTGCAAGCCTGGGATGTGAATCTGTTGTATAAGGCTCAAATTCGTAGGAGTTCCAATAGCTGTCAAAAGTAGCATAAATCTTTTTTAGTGTGTCGGGTTGATCAATAGCAGTGATTTTGAGATTCCATTCCAAACCATTGCTCATGGCAGCATTAGATAGATTGGAAGAACCAATATAGGCAGTTGTGAAACCAGTATCCCGGTAAAAGACATATGTTTTGGCATGTAGTCTGGTACGGGCAGTATCATAACTGATTTTGATTTCTGTATTAAGAAGCTTTGACAGTTCATCGATAGCTTTGACTTCAGTAGCTCCCATATAGGATGTAGTGATGACTCGAAGCAATCCACCTCGATTTGTAAATTCACGGAGTTCGTCTATGATAAGCCGGAGACCACTCCATTTGATGAAAGATACCAGCATATCAATGCGGTCTGAACTGGCAATTTCCTTTTTAATCTCGGAGAACATCTTTGGCTCATGGGCAGCACCTGTGAATAAACTGCTCACAGACATTGGAGTTTCTGGTCTGGTTATATCAGACGCGATTTTTCCGGCAATACGTTCTGGACTGTTTTTATCCAAAAGATGAAGCAGTTTTTCAGCACGGTTATCAACAATGCTACCGGATAAATCTTCACGATTTTCTGAAAGGACAGAAAGAACCTTGTTTACTAGAGCAATTTGTTCTTCGGTATCTTTGGGAATGGATTCTAAAGTGCGACGTGTGGCTTCGGCTACATATTCAGCCAAGGCCTGAGGAGCTTCTTCCACATCCAGCTTTTCTATGGCTTTACAGACATCAGGAACGGAAGACAATTCTTCTGAAATTGCCTTGCTGATGATTTGCTCATACAAGCCTGGTTTCATCATTGATGCCCCTTTATATGGTTTAGGTATGATTAATCTGAGAGCATAATAACATATAAAGAATGAGTTTGACTACAGCTTTGCTAGACAAGTATAATCAAATAAAGATTATGGTGAGAATGAATATAGATAATAAGGGAATAAGGCTGAGGGAGTTGAATTCATAATGATTATGTATGTTGGTGTTACTGATGAAAACTGGTATCAGCAACTATCAGCACAAAAACCAGATGAAGTTAATTTCTGGAACCCAAGTGGACGCCCTTTCAAAGCGATACAAGAAGGAGAACTCTTTCTGTTTAAACTTCATGCGCCTCGGAATTATATTGTGGGCGGAGGATACTTTGTCCGTTTTTCTGCTTTGCCGCCTTTTCTGGCATGGCAGGCATTTGGAGAAAAGAATGGAACTAAAACATATGCAGAATTTTGCCAGCGACTTGAAAAATATCGAGGTCGTTATTCAATAGATGGTGCGTATCAAGTTGGTTGTAGTATTTTAACGGAACCATTTTGGTATGAAGAGAATGATTGGATTCCGGTTCCAGAATGGAGCAATTCAATTGTCAGTGGAAAAAGATATTATACTGAATCAGAAATTGGTGCAAAGCTTTATAGAGATGTTATGGAACGGATTCCGAGATCCAAGCATGTAAATATGATGAACGACTCTGTTTTGAGTGAATCAACAGATTCTCAGAGATATGCTGAGTATTCTACGAAGCATAGACTGGGACAAGGTGCTTTTAGAATACTTGTAACAGATGCATATCAACGCCGTTGTGCGATTACAGGGGAGAAAACATTGCCTGTATTGGAAGCGGCACATATAAAGCCGTATGGACAGGACGGTCCCCATTCGATAAGTAATGGTATTTTGCTAAAATCAGATTTTCATACATTGTTTGATGATGGCTATTTGACCATAACAACGGACTATAAAACAGAGGTTAGTCAAAGACTTCATAATGATTATGGGAATGGAAAAGATTATTATCGGTATCATGGACAACCATTGCTGATTCTGCCTGGGCGAGAAAACCAAATGCCATCAAGAGAATATCTTGAATGGCATAATGAGAATGTATACCTTGGATAAAATAATGATATTAGTATAGTGTTTGTATTAAAACATTTGTGAGAATATTATGTACAACTAATGGATTATGATTGTTAAATTACAAATTCTTTATGAATGAGAGAAGTGGCGAAATGAAAAATGTGCAAAACGAAAATTGTTGCAAAAAAGTATGTATTGGAATACAATAATATTGCTTTCGAGATTGCTTGAAAGGTATTATATTGCATTTGTCAAGTAATTGACGATAATGCAGGTGAATTGATAAATGGTGTGCCGCAGTAGCGGATACATTGGTATCATTTCCATACCCTCCTTAATTATACCACAGACTATGTATGTGGTTGAGGGTGCTTGCAGCTAATCAAGGTAAAACTTGATTTGTGTTTTTCGTGTGCTCACCGAGTAATAAAGGAAGCTGCCCTTTTCGGTGAGCATCTCATATTTATATAGAAGTTTATGAGGATTGATTATGAAATACAAGTATCAGAAGGTATACAAGTATAAACGTTATCCTCATTTTGATAATCGTATTCATTGGCGGTATGTTAAGCACAAAGTAGAAAATCCTGAATACATAATTCATCATTCTTTCTATCCGTTTATTCACTTTACAAAAGTAATGTTTAAATATCCCCAAAAGTATCTGAATGCTTCCGGTTCCAAAAGCAATAAACGTGATGATCCTAAAACAAGATCGATTATGTATTCAGCTCATATTGATAGATATATCTATGAGCATTATTCATCGATGCTGAACAAACAGTACAATAGATATGTTAAGATAAATGGCACGAATAGATGTGCTGTAGCATATCGAAATTGTTTTCTAGGGAAAAACAATATACATTTCGCTAAAGAGGCATTTGATTTTATACGTAAAACAAACTCTGCGCTGGTGATAATAGGGGATTTTACTTCATATTTCGACAACATAGACCATAAATATTTGAAAGAGCAATTATGTAAAGTATTACAAAAAAGCAAATTGCCAGATGATTATTATGCTGTTTATCGTAGTATAACGAAGTATAGCTGGATGGAATTAGATGAGATAAGGAAATACAAGGGAATTAAGCGAAAAGAGTTTAACAAGCTAGAAAGAATATTCTCACCAGATGAGTTTAGACTTTATAAAAAGGAGCATATTAAAACAAATAAAGAACAGTATGGTATACCTCAGGGCTCGGCGATAAGTGCTACATTTTCAAATGTCTATCTAATTGATTTTGATAAAGAGATAAACGATTATATTACAAGCCGTGAAGGATTATACCGCAGATATTGTGATGATTTTATTATTGTTTTGCCATGGGGTGATGATACTGAAAATAAAAAGACGATCGAGTATGTTTTTCAAACAATAAAGAATACTCCTGGATTACAATTACAATCACAAAAAACACAAATTTATCATTATGAGAAACAGCAAATTATAAATTGTAATGAATCTTATTTAGATAATACAGTTAATGGAGTAAATCATATATCATATCTCGGATTTACATTTGATGGGGAAAAGATAACAATTCGTTCTAAAACAATCGCAAAATACTATAAACGTATGTATCGAAAGATAGACACAATAACGAAATGCCATGGTGTGTCACGTTCTGGTAAAAAGATTCCATTAAGAAACCTTTACAAAGCATACTCATACAAGGGAAAACAAGTGAAAGGAAAAAAACGTGGCAATTTTCTTTCTTATGTTGATCGGGCACTTGAAGTGTTTGGTGAGGATGAGGCAATTGATCGTGGGACAAAAAGAGCTTGGGGGAAAATGCAAAAACGATTAAAGAGTGATAGAGTATAATAAGCTATTACAGGGAATACACCATATGAAGTGGAGAATGGCAAGAAATGGCTTTAACTGGCGATACTAAAGTTTACAGAATTATCGGAATAGAAGGTTTTATGTCTATTCTAATAAACAAACAAGAACGCTATGTGCGTCCGATAGATGGCTGGCAGGACACATTTGAAGGTTATATGCTTCATCAACTTGATACTTCAACTGGCAGAAGAAAAGTATTAGAAAAGCTTTATGTGCTTTCTGGAAGAGATGTTAATGCGACAATTCGCAATTTATCAAAGCTACTAAGATGTCGTTATGCTTGCTATGGACAATGTTGGTCGAAAAATCCAGATAGTGACGCAATGTGGCGTATATATTCGTATAATCAAAAAGCAATCCAGCTGATAACAACTGTTGATGACATACAAAATATGCTTGAAAAATCAAAATGGGATGATTTAGAGATTGAGGTTGATGATGTCAAATATGATATTAAAGATGAAAAAGAAGCAATAAATAAGATTCTTGTATGGAATGCCAAAATTGATGCAGCGTATTTTCATAAACGACCGGCTTTTGAGCATGAGGCGGAAGTGCGGGTCTTGCTTAATGATTTTAAAAAATATGAAACAGAATACGCATTTGATATCAAGACCATACATAAAAACATGAAAAAAGTTGATAAATCAAAAAATGAAATAGAGCAAATTCTAGATGCTGTTTCATATATAGATAAGGATAAAAGCAGTTATACACCTAGTGTTCCTATGGAAATTGGATTGAAGATTCCGAACCTTGGACAATACATTACGGGTGTACGTATCCATCCGCAAGCACCAGACTGGTACGTTGCTTTAATTGGGGAAATATGTCGACAGTATAAAATATCTTTCCTTGGAAGATCCGATTTATATAGACCGGTTGTATAAAATGCGTGTTACATACTTTTTTGGCAGAATTACAAACAATAACGAAAAGATCACTGAACATAAACCTAATATGTTCTTTGGTGAGTAATCTTTCTTTGCGAAAAAAAGCTCGCCTAATCAGGCGAGCATAGAAATCTTTACTTATCGTGCTGTTCTCTGGGTTACTGTCGCTTCAGGAAGATAGTTTATGTTCCGCTCACGTGAATCAGGAGTATTTTCCCAAGGCGCAACACTACTACCATAGCAATAACCAAGTTCATCACAAAGCTGTTTATGCCTTTGGGGATTACTTCTAACTTCTGGTGATACAAGAATCCATGAGCGCACTGGTTTATTCATAGTTTTTGCTGCAGATACTAGTCTTTGTGCAGCAACATATGCTTCCGGGGCGACATTTTTTTCGAAGCCAGGTAAGTCAGTATCAAACATAGTACCATTCATACTTATTTGTCTTTTGTGTTCGTCCCAGTCGACAGAAAACTCTACTTCTGCAATTCGATATCCATTATCTTCAATATATATACCAATTGCACTTAATTCTTGACGCTCTACAGCGTCCCTAAGTTTCTCTCTGTTTTTGTGTTCTATGCTAGAACATCGGAGAAACAATTCAAAATGATCATCGAGCACTTGTATGCGCGTAGTAGTATATGTGTAAGTATATGTGGACAAATAGATCATCTCCCTTGAAGTTCTAGCAAATAAGTTAAGTGCGGGTTGCTTTTGCTTCAGAAATAATGCTTTCAACTATTTTTTTTTCAGAGAGTGTGTTAAATTGCTTAAGCAACGTTTTTCTATAATCGTCATTGGATATGACATATGAGAACATGACATTTTGAGATAGGTCTGATAAGAGTTCAACCTTCCTGCTGGAAAGCAAACTGGAGAAAAAAGCAATGCTTTCATGCGGATATAGGTCAATGAGCGAATTGGCTATATCTAGTGAATCCAATTTGTAGAGGGACTTTAATATATCGGCTTTTTCATCTCTTTTTGGCTCCCAAATGAAGAGTGTAACACGCCCAGCTCTCATTAAAGGATCATATAAACGCGTATTATCATTCCCTGTAAAAAATACTGGAATACGTCTGACTTCACCTATTCCGTCTATAAAAGTGGGATGGTCCGCAATGTGCATCAGAAAAGCAAGTATGTTTTGATGATTAACGGTACCAGTATTGTTTTCCCATTCACCCAATGTGGTGTCTATATCATCGATTAATAGGGCGGCGGGTTTGCCTATCATCATTTGGTCAGAAGCGGCTTTGTATTGGGCTTGTATAAGTTTTGCAGGTCTACCGGCTTGATAACTTTCTAATTCAGCAGCACTGACAGAGAAAATTGAGATGCCCAATGCATGGAGATAGTTGCGTAATTGGTATGTTTTACCAACACCAGGCCTTCCGCAAATTGCCATTATTAATGGGTAATGATCGATGCCTAAATAATTGCCTAGTAAATGAGTATTTATGTTATTTGTAAATCGTTCAGGGATTATCATAATCGAGCCCCCTTTCACTTGGACGTAATTTCCTTTTTTCTTCAATGTCTTCTTCAATCCCATCAAAAATTGTTGAAACATCTATAAAACTCTCCTTCTTCGGAACGGGTTCTTTTACTTCTGTGTTTGAGCCAATCAAGGGAATGGCGGGGATTGTGTTTGTTATGATATCACTATCACTTGACCCAATATAGATTATTGTTCCAGCATTTACTGAACAACTATTAGTACTTTGAAGGTGATCTAATATTGCTTTGGTTATTAATTGACAATATTGGTATAGTGCTTCATTACATTCCGTAAGGTGACGGACTTCTTCTTCGAGTTCAGACACCTTGACACTTAATGATTTCTTAGATCGGGCCTTTTCTATAGCCCATTTAACGCCCTCAGATATGACGGGAATCCATAGTTCATTAATCGCCATTCTAAACCTCCTGTTTGACTAGAGATATATCTTTGAAGCTTTGTGGAGAGTTTACTAATGTGGTCATTCTTGAAATCGTTTGTATAAAGATTGATACATGGAGATTGGTTTTCGACACCTCCGTTTTCTTATTTGTTTTATAGTATTCCCCAGTACACTCCTTGTACTTTTAAGCGTTTAAATTAGACACTGAAGATGAAACTCCTTTTCACAATTTGCATTTTTCGTGTTTTTTACATTTGCTTGTATTATAATAGGTTGTACGTGTATTATTTCAACAAACTTATATTCACATATTGACCTATAAAAAGTGAAGGAGTGTAGTATATATAGAAGCTTTGTAGATGAGTAATACTTCATTAATAAAGAACACATAATAAGGAGTTCATTCTATGTATCGTATTTCCGTTATTATATTAGTGCTTATTCTTTTAATGCCGTGCGCTATTTGTATCGCATCTGTGCAGAATGTGGATGCTTTTTCCCTATTCTCACGTCATTCTGTTTGTATACTGATTATCGCCGATCCCCAGGATATAGATACTCCTCAACCTGCTATGCTTTCCCTGATGAATGCTTCCCTGGAAGCTGCTCAGCCGGATTTGGTCGTTTTCCTGGGGGACATGATTCATGGCCGGGATCTGCGGGGAGAAGATCGGGTTCGCAATGCAATTGATGCGGTGGTATCTCCGGTGGTTGAACGGGGCATTCCGTTTGCTTTGGTGTTCGGGAATCATGATGAGGAATGTGGGATCAGCAAGGAAGAACAGCTTAAGATATATCAGTCTTATCCGGGATGTCTGGCAGTGGATGGAGAAGATCTGCCTGGATGTGGGAACTACTATCTTGTGGTGGAGAATCCTGTTCAGCCGGAGAGTCCGATAGTATTGTGGTTCATGGACAGTGGAAGTTATGCGGAAGAAGGAAAAGGAACATATGGATATGTGACAGAAGAACAGAATGAATGGATGCTTTCTGCTTATGAGGAACTGTGTGAGAAGTATTCTGATCCGGTATCCTATGTGTTCCAGCATATTCCTGTTCCACAGGTCTATAACATGATTAAGGAAGTTCCTTTCGGAACTTCCGGAGCAGTCACATGCTATGGACCGAACTTCGGTAAATGGTATGTGCTGGATGATGAATATATCTGGGCAGGACATATGGGAGAAGGACCGTGTTCCTCTGAATATGACAGTGGTGAATTTGATGCCTGGAAGAAGATGAATGTGAAAGCAGCTTTCTTCGGACATGATCATCTGAATGACTATTGCGGTACCTATGAAGGCATTGATATGGTTACCACTTCCGGTGTGGGATTCTATCTCTACGGCCGGGGAGATGAACATGGAACAAGGCTTGTGACACTGAACGCGGAGAATCCTGTGGGATATGAGACAAAGATGCTGTATTACAAGGATCTTGTTTCAGAACCGCTGCCTGGATTGTTTATATCAACGCTGGGTGTTTCGCTGCGTAAGTATGCATTGATGATCCTGGGCGCGCTGGTGCTGGTCATTGTTCTGGTGGTGATGGTGATCAGGTGGCTGGTGAAGCGCCACAAGCGGAAGAAACTGAAGAGAATGATTGCGTAAAGGGAAGCGGCGTTGGGGAATGGCCTTCGGCTTAGTAAGGGATATCCGCAGCCTCAAAGGTCGTGACTCTACAGTGGAGAGCTCACTTCCTTTCGGATGACCTCACCTCTGACGGAATTTCAGCCACTGGCTGCCCTCAGAGGTTCGCCCTCTCCGCCGCTTCGCTTTGCTCGGAATGACACCAGGAGAACGAGATTTCTCGACTGCGCTCGAAATGACAACGTGTAGGCGATGTGGTATTCCGAATCACGGGATGACACCTGGGATGGTTGTTTGGCGTGAAGGTTTTCCGGTGCTTACGGCATCAGCAGGGGATCTGAGGGGCTTTCCGGGATCAGAAGGAGGTCCTGTTTCAGTTCCTGTTTTGCGCGCCAGGAGCGTTTGAAGTGGGCGGCGATGACTTTGTTGACGTCGTCGCTGTCCATATGGGCCCATTCGAAGAGCATGCGGGGGCTGCCGACGATTCTCTGGATGTCCGGAGGAAGTTTGTCAAATTCTTCCTGGCTGTTGTATAAGCCCCGGGAGATGGCTTTGTATACTTTGATCCAGGCATCATCTTCTGTGGGGCCGTTGAGTTGCCGGGCTTTCCGGATGAAGGCGTTCAGGGCTCCGGGTGTGGGAGGGAAGCCTTTGACGTCTGTGGCGATGAAGGCGTTGAGCGCCTGGTTGACCAGAGGGTAAGGTGTGTTGACAAAGACCTGCTGCCAGACCTGAGAGAGAACATTGGGATCCCTGTCTTTGGTAAAGCTGGGGTAGATGGCCTGGATGGCTGCGAGGATACGCCTGGTTTCTTTCATGTCCATTGTGTATATGCACCTCCTGCGGAGCGTTGGATTGTGTTTGCGGCTGTTTTGTTTTATGTGTCTGTGTTTACAGGAATGGGTTTGTGGGGATCGGCTTTTGGGAAGCTGGAGGGGCATTCTGGTTCTGCTTTTGGGCGCTTGAGAGCCAGCCGTTGATGAACTTTTTGATGCCGTTCCTGGTTTTTCGTTTGTGGGGGTTGGACATGCACCAGGCTTTCATGCCCCGGTATTCCTGGAGGACGTCTACCGCTGGGTACAGGGAGGAAAATTCTGTGATTTCCTCCTGGGTGACGTTATAGGCAGTGTTGTCATTGAGGGGAAGCTGGATGATGATCTCATCCGCTGTTTTGGGTTCTGTATCTGCTGCTTTTTTGCTGGTGTTGCGGCCGGCGGGTTTTTCCTGCCCGGCTTTTTCCTTTGGCTCTGTTTCAGGAGCGGGTTCTGGTTCAGGAGTGGCTTCTTCCTCCGGGACAGGGAACTTGTGACGGGTGTTTCGTATCCGCTGGTCATTTTCCCAGGAGCAGATCTTCAGGTAGTCTTCTCCTTCCGCTGTGTAGCGGGTGATGATGCCTGCTTCCTCCATGTGGTTCAGGCCTTCCCGGATGACATCTTCCGTGACGTCTGTTTTGCGGGGGTACAGGATCCGCAGGAGGAGGATCGGATCGGCGTAGAAGATGCCGTAGTCATCCGCGCTGACGAGGAGGCGGTGGTAGATGGATTCTTCTGTAAGGGTCAGGCTGTTGAATGCCTTGTCGGTCAGGATGGAATCCTTCAGGATCCTGCTTGGCATTGGGTGAACCTCCTTTTGTGTGTATCTCTCCATTTAAAGCGTAACAGGCAAACCCACTGTTTTTCAAGTCTCGGGGGACTGTATTTTTACTCTCATGGAACTATCTTTGGGAGGGAGAATTGGGGCTGCTGCGATTTGCGGCAGGGGTGGATGATGAAGTTGCTCTGTGCAGTATGGATAAGGATTCCTATATGGATTGGATTCAGATAAGGATAAGGATATAGGCGGCAAATTGCCGCAGGCTGCCGCAAGCTGCGGCGAAAGGAAGTAGGAGGTTTTTCTGATAATGAATATTGAAAATTGAACACTTAAAACTAAAAATGAGCGGCTGCGGCCGGGAAGGAATCAGGTGACGAGGATAGAAAAAACGCAGCAGTATCAGCTGCTGCGTGAAAGGTACTGGACGAGTTCCTTCGACTGCGCTCCCTTCGTTTATCCGCAACCTCAATTGTCGCGACTGCTCACTGGGCAGCTCGCTCGTTTCGGTTGACCTCAGCTCTGACGAGATTTCTGCCACTGGCAGTCCTCAGAGCTTCGCCCTTGCTCAGGATGACATTTCGCAAAGAAGGGAAAGGAAGGATCTTATCATTTCCTTTCCCCGCTACTGTACTTGCCTTCGATTTCTGCGGCGATATCGTCATAGTCTTCCTGCCTGTGGCGAAGGATGACCCAGATGACACCGATGACGGCTGAGAGGATCAGGCTGTCCACAACGAAGTTGTTGGTGATGGGAATTAGGGTTGAGGAAAAGCTATCCATGAAAAGGAAGTTGGCAGCCCAGACAACGGCAATAGCGGCCAGGCACAGCGCGTTCGCTGCCGTAAATGTTTTCTTCGGCCATACCTTACGGGCATCCTTCAATGCTACGGGATTCGGTGTATAGCGCAGGTGTCCATAGGGCTGAGGAATAATAGAGGAGAGGGAATCCTTTTCCCGTGGAGTATTTGTGGTTTCGTAGAACTCTTTGTTCTCCTGCCAGCTGGATGCCATGGTGGGTACTCCTTTCATAGGGTCGTCTCTTGGGATGGGGACGGGTTTCCTTACTGTGAGATAAGGATAGCATGGAAAAGGTGCTGAAAACAGGACTGGATGGGCGAAATAACAAGGTTTATTGCTCGAAGAGGGAGGAGATAGGAGTCAGGAGGTAGGAGGGAGAAGGTGATGCCGCACAGCGGCAGAAGGAGAATGATGATCTGTGTAGAATAATATAATCGCAACTGAATAATGCCTATGAAGAGTGCGCGAGGGACAAGCCCTGTGACCGCACGACAACCTGCCGGAAACGGTAAGGTGCCAAAGCTTGACCGATAGGATGAGAAAAACGGAATGGATTGTATGCCATCCTGTCGGAGACGATGGGATGGTTTTTTCGTGCTTCTTCTGGGCTGGAGAATGAAAGGAGAAGGACGAAGAATGAAAAAGAGAAAGACATTCGGAGAGAAGCTTGCAGCAGGATGTGCCTGTGTAGTGGTAACGGAGAAAGGACTGGGGAAAAAGGAACACCCGTTCTGGAACTGGCTGCAGGAAGAAGGATTTCATTCATGGCTTCATCATGGTAATTATGGAATGGATTGGGTTTTCATTAATCTCAATTCCATGATTTACGCGCCGGGAATGCCAGGAATCAGGATAGTTGGTCCAATCCGTGAGCATGCAATCACGGTTGAAGAATTCAAAACTATCTGGGAAATCTACATGCGGTATGAAGGTCTGTCGGTTCTTGAGATGCCGGAGGATATTGTTATAGCGCTTACGCAGGATAAGGATGGAAAACTCACGGAGCATAAGATGACGGTGGAGGAGGCGGAGCAGTTGCTGCAGAATAAGAAGACACCGACAGTCAGGGATCTTGCCAAGGATAAGCTGGTACAGGAATGGCTGAAGAATCCCTCCTGGCGGGAATACTTTGAGAAGGCTCCGTCGGGAAAGTGCAAGAAAGTGATTGCACTGGGGTTTGTGTACAGTGAGCTGGAGACAGAGGAGATCCTGGATGAACTGGAAGCAGCGGAGAAGGAGCTTGCACTGGTGGACTGGCAGTATCTGTACAGGTATGCCCATGGTCCGGAGAAGAAGCGCATCCATGACAGGATCGTGGAACTGGGAGGAGAGATTTGACACGGATGGGAAGATATGAGATAAAAATACAGAGTAAAGGGAAAAGTAAAGAGTTTAGCATTGTCGCATGGTGAGCGACCTGCTGTCTGAAAGATTCTGATATGCTAGTTATGACGGGGGGGGAGCCGGGAGAGACCAGTGAAGAGTGATGAGTGAAGAGTTGCTGCTTTTGAGGCAGCGGAGATTATGATTGGAGTGAAGCAGCATGTACGGAGCGATACTTGGAGATATTATCGGAAGCCCCTATGAGTTTGACATGGGAGACAAGACGAAGGATTTTCCGCTGTTCAGAGCGGACAGCATGTTTACGGACGACAGCGTGATGACCATTGCCGTGGCGGACGCCCTGCTGTCTGAAGCGAAGGATCCGGAAAGGATCAAGACACTGCTGGTGTATTCCATGAAGCGGTGGGGCAAAAAGCTTCCGGACGCGGGATACGGCGGAATGTTTTACAGGTGGCTGTTTACGGATGATTCGCAGCCCTACGGAAGCTTCGGAAACGGATCCGCCATGCGGGTGGCTTCTGCGGGCTGGCTGTATGATACCCTGGAGGAAACCAGGGAGAAAGCCAGGCTGACGGCGGAAGTGACGCACAACCATCCGGAAGGCATCAAAGGGGCGGAAAGCGTGGCTTCGGTCATTTGGCTGGCACGGAAAGGAAAGAGCAAGCAGGAAATCCGGGAGTATGTGATCAAGGAATTCGGATATGATTTAAGCCGGACCTGTGATGAAATCCGGCCGGGGTATTATCATGTGGAGAGCTGCCAGCAGACAGTACCGGAAGCTATCACGGCCTTCCTGGAAGGGGAAAGTTTTGAGGATGTGATCCGGACGGCTGTATCTTTGGGCGGAGACTGTGATACACTGACCTGTATAGCAGGCAGCATGGCGGAGGCGTTTTACGGCGTACCGGAGGAACTGAAGGAAGAATGCCGGAAACGGATCACGCCGGAAATGAAAGAAGTGCTGGATCGGTTTGATAAAGCGAGAGTTGACAAGGGGACGGTTCTCCCGTCAACTTCTGAGGCAAACGATAGTTATGGAGAATGCGGGAACGTGGAAAAGGAAAAAATGATTGAGGAACTGCTGGAGATGCCGTGCCTGGTGGTGGATTTCCTGCCGGAACAGGTGCCGGAAAAAGATGCCAGGCAGTACTTTGCAGTGGAAAAGTATTACCTGGAACCGGAACGGTATGCGGGATTCCGGGAAAAGTTTACGGATATCCTGGTGAAGCTGAGCTGTTATTATGCCTTCAGCGTTTGCGAAGCGGCAGTGGGAAAGTTCTTTGACAAGCCTGCTCCGGAATGGCTGGCAGGGAAGATCCGGGAAAAGAAGGATCTGTGCGTGCTGCTGCCGGAGGAAAAGGTGCTGATCACCCTGAACCGGGATGACCTGTACATGTCGGTGTATAACGCAGACGGGAAAGTGCTGGAGATCATCAGGAAGCTGGCGGAAGCGAATGGGCTGTTTGTGTGGTAGGGTTCCTACCACAACTTAAAACTGAAGACTTAAAACTGAAAACTTAAAAATGATCGCTGCGGCGAAACAAAAAAAGGATCACCACGAAGGTGATCCTTATTCCGTGTGGTCTGTACTGGACTCGAACCAGTGTTCCGTTCGTTCAAAGGTCGCCTGAAGCCCTTGGGGCGGGCTTCATTCTCCCTTTCACGCTAACAAACTCAGGGCACTTGCCTTCGGCACTCCCCACTGGGGAGACGTTTCCTTCGTTTGCCCCGTCGATGCTTCACATCTCGGGTTCACTGGTTCCGAGATCGCCACAGGCGATACGAAAAAAGGATCACCACGAAGGTGATCCTTATTCCGTGTGGTCTGTACTGGACTCGAACCAGTGACCCCATCGATGTGAACGATGTGCTCTACCAACTGAGCCAACAGACCATAACCGGGAACGAAAGGCATTATATCATGCACTTCGTTTTCGGTCAAGGAAAAAATAACCAAAAGCAATCAAAGCAACTGTTTCTTCGTTTCAGATGTTGTCAGGAGATACGTCCCATTGACACTAGGCTTTATTTTGCCGGATTGCTTACATATCCTTGATTTTATTACTACTTTCGATACCAGGATTTACATCTCGAAGACCTGAACTAACTTTGGAAATAGTCCAATTATTTCTTATTTTCAAAGCAGCCGGAACATTATCCCGT
>Ga0310786_10001676_pt1 | contig 35520 bp, 37 predicted proteins | sample AusTroGonzalo_MG_FD_203881 | JGI IMG/M metagenome (GOLD analysis project Ga0310786, IMG submission 203881) | Bovine rumen microbial communities from tropical cattle in Woodstock, Queensland, Australia - Gonzalo_03 (v2) (version 2) | ecosystem: Host-associated > Mammals > Digestive system >... | reverse complement strand
CTCCACCCATACGTCGTACAGGCTGGCCGTCGCCGCTCCTTTGTTCCGGATTTTCAGTTTCCCGAAATTCTTCCGCATGTAATCGCCCAGCGCGCCGAACGTGTATCTGATTTCGCTTTTCTGGTCGTCGGAAAGGTAAAAGGCCCGCTCTTTCAGTATGCGCAGCGCCTCCTTCGTGCTCTCGTCCTGCTCCACCAGCACGCCCGGAGCAGCGTCCAGCACCTGGCGCATCAAATCCCGGGTATATTGCAGCACTTCGCCCGTGTTGTAGTCGCCCGCTTCCATGGCCTGGTAGATTGTCCGCAGATTGCCCATCAATTTCCTGTGTCCGTACTGTGTGCCGGTTTCCTCCTCGATCCGCGTCGCGATCCCGGAGAGGCGTTTTTCAAAGCTGCCCTTGGTGATCAGCGGCGCGTCCCCCGTGGTGGCCACCCGGTGGAGCTGGTTCAGCAGCATCAGCGCGGCCCGGGCGTCCTCGTCCCCGTGAATCTGCGCATACAGCTCCGCATCGTCCCGCACGCTCTCAAGGGCCGCTTTTTCCCTGCGCTCCTCCAGATCGTTGCGCAGGCTGCGCTGGGCCTCCTCGTTGGGCGAAGCCGCGATTTCTTCCCTCGTTCCTGCGATCTCAGCATTATTTCCTGCGTTCGCAAGCTGCCGCCCCGCATATGCCAGCGCGCTGTTCATTTCCGTGGGGCTCTTATCCAGCCCCTGATCCTCCAGCGCCTTGAAAAGGCTGATCCCGCCCCGAGCATAAGCCTGGAGCGAAGCCTTGAACCTCTCCAGCCCTGCCTCGTATTCCTCCGGATGCGCCTCGATCCATTTCTGCTCTGCGCGAAGGAACAGCCCCGCGGCCAGCGCCTCCCGGTTCGCCTGCGTGTCCTCCTCGCCTGTCGCATCCTGCATATCGTTAAGGTACTGCTGCACGTCCGCGTCTGCCCGCGCGCCTTCGAATAGCTGATCGTTGGCCGCCGCGCTGTTTTGGCGGATGCTGGCCATGGCCTCCTGATACATAGTCCGCACCCGCTCGATATAGTCCATGTTGTCTTTGAGCGCCGCCACCTCCGGGCTTTTGCCGGCCAGCCGCTCGATCATGCCCCGCAGCTTCGCCGCCGTATCCTTGATCCATTCGCCGATGCGCTGGAAAAGGCTCTTGTCCTCCTTGGCCAGCGCCTTCATGTTCTCCTCGGTGCCGATCACGTCCAGCATGCTGTCGGCCACGATTTCCTCGATGGCCTGATCCCGGGTGATGCTCTGGCCCATGGCGTCGTGATACCGCTCCTGGGTATCCCGTATGCGGTCCTCCAGATCATAGCCCGCCGCCTGCCCCAGCGTATCCAGCACGTAGGATTTAAGCTTCTCTGCCTGCTCGCTCCCGTATTGGCTGATATAGTGATACCCTTCGTGCGATACCGTGCGGGTCAGCGCGCCCTCGTCCGCGTCCAGCGCCACGCTGATCACGTTGCTGCCGGCGGTGTACCGCCCGTTTTCGTCCCCCAGCGTATCATATACCCGCACCTGCAGCCCGTGCTCCCTGGCAAATTTGTCGATCAGGCGGAGCTGCGTTTTCGCGTCCTCGCTGGCCTCGTTTTTCACGTTGGCGTATACCACGCCCGTCTGCCGTGCGTTCTGCTCGTTCAGCGCCTCAAAGCCCGCTGCCGCCGCGCTGCGCTCCGTCGCGGCCTTGTCCGCCTGCATGGTTTTGAGCCGCTGCGCCTGCCCCGCGCCGATGGCCGCCCTCCGCTGCTCCTGCGACAATTCGTTTCCGTACAGGCTGCCGATGCTCTGCGCGCTCTCGCCCCGGGCCGCCGCCTCATATACCCGTTTCATCCCGCGCGTGAACCGCTCGGGATCCTGGCCCGCGTGATATTCCGCCGTAATTTTCCTTTGCACCTCCACGGGGAGAGCGGCCACGCCCCTGGCGATTTCCAATTGCTCCTGCGATAGCCCCGCGTCCTCCGCGGCCTCCCTGGTGCCGTCGCTTCGGATGGCCAGCAGCCCGCCCTCCGCGTCGTCCATCACAGCCACCACAGGCGCGCGCTTCCTCGGCGCTGCCTGCTCCGTTTTTTGCCCGTTCTGCTCCGTTTTTTGCCCGGAATAGGCAGCTTCTGCCGCGGTTTTCCGCAGCCCTTCGTCGTCCATCACGGCGGTCACGTCGGCCCGCCGGGCCGGCTGCTCCGCTTCCTCCGTAGCTTCTCCGAAGAGAGCAGGCAGCTTTTTCAGCCCCTCCAGCTCCGTGTTGGTTGCTTCGGGCGCAGCCGTCGCCTCCCTGCTCTCCCGCTGCCTGATCGTTCCGCTTTCTTCCGCCGCGCTCTTCACCTGCGCGTTTTTCCGCTCGGGCTTCTGATCCATCTGCTGGATGCGCTGCCGGTCCACGCCCATCAGCTCATACAGCGTATCCATGGCCTGTTTGCTTCCGGCCAGCGCCTGCGTCTGCGCCGGGCTCAGCTCTTCGCCCTTCACCGCGGCCATCACCGCGCCGGCAGCCTCCTCGCCCAGCCCTTTGCGCAAATCCATTTCCATGGCCGCGCTGGCCCGGTCCTTGAGCCCCGCCGGCAGCTGCTCCGCAATGGCCCGGAAAAGTTTCCCCGTGTCCCGGTTCACGGCCCGCGCCGGATCGTACTCCTGGGCGATTTTCGCCGCGTCCCCGCCCAGGCTCTCCGCAAGCCCTTTCAGGCTGGTTTTTACCGCGGGAGAAATGGAGCTCCCCAGGCTCTCCTCATACCGTTTGCCGATGGCGTTGCTGCTCACGTTGGAGATCGCGCCGAAGCCCGCGCCCATCAGCGCGCCGCCCATGCCGGCCTCGCCCACCCGGAAGGCCACGTCCTTGGCTACCTGCTTTTTGGCGTCCTCCTCGCTCATGCCCAGGCGCTGGTATTTAGCCAGGTTCTGCCGTGCCTCGCTCTTTTCGCCCAGAATGGCGTCCTCGGCGATCACGTTGGCAAGCTCGGTGTTGAATTCTTCTGAAAAATTGATTCCGGCCTGGGCGAATACATTTTTAATAGCGTCCTTAAATTTGCCCGTGCCCAGATGCTTCGCCTCGTCGTAGAGTTTTGAAATGCTCCAGTGCTCGAACAGCGTCTCGAACGCCCCGGCCACCGTGCCCATCATCAGCGCCTGCCCGTCGCTTGCGCCCTTCTCCACCGCGTCCTGCATGGCGTCCTGCGCCGCGCCTGTGCCCAGCACGGCAGCGCCTGCCCAGCCGCCCGTCAGCGCGGCCGCCGCGCTGTCCGCGCCGCTCATGGCCGTGCCGTAAATAAAATCAAATGCGTCCACGTCCCGGCCGAACACGTTCACGTCCCAATCGTGCTGCTGCTGCACCGTTTCCCGGGCCGTGTCCGCCATCACGGCGGGAAGCGCGCCCCGCTCGTAATTGATGGGCCTGTATTCCCCCGTCAGGTTTCGCGCGCGCTGCCCCAGCGCGTCCAAAAAGCCCACGCCCCGGGCCAGGGATGCGGGAATGCTCAGCGCGCTGGCCGCGATCTCGCCGCCGATGCCACTGGAAGCCAGCTCCTGCATGGCCATGGCCGCGTTGGTGTTGGCCCGCTGGCTCAGATCGTATTCCAGATAATTCAGGTAATCGTCCGCGTCCGCGTATTTCCCCGAATTGGCCAGCGTGTTCCATGTCGCGCGCTCCCTATCATTCATAAGCTTCAGCAGCGCGTAGGGCTCTGCCTCCTGGTCGATCTCGGCTCCTCCCACGCCGTTGATCACCCGGTATTTCACGTCGATGTCCCGCCGGCCGGAGGAAAAGTCCGCCTGCGGCGCGCTGTCCCGCTCAAAATTGGCGCTGGTCGGAATCTCGTCGTACCAGGCTTTCCGCTCCATCAGCCACAGGTTTTTCTTCGCCGCCTCTTCGTCCTCCGTGTCCTGCGCTGCCTCCGCCCAGTCCCGCGCGCCCTCCAGCGTGCTGTGCCACCTGTCCAGCACGTATTTTTGCTCCCGGCTCGCGTCGTTGTCGGCAAAATAGCCCGTCTTGCCCGAGCCCATGCCCTGGCCGATCTGCCCGATGGCGGCCAGCTGTTCGTCGGTCAGGCTGCCCAGGGCCATCCGCGCCTGATTGTCATCCATTTCCCGCCAGGCGTACATATCAAGCCCCAGGTTTTCGTCGCTGTAAAACAGCTCCGTCAGCGCCTCGCGCTGCGCCGGAGCCAGGCTGCTCCATCCCTTGTTCTTCGCCTGCGTCACCGCGTCCAGCCCGTAGCTCTGGCCCTTGGTTTTCATGCCAAGTCGGTTCATTTCGTCCCGCAGGTGGTTCGCGTCCATGCCGTCGTATTTGTATTTGTACAGCATATCCTGCACCGCGTCCATGTTGCTCAGCTTCGCGATCTCAATATAATTTTTGCTCGCCGTCCCCTTGTTGAGTGCATAGCTCTCCCGCACGGTCTGGGCGTATTTGTTGGTGAGCTCCATGGCGTCCCGGTACGTGTCAGCGCCGGTGCTGTATTTGTTTTTGCTCTTCGTGTCCTCCAGCAAGCGCAGGGTCTGCTGGTAATATTCGTTCAGCGCGTCGCTTTTATACGGGTTTTCCCGGTAGGTTTTCACGTCCTGCGCCGTTTTGGTATTCAAAGAGAGGGCCCCCCGGCCCTCTTTCTCTCTCTTTTCCTCGTCCTCGTTGATCATCTGCGTCAGCAGCGTTTTTCCCGATAATTTCATGCTCGTTCCTCCCCTTATGACCCGAACTCTGCCAGGATGCTCTGCAGATCGTCCTCATACGTCCTGGCGGTCCCGGTTTTCGTTTGCGCCTTCTTTTTGTTCTGGCTCGCCCGAAGCTTGCTCTCCAGGTCCTGCATGCCTTGCAGGGAGAGCGGGTCTTTCTTCTGCTGCGTCCGCTGCTGCTCCGCGCTGTATGTTTTCTCCAGTTTATCCAGCAGCTCCTCCGCCTCGCTGCGCTGCATGGTCAGGTATTCGGCCCGCGGGCCCTGGCCCTGGTCGATGGTATAGCCCGGGTTCAGGGGCAGGAGCACCATATCCTCCCCGCTCTTCCCGGCTGCCGTTCCCTCCGTTTTTTCCTTGCTGCTTTCGCTGCCGCTTCCGCCCCAGCCGCCGCCGCTGCCGGCCTTTGCCGCTTCCAGCGCGGCCAGCTCGTCCTCGTACTGCCGCACGCCGAAGTCGTATTTGTCCCGGTTGAGCTGGTGCTCCGCCTCCCACTGGCTCTGGTTCTGCGCCATGGTGTCCCGGCGGTATGCTTCGTCCAGCCCCGTGCCGTAGTATTTATAGTCCATGTTGGCGTCATACTGCCGCTGCTCTTCTTCGAAGCTCTGGTTGTACTGCCGGGCGTTCTCCGCAAGCTGGTCCTGCCAGTACGCTGCCTGCAGGTCGGCCTGCCGCTGGTCTTCCGACAGCTTCTCGTAATTGAGCGCGCTGGTCGCGTCATACTGCCGCTGCTCTTCTTCGAAGCTCTGGTTGTACTGCCGGGCGTTCTCCGCAAGCTGATCCTGCCAGTACGCTGCCTGCAGGTCAGCCTGCCGCTGATCCTCCGAAAGCTTTGCGTAGTCGAGCTCGTTCGCCTGGTTCGCCTGCCGGGCGTTCTCCGCAAGCTGGTCCTGCCAGTACGCTGCCTGCAGGTCTGCCTGCCGCTGGTCTTCCGACAGCTTCGCGTAATTGAGCGCGCTGGTCGCGTCATACTGCCGCTGCTCTTCTTCGAAGCTCTGGTTGTACTGCCGGGCGTTCTCCGCAAGCTGATCCTGCCAGTACGCTGCCTGCAGGTCAGCCTGCCGCTGGTCTTCCGACAGCTTCGCGTAATTGAGCGCGCTGGTCGCGTCATACTGCCGCTGCTCTTCTTCGAAGCTCTGGTTGTACTGCCGGGCGTTCTCCGCAAGCTGATCCTGCCAGTACGCTGCCTGCAGGTCAGCCTGCCGCTGATCCTCCGAAAGCTTTGCGTAGTCGAGCTCGTTCGCCTGGTTCGCTTGCCGTGCGTTCTCCGCAAGCTGATCCTGCCAGTACGCTGCCTGCAGGTCAGCCTGCCGCTGGTCTTCCGACAGCTTCGCGTAATTGAGCGCGCTGGTCTGGTCGTACTGCCGCTGCTCTTCTTCGAAGCTCTGGTTGTACTGCCGGGCGTTCTCCGCAAGCTGGTCCTGCCAGTACGCTGCCTGCAGGTCAGCCTGCCGCTGATCCTCCGCAAGCTGTGCATAATTATAATCATTCGATTGGTCGTGATATCGTGATGTTTCTCCCAGGTTCGCGTAGTTGTATTCATTGGCCTGGTTCGCCTGCCTCGCATCTTCTGCCAGCTTGGCCCACTCTATATCGTTATTCCTGCCCGCTTCGTCGTACTTGTAAGCCAGTTCCAGCCTGTTCAGATACGAATTGTTCTCCAGCCCCGCCATCGTGGTGTAATAGTTCTGCGCGGCCTGCCAGTCGCTCTGGTCCCAGGTCCTTTCCTGGCCGTAGAGGCTGGCCGCGAAGGCGCGGTCCGCCTGCCAGTCCGCCACCGTGTCCCGGTACCGGCCATAATCCATCTGGTCCAGGCTGGTGTTCATGTCCATGTTTCGGCGCATTTCCTCGCCTTCGTCCTGGTATCGCCCATAGGCCCGCTGCTCCAGCTCCGGCACTTTGTCGGCCAGCTGCTGCATGTAAGCCTGATAAGCCTGGCTGGCCGCCATATTGCCCCAGCTGCTGCCGTAGCCGCCGCTCAGGCCCGCCGCCGTGCCCATGGCGTCCCGCATGGCCTTCTGCCCCGCCGCCGTGTACTGGTTCTTGTACTGGAAATAAAGCGGGTCCTTGTTCACGTCGTACTGGAACTTGGGCCGGTTCATGATCTCGTTGTACAGCTTTTCGATCTGCCCGCTGTATTTGCTGCCGTAGGAGCCCGGGCTGCCGCTCATCACGCCCTGCAGGTACTCCCTGGCGCTGTTCACCGTCTGGCTGGGCGTGTAGGCCCGGCCGTATTGGGTCAGCCCCTGCCGGGTCATATCGCTCAGCCCCGCGATGCCGCTCTGGCTGCTCCAGTCCGCCGCCGCGGAAGGAGAAGCCGCCTGCTGGCTGGTTTTCTGCAGCGATACGCTGCCGCCGCTCTGCCCGGTCTGCGCGCCCGCGTTCTGGTTCTGGTTCTGGTACCGCGCTTTTTCATTCAGCGCCGCTTTTTTCAGCTCTTCCTGTGTCGCCAATTTTTCCACCCCCGTTATTCAGATGCGGGCTTCTCAGCTTCCCCCGCCCAGCTCCCGCGCGATGCCGTAGAGCCGGAAATCTCCGTGCCCCTCCAATCTAAGCCGCATGGTGTCGCAGCGCCTGGGCACGATGGGCACCGTGAACACGCTAACCTTCCCGTTGCCGCTCACCGTGCCCTTTTCCCGCCACATGTCCTCCCCGTCGTACTGGGCCAGGATGCGGCATACGGCGTCCGCTCCCAGCCGCATGCGCAGGGTAAAGCGGCTCAGGTATTTATGCTCCGGCTGCTCGTAGCCCATGGGCGCGGTCTCCGCGTACCAGGTCACGTCCCCGGGCTCCTCGTCGCCCTCCGTGCCGTTCAGGGCCCACAGCGTGCCGTCGCTGCGCAGCATGTACATTTCCCCGTCCAGCTCCGCGAAAGCGATTGCGCGGCTTGCGTCCTGCCGGTGCCAGGTGCCGCGCTCCATGTCCATCACGTACAGGCTCCAGGCCCCGTTCTTCTCCTTGGCGCTCAGGTAATATTTCCCGCCGGCCGCGCCCGCCGTGCCGCTGATCAATTGTATTTCCCCCAGCGCCTTGCCCACGTTTTCCGGCAGGCTCTCCAGCTTCTGCACGCCGCCGGCGCTCACGTAGTACAGCGCCCCGTTGTCCGGCGTAAGAGTGCCCCCGCAGCCTTCCTTCACGCCTTCGCATATGGTCATCTGGCTTTGGAAATTGCCGGGCTTGTCGCCGTATATCTGATGCATGCAGCCGCTCTTAAAAAAGACCGGGTTGCCCCTGTGCACGCAGGCCCCGGTGAAGGGCCCCTCGGTGCCCACGTCCACGTAAAAGCTGTCCATGGCGTCGCCCTGGAACCGGCCCCAGCTCCGGAAATCGCCCAGGGCGCAGGCGTAGATGCGGTTCACCGTTTCCCCGTCCTGCTCCCCGTAGCGGCAGCCCCAGAGCCGGTTGTTGCACTCGATCACAAAATCCAGCTCGGGGATCTTCCGGTCCGCCCGCACGGCGCCGGTGCGCTGCACGTACTGCTGATCCAGCAGCCCGATCACCACGATATAGTCGTCCCCCGCCGCCTGCACCACGTGGGTGCTGTTCAGCGCCTCCAGCTGGCCGCGCAGGCTCTCGTTCTCGCCGCCATACCTTACGCCCGACACGGTCACGCTGTCCTGGGCTTTAATATCCTGCCCAATGCCCGGCGCGCTGATCTTCACATAAACGGTCGCGATGCCCTCCCAGCCCTCGAAATAGCGGTACAGGGCATGCACGTCGCCGCTGGTGTCCAGCCAGTAGTCCCCCTCCTGTGGCGCCTGCGGCGCTTCCGGGCCCACCGTCATGTCGCCCGTGGGATATTCCATGCCGTCCAGGGCGCAGATGGTGAAGGTCACGTTCCCCCGGCTGCTCCATTCGCGCTCGATCCCGCCCCGGTCCTCCGGCTTCACCGTGTTGTAGTACACCTTGTCCGGGAAGATCAGGATATAAGCGCCCATGGTCACCAGGCGCTTTTCCCCCGCGCCGAGCCCCGTCACGGGCGTGGCCTCGCCGTCAAAGTACAGCGTGTCCCCGTCCACCCAGGCGGGCCGGCCCAGGGTGCACAGGCCCCGGGGGTCGTCCAATTCCTTAACCAGGCCCCGCTTTTTCCGGCTGCTCAGCAGCGGCCACGGCTCCCCGGTCATATTGCCCATGGCGTCAAAAGCCCCGTCATACACCCGCGCCCGCCTGTCCAGCCCGGAAAACTGCTCCGTCCATACCCGCTGCGTGGGTATCTCTCTCAAAGTGGGATAAAGCATCGCGCCCTCCGTTCCTGCCGTTTGGACGGCGGGAAGCGCCGCCGCCTCCCGCCGTCCCCGTTAAAATCTCATGGCCGCCCCTTTGGTATCAAGGGGCCGGTGCTCCCGGTGCCAGGCCCGGGCAAGCTGTCCCCAGGCGGAAGCGTACAGCGCCGCGCTGTTGTTGTACTTGTCCAATTCCTGGTTCACCAGGTCGATGTGCATTTCCAGGTAAAACCGGTATACCTCGTCATAGGGCGGCGGGGCCAGCAGCTCCGTGTCCGGCGGCGTGTCCTGCCCGTAGCCCGGAAAGGCGTCCGGCGCGCCTTCCTCCTTTTCGTGCCGGCTGATCACCTGCTCGAAAATGCGCCGGTCCAGCCTGCTCAGCCATTTGATCTTGTCCGCCCGCGTCACCTGGTTGGGCTTCAGTTCGTCCACCTGGGCGATCACCTGATCGATGGTCACGGCTCCCACCCCCTCAGATATGGCTGATGCTCACCTCGCGCATGCCGCTCGATTGCTTGGCGTTGCTCTCCATTTCTTTCTGCCGCGCCAGCATTTCCTCCACCACTTCCCACACGGGGGCCGGCACTTCCACAAACTGATCCTTGGGCACAAAGAAGGTCCGGTCGTTCACGCCTACCTCCATGGTGTCCTGCTCGGTGCGGCTGCGCTTGGGGATGTATACTTTGCGCATATCCTTCCACGGATCGTATTCCATCCCGGTCTCGGGCTCTTTCGCGGTATCGGTATTCTTGGCCATAGGTTGTTCCCTCCTAACGATGTGCGGAGAGAGGCCCCGGGCCCCTCTCCGTTAATTGGTTTTTTAATTGGTTTTTAGGCATCTTCGTCCACGGAGCTGTAATAGCTGCCGCACTCCACGCGCAGCAGGCGCTCTTCGTAGAGCACGCCGCCGCCGGTCTCGAAGTAGACGCCCACCGTTCCGAACTGGTTCAGCGGTCCGCCGGCCTGCTCGGGGGTCTTCACGATCATTTCCATGCTGCCGCCGGCCACGTCGATCATGCCGAAAGCGTCCTTGCCCAGGAACACGCAGCCGTATACGGCAATGCCGCCCGCCCCGCCTTCGCCGGGATAGATGTCCGCATTGTCCGCAGCGGTCACGGCCGCGTCCACGGTCAGGGCGCTGTCCGTGTTGGCGGTGATCTTGACTTTGGTGCCGTTGATGATCACATAGCGGTTCACCAGCGCGCTGGCCGCCACAGTGCCGCCGTCAAAGGGCACGCTGGTGGCGGCGCTGATGCCCGCAGGGGTAGCGCCCGCGGCCGGCGCGTTCACTTTCAGGGTGCGGCTGTTGCTGGCCAGGTCGGCCCCACGGTACACCTTGGCGTTGTCGCTCTCAATAAAGCGCACGCCGTGCAGCTCGCCGATTTCGCCGTTGTAGATTTCCTCCGGGCTGGCGTACTTGTGGGCGTCGATCCAGTCGGAGCTCTGCCGCAGGTCGTAGGCCACGCTGGGGTGAATGATGGCGATGTACTTGCCGTTGATCTTGGGGGCCTTGTGCTTCTTGAGCCAGGTGACGGCGCGGTTCACCATCACGGGGGTGAGCTTGCAGGTGGCGTCCAGCGCGGCGCGGCTGGATTTGGCGTTGTTGCTGCTGTCCTCGCAGTACAGCACGTTGCTGCCGCTCAGGCACACGTCCCGGGCGATCTTGTCCTGGGTGTTGCCGCCGGCGGCGCCCATTTCCTCCGCGGCGTCCTGGGCCACGGGATCGATGGCGTGCCGCTGCAGCCGCCTGCCCAGGGGCGTATATGCGCCGTACTCGTACACGGTGGCCGTGACGGCGCTGTAGCCGAACTTCTGCCCGTCCGGGATCACGCCTTCAGTCAGCCTGGGCACGTCGCCGAAGGTGTTGGCCTTGCGCATTTCCACGGTCAGGCCGTGGTTCTCGGGCAGCGGGATGTTCTTGGCGAACTGCGCGAACATGTGATTGCTGCGTGCGTTCTCCAGCGCCTCGGTGTTGTACCACTGCTTGATCTGCGGGGCCATGGTGTTGGCGTCGTCAAAGGCCGTCGCGTCCCCGGTGTAAGCATTGGTATAATTGCCCGTATTGGCTACGGGATAGCCGCCCTGGCCGCCGCTGTCAGCCATCAGCTGCTGGCGGTTCAGAATTTCCAAAAAGTCTTTCATGGTTTATCCTCCATTTCCGCCCCCGCGGATCGCGGAGGCATTATACTTTGTCGTAGAAGTTGATGGTTTCGCCGTTCTTGATGCGCTCCCGGTATTTGGCGCGCTCGGCCTTGCTCATGTGCTGGATGTCCACGCCCACCTGCACGGGGCCCTGGCTGCGCTGCATGCCGTTCTCCGCGGGCCTGCTGGCCCCGGCCTGCACGCTTGCGGCGATCCGCTGCCCGGCTTGCTGCGCGGCGTACAGCATGCTGTTTTTCTGCAATTCTGCGCCGTGGATGGCCCAGAATGCGTCCTTCACGCTCAGCCCCACCCCGGGCGACGTCATCCTCACGAACCGCGGATTGGCGAGCTCCGCGTTTAAGTCGAATCCCGGAAACTGCTGCTGCAGCTCCTCAGCCTGTTTGGCGATGCGCATGGCGTGCTGCCGGATCTGCATGCCCTGCACGCTGGCGCGCTCCGCCTCCTGCGCTCGTCTGGCGTCTGCCTCCAGCCGGTGCATCTTGCGGATGATCTCCGGCGTGGTGCCCTGCTCGTCGGCCTCCTTTTGGTATTGGCTCAGATCGTCCGTCAATTTGGTGTAGATGCCGCGGTAATCGTTGCCCTGGAGCCCGAAGCGCGTGCCCAGCTCCTGCAGGATCGGCGCTGCCTCTCGCAGCTCCGCCTGGGCGTCCCGCTGGTTGCGGAAACGTTCCTGGATGCTCTTTTGCACCCGCTGGCCCACGGCGGCCTCGTATTCCTGCTTGTATTCGCCCTCGATCAGCTGCTGGAACGTGGGCCGCTCGCTGCCCGTCTGCTGCGTTGGCTGGCTGCTCTGTCCGCTGTCCTGGCCGGTAGCGCTCCCCGCCGGCGCGGCCGCTGCCATTTCCCCCGCCGCAAACAATTGTAGATTGGCTTTGATCATGTATGCACCTCTGGCCGTACGGTGGCCGCTCCCATCTGCCTGTTTGCCCGCATGCCCCGCTGGCAGGATGGCGAATCCCATGTAACGATTATAGCAAAGCCCACCCGAAAAAAAGAGCCCCCGCGCACGGGTGCTCTCTTATTGCCCATTAGTTCGGCTGGCTCACGTTCCTGGCCTCCTCCCTGGCCCTGATCATGTGCGATGCGTTGGCCGTGCCCGCTTCGCCCTGCGGGATGTTCGGCGCCGTTGGTGCTGCAGTCCCTCCTCCGCCTCCGGCTTCGCCCATGATCCCCGCGGCCATGGCTTCCGCGGTCTCCGGCTCGTACCGCTGGGCCAGCTCCAGCGCCATCTGCTGCCACATGGCCAGCTGCTGCATCATGCCGCCCATCTGTTCGATCTGCTGGGTGAGTTCTTCCTTGCCCTTAAAATCCATCATGCCGAGCAGCATCCGGCTCTGATCCGCAAGCTGCGGATTGAATACCCCCGCCCCCAGCAATTGCAGCGCCAGCTCGTTCTGGGCCATTTTGCTGTAGGCGTTCTCTTTCTGGGCCGCTACCTCGATATCGAACACGGGCATCCTCCAGCCCATTTCCATCCCCTCCATTCCCGGGTTGGGCTGCATCACGATGCCGCTGTTGTCGTAGCTCACGAACTCCTGCGCCGCCTGGTCGCCGATGATGCGGAATGTCCGCGGCACGTCGTAAAACTGCCTGATGCGCTCGATCACCATGCCCAGCAATTTGGCGTACGCCTCATAGGTTCCCGCGTTGCTGTCCCTGCTGGTGCGGCCCGCCGCCTCCATCTGGGCCGCGATGCCGCTGGCCGCCGTCACGCCGCTTGTGATTCCGTTGGTTACGTCCTGGTTTCCGCAGGTCTGTTTCAGCTCCTCGATCTTGTTGTTCAGGTGCTGCACGTAGATGCCCTCCAGCGGGTAATGCTGCACCGGCACCATGTCGCCCTCGCCCAGGCCGCCCTCCACCTCGATCACGGGCTGCGTGAAATCCAGGAATTGCTCCAGGTTGATGGCGGAATCGTTGCGCCGGAAATACCGCGGAATGGCCCCGGCCCGGGCGTTGATGCACACCGCGTGATCAAGCAGGTCGATCTCCTCCTGGGTGTCTTTGCCCAGGTCGATATAGCCCCATCCCGCCGGGCTCTCCTTCTGCGGGAACAGCGTATCCAGCACGAAGGGAAAGGCTCCGTCGTCATACCAGCCCCGGCCCTCCAGCTTCGGGTCGTCCTCGCTGGCGTACAGCACTTCCTGCCCGCAGTATTTGCAGTAATGCAGGATTTCCCGGCCGCCTTGCCATGCCTTGTAATACCAGTCCACCACCAGCGCCTTGCTGCTGCGCCCGCCCCTGTCCTCAGCCTGGTACTGGGATAAAGCAAAATCCAATTGCAGATTCTTGTCGGCCAGCTGCGGATACCGCTCCCGCAGGCTTTCGATATCCTGCCCGGAAACCAAAAACACGTTGCGGCTCTTCTGGATGTCCTCCACCCCCGGCTCCCAGAACAGGTTGATCAGGTCGATGCCGCAGATGCTCACGTCCCCAATGCCGTTCAGCTTGCTCGCGTCCCAGTATACCGCATAGGCTCCCGTTCCGTGCTTGTTTTTCTCCCACGCCTGCCGGCTGTACACCTGGCGGAAATTGTTCTGCTCCAGGATCACGGGCAGTATTTCAGTTAAAATTTTGGCCTGCTGCTCGTCGCTCTGCTCGCGGGGCAGGATCACGGGCTCCGGGTATGCGTCCATCATGTCCGCGTGCTTGCCCATGATCACGTTTACCAGCCATTTCGTGGGCCGCTTGGGATTCTTCTCGTTCCCCTGCTCCAGCATGGTGTCCCAGGCGTGCCCGCGCCACCATTTTTCATCCTCCACCAGGCGCTTTTCCAGCTGCGCCTTCCCCGCTTTGTATTTCTGCAGCGTCTCGGAGGCCTTCACCAGCCTGTCCCTGGTCATGCGCCGGGTGACGGCCCCTCCGTTCATTTCGCTCATGGTTCGCGCTCCCTTCCATCAGTGTTTTTTTCTGGCCCACTGGTTCAGCGGGTCGTTGAGAGGCGGCGCCGCCTCGTGGTGCATCCTGGGCTTGATGGGGTCCGTCATGCAGAAGTAGCGCCATTCGTCCGCCGCGTGGTCCTCCTGCTTGGTGTCCAGGTCCTCCGGCCTGTTTTCGTCGAAGCACAAAAGCGGGATCGTGCGGATGAACGCCCTGCACGTCTTGAACACGTACATCATCGGGTATCCGTTCTCATCGAAGGCAAGCCGGTAATGGCACTGCATCCAGCCCGGTATCCGGTCGTTGTTCCCTTTCTCGAAGAAAACCCGGTGCCGCGCCGCCACGTCGTACTGGCTCACCCCGTTTTCCGCCCCCGCCCAGATGCTGGGGTCGGCCACGCCCTGTATTTTCTTGCCTTTCAGCCACGGGTGCTCCCGCTCCGTCTTCGCGATCTCGGCAAAAACCTTTTCGTCCGTCCACTTAACGCCCTCGTTGGGCAGCGGCTCCCCGTGATCCTTCCGGCAGCCGTACAGCTCCAGGATGCGGTAGAACACCCCGTCGTAGTCCACCGCCCACCAGGCGCAGGAGAAGGGCTTCGCGTATCCCCAGTCGAAGGAGCGGTAGATCTTCCAGCCCGCCGGCGGCTCGAAGGGCTCGATCACGTGGGTGTATTTCTTGTCCAGGTAGTGCTCCGGATCGTCCCGGAACTCCTCGAAGAACTGCCCCTCGTACACGTCCCAGTTGCCGTAAAGCCATGCCTCCCGCTGCCTGGGCGGCTGGGCCTTCAATTGCTCGATGTAGTCGGGCTGCTCCCGCATCAGCGCCCGGTTGTCCGTCACCAGGCTCTGGATGAAGACGTATTCCTCCGGCTTTTCCGGCTCCCGGAAGCGCCGCTCTTTGAGCCGCTTTATGTACTGATGCCCCGGCCCGCCCGGGTTGCAGGTCATGTACATGCGCTTGGGAAAGCTGTTGGTTCCGCGAAGGCATGCCATGATGGTGCGGATCTGGTATTCCGTCATCTGCGTGGCCTCGTCTATGGCGATCACGTCGTATTCGTGGCCCTGGATGCGCTGCAGGTCGCCGTCCTTTTCGCAGTACATGAATTTGATGGTGCTCCCGTTCCCGAAACGGAACTCATGCTCCGTGCCGTTGTAGGCGGCGATGCCGTTGAGCAGCGAGCGCAGGGGCTTGATGTGGTTTTCCAGCAATTCGGGATAGCTCCGCCGCATGATCATGATCCGCAGCCCCGGGTATTTAAGAGACATCAGCACCGCTTTCCACCGCACGGCCCAGCTTTTCCCTCCGCCCCGGGCCCCGCCGAAAATCACGTACTTTTCCTTCGCCCTGAATAATTCCCACTGCCGCGGGCTGGGCCTTGGCATGATCAGCTCGCGCATTATTCGCTCGCCTCCTCCAGCTCGTCGGCCTCCAGCCGGATCACGAGGCCGTTGTTGTCCGCCTTTTCCCGCTCCTGCGCGATGCCGTCCAGCTGCGCCCTGGCCTTGGCCATGCTCTCGATGCCCCGGGCCACGCTGAGCAGGTTTCGCGCCCGGCTATCCCCGTCCGTCAGCGCTTTTATATCTATCGGCTCATCCGATCGCATAGCCTGGGAAAACAGCCTGGCCGCCCGCAGCAGCGCCTCGTCCATCTCGTCGCTGGCGCTGATCAGCCGCGCAAGCGATTTCGCGCGCCTGCCCACGCCGCTGGTCACCGCCCGCCGCACGGCCCGGGCGTGCGCTTTCTCCCGTTTCCGCACCCATCCGCCGGATTTGCACCAGCGTTTGAGAGAGTTGAGCGGCACTCCCGTCTCCTGGGCCAGCGCGCTCAGCGTCATGTCGCCGGCCACATACCGCGCTTCCGCCTCCGCGCGCCTGTCCTCCATTTTCCTCCCTCCCTTGTTTTCATTGTGCCACAAATCCCGCGAAAAAAAGAGCCCCCGCGGCCCTGGCGAAAGCAGCCTGCTCAGAAATGAGCGGGTTTTTTGTTGCCCAAAAAGCCGGCCCCTGAAATAAGCCGACAATAAAACGCCCGCGCCTGCGCCCGCGGGCCCCGCCGCGGCATCAATTCAGCCGCCGCATAAAGGCCCGCACGTATACCCCCGGCAGGAAATCGCTGTAGCTCACTCTCCAGTCGATCAGCTGATAGCCCGGATACCGTTTGGCGAATACCCGTTCCGCGTCCTCCCGCACCGCTTTGTCCAGCCTGGCCGCCGCCGCCCGGGAAAATTTGTGATCGCTCACCGTGCACAGCCTCCGGCTCTTTTCCGGGTTGATCAATCCCCGGCTGGCCGCCCATTTGTGGGCCATCATTCGCTCCTGGGCGCTCTTGTGCTGCGTGATGTAGTAAGCGATTCCGGCCAGCCCGTGCTCCTGCATCTTCACCCTGTCCGCCCGGGCCAGCCCTGCCCGCCACAGGCCCTCGACCTCATCCCTGGAAAGCGGCCCGCCTCCCAGCACCATGTGCACGTGGTAGCGCCTCCGGTCCCCGCTCCCGGTGATCTCCGTAACGTACGCGTATTTCAGCCGCTGCCCTGCCCTCTTGTATGCCCTCCGCAATCTATCCATAAACGACCGCCGCACGGCCGTGAACTCGTCCTCCGTCATCTCTTCCTCGCAGGTGAAGTGGGCGATCAGATCCCCCGGCCCGAAGTTGGCGTTTAATATCCTCTCCAGCGTTTTCCTGGCCCGCCTGATGTTGGCCGCCCGCATCTGCTCGGTGCTTTTTTTCCGCCTCTCCCTGGGCGCGTGCTCCTGATCGATCACGGGATAAATCTCCGCCTCCAGGTATTCCCCCGCCCTGATCGTCCGGGTGCGCATCAGCAGCACGCCCTTCTGCCCGTGCCTCGGCTCCTCGCTCCGGTACTCCTCTTCATCCGGTATGTATCCCAGCATGTTCTCCTCCCCCTGCTCCGGTCCATGCCCTATGGCCATAGGGGGCGCGGCCCCCTGATGGCGTCACCCCCGGGGCCGCCGCCGCCCGGCGCTCCCCCCTTTGCCGGTGGAATGCGCCATTTGTTAATGCCTCATACAAGCCCGAGAAAGCTTTCCCCGAGCTGTATATAATTGGAAAATGAATTTGAGCCGATAAGAGGGCGGAACATCGTCCGCCCTGAGATTATAATGGAAAGATTATCATTCTGTAGAGCCCCCGCCATCTAAGCGGAGCGTGATCCCCAGCTCCCGCATCATCAGCAGCAGCGTGGCCAGCTGCGGCCCGCGCTCATGGGAAAACCATCTTATCATCGTCGCCCTGGCGATCCCCGTGCGGCGGCTGAGCTCCTGGAATGTAATCCCCTGCCGCTGCCGCTCCTCGTTGATCAGCCGCAGCAGCTCCGCCATGTCGCCGTCCGCCTGCTTCGTGTTCATCGTGCCTCCATTATATACATCCGTCGTTTTTCAGCTTCCGCCGCAGCTCTTCCTCTAATGCCTTCCGGCACTTCTTCGCCCGCACGCGGCGCCTTTTAATGAGCTCCTTCGCCTGGTTCATGCTGTAATATCCGTTTACCGGATTGATCCCCAGCCGCTTGCGCCGGCTTTCCATCGTCTGCCTTACCACGCCGCTCGCGTGGACTATTTCAGATAGGCTATACCGCGGCACTTCCTCCGGCTTCATTCCTGCGCCTCCTTCCATTTCCGCTCCATGTCCCGGCGCTCGGGAAACTTCCTCCACGTGCGCCAGCTCACGTTAAACTCGCTCCTTGCCAGGGTGATGATCCATTGCGCCGTGCCTTCCATGCTCTCCAGCACGATCATCACATCGTTTCCCAGTGTGTAGCGCTCCACGAACCGCACCCTTTGCACCAGGTTCGGCTTTTCCTTTCGTTGCAGCCAATACTGTCCGTTCGGCAGCATCGCCATACCTCCAATCCATCACGCAGTTGTATTGCTCGCAGTATTCGTAATTCTCGCAGCAGTAGAGCTTGTATTGCCGTTTTTTATCCTCGCCGCGCCGGAATTGCAGGCGGCTGGTGCACTGTAAATCCACGGGCATGGGGCTTTCGCACACGATGCTGATTCTATCGTGCGATACCATAAACGGGCATTTGGCGTTGCGTTCGTTCAGGTTCCCCATGCCCATTTCCTCCTCCTTATCTGCCGGCGTCCCGGCCCATGCAGTACCCGGCGGCGAATCCCGCCCGGCGCTGCCCTTCCGCCATCCTCTCGGCGTGCCGCATCAGGCGGCTGTGCTGCCGCTTTTCCCGCCTGATGATATCCAGATAATTCCGCCGCATGTGCAGCATCCCCAGCGCGTACCCCGCCGCACAGCAGGCGGCGCACAGCGCGATCATGGCCGCCGGCATTGCCGCTCACTCCTCTCGCTGCTCTCGAACAGCACCTCCAGCGGGATATCCTGCGCCCCCAGCGCCTCCCGGATGGCCAGCGCCTCCCATAGGTATATCTCCCTCCGCCCGATCAGCACTCGCCTGAGCGTGGCGCTTGGTACATATATGCGCTCGCTCAGCTCCTCCATCGTGATCCGCGCCCGCTCCATTTCCATCCGCACCCGCGGGAAGGCAAAGAACTGCCTTTTGTTTCCCACCTTACCACATCCTCTCCTGTACGCCCTGCCGCGCTGCCTCCTCCGCCTCCTGGGCCTCCAGCAGGCTGATCTGCTCATTTAGTTTTTTGAGATCTTCCGCCTTGTGCCTGAGGTTCGCGTCGATGGCCGGGCTCTCCCCCGCGTATTTGCGCAGGTATAAAAGATCAAACTCAGCGCTCTCCCGTATCTCCCTCAGCCTCACGAGCTCGCTTTTCCCTTCGCCCATGGCGCCGCCCTCCTCATTTCCTCCGTGGGCCGCCGCGTCCCCGTCCAGATGCGCGCCCCGTATTCCCTGCCGTAGTTTTCCTGCCACCAGGCGCTCCCCGTGTCCGCGGTGCGGCCGTCCTCCAGCATGATGTGCCCGCTGATCCACACGCACTCCTTAAGCACAAAACCCTCCGGCTCCTCTTCGTCCCCGATCATGTGCCGCTCTTCCCAGCCGTGGCCCCAGGTGTACCCCAGCATTTCCAGCGGCACCAGCTCGGGAAGATCCGAACCAAATTTTTCACCCCTTCGCATCGGCGTCCCCCTCTCCCCGCAGCTGCCGCGCCATGCTGTTAAGGCCTGCGGCAAAGGCCTGTGCGAATTTGTTCCCCTTTTCTGCGTCTGCTTCCCGAAGCTTCCCGAGCGCCGCCATCAGGTGCCCGTGGCTGCTCACGCACAGCTCCCAGCAAGCCCTGGCTGTAAGTTCCTGCTGGCTCATGTTCTGCCGCTTCCTGAGCGCCTCCAGCTCCCGGAGCATTTCTTCCGGCGGCTCCGCGTTCTTTTTCGCTGCGGCCTGCTTCGCCTGCTCCAGCTCCTCCCGGAGCGCGGCCACCTCCGCCTCATGCGCCTTGCGCTGCTCGTCCGCCGCCTTCTTGGCTGCGTTCAGCTCCTTGGTGTTCCCGGCCATGGCCGTGCTCAGCTTCTCCCTGAGCAGATCATCCTGCTTTTTCCATTCGCTCCGCGTGCGCTCCAGGTTCCTGATCTCTCCGCGCAGCTTTTCGTTATCAGCCCGCAGCCGCTCGGCCTCCGCGCGCTCCGTCTGAGCCACCATTTCGCCCATCTCCAGCTGCTGCCCGGCCAGCCTGTCCTGCAAATCGCAAATCGCGTTCTTGAGCTCCCTGGTGCTCATGGCATCCACATCGTGTGTGCTCAGAAAATCCTCCCGCTCGTAGCGCGGCACCGCCAGCATCATCACCGCCTTGGTGTAATTGAGCTGCGTGAGCGCCCCCGCGTTGCCGCTTTCGTACTCGGATGCCAGCGCCATCAGGTTTTGCGCCGTGCGGATGGAATAGTCCACCGCGCCCTCCAGCCATTCCGTCCATTCGCCCTCGGGCACCATGGCCTTGGCCTCCCGGAGCCTGCGCCCGATCTCCACGCTGGCCATAAAGGCGGTGCTCCGCACCTGCTCCTTGATGGCGTTGATCTCTCCGGCGATCATCGCCGGCGTTCTGATGATTTCGCTCATGCCGCATTCCGCCCTTTCCTGTTTTTGCTCTTGCCTTTCCGCTCTGCCCTTTGTGCCTCGAACAGCGCCCAGAATCTATTCAGCTGCTCACTAAGCCCGTCCGGTATTCCGCCCCGATCGTTGCTGTATCCGCGATCCTGTACTTTGTGCCCGTCCATGGCAAATTCCACCGTGCGCCACGGCACGGCCGGTGCTTCCTCGCGCCGAAGGGCCAGCAGGATCGTCCGCCCCTCCGCGTAGGCTTTTACATACCCGCCCACGCAGTGCCGCAGCGCCGTCCCTTCCCGTATGATCTCCCCGGCGCTCAGCATGGGCCGCAGCGTCAGCCCGTAGGCGGAAAACCAATAATCGGAAAGCTCCGCCTGCCGCCGCGCGATCTTTTCGTCCGTCTGCCTGTCCGCCTCCGTCTTGATCCGCAGGCTCAGTTCCCGGTGCATGCGCTCAAAGTCCCGTGGGAAGAGCAGGCTCCGATCGCGCTTGTCCATGCCCAGCTCCTCCATCTGGCTGAGATAATCAAAGTAGTCGATACCTCCCGCGTGCCTCCCGGCCAGATAGCGGATGGCCGCCGCCTCCTTGCCTGCCGGAAGCGCATCTATGATCTTCCGGATCGTCCCCGGCTCCTCCCGCCGCGCCAGCTCCGCCGCGATGCCGCAGCCAATGCGCACGCCCTTCCTCCGCAGAAATCTCCAAATCTTCAGGAAGCGCGGCGTGCACAGCTCTTTGTGGCCCTTGATCCAGCCCCATGTGTCCCCTTCGATCCGGAGCACCTTTTCCGCCGTCCTGCCCCGCATGTTGAGCAGATCATCGGCAGGCCTCTCGAACTGCTTTTTCAGCAGCCCTTCCATCCCCAGCTTGCACAGGTACTCGCACGCGGGATAGCGGAAAACAAAATTGAATTGCCGGATCATGTCCAGGCAGTTGTTCCCGTATTCGTCCTCCACCTCCCGGATCGCCGCTGCGGCCCTGGCGAACGGGTGCTTGGCCAGGGCCGCGTCCATGCTGTCCATATCGAGGAAGAAGTATGATCCGCCGCGTCCGAACGGCCCTCTGCTCGGATCATAGCCGCCCACGCACTTCTGCCGTCTCACCCATTGGCGCTCCCATCGTACGTTTTCCGCCATCTGTGTGTTTGCGTTGTAGTCCGCGAAATACCGGTCCTCCCGCACGAAGCGCTCGCCGCCTTTGCCCGGCCTGAACACGCATATCTCTTCCAGCGTCAGGTCGAACTGCGGCTCCGGCTCGTTGTATTCGTCCCAGTTCGCCCACTCCTCGTATATCTGCCATCCCAGCATCACCAGCGCCCCGGGCTCCACTTCGCTCCGTTTGTAGCGGATCAGGAAGGCCCTATCATACACCGTGCTTCGTCCCCTGCCCCATGCCCTGTACTGCACCAGCGCCCCGCAGCACGGGCACCATCCCCAATGCCCGTGCCTGGTCTGCCCGTCCAGCAGTCCGTTGGTGCGCCATCTTACATCAGGCCCCAGCAGCCCCTCCGCGGCCTCCGGATGCTCTCTCAGATCGTAGCCGTCGAACTCCTCCGGATCCACGTATGTGTCATGCGCTGCAAATGCGGGCGTAGCGCTCAGCCTGATGTTTTCGCTGTGGCATTTGGTGCAATATCCCAGCCGCTGCTTTTTCTCGCGATGGTAAAACATGCGCCCCGGCATCGTCGCCCGCGCCCGCTCCTCTGTCTCGTTCATGCCCAGGCTGCCCGCGTGTGCGAAGGCCTCGGCTATCGTCATCACCTGCATGTTGTTCCTCCGTCTTACGCTCATGTCCGGCATCCGTCCGGCGCTTTACCCCAGCATGCTGTCCAGCAGCGCGTCCAGGTCGAGCCCCGCCGCCGCCGGTTCCTCTTCCGCAGGCGCTTGCGCGTCCGCTGTAAATCCGTAGTATTCGCCTGCCAGCTCATAGGCTTTTTCATCGCTCACACAGCAAAAGCCGTTTTTCTGGTTTTTCCGTGCGAAGGCTTCCACGGCGCGAAATGCGCCGGCCAGGCTCTTGCCTTTGTCCAGCACTCTGTCCGCGATCCCCGGCTCCCGCCGCAGGCGCTTGGTCAGCCATTCGCCCAGCGCCGCCACGCCGGCGCTGGCATCCTTGGCCATTTCGTCCCGGATCCTGTCCATGGCTTCATCCTGTTTGCTCATCGGTCCCGCCTCCATATTTCTCGTTCATCATCCCCGCCCGCTCCAGCGTTTCCGATATCTCCAGCAGCGGCCGGGCATATTTTCAAAATGCCTTGATCTGCTCGTCCGCCGTCACGGCGCGGCCCAGCTCCTCCCTCGCCCGCTGCTCCAGCTTGTCCAGGCCTTCGTGGAGCAGCTGCGCGCACAGGGTTATGGTGCCCGCTGTACTGCGCTCACGCTCCATTCTCCCCATCCTCCTCTCGCCAGAACACGTGCAGCGGCGTCTCGGCGATCATCCGCAGGTCTTCCATAATGCCCGTGCCTTTCATCGGCATTACGATGGCGCTCACCATCATATCGCCGTAGCAGGCCACCATGGGAGTGAAATCCTTTTTCATGCGGAGGTAAAACGCAAAGTCGCCCTCCTTGTTTTCTCCCGGTTTGAGCAGCCCCTGATCGATGTACAGCAGCCCGGCCTTCCCGCGCAGCGCCCGATAAAACTTCCCATTGCTCCATACGATGCCCAGGCTCTTAAGCTCTTCATCCCCCGGCATGGGCACAAGGCTGAATCGCTCCTCATCTGGCACAGCCCCCTCCCGGATGGCCCTCCTTTCCGCCAGCTCCTCCAGCGTCTCGTCCTCCGCGCACAGGATGAGAATACCCATCCCGATCAGCAGCCCGATCATCAATTCCACGGTTCTCCCTCCTTATACCTCGCAGTTGTATATGGCCATGGCCACGTCCCGGGCGCTGTAGCGTTTGATCCCGTTGAGCTCATACGCCGCCAGCCCCATGCCCTGCACCCATTTCCGGGCGCTCCGGTCGTCGCGCCCCCAGTACTGGGCGATGTTCCGCAGCGCCAGCATCCTCGCCCCGCCGGCGCTTTCCACCAGCTCCTCATAGATTTGCTGCGCCCGCTCGGGCAGCTTCAGCCTCGGCATGTTCTCCGCCTCCTCACTCAATGCGGAACGCGCCCTCATCCTCCAGCCGCCAGAAGAGCCGCCGCGCTGCCGCGATGCCCTCCAGCCCCCGGCGGATGATCGCCCGTTTATAGGCCGCTATCCGCTCGGGCCCTGCCTGCCTGATCTCCTCCGGCGCGCTCTCGCTCAGTCCATCGTAGAGAAGATCGTAGAGTGCCACGTAGTTGTCCGGGCTCACCTTCCCCAGCCGCACGGCCAGCCCGTTGGCCGCCGTGCTCGCCGCCTGGCTGATCACGTGGCTTGGCTCCCACAGCGTCGTCCCGGTTTTACGTTTTTTCATGCTCCTACACTCCCTATCTGCATATAGTGTCTTTTAAGCTACTTTGTCGGTAAAAAAAATATCACACATCATGTTGCGGTCCAGCTCAAGCGCCTTTGAAATAGCGCTGATCTCTCCCTGCGTGAATTCAGAGTTCCCTGCGATTTTCCGGTAGAATGCCGTCAGGCCGATACCGGTTGTTACGCATAGCTGTTTCACGCTGATCCCCAGAAGCGCCATGCGCGCGCGTAGTGCATTCGCATTCATGTTACCTCTCCTTTCGTATGGTGTCCTAAAAGACACTTCTAAAATACCACCATCACCCCTGCCTGTCAACCTGTTTTTGAAAATTTCTTTTTTTGGAAGATAAAATAGTTGCAAATAAGACACATTCCATTTATAATCAGTTTCGGAGGTGCTGTTTAATGAATATCGGCGATAAAATCAAGTCCCGCAGGAAGGCGCTTGGCATGACCCTGGAGGATGTTGGAGCCGCTGTAGGTGTAGGAAAATCCACTGTTCGGAAGTGGGAACAGGGCATTATCAAGAATATGCGGCGTGATAAGATTGCCCATCTCGCCGCCATCCTGTCTCTGGATCCCACGGAGCTGATAGAGTATTCGGATTATCCCGTTTCACGCGATCATTCGGATGGTTCCATCCTTGCGACTGATGAGCTCCAGCTGCTCACCGCCTACCGCGCCGCGGATTTCCGGGCCAGGGAGGACGCCTTGAAAATGCTCCTGGATCATCCCGCGTCCACGCAAAAAGAAAGCCCCGCCTGAGAATGGCAGGGAATATTGTTTATTATCCGTTCCGCTGATACCGTCCGAAGGGTCGTTTTCATTGCCAGCAATCGTACGCGAATCCTTTCTATGGCATAGAGGTGATGAAAATGAGTGAATATTTTGCCAGGGTCCTTTCTCCCAATCGTTTCCATGAAGCTTTTCTTGTCTCTGCTATTTGTTTCGTCATATTTGTTATCATTGGCTGCCTCCCTGATATCATCAAGTATAAATATGTCGATAAAGAAAAGATTTTCGTGATTATCCTATTGTCTGTAGCCGTTTTTGTATTTGGTATGTTGACAGGCAATTGATAGCGATGAAAGGCTGATGCTATGCCGTCTTTTTATCTTCGCTTGATCGCGGCGCTCGTTTCCTTGGGCATTTTCATTGCCTCTCCGCCCGCCTGCATCCGGTATTCCGCCCTGGATGCCCAGGGCCGCCCCGGGCCTGCGGTTGCCGTGCTGCATCAATCCATTTTGCCCGAAGCGCCACGCCGCTCCATCTCCGGTTTCGCGCCGCCTGGATACCGCACCGGCGCCCCCGATCTCGCCGCCGCGTGCGGGATCAGTTCGCCCGCGGTATCGAGGAATACATCCGATTCAATCGCGCATCCAAGAAAAAGGATACATCGCCTATCGTTGACTTGGGAACGTTTATGGATGGTTATGAAGAATAGGAGGTATAGCCATGAAAAAAGACGAGTTCCCGATTGGGTTTATTATTTTGGTCGTTATCGTGCTGGCCGCTGCATGGTATAATTCCGAAAACAGGAAAAAGGAAAACACATATAAAAACCCCTCCAGCTACGCCCAGGAAGCGCTGGAGATGTACGACGACGATTTTTCTTACGTCTATCAGCAGGGCTTTATGCACGGTTACGACGCCGCAATGGAGACCGTGGAAACCTGGATTAAATCCACCGGCGTGTACGACGAAATCTGGGAAGCCGGCTGTGCCTTCGGCTATTCGGAAGGCCTCGCTTATGCAGCGGATTAGCCTCCGCTTAATGCCATGAAACCATCACATGCAAAAATATTCCTCGTGATCCTGTGGATTCTCGTCCTGGCCATTCTGGCCTTTTCCGCCAGCGAAGCGCTCCTCTCCTGTGTGCGCCGCTCCCGGCCCGAAATGATCATCCCATCCGCGTCGGTTAATTATCTTCCAAGGAGCTGATCCCGTGAAACTCCCCGCCATTCGCCGCCTTCCCTCCGGCTCCTGGTTCTGCCAGCTCCGCCTGGATGGCAAATCCATCTCCATCACCGAGCCCACGGAGGATCGCTGCCGCGCCAAAGCCATGGCCTACAAATCCGGCATCCTTACCGCCCGCAAAATGCCCCATTCCATCACCCTGGGCGCTGCCTGCGACCAGTATATCGCCGAGCGGGAAGGCGTGCTGAAGCCCAGCGCCATAGACGGTTATTACAAAATCCGCAAAAACTATTTGCAGTCCATTATGGGCCTGAAGCTGTCCGATATTACAGCCCGCCGCCTGTCCCTGGCCGTCCAGAAGGAATGCCAGCGCGTAGGCCGCCGCGGGAAACCTCTCTCCCCCAAAACCATTCAAAACGCCTTGATGTTTGTCCTCGGCGTACTCAACGAAAACAATGTGGAGCTGGACGGCGAAGTCACCGCCCCGGAAGTAAAGAAAAAGCTGGTGCGTCTCCCCGATCCCGAGCAGGTTATCCAGGCTATCGTGGGATCTGAAATAGAACTTCCCTGCCTCCTGGCCTGTTGGCTCACCCTGTCCATGTCCGAAATCCGCGGCCTTACAAAGTCCCAGTCCGTTGTGGGAGATCAGCTTTATGTGGTGGAAACCGTGGTCCATGTCCGGGACCACGCCGCGGAAAAAGAACGCCGGGAAAAGCTGGGGGACGCCGCTCCGAAAAAAGGCATCTACAAGGACGTGCGCGAGGAAGGCGGCAAGGAGGAAGAACGCCCCCGCGCTTTCAATATCCCGCCCTATATCGTGGACTTGATAAATAAGGTGGAAGGTGATATACTGGTTCCGCTTACGGTGCGCCAGATCGAGCGCCGCTTTGATAAGCTTCTGGAAGCCCACGGTCTGCGCCACATGACCTTCCACCAGCTTCGCCACATGGCGGCGTCCATTATGGCCATGCTGGGTGTGCAGAAAGAAATCGCCCAGCAGCGCGGCGGCTGGAAAACACCGCACACCATGAACCAGGTTTACACCCACGTTTTTGACCGCCCCCGCCTCGAAGCCGACGCCAAAATCAACGCGCTTTTTGAAGAACAAATTGCTAACAAATTGCTAACAAAAACCGCTGAATAGTGATAAATCAATCAGTTTAGCGTGTAGGATAGTGGTTCGATTCCCCTCACCTCCACTCTTACAAGAACCGCCAGAAATGGCGGTTCTTGTTGTCATATCTAAGGAAAATCGGCCTTTTTGCTCTCTTTTTATCCCCCTTATTAGTGCGTTCGTAGGCATCGGTAAGCACCCGTTTTGCTAACGAAAATGCTAATGAAAATGCTAATGGTTCCGTCAAAAATACCGCCCCTTTCGGGGGCGGCTTATCAGTTGTCGAACAAGATGATCGGGGCGTCTGCTCCCCTTTTGGCATGCGTTTTTTATTTGTTCTCCCCTTCTTCCGCCTGCCCCTGCCTTCGCATGATCTCCAGCGCCCGCATCAGCACCTGAGGGATAGGCACGCCCATTTTCGCCGCGTTTTCGATCACGCTTAGCCCTTCGCTGGCCACGAACCACAGGCAGCACGCGCCCGTAACTGCCACCATTTCGATGCCGCTTGATACCGCTATGGCCCGATCTACCAGCGCTGCCAGGCCCACCACCACCAGAATCAAAGCTTTTTTCAAAAGCCCCTGGAAAGCCGCGCTGCTGCTCAAGCCCCCGGTTTCGGTTTTGCTGGAGCGGCCCATCAGTCCGCAGATCAGGCCCGTGATATAGTCCAGGCTCATCACGGCCAGCAGCACCCAGATGATGGCCGGCAGGCCCGTGAAAAACGCCATCAGCGCCCCGCCTGCAGCCGCCAACGCCTCAATAATTTTTTTCATTGCGTTTCCCCCCTCTCGCACATTATCACCAGATACAGTCCCACCGTGCTATCCATGCGCAGCAGCTCCTCGCGCGCGAATCCTGCGCGGATGCTGTATTCCCCCGTTCGCTCGATCTCTGCCCGCGCGATATGGTATCCATCATACAGCAGCACGTGCAGCGCGCCGGGCGGGTGCACTGACAGCGCGATTTCCGCCCACAGCGTATCTTTGTCCCCGCGCGTGTCCACGTCCACCCTGGCCCAATCCAGTATATCCAGGTCCATCGGCGCCCCGGATTTGCGCATGTCGCCGCCAATTCGCAGCATATCAGTTGCCGTCGGGCTCGGGATCGCCTCGGCCACCGCGCTCCCGTAATTGCTCACCGCCAGCAGCAGCAAAGCCACCATCAGCCCGATGAGCACCGCCAAGCAGTATATAAAAGCCTTTTCCCCTTTGTTCATCCCAATGCCCCCTCTCCCAGCGACTCCCGCAGCATCGCCGCGGTCTCTTCCAACAGTTTCACGGCCCGCTCCACGTAATCCCGCGGCATTTCCACCGTGTCCCCTTCCTGCTCCGTATCGTCCACGGGCTCCAGAAAGTCCACCATCATATAGCCGCTCTGGCCGTCCCAATCCACCAGGTCCCAGCCCACCGCCGGGTTATCCACCACCAGCACCCGGCTGCCCACCGGCACGCGGGCCAGCACTCCGGCCTGCCTGCTGGGCTCCTTCCTCAGCTTCACGGGGTATCCGTTATCCGCCGTCACCACGGCCCAGTATGTTTCCTCCATGCCGTTTCCGCTCCCTTCGTTATAGTCGATGTATTTGAGCCGCCCGCCGAAGCGCCAGCTGCCGATCTTGCTGTCCCTGCGGATGCCGCCGGGCGTGTCGGTGCAGTGCAGTATCACCAGCGGGGAAACCTGCATCACGATGCCCACGTGGTAATAGTCCCGTTTGTCCGGGCTGTTTTTGTAGGCGTCGGGCAGGCTGTAATTCCTGTCCCCCGGCTCCCGGGTTTTGAATACGATCTCGCCCCGGAAAATGCCTCCCCTATCAGGGGAGGTGCCGCCATCGGCGGCGGATGGGTCGATGCAGCAAAGCCCCGGCGGGCTCATGGCGTTCCTGGCCGCCCAGTTGGTGCCGTGGGTGCCGGGCCAGCGGAAGCCCGCCAGCCGCAGCGCCCCGATGATCAGCCCGATGCAGTCGCATTCTCCGTCCGTGCCGTCCGCGCCCCATTTGTATTCCCGCACGGTTTCGGCCAGTGCCTGCGCCTTGTCAAGAAACGTGTTCAGCGGTACCATGCCGCTCCCCCTTTCCCTGTCAGGTGAATACAGAGAGCAATAACCATTTCAGATTATTAATCCGCCTCGGTGTACAGCGCCTCCACGGTTATCTGGTTAAGCAGCTCCTGCGTGATCGTGGTGCCGCTCATATATACGCTCAGGAAGAAGCAGTCCGCGCCGCTGGGAATGCTCACCGTCCTGTCGCCTGCGGTCAGGGTGCCGGCCCACGGGTTGGCGGCGTCCGCGCTCACCTGCGAAACGTAGTTTGCTCCCAGCCCGGAAGCCGTGTCCGATTTGCACCAGTTGAAGCTCGCTTTGATCCCCTGATTTGGCAGCGTCACCTCGAGGGCCGTTGCGCCTGTCGGGATCATAATGGGGTACGCATGCACGCCGCCTGTCAGGCCGCTTGACTCGTATGCGTATTTCCCCGTCCCACTGGTCTTCAGCGATCCGCCGTAAGTGGTGGCTGAAGTCGCCTCGTTTACCTCGGCTCCGTCGCCGCTTCCGGAGGTTTTGGTGCTGAAATAATAGCCGTAAGTCATCGGCACGGTCAGGAACACGCGCACGGTCACCACGCAGGTGGCGGAATAGGAACCGCAGGAGGCGGTTATGGTGGCCGTACCGGCTTTCAGAGGGGTCACAGCGCCATCGGATACGGTTGCAACGGAAGTGTCGCTGCTGCTCCACACCACGGAATCAGTGGTATTCACAGGCGATTTTGTAGGCGTAAGAGAAAACGCGGTCAAAGAAGTGATCGCCTTTGTCGTTTCTCTAAGAGAGATCCCAGTGCAGGGAACGTTCTGCTGCAGCGTTACCGTAGTCAGCGCATTCGTGGAGAAGTCCGCATTTTTGATTACAAGAGCCTTTGACATATCAAATATTCCTCCTTATGTTCAATATGTTACAGTGCGGTCAGAGCCCGCGCCGATCCTGGTGATGTAGATGGTTTTCGCTGTCGTGTCGATAGAATACACATCAAAAGCCTGTCCTTCCGTCGTGCCCTCCGTTCTTGTCGGTACGTTCCAGTCAAGCGCGCTATTAGCGCCGCCGGCATCGCATGTAGTGGTGATGACCTTGAAATTGTAATCCGTTTCAAGCACAGCATCCACATGGCAATGCCCGGCGATAATCGCCCCGATGGTGCAGTTGAGTTGCTCGTACACATCGCCAATGGCGTTCAAGGTTTCCGTACCACGGGTGATCAAGTGAACCGTTTGTTCGCCGTTTGTCTTTTCCACCACCATGTGCTGATAGATGAATACCGTCCATTCGGAAGAAAGTTCCGTCAGCAGCCCTTTCATCCATGTAAGCTGCGCCGATGTCAGCATATCGTTCATGCCGCCGCTGTCCATGATGATGTGCCTGATCTTCTGATTTTCATTGTCGAAGTAGAAATAGGGCTTGTTGTCCGAAACGATCTCTTTCTCGATGGGCCGAAGCATCAGATCATACCATGCCGCATCAGATATCTGGTTAAAAGTTTGATAGGCGGACGGTTCGCAGTCATGGTTTCCGCGCGTGGGCTTGATTTTCAGCTCACGGAATTCATTCGCAAACTTTCGCAGCACCGCCAGCGATGCAGCCGTGTTCGGCAACAGTCCGCCGTCCGTGGTATCTCCGCCATAGATCACATCCCGGATGCTGGTATGATCTACAATGTGCCGCATCAGCGCGCTTGATTTCCCATTGTTTGTGTTCTGGTGGTAGTCGGTAAAGAAGATGAATGATTCTCCGCTGGTCAGCGTTACGTTCAAATCATTGATGGCCGCTTCCTTCGCCGTAAGATGATTCATCCAATACGTGGGGACCACATAACCAGAACCGGAGCTGTCTTCCAATGCCTTGACTCTTTGCGACATATCATCACTGTCGAAATTCTTTGTGCAGAAGTGCCCGTCCTCGAACCGGGCCAGAACGTTTCCGCCGGAATCAGCGATATCAAGGTCAATACCGGAAGCATTTGTAGGCTGTACCTGTTGCTGATCACGGCTGTTGAAATTTTTGGTTTCCACATGCCCGCCCTTGAACCGGGCCAGCACATACCCTTCGCTGTCTGTAATATCAAGGTCTGCGCCGGTTGATCCTGAGTGAATGATTTCCGCTGTGTTCGCTTGAAATAATGAAACCGAACTCTCCAGACTGGTTATGTCGTTATCAATTCCAGACAATGCGCTTTCCGCGGTCTCCGCCGCGGTTTCCAGGGCTTCCACCCGGCCGTCCAGCCCGCCTATGGCTTCCTCCGCCGCGTCCAGGTCGGAAGCGATCCCGGCGATATCTCCGGAATCGAAATTCTTGGTTTTGATATGCCCACCAGAAAAACGGGCCAGCACGTTCCCGGCGTTGTCGATGATGTCCAGGTCGATGCCGGAAGCGGCGGTGTCGCGGCTTTCCGCCGCCGCCGCCTGCAGCTCCGCTATATCCCCCCTCGCCTCCGCGTCGCAGAAGGGATATTTCACCCCCTGCACCTGTGCCTTCTTGATATCGCTCATGCCGCCGCCTCCTTATGTATCCGCAGGATCACGATCCCGCTGCCGCCCGCGCCGCCGTCGCCGTAGCTCGCGCCGTATGCGCTGTTGATGGCTGTATTGCTGCCGCTCACCCCGCAGCCGCCGCCGTTTCCGCCCGCGCCCGTGTTGGCCGCGCCTGCCGCGCCGCTTGAGCCGGCGCCGTCCGCGCCGCCGTCTCCGCCCGCGCAAAGGGCCGCCCGGGTGCTGTCTCCAAAGGGCTTTGTGCTTGTTCCCGCGCCCGCGCCTAAGAAGCTGCCGTCGCCGTCCGCGCCGTCCTGGCCGCCGTCGCCCCGGCGGTAATAGACCATGTTCGCGCTGGGGCCCAAATGCATGGCGAAGCCGCCGCCTCCGCCGCTGCCGCCCGCGCCGCCCTTGGCGGAAATGGTGGCCGCCGTATCGGCCAGCACGGTGATCTCCTGCCCCGCGCAGCCCTTGCCGCCGGCCGCCGTGAGGCTCAGGCTCTCCCCGTCGGTGAACACGGTCTCCCCGCCGTCGCCGCCCGCGTTGCTGGAGCTGGTGCCGCCCGCTCCGCCCGCGCCGATGGTCACGCCGTATTCGCCCGCGGGCAGGAACCGGCCGCTTTCATTCAGGCAATAGCCCCCGCCGCCGCCGCCCCCGGCCCACATGCGGAAGGGGAACGCGGCCGTGGATTGGTTCGGGGCCGGGGCGTAGCAGCCCGCCTTGCCGCCGCCGCCGCCGCCGCCCGCCAGGAAGAGGTCTGCCCGGATGGCCGCGCTCAGCGTCAGCGTGCCGCTGGTCAGCAGCCGGATCTCCACGCTGTCCGCGTCGTCGCCCACGATCTGCGCCGCGCCGGAATAGGTAAAGTTCGTAAGCCTTACGCTGCCGCTTGGAAAATGATTGATGATCATGGGTTCACCCCCAGTATGCTCACCGGTATATCCACGTCCGGCTTTGCGCCGAAAGCCTTAAAGGTAAGGGAGCCGGCGGCCTGCGCCGTGCACAGGATGCGCGCTTCCGCCGCCGCGCTGTGCTGCGCGCTGGTGGCCGTGCCGGAAAGGCCGGCGATAATGTGGTTGGTCGCCGTGGCCGCCGTGCAGCTCTTCACCGCCGTATAGGGCGTTTCCGTGCCCGTCCAGTCCGTGGAGGCGATGGTCACTATGGCGCTTTTCGTTTCCGCCCGCGCGTCCGCCGCGTCCGCCGCGGCCTGGGCGGCCTCCACCGCGTCCTCCATGGCCTCCCACTGGCCCACGGTGATCAGCGCGTCCTCGTCGTCCGGGTCCAGCTCTTCCTCTTCTTCGGGGTCGTAGTTGAGCGCCGTGAATACCAGCGTATCGTCCACCACGCTGGCCAGCATGGCCTGCCCCAGCTGGCTGGCTATTTTCTTCACCCGCCGCAGGTATGTTTCCACCTGCACCGCCGCGGCCAGCGCCTCCTGGATGGCCGTGGGGTACTGCTGCTCTATCTCCTCGGAAATGGGCGGCACGTCGCCCACGTCCAGGTACAGCAGCCCGCTGTTCCATGCCACGCCGCCCGCGCCCTGTATCTCCACCCAGGCCCGGATGCGCCCCGGCTGGCTGGTGGCCCTGGCCGGCAGCGTCGCCATACCCTCGCTCAGCTGCAAGGCGTCCGCCGATCCGTCCGGCAGGATCAGCATCAGGAAAGCGCTCTGATTGTCCGCCACCTGGGGCAGAAGGAAGCGAAGCTTCTCCGCTTCCTGGTCGGTCTCCATGCCGATCTCGCTGGCCAGCGGCACGGGCTTGCGCCCCGCGAACCGTATCGTGATCACCGTTTTTCCCTCCCTTTTTCACTCGCCGGGCTCTTCTTCCTCTTCCTCTTCTTCTTCCGGCTCGGGTATGTATTTCACCGTGCAGGGCTGCCGCCCGTTCTCGTCCGCTTCCCCCGGTATGATCCACAGGACCTGTGTTCCCTCCGGCGCGTCCGCCCCCACGTAGATATCAAATGGCAGGCTCCCGGCCAATATCTGCGCCGCCGCCGTGGCGAGCCGGGAAAGCGCTGCGTTCAGCCGGGTCAATGTGCCGTTCATCCGCGATACCGCGGCCTGGGTTTCCTTCCAGTTGCTCTCCATGGCCGCAAGCCGTTCCGACACCGTGCCGTTCAATTGCGTTTCCCCGATGGCCCCCGGGCGGATGTTGTCCCCGTCCAGGTTCTGCAAGGCGTAGCGCACCTGCTCCTCCAGCTGGTACAGGCAGCTCATCACCTGTTTAATGTCCTTGACTTCCCCCTTGCTCTGTATCCCGCTCAGGTATGCCATGCCACCGCCTCCCCTGCTCCTATCATATCGCATATGCAGCGAAAAAAAGAGCCCCCGCGCCCGTCCGCGCGGCGGCCCTTCCCGGCTCAATCCTCCAGCCATTTCTGCACTTTTTTGTTGGCGTCGTCCCGTTTGTCGCCCAGCGCCTCGAAGGCGTTCACGATATGGGATTTCAGCGTCAGTGCCTGGTTCTTGTCCTTTTTGTACATATCGCGGTAGATTGGTTTGTATTTCTCCGTGATCTGCGATTTCAGCGTGGACGCGCTCACGCCGTGATCGGTGTACAGCTTGATGGTGTCCCGCAGGTTTTTCCCGGTCTCGACGGCAGAGAGGAAGTCGCTGTATTTCGTGTAGTCGTCACCGCCCTGCCATTCGCGCACCGTCCAAAAGCCCTGTCCTTCCTTTACGCCCAGCCGATCCTCCAGCACCTGCTCGGCCCGGCCCGCGTCTATATCGCCGGCTATAACGCCCGTTTTTATTGCGCTCTTAACGCCCGTTTTCGCTGCGCTTTCAGTAGCGCCACCCGCGCTGGTGATATAGCCCCAGAGCTCGTCCGCCCGCTCGTCCTGCCCTGCCTCCATGGCTCCGGCAATGCGGGTATAATAGCCCTTTTTGCTGTTGTCCCAGATGCCCACCGTGCTGAGCAGCGATTCATCCAGCATGCCGTATTTGATGTTCGTGAGGCTGCTGGGCCTGTCCGGCTCCTCCGCCACCGTGCGGATGATGCCTTCGATGTCACGCCACAGATTTTTTACCGGCACCCCGAATACGTTTGCCACCGCGCCCAGCCCGGCCTGCAGCTTATCCTCGGCGCTCTTGTTGTCGTTGGTGAGCGTTTTCCATGCTTTGTAAACCATTTCCGCCGCGTCCATGTCGCTGCGCTCCACGGTGTAGCCCTGGAAGATGCTCACCACGTCCCGCACCCAAGGCACCATGCCGGCGATCCCCGGGAATCCCAAATCGTCGCTCAGGTTGGCGGCAAACGCGCCCAGGTATTTTTCAAGGTATGTTTTATCCTCTTCTCGTTTCCTTGCCGCCGTCACCAGCGATTTCGCCGCCGCGTTGATAATGGTATTCAATGCAAATGCCGCCGCCGCCCTGGCCAGCATCTTTTTCCCGTTCGGCTTTTGCACGTTCAGCAGCGCCTGCTGGAGCATGTTCAGCGTCAGCGTCGGCTCGCTCATAAACGATGTGGCCATCTTGTCCGCCGTGCTCTGGCTCCGCATCCACTCGCTGCGGCTCAGTACGCTGTCGTATACCTGGGTGTGGTTGCAGATGTCCTCGAATCGTTCCGTCACCGCGTCCCAGTATTCCTGTGTTCCCTTTTTGAGCTCCGTTCTTTCCGCGTCGACCTCTTTTTTCACGGCGCCCCACAGCAGCCCCCATGTCCACTCGTCCGCCTTCTCCGCGCCCTTCCCGGTCACCTCGTCGATGATGTCCGCGGCCCGCTGCATGAGCCTCGGTTCCTCCACTCCGTCCGTGATCCACGCCACCGCGCCCTTGCCCGTGCCCGTATCAAATTTGCCCATGCGCTTGATTTTGGCCACGCCGCTGTGCTCGTACATTTCCCGCACGTTGTCGCCTATTTTCGCCGGATTGCTGGAGAGCAGATAGCGCGGGTTGATCATGTTGATCGCCCGGGCGATGGCCGTCGGCTGCTGCACCACCACGCTCAGGTTCCCGGCCACGCTGGCCTTTTTAAATCTGCTCAATCCCTTAGCCATCGGCCCCCGGTCGTCGGCCCGCACGCCGCCGCACACGTCCTTTACCAGCGTCCGCAGGTAATTCACGCCCTCCGCGCCGATGGCCCTTTCCATCTCGATCCAGTTGCTTTCCGGAGAAGTCACGAATTCCTCGCCCGTCTGTGCGTCCACCCGGATTTCCCCGGCAATGCGATCGTTGAGCACCCGGTTGATGGTGTCCACCGTTTCCGCGAAGCCCGCATAGATGGCCATATCGTTCACGTGCTCGGCCCAGGTGTTGATGAAATCGCCCACTTGGATGGGGTTCGCCGCGTTCTGCATCACCGATTTGCTGAAGCCCGCGCTCTTGGGCTGTTTCACCTGTTCGCCTTCCCGCGTCAGCTCCTGCACCCGGAAGCGGCTGTCCGTGCTGTAGGGGAAATAGTACGGCTCTTTGAATTTTTCGTATCCATACAGCCGCATGCTCACCTCGTTGCCAAGTCTGCTCAGGTCCTGGGAGAGATACCGCACCATTTCATCCGCAAAGGCCATCTGCTCCTCCGTCAGCCAGCTGCGGATCCTTGCCATGTCGTTTTCCGTCAGCGGATGCGGAGCCAGCACGTTCACGCCCTCGTAGCGCGTTTTTTTATCGTACATAAAGCCGCCGATGCGCAGGTGGTTCGCGTTTTGCAGCTTGTTGCTCCGCTCGCGCTTCCAGAGCGCGTACAGGGATAGGGCCA